>Ga0335071_10008605_pt1 | contig 10467 bp, 8 predicted proteins | sample Lox_Sample_15_FD_206724 | JGI IMG/M metagenome (GOLD analysis project Ga0335071, IMG submission 206724) | Soil microbial communities from Loxahatchee National Wildlife Refuge, Florida, United States - Lox_Sample_1.5 | ecosystem: Environmental > Terrestrial > Soil > Wetlands | place: USA: Florida...
GACCAGCTCGGCCTCGACCCGGGAGACGAGCTGCAGGAGCTGCAGAAGGCGATCCTCGCCCACGACCCGTCCCTGGCGCCGCCGCCGCGGGTCGAGACGCTGCCGCGCCCGGCTCCCGCGGATCCCACGCCACCGCACCCACGGGTCCGGGGCCGGCGGCGTATCGCCCTCGCCGCCGGCGCAGCGGGCGCCCTCCTGCTGGTGGCCGCCGTCGTCGTCGCGGCGATCGAGCTCGCCGGCGGCGGCGCCTCCACTCCTCTCGTCGTCCCGCCGAACTCGGTCGCGCTGATCGATGCGCACCGAAACCAGGTCGACGGCGTCGTCGGCGTCGGCCGCAGGCCGGTCTCGGTGGCAGTCGGGGCGAACGGGGTCTGGGTCTCGAACGCCGACGACGGCACGGTCGACCAGCTCGATCCGCGAACGGGACAGCTGGTGCACACGATCGGCGTCGGCGCCGACGTGTTCACGGTGGCCGTGGGTTTCGGATCGGTGTGGGTGGCCGGCGGAAACGACGGCACGGTGATCCAGATCGACCCCGTGCTCGGCCAGGTGCAGCGGACGCTCCAGCTGGCGAGCCCGCTCTCTCTCGCACCGAACCCGGTCTTCTTCGTCGCCGCCGACGACCGCTACCTGTGGGCGACGCGCGGCGCCGACCTCCTGCGCATCGATCCACGCACCGACCAGGTCGACCGGCAATTGGCGCTGGGCGCACCGACCTCGCTCTCGACGGGATCAGGCTCGGTCTGGGTGACCACGCTCGCCGAGCAGCTCGTGCGAGTGGACTCGCGGTCGGGCAAGGTCACGGGCTCGTCGACACTCAGCCGGCCGGCCACTGCCGCGGCCTACGGCCCGGGCGGCCTCTGGCTCACGGACGGCTCGCAGTCGGGCAACGTCGAGCAGGTCGACCCGGCCTCGCTCGGAACCACGACCATCTCAACCTCGGTGCCCTACCCGGACATCCTCGCGGCAGGCAGCAGATCGATCTGGGTCGGCAACGCCGACGGCACGCTGGAACGAATCGACGCCGAAACCGGTAAATCGATCGCGGTCGTCCAGGTGGGCAAGGGCCTGTCGGACGTGGCGACCGCCCGCGACAGGATCTGGGCCGCGGTCGGCGCGTCTACCTGATCGTCGACGGCACCTTGATCCGTCCCGCGACGATCTCCGACTCGAGGCGTGCGAGCTCCCGGCGGAAGCGGGCAGGAACGCGCGGGCTGATCCGGCCGAGCCCAACGCCGTGGTTGCGCAGGTCGAACTCCGCATCTCCGCCCGTGCGGAACTCCCCGGCGCGCAACTGGCTCGCGAAGTCGTAGACAGCGACGTCGAGGCGCTTGATGACGCTCGTCAGGATGAACCGCCCGAGGTACGACTGGTCGATGTCCACGCCGATCCCCCAGACGCCGTGCTTCTTCGCCGTCTCGAGCGCGCCGATGCCGCAGGCGCCGGCGACGTCGAACACCACGCCCGAGCCACGCGCGATCTGATCGACGGCGGCATGCTCGCACTTCGACGGATTGACGAAGTCGTTCGCGTAGGTGTTGAGCACGGTGATCTTCGGATCTGCGCGCTTCGCCCCCGCCCGGAACCCGGCGACATAGGCCTTCACCGGTGGGATCCCGAAGCCGGCGACGCTGCTGACGACGTGCGGTGCCGGCCGCAGGTCCTCCATGCGCGCCGCCAGATACCCCGCGAGGTACGCCGGCTGCTCGGTCTTGAACAGCGTTCCCTCGACGTTCGGCAGGGCGTGCGGCAGATCGGTGTACTGCGCGTCCAGGATCGCGAACTTCCTCGCCGGGAACCGCTGCGCAACACGCGCGAGATCGTCGATCTCGTCGAAGCCGATCCCGAGCGAGAGGTCGTACCCCTGGCGCGCGAGGTAGGAAAAACCGGGCACGTACGACTCGTTCGGCGCCGGCGCTACGACCTTCCCCTGGACGTGCAGCGTGCTCGCGGCGCGTGCGAGCCCCAGGTAGGCGCTGTGCTGGAACGGATCGTCCGCCCGGCCGACGAGCGGCTGCTCGAGCACGAGCCCGATGCGAACGGGTTCCGCGTGCGACGCGCTCCGGGCCGAGACCGCAACCAGCAGAGCCGCGAGCGCGGTGGGCACCGCCAGGACGAGAAGTCGGCCGATCGGCCGAGGGTAGCCCAGTGACCGACGGCCGTCCACGACCCGTCAGTCGGCGATCCCGAGCCCCCAGCCGCCGTCGATCACGATCTCCTGTCCGGTGATGTATGCCGACGCCGGCGAGGCGAGAAACAGCGCGAGCGCCTTGATGTCGTCGGGCATCCCGACACGGTGCATGGGAATGTCCTTCGCGAGCGCCGCCTGCACCTCCGGGTTGTGCGCGTGGCCGCCCCCGATGTTGGTGACGAAGAAGCCCGGCGCGATCGCGTTCGCGGTGATGCCGTCGGCGGCGAGCTCGAGGGCGATCGAGTGCATGAGGTGCCTGGCGCCGGCCTTGGCCGCCATGTAGGCGGCGCCGATCGCGGGCTCGACCTTCGTCGCGGCCAGCGAGGTCGTGAACACGATCCGCCCGAACCGGCGCGGCCGCATGTGCCGCGCCGCTGCTCGCGCGGTGGCGAAGAGGCCGTTGAGGTTGATGTCGATCACGCGATTCCAGCGCTCGTCGCTGTAGCGCTCGAGAGCGCCCTCCTCGACCCGAGGCCGCCCGCCTCCCGCCCACGACCCCACGAAGCCGACGCCGGGATCGATGCCGGCGTTGGCGAACGCGACGTCGAGCCGGCCGTAGCGCTCGGCGGCCTCGTCGACGATGCGGTCGAGTGCCGCGTGGTCGGTCACGTCCGCCACGGCGCCTTGGACGTCCAGCCCTTCGAACTGCAGGCGGGCGGCGTGGGTCGCGACGGCGTCGCCGTCGACGTCGATCAACGTGACGCGCGCTCCGTGCGCAGCGAGCACCTCGCCGTACGCGAGCCCGAGGCCGCTGGCGCCGCCGGTGACGACCACGCCGAAGCCGGAGACGTCGAAGCGCGGAGAGACGTTCACGTCGCGCGAGCCTAACCCCGGTAGCGCTCGCGCATCTCCTCGAGCGACATCGGGGCGTATTCGCGCGCGTGACCTGCCTGGCCGAACTGCCGCATTCGCTCCGTGTAGACCACGCGCATGGCGTCGCGCGCAGCGGCGAGGTAGGCGCGCGGCTCGAACTCGCCCGGCTGCTCGTGGAAGAACTGCCTGAGCGCCCCGGTGGCTGCGAGCCGCGCATCGGTCTCCACGTTGATCTTGCGCACACCGTGACGGATGCCCCGCTGGATCTCCTCGATCGGCACGCCCCAGGTCGGCCCGATCTCGCCGCCGAAGGCGTTGATCCGGTCGACGAGCTCCCCGGGGACGGACGACGACCCGTGCAGGACGAGATGGAGGTGCGGCAGCCGCTCGTGGATGCGCTCGACGACGTCCATCGCGAGCACGTCGCCCGCCGGCGGCCTGGAGAACTTGTACGCGCCGTGGCTCGTGCCGACCGCGACCGCGAGCGCGTCGACGCCGGTGCGCTCCACGAACTCGACGGCCTGGTCGGGATCGGTGAGCCGAGAGCGGCCGGAGCCATGGCCGTCCTCGATCCCGCCGATCGTCCCGAGCTCTCCCTCGACGGTCACACCGGCCGCGTGCGCACGCTCGACCACGGCGCGCGTGACCGCGACGTTGTACTCGAAGTCCGACGGCGTCCTGCCGTCGTCTGTGAGCGAGCCGTCCATCATCACGCTCGTGAACCCGAGCTCGATCGCGCTGAAGCAGGTGTCGGGCGAGTTGCCGTGATCCTGGTGGAGCGCAACCGGAATGTCGGGGTACAGCTCGAGCGCAGCCGCCACCAGGTGGACGAGGAAGCCGTCGTTGGTGTAGGCGCGCGACGCCCGTGAGACGGCGACGATCACCGGCGACTCGGTGTCGTGCGCGGCCTCGAACACCGCCTGGACCTGCTCCATGTTGCTGACGTTGAACGCCCCCACGCCGTAGCCGCCGGCGGCGGCCTCGTCGAGCAGCTGGCGCATCGGGACGAGCGGCACGGCCCGAGTATCGGGGCTGCCGGGCGCGCGCCGCGGCCCGGATCGGCGAGCGGCGGCGTCTACTCGGCGGACGGCGGCGCGAGAGCGAGACCGATTGCCTCGTCGAGCTCGAGCGCCTGCCCATGCTGGCGGGCAGCCGCCAGCGCAGCGCCTTCGAGGTGCGGGGCGACGAGCTCGTCGATCTGGTCGAGCCGCGCACGATCCGAAGCGTCAGCGAGGATCCCGATCTCGGCCAGGAGCCTCGGCGCGGCTGCGGCGATGACGGCGGCACGATCGTGGTCTCCGTCGTGCGCTGCGATGAGGGCGGCCAGCGCCAGCTCGTTGTAGGCGGCTGCCTTCGGCGCGGTTCGCGCCTCCTCGAGCGCGCGCCTGAGGTGCATTCGGGCGGCGTCGTGGCGCCCGAAGTGCCAGTCGATCTCGGCTTCCAGGAGCTCGAGCGAATGGATGGCAGCGACGTGTGACTCGCGCCCGAGCAGCGCCCTACACGCAGCGAGATCCGCCTCGGCGGCGTCCCAGTCCCGACGGTTGAGCGCTTCGCCGACGAGCACGACGCGCGCGGTCAGCTCCCACCACGGCTCGCCGATCTCGGCAGCAAGCGCGCAGGCGGCGACGTGAGCAGCGTGCGCCTCGTCGGGATCCGTGACCGTGAGGATGTTGCCGAGGGTGATCAGGCACATCACCTCCGCGAGGCGATCTCCCTGTTCGCGCGCGTGCTGGACTCCCGCACGCGCAATCGGCAGCGCTCCCGTCGCAAGAGTGAGATCGGCGAGCGCGGCGAGCGCGTTCTCGACCTCCGGGAGGAGGTCGTCAGGCGGTCCGAGCTCGCGCGCCGTGACGAGCCATTCCCTTCCCTCGGCGGCGTCGCCGCGGAAGAACCAGACGACCCAGAGCTGGGTGCAGAGGCGGGCGACGCCGGCCGCGTCGCCGCTGTCCCGGTAGTGATCGAGTGCTGCGCGCATGTTGTCCCGCTCGTCGACGATCCGGTCGACCCACGGACGCTCGTCGACGCCGAGCGTCGTGAACGCCCGCCATGCCTCCTCGGCAAGCTCGAGGCACGCGTCGGCACGCCGTGACTCGAGGCCGGCGTGCTCGTCGTGGAGCCGCGCATGCTCGGCGGCGTGCGCGCGAATCGTGTCGAGCATCCAGTACCTGGGGCCCGACGGCGCATCGCGCCGGCGGAGCAGGCTCTTGTCGATCAGCGACGCGACCGTGTCGGGCGCCGCCCCTCCGACCTCCGCGGCCGCTTCGAGCGTGCAGCCGCCGGCGAAAACGCTCAGCGCGCGGTACACGCGCTTCTCCTCGTCGTCGAGCAGGTCGTACGACCAGTCGATCGTCGCGCGCAGGGTCTGCTGCCGCGGATCGGCATCGCGGGGCGCCTGGAGGAGGTCGAGCCGCTCGCCGAGCCGCTCGAGCAGCTGCTCGGGCGAGAAGATGCTCGTCCGCGCCGCGGCCAGCTCGAGCGCCAGCGGCAGCTGGTCGAGGCGCGCGCAGAGGTCGGCAACCGCGCGGCTCGCCACGAAGTGCGGATCGATCTGACGCGCGCGGGCGGCGAACAGCTCGATCCCGTCCTCGCTCTCCATCGCCGGGACGGGATAGCCGTGCTCGCCCTGGAGCTGCAGCCGCTCTCTGCTCGTCACGACCACGTCCGGCCCTTCGATCGCAGCCAGCTCGGCGATCAGCCCCCCGATGGCGGGCAGGAGGTGCTCGGCGTTGTCGAGCAGCAGGAGGAGCCGCTTCCCCGACAGGCCGGCGGAGACGCGGTCGCCCGCTTCGACACCGAGATCCGCACGGAGTTCGAGCGCCTCGGCAACTGCGAGCGGCGCCAGCGACGGATCCTGCAGGGAGGCGAGCGGGACCCACCAGACCCCGTCCGGGTAGGAGTCGGCGACCTCGGCACAGGCCTGCAACGCGAGCCGAGTCTTCCCGGTCCCGCCCGGCCCGGTCAGCGTGACGAGGCGCACGACGTCCCGCCGCAGCAGCGAGACGAGCTCCGCCAGCTCCCGGTCGCGGCCGACGAACGTCGTCGCCGGCACGGGGAGATTCGTCCGGTACAGGCTCCTGAGCGGGGCGAAGTCGCCGCCGCCGACCTGGTACAGCCGCTCGGCGACTGCGAGGTCCTTCAGGCGGTGCTTGCCGAGATCGCGGAGCTGCTCGCCATCGGCGAGGAGGTCGCGTGTCGCCTGCGACACGACCACTTGGCCGCCGTGCGCCGCCGCCATGATCCGCGCGGCGCGGTGCACGTCCATGCCGACGTAGCGAGCTCCGTCGAGAACCGGCTCGCCGGTGTGCACGCCGACACGGACCTGCACGGGCCCACCGGCCAGCCCTGCCGTCGCCTCGCCTACCGCCGCCACGGCTTTGGTCGCCGTCGGGAAGGCGTAGAAGAACGAGTCGCCCTGGTTGTCGACCTCGTAGCCGTCGAAACGACCGAACGCTTCGCGGACGACCGCATGGTGCGCCGCCAGCAGCTCGCGGTAGCGCTCCGGACCAGCATCGGAGAGCAGCCTCGTCGAGCCCTCGATGTCGGTGAACACGAAGGTCACCGTTCCGGACGGCTGGTCTGCCATTCGCCTGCCGGCCGAACTATCGCGCCGGCGGCGACGGATTGCCAGGTGTGAGGGCGCTCAGCTGTGGAAGCGGAGGCGGTCGACGACCTTGTCGACCGTCTTTCGCTCCGCGCGAAACGCGATGCCGACGAGATCGAGCCGATCGGCAGGCACGGCGGCGACCGCGGCGCGGTTCGCCTCGTCGTGGCCGGTCGCGAACAGCTCGGCCGTGTAGATCGCCGGTGTGACTCCGCGGTCGAGCGAGCGTTCGTACGCGCGACGGAGCGCTGCCCCGTCGGCCTCGTACACGAGCACCGGCTGGACGAACATCGGCAGGTACTCGTTACCCGACCCGTCGCGGTACGGCTCGCCGATCACCCCCGGGACCGTTCCCGCGATCCCGCTGACGAGGTGACGTTCGTCTTCTGCCAGACCGCGAGATCGTCGCGCAGGACGACTGCGATCTTCGTCTCGAACTGCATCACACATTCGTAGCGGTCCGTTCGAACAGCGCGGCGAGGCGGTCGACCGTGTCGCGCCAACCTTCGCGGACGCCCAGGGCCAGCCACTCTCGTACTCCATCGTCGGAGATGTGCGGCGGGAGGTCCATGCGCAACGTCATCTCCGTGCGTGCGCCGACGCGCTCGAACGTCACGGTGACGAGCGGGCTCTCGTCGACCATGAGTCCTCCTGGTTGCGGTCGTTCGCGAGTTGCCGGTCGAGACGCGCCAGGCGCTCCTCGAAGAACGTGCGGTAGGGCGCCATCCATTCGTCCGCCGCGGCGAGCGGCGCAGCGTCGAGCCGGCACGGCCGCCACTGCGCCGAGCGGCCCTTGACGACGAGCCCTGCGCGCTCCAGCACCTTCAGGTGGCGCGAGACTGCCGGCAGGCTCATTGCGTGCGGCGCGGCGAGCTCGTTGACGGTCGCCTCGCCCTCGGCCAGGCGCGTCAGGATCGCCCGCCGCGTCGGATCCGCCAGCGCGGCGAAGGTCGTGCTCAGTGCATCCGTCTTCATTTAGCCAGCTCATTAATTAACAAGATGGCTCAATAAAGCATCCCTGCCCCGCCGCGTCAAGGCCTATGATTCGGCCGCGTCAATCGACCAGGAGGCGAAATGCCGCACGCGTTCATGTCCATCCAAAGGGCCTTTGTGACCTATTCGGAGGGTATGACGCGTGTCCCAGCAGCAACTGAACCTCGGCATCCTGGCGCATGTAGACGCCGGTAAGACGACTCTCACCGAACGGCTTCTCTACGAGGCCGGTGTGATCGACGCGGTCGGAAGCGTCGACGCCGGCACGACGCAGACCGACTCGCTGGCGCTCGAGCGGCAGCGCGGCATCACGATCAAGGCGGCCGTCACGTCGTTCGCGCTCGGCGACGTTCACGTGAACCTGATCGACACACCCGGGCATCCCGACTTCATCGCCGAGGTCGAACGCGTGCTGAGCGTGCTCGACGGCGCCGTGCTCGTGATCTCGGCCGTGGAGGGTGTGCAGCCGCAGACGCGGATCCTGATGCGCGCGCTGCAGCGGCTGCGGATCCCGACGCTCCTCTTCGTCAACAAGATCGATCGCGCCGGCGCCGACGACCGGCGCACCCTGCACGCGATCTCCGAGCTGCTGACACCGCAGATCGTGCCGATGGGAGCCGCCTTCGGCCTCGGCACGCGCTCGGCGGGCTCCGCGTCGTTCGAGCCCGGTGACGAGGCGTTCGGCGGGCGAGTGGCAGAAGTGCTGGCCGAGCACGACGAGGAGATCATGTCGGCGTTCGTCGAAGGCGTGCTCGACCTCCGCGACGGCGCATTGGGTGAGGCGCTCGCCGCGCAGACGCGCCGCGCGCTCGTGCATCCCGTGTTCTTCGGCGCCGCGATCACGGGCACCGGAGTCCGGCACCTGATGACGGCGATCCCCGAGCTGCTGCCGGTCGCGACAGGCGATCCCGGCGCTCCCGTCTCGGCAACGGTGTTCAAGATCGAGCGCGGCGGGAACGGAGAGAAGATCGCGTACGTCCGGCTGTTCGCGGGGACGATCAGCGTGCGGGAGCGCCTGCAGCTCGGCGACGGTTTCGAGGACAAGGTGACCGCGCTCGCGGTGTTCGAGCGCGGTCCGGCCGTCCGGCGCGCGTCGGTCGCAGCCGGGGCGGTGGCGAAGCTCTGGGGTCTCGCCGGTGCGCGCATCGGCGATGCGATCGGCGAGCGCGCCGACGCTCGAGCGGGCCACCGCTTTCCGCCGCCGACCCTCGAGGCGGCGGTCGCGCCGTTGAGCCCGGACGATGGAGCCCGGCTACGGGTCGCGCTCGCGCAGCTGGCCGAGCAGGACCCGCTGATCGACGTGCACCAGGACGACGACCGGCACGAGCTCTCCGTGTCGCTCTACGGCGAGGTGCAGAAGGAGGTGATCCAGGCGACCCTCGCCGACGACTTCGGCATCGACGTCGCGTTCAGCGAGACGACCCCGCTCTACGTCGAACGCCCGAGCGGGCCCGGCGAGGCGCTCGAGGTGCTGCATGCCGAGTCGAATCCGTACAACGCGACGATCGGCCTCCGCGTCGAGCCCGGGCCACCCGAGTCCGGCGTCCAGGTGAACGTCGACGTCGGCCACGGCGGCATCCCGCTGTACGTCTACAAACGGCGCGAGAACTTCGTCGAGGCGATGACCGCCTACGTGCACGAGAGCCTCGCCTCGGGCCGCTCGGGCTGGCCTGTCACCGACTGCGTGGTGACGACGACGAGGTCGGCCTACAGCGTCCCCGACGGGCCTCCGTCGCGGCGCGGGCCGCTGAGCACCGCCGCGGACTTCCGGAAGCTCACGCCGCTCGTGCTCGCACAGGCGCTCGAGCGGGCCGGCACCGTGGTCTGCGAGCCGGTCGTGCGTGCCGGGCTCGAGGTTCCGCTGCGCGCGGTCGGAGCGGTCTCGGCCGCGTTGATCCGGCTCGGCGCATCGGTGGAGGCGCCGCTGCCGCACGGGGAGCTCGCGACGATCGAGGCCGTCCTCCCCGCGCTCGCGGCGCAGGAGCTGCAGCGGCGGCTGCCGGAGCTGACCGGCGGCGAGGGCGTGCTCGAGTCGAGCTTCGCCGGCTACCGGCCGGTCGAGGGCGAGCCGCCGGTGCGCGCTAGCGCCCGGCGGTGAGCGCCGTGCCCGGGTGACCCTCGAACGACGCCAGGAACCGCTCCGCGTCGAGCGCGGCCATGCAGCCCGATCCGGCGGCGGTGATCGCCTGCCGGTAGGTGTGGTCCTGCACGTCGCCCGCCGCGAACACGCCCGGGACGTTCGTCTCGGTGGTCCCCGGCTTGGTGACGAGGTAGCCGAGCTCGTCGTGGTCGAGCTGGTCGACGAACAGCTTCGTCGTCGGGTCGTGCCCGATCGCGACGAAGAGCCCGTCGGCCGGAACCTCCCAGACCTCGTCGGTGACGGTGTTCCGCAACCGCAGCGCCTCGACCTTGAGGTCGCCGAGGATCTCGTCGACGACCGCGTTCAGCACGAAGTCGAGCTTCTCGTTCTGCTCGGCACGGTCGACCATGATCCGCGAGGCGCGGAACTCGTCGCGCCGGTGCACGAGGTGCACCCGGCTTGCGAACTTGGTCAGGAAGAGCGCCTCCTCGAAGGCGGAGTCGCCGCCGCCGACCACGTAGACGTCCTTGTCGCGGAAGAACGCGGCGTCGCAGGTGGCGCAGGCGGAGACGCCGCGCCCCTTGTGCTTCTGCTCGGACGGGATGTCGAGGAAGCGGGCGGTCGCGCCCGTCGCGACGATGACGGCGCGGGCGGTGTACTCGTCGTCGCCGACCCACACCCGGAGCGGCTGCTCGGAGAAGTCGACCCTGGTGACGTCGTCGGTGAGGAACTCCGCGCCGAAGCGCTCGGCCTGGCGGCGGAAGTCGGCCATCATCTCGGGCCCCATGA
>Ga0335071_10008607_pt1 | contig 10466 bp, 7 predicted proteins | sample Lox_Sample_15_FD_206724 | JGI IMG/M metagenome (GOLD analysis project Ga0335071, IMG submission 206724) | Soil microbial communities from Loxahatchee National Wildlife Refuge, Florida, United States - Lox_Sample_1.5 | ecosystem: Environmental > Terrestrial > Soil > Wetlands | place: USA: Florida...
TGCGCTTCCGCCAGATAAACTTCACTTCGGCGCAGCGCCTCCTCGGCGCGCAGGAGTTCGATTCTCTCCTCGGCTTCACGCAGCGCCCTCCGAACCGCTGGCACAAGCCTCGACAGCCTGGTCTTGAAAACATAATCCATCGCGCCGATCTTGAGCGCTTCGATGGCTATTTCTTCGCCCAAGGTTCCGGAAACGAATAGGAACGGCACTCGCGGCCAGCCCTGGCGGGCGATTTTTAAGGCAGAGAGGCCGTCGAAGGAGGGCAGCGTATAGTCCGCCAGAATCAAGTCAAAATCGCGCTGCGCGAGCGAAGCGGTGAAATCAGCCTGGTTTTCGACGCGGGTAACCTCACAAAGAATTCCATCGCTCTCGAGGGTTTCCTGAACGAGTTCCGCGTCCCCAGGGTCGTCCTCAAGATACAGAATTCGCAACCGAGATTTCATTGCGGGCTAGGGCTTCTTGAGGCTTCCTGGCGGCGGTTGGTTGATCACTGCCCAAAAAACGCCCAGTTCCTTGATGGCATCCACAAATTCATGAAAATCTACCGGCTTCACGACATATGCATTCACGCCCAGCCGGTAACTCGCGACCATATCTTTCTCTTCACGGGAAGAGGTCAGCACAACCACGGGAACCATGCGGAGCTTTTCATCCGACTTGACCTGCTGAAGAACCTCCAGTCCGTCGACCTTGGGTAATTTCAGGTCCAGCAACAGGACTGCGGGATTCTCATTCGCCCGCGTGGCGAAAGCGCCGCGGCAATACAGATAGTCAAGGGCCTCCGCGCCATCGCGGGCGACGACAACCTCATTGGCCAGATTATATTCCTCTAACGCTGTTAAGGTAAGCTCCACGTCCTTCGGATCATCTTCCACCAATAAGATGCGTCCCACGATACTCATCAGCTATGCTCCCTGTGGTTTGGAAAGTGAGAAATAAAACGTTGCGCCCTTGTCGACGAGCCCCTCAGCCCAGACTCTGCCTCCATGCCGATGCACGATACGCTGAACCGTAGCCAGCCCAATGCCGGTGCCTTCAAAAGCCTCATGCGGGTGCAGCCGTTGAAATACACCGAAGAGTTTATTTACATACTTCATGTCGAATCCCACTCCATTGTCTCGAACAAAGACCACGATTTGATTATGGTTCTGTTCCGCGCAACCGATTTCGATCTCTGACTGAGCGCGAGTGCGCGTGAACTTTACGGCGTTCGAGATCAGATTCACCAGGACAAGGCGCAGCATGGAGCGATCCCCATACCACGAAGGCAAGCCGCCAATTCTCCAATTAATACTCCGACCGTTACTGTCCTGCCGGACCTCCGATAAAGCTTCCTGCACGAGCTGCTCCAGGCTAATCGCTGTTTTATGGGCTTCGGCACGCCCGATTCTGGAGAAGGCCAAAAGATCGTCAATCAGGTCGCCCATCCGTTTAGCGGATTCCAGGATCATCGTGATATATCGTTTGCCCTTTTCATTAAGAGCCGAAGCTGAGCTTTTTTGCAGGAGTTCCGAAAACCCGGACATGTGGCGAAGAGGCGCGCGGAGATCGTGCGATATGGAATAGGCAAAAGCTTCCAGTTCCTTGTTAATCGCCTCGAGCTCCGTGGTCCGTTTTCCCAGTTCTTCGTTGAGTGTGCGAATTTCCTGCTCGCGCCGCCGGCGCTCGGTGATGTCATTGTTGGTCTCCAGAATCGCGACGGGGCGGCCCTGTTCATCCCGCCGCAACGACCATCGGCTGGCCACCACTACCTGAGTTCCGTCGGCGCGGCTCTTTTCGAGTTCCCCATCCCAGCGCCCCGAGCGCAGCAGTTCCGCGCGGATGTCTTCCATGGGCTCTGGAAACACCGTCTGGAAGAGATCCAGAGCGCGCTTGCCGGTGACTTCTTCCGCCGTCCAGCCGTACAACTCCTGGGCGCCTCGGTTCCAGTATGTGATGACATCGTTCATATCGCGGACAAAGATGGTGTCGTGCGTGAGATTCAGCAGGTTGGCCTGCTGGGTTCGTTCCGCCACCTGGATTTCGAGATCGTCGCGTGCCTCGCGCAACTCGGTTTCCACGCGGCGGCGAACCGTACTGAACCACGTAACCAGTAATGCGAAGGACGTGAAAACCATATAGTACGGCAAATCGGAAGATGAGATCGCCAGCTTGTACCGCGGTTCCGTAAAGAAGTAGTCGAAGCTGGTGCAGGAAAGGATGAGGGCGAGTGCGGCCGCCCTGGGGCCGCCGTACCAAGCGGCAACGGCGACGGCGAAAAGATAGAGCGGAACCTCCACGTCGCGGAAGTGATAGCGCTCCAGCACAAGCGCGGCACCGAGTGCCAGAGACACGGAGAGCACGGCGAGGCCGTAGTGCTGAATGGCCACGAGCGATCTCGATAATTGTGCTTTCGGCTCGGCCATGGCCTGACTCGGATCAACCCCTGCCGGATGATGCGGCGTGGCCGAACTATGATAACGCGATTGGCTGGATCGGTCTCGCCGAATCAAAATGCTTGGCCACGTTCCGCCCGCAATGGATCACCACAAGACTTCTGCGAAGGACTGCGGAGCGGAATGATAATTTCGCGGCGCCCGAAGAGGCGTGCGTCAATGGAATAGGCTCCCGGACCCACGCAAATGATGGCAGCGCTTACCATGATGAGAAAGATTACGGGCAACCTTTCCGCCCACGTTTCCTGAGCCAACGCAATCAGGTTTCCCAGGGCGATGACCGCCGCGGCCATAGGTGTAAAGACACCGCTCAATAAACTAACGCCTGCGGCAGCCGCCATTACTCCCGCAGTCCAAGGTGCTAGCGTAGAAGCGGCGGAGGTTGTAAAGCATAGCCCGGCTTGAAAAACGGCGGCCCCGCCAACCGCCACTCTTAGTAACAACAGACCCGCACCGGGTCGCCCATCCGGAAACGTCGAGAACAACCGCTGCAGCTTAGCTCTCCTTGGAGTTCGCTTGTACAAGTGCGACTTCCGACACCACCAGGGTAGCGGCTATAGCAGAAAAATGAATCCCTAGTGCTCGGAGTCTTCTTGTAACACTTTCGAGGTATTCGCACGTGATCGGCCCGGAAACGTGGCCTATTTAAAGCGAGGAAGAGAACGAGCGACAGATGCCTGCCGCTCGTTGACGGGTACTACCGCCGGGCTTCGTAGACGATGTTGAAGGGTGTTTCCGTGGCCCGGCGAAAGCGCTTAAATCCGGCCGAGGTCACAACTTCCCGAATACGTGTCTCGCCGGCCTGCGCCCCGAGACACAAACCGACTTCCTGGGATCGTGAACAGGGCGTGCAGAGCAACGTGGAAAACGAGTAATAGACCCGGCCCACTGGGTTCAGGTTGTCCTTCAACTGATCATTCGCGAAGGGTTCCACGATCATCCACGTCCCATCCTCGGCCAATGACCGACGAACGTGCGCGGCCGCGCCGGCCGGATCTCCCATGTCATGCAGGCAATCGAAGACAGCCACCAGGTCGTAATTCTTTCCCGGAAACTCTTTTGCTTTTGACACTTCGAATGTGACGCGGTCGGCCACGCCATTCCGTTCGGCGGACTCGCGCGCCGCTTCGATCGACTTGTCGTGGTAATCAAATCCTAAGAATTTCGACTTCGGAAATGCTTGAGCCAGAAGGATGGTGGAAGCTCCCTTTCCGCAGCCGACGTCGGCCACGCGGGCTCCGGTCTCGAGCTTTTCTTTCACGTCGCTCAAGGCGGGAATCCACGAGCTCACCAGATTGGCGGCATACCCGGGACGAAAGAACTTTTCACATCCGTGGAAGACGCCGTCAACGTGTTCGTGCCAGCCCATGCCGGCACCGGTGCGGAAACTTTCCGCGATGCGCGGCACGGCCTGAAGCGAGCCCAAAGCCAGTTCGAACGCGCCGGGCAGATAAGCCGGACTGTCTTCGGTCGCCAGCGTAAGGACCTGTTCGGTGCTCAGGCTGAATTTGCCGGTCTTTTCGTCGTAGTTGATATAGCCGCCGGCAGCTTGTGAAGCCAGCCATTCGCGCAGGTAGCGCTCATCGGTCTTCGTCTTCGCAGCCAGTTGCGCAGCAGTCACGGGGCCATCGGCGATGGCTTTGTAAAGACCCAGCTTTTCCCCGATGACGACCATGCCCGTGTGCACCGCCGCGCCAAGATCGGTCACGAATTGTCCGATAAAGGCATTCAGTTTATTCATGTCAATCGCAGGTGCTTGTGTTGTACTCATGTTGTCTTGTCTCCTTATGTGTGGACCTATCGCGTCGACTTACGGGTTTTGACCGGAGAATGACGAGCAGGAAACGTCGGGGTGCCAGTTCACGAACGCGCCCTTGGGATTGTTTTTCCACGCCCAGACATGCAGCGTGTAGAACGCCGGGAGGCCGAAACGATTCGGGCTGGTGAACAAATGAAAAAACTGTCCCATCAGCTCCGGCGGGCTCGTGTGCGTCGCATTCCACGGGTCGGCCATGAGCAGGTAGTCGGCACCGATCAGCCGCAGGCTTCCGTTTGGCTGCGGCTCATAAATCACGATCTGCGGCCGCGTGGCATCGAGCACGCCACTGTTGACCAGGGCTCCGTTCACGTAGTGGAGGCCCATGGCTCCGAAATCATCGCCGCTCACGCAGCCGAATTGAAGAGTGTATCCCGCCGCCTCGGCCACGGACACATCTTTGAACCGTTCCGTTGAATCGCGGACGATCTTGACCAGGGCGTTGGCGTTGTTCCGCTGTTCCTGCGTCATTTCGGTTTGTTGTTGCGTTAGCGTATGTGAGTGACCCTCCTGCGCCAGGACCTGCATCGAACCAACGCTGATGAGAGCGAGGGTCATTACGGCGTACGGGGACCGCCTCGCAAACTGTCTGACTTTCACGTTAAAAGGGTGAATCTGCGGTTTGTGCATTGGACTTTTCTTTAGCTCCTCCACCATCTATATGCGGGACCGATACACCAAAAAGGCTCACTGCAAGCGCGGAAGAGTCGAAAAATGCCTGAATTTTACAAGTGATGCAGCTGTACTGCCCGGACGAGCGCTAACCGGCTATCGCTCGTGAGTTCGCGATGCGTGCCAGCGCTATACGGAGTGTTGCGACGTCATGGTGGCGAACACCGTTGAGGAAAATTGCGGGAGGTTGGAAAACATTATTCTGCACGCCGCGCCGAAAATCCTCGCGCACGCGTTCCCGGTATATACGGCTGCGGAGGTCGCTGCGGAAACGATCGATATTCAGCCGCAGCGCTTTCGCATACGAAAGCAGATTCTTGTGCTTCAGTGCATTTTGATTCTGGAACAGCAGGTAATGCATTTCCCAAAATCGGCCCTGTGCGCCGGCGGCCTCGGCGGCTTCCGCTGCGAGCTGCGCGTGCAAATGAATACCGGAAAGCGGATGGTGCCGGTAGACGAGACGGAAGCGCTCCCGGAGCGTCGCCTCCACTTTGGTAAGAATTTCAAATAACTGGCGGCAAGCCGAACACTCGTAGTCGCCGTAAACGAGCAGCGTATACTGCGCCCATTCCGGGCCCTTGACGTGATCCTCAGTGTAGATGGGTAACACTACCCCAGTGCCGTCCGACGGTTCCGCTAACATTAAGTTACACTCAGCCTCGTCTGGGATCTCTTTCAACCGGATTCATTTGAGGCTCGCGCTCAAATCGACTTGCCGCCCACCAGAGGATCGCAACTTCATTATGTCGGTCGAGCGGGAAGGCGGCGAATTATCTTTTGGACAATTTCGACTTGAGTGGTGATCCTTTTCCGACCTCGTTTCCGCGTTCTCGAATGTGCAGTTGAACGAGCTGCGAACGGAAGGGAAACTCCCATGAGACAGATTTATCGAGGTCTAAAAATCGCGCTGCTGACGATTGCGGTCACGGCGGGAGGCGCCACAACTTATCTGACCTTGCGCCGGCCTGCCATGGCGCCGCCACAGGACGTGCATGCCGAGGCCACTCCGGCGCGTCTGGCGCGCGGCAAGTACCTATTCGAGCTGGCCGATTGCGATGGGTGTCATTCCGAGCGCGACTTCTCACGTTTTGGCGGCCCGGTGATCGAAGGGCGGCGGGGTGCAGGTACGGTATTGCCCGCCGCCATGGGGCTGCCCGGCACCATCGCTCCGCCCAATATCACTCCCGATTGCGAGACGGGACTCGGAACCTGGACTGACGGCGAAAAGATCCGTGCGATTCGCGAAGGTGTCGATCGCAACGGGCGAACGCTGTTTCCAATGATGCCGTACGAGAACTTCCGCAACATGAGCGACGACGATGTCCTGAGCCTGGTGGCGTATCTCGACTCGCTCCCTCCGGTGAAGCACAGCGTACCTGAGACGCATGTAAACTTCCCGGCGTCGGTAATGATCAAGGGCGCGCCGCACCCGGCGCGTGGGGTAGCGTCACCCGACCGCCGGGACCCGCTAAAGTATGGCGAATACCTGGTGCGAATGGCCGGTTGCATGGGATGCCACACGCCCGCGTTATCGGGAGGTGAGACGTTCCGTGTAGCGCCAGGAGTGGCGGTGGTCAGCGCGAATATCAGCCCCGATCCCGAGACGGGCATTGGGCGCTGGAGTGAACGGGATTTCCTGGACCGCATTTATCAATACCGCGAATACGCGGACCACGGCTCGCCTCAAGTGGGACCGGAGAGCTTCACGTTAATGCCGTGGCTGAATTTCAGCCGATTGCCGCCGGAGGATCTGAAGGCGATTTACGCCTATCTGCATTCGCGTCCTCCGGTGTACAAATCCGTGGAAACTCATCCCGGATGGAATCCTCAACCGGTGAAGCGAGCGGCGTTGAGCGATGCCAATTGAAACCCGAGGAGCTCAATTGCGTCCGACATCTTGAATGAGCACGACATCGCTCGAACTGATACCACGCGAGTAAATCAGGCGGCCGTCACGAGCCCAGTCAAAGGAATAAATTTGCCCGGAGCTAAACGTGGTCAGTTGCCGGGGGCTGCCTCCCTCCACCGGCTGGACCCAGAGATTGTAGGCGCCGTTTCTGGCATCGAGAAAGGTAATGCCGTCACCAGCGGGAGTCCACTGGATGGCGGAGTCCGCGACGGCCGTGGGCGGGAGCTCGTAATAGCGTGACGGCGCGCCGCCCGAAGCGGGCAAGACCGCCAGCTTCCAACTGGGCTTCGCAAAATCCTCGCTGTACCAACAAGCGATGCGGCCGTCTTTCGGCGAGACCGCTGGATGAATCGATGGGGCAGTGGTCAATTGGATTGGCGTGCCGCCGGCAAGCGGCACTTGCCAAAGGTTCCAGCCGGCACCGCCGGTGTGATGATAAACAACATAACGGCCATCGGGCGTGAAACGCGGCCAGTTGCTATCGTGCTTGTCGGCGGTCAGGGGAGTTGGTCCGGCGCCGTTCGCGCCCATGCGCCAGATGTTCCAATTGCCGGAGCGGTTGGAATGAAAAACAATCCAGTTCCCGTCCGGGGACACGGCCGGCGCATAGTTTCTGGCATTGTGCGCGGTGAGCTGTTGTTGACCGGCGCCATTGCTATTCATCATCCAGATGTCCGCGGAGCCACTGGCATCGGAAGCGTAAGCGATCTTGCCATCGATCGACCAGGAAATATCGAAGTAGCGGCCCAGCCCGGGAGTCACCTGTACGGCTTGGCTGGCGTTATCGCGACGGGATACGTAGAGATTAGAAAGCGTCTGATACTGAACCGATACCAGAGTTTTCCCAGTCGAAGTCAGACTCACTCCGACGTAATCGCTCAGGTCATTATTGATGCGCTTGGCATCGCCCTTGGGATAGGGAATGTACCAGATGTGTTGGAAAGACGATTCCGCTTCCTGGCCGATTACGACGAGACCTCTCGCGCGATCCAGCCACGCGATCCGCTCCAGATATTGCCAGCGAGGCGCCCGGATAATCTGCGTCGAACCGTCCTGCACTCTGACGATCATGAGATCGACGTAGAAACCCTGTTTATCGGCCCCTTCGACGCCGATCGCTAACATCTTTCCATCCGGGGACCATGCGGGCAGCGAATCCCATGCGAAGCGGTCCGGATAATGTCGCGACGCAATCTTGCGTTGGTTTCTTCCGTCGAGTTGGGCGACATACAAGTCGTCGCTGTGGCCTTCGGCGTTCCGCTGGAGGAAGACGAGGCGCGCGCCGTCCAGCGATGGAGCAACGGGCTTCGACACCTCCGTCATCAGCTCGCGGGGAGCACCGCCGGAAAGCGAGACAAGGTAAAGTGTTCCGCGGTCGGGGTCACTTCGATTCGAGGCCACGAAGCAAATGTCTTTACCGTTGTTGGTAAAGTTGATGGAATTAATGTCGCCTTCGACGGGGCCTGCGATGCGTCGGGTTTCCGGCGAATCAATTTTTCGCAGCCAGAGAATCGGCTTCCCATGTTCGTTGGAGACGAACGCAACTTGCTGACCGTCGGGAGAGACGACCGCGCGCACCGCTGTGCCGTTGGTGGTGATTTTTGCCATGCGCGTAGTTTCAAAAGGCCGCGCCTTCGGATGAAACCAGGCGATGACGCCATAGACTACGAGCACGGCAAGAGCAACAGCCACGATCGCGGTTGTCATCCGGCTCTGCGTTTTGGGAACCACAGAAGACATTCCGCGCGGCGATGTCCAGGCTGTTCCACCCGGCGCGCTGATTGCTTCGACCAACCGTAAGAATCGCGGGGTATCGCGCAACGCATCCCATGCCGGGGAGACACTGACAAAATAGGTCCACCAGTCGTGATCGTGCCAAGCCTGCTCGACGAGCTTCAGAGCCTCTTTCTTTCGTCCCAGCCCCAAATTGGCGCAGCCGAGTACATATCCCGAGACGCGGCGCTCCTGCGCGCGCGCCGTCATTTCGTCCACGAGAGCGACTGCGGCCGACCGATTTCCCGCGGCAGCTTCGGCGTTAGCCAGGACGCACAACGAGAAGGGATTGCGTCTCGATATCTCGACCGCGCGGCGGGCGGCCAGCAGGCACTCGGAGATCTGATTCTTCGCGAGACAGCACCACGCCAGCACTTCCTGCACGCGGCTGTCGTCGCCATGCAAGCGGATGGCGTTTCCCAATTCTTCGATCGCCCGATCATACTGGCGGACGTGATAAAGACAAAATGCGTAACTGACCGTCAAGATCTGAGTATGCGGAGCGAACTTTCGTGCGTTCTCCAGGCTGGCTAAAGCGACCGACGGTCGTCCGCGCGTTAATTGAAACAACCCAAACCAATGGTGCGCTTGCGGGTAATCGGGATTGAGCGCGATGGCCATTTGGAAATGATGATCCGCCCCGCGATAGTCACGATCGAGCGCCCAAACGGCAAATGCCAGCGACGCGTGCGCTTCCGCCAGGGCCGGGTCGATTTCCAGCGCCTTGCTGGCGGCATCTTTGGCCGCGGCGAACGACTCCGCCGGCGGCAGATCGCCCCACACGGCAAGCTGCAAATAATAGTCGGCTACACCTGCATGCGCCAACGCGTATTGCGGATCTTCCGCGATCGCCTCCATGAACGCGACGAGCGCCTTCGCCCAACCCTCGCCGGTATGGGCACTCGAATGCCAGCGCCCACGCAGGTACGCTTCGTGCGCTTTCGGCTTCGCCGTACCCTGGCGGGCAATCCGTTCCTGCTCTTCCTTCGTCAGTTGCGGAATTAATGCTAATGCCACTTGCGCCGAGATCGAATCCTCAAGTTTGAGCAGATCTTCGAATTCCTGGTCGAAGTGCGCGGCCCACACGGGTATACCGCTCTGCACACGCACGAGTTGGACAGTGACACGCACGTGATTGGCCGACTTCTGAATCCGCCCTTCGAGCACGAAATCAACCGCCATCTCCTTGCCGGCAGACACCGGATCGTCGGTTTCGGCATACCGCATAGCGGTGCTCGTGGGACGCACCGTAATGCGCGCAACGTTGCTGAGCTTCGTGATCACGGCGTCCGCCAGGCCGATGCCCAGGTAAGCGTCGGAAGTGACGTCGGCACTCAATCGGCGCAGCGGCAGAACAGCCACCGAAACAGTGGAGGCAGCCTGCGGGACAGGCACAGGTTCCTTGACAGTTCTGAACTCGTATTGGGGAACGCCGGTCCCAGCCACGTAGCTCTCGATGTCCGCCGAAAGCGCCGCTACGGATTCGTACCTTTCTTCCGGCGCATACCGCATGGCGCGTCGAGCGATCCTGGTGAGATCAGTTACGCCTTCAGCGGCCTTCGCATCGGCCGCCGGCGCACCGCCAGTTTCTTCTATGGCCAGCGTGCGCCGTCCCGTCACCAGTTCCAGCAGAATGACGCCCAAAGAATAAACGTCGCTGCGGACAGTGGCCGGCTTGCCCCGCAACTGTTCAGGGCTCGCGTAAGCCGGCGTCATGGCCCGCACACCCGTCACCGTGCTCTCCTCGCCTCGCTCGCCCGTTTCCGGGTCGAGCAGTTTGGCGATACCAAAATCGAGTAGTCGGGGCGCGCCAGCCTGGTTAACCAGGACGTTCCCAGGCTTCAAGTCACGGTGGATGATA
>Ga0335071_10008608_pt1 | contig 10466 bp, 7 predicted proteins | sample Lox_Sample_15_FD_206724 | JGI IMG/M metagenome (GOLD analysis project Ga0335071, IMG submission 206724) | Soil microbial communities from Loxahatchee National Wildlife Refuge, Florida, United States - Lox_Sample_1.5 | ecosystem: Environmental > Terrestrial > Soil > Wetlands | place: USA: Florida...
CCCCGAGCGCGACGCGCCCGCGCGCCGGGTACGTCGGGCCGCTCACCCGCTGCCATACGAGCGAGGCGAGGGTGATCGCCGCCGCCAGCCCCCAACGCCACGCCGTACCCCTCACAGCGCCTCCTCCCCCGCGTGGGGCGCGAACCCCTCGCCCAGGACCTCCTGCGCCGGCGTGATCGCCACGAACGCGCTGCGATCGACCTGCGCCACCAGCCGCTTGAGCCGGCCTACCTCGTGCGGGCTCACCACGACGTACAGCACCGGGCGCCTCTCCCCGGTGAACCCGCCCTGCCCCTGCAGCACCGTGACGCCCCGTCCGAGCTTGTTGAGGATCGCGTCCCGCACGGCCTCCCAGTCCGAGCTGATGATGAGCGCGGAGCGCGCCGCGGAGAACCCGCTCTGCACGACGTCGAGCACGCGCGCCGACACGAACGCGAGCGCGAGCGCGACCATCACCGCTTCGGCGCCGAAGATGAACGCCGCCCCTCCGAAGATCGCGACGTTCATCGCGAGCAGCGCCTGCCCGATCCCGATCCCGAGGTACCTGTGGGCGAGCCGCGCCAGGATGTCCGTGCCCCCCGTCGTGCCGCGCCCGCGGAACACGAGCCCCATCCCGAGCCCGTCGAGAAGCCCGCCGTAGCAGATCACGAGCAGGCGGTCGTGCGTCGGCGGGACCAGGAACGGCGCGGTCAGGTCGATCCCGATCGATAGCACGAGCACCGAGACCAGCGTCCGGACGAAGAACCGGATCCCGCCCGCGAATCGCCACCCCAGCCACAGCAGCGGCAGGTTGAGCGCCAGCACCACCATCCCGACCGGCGTCTTGAAGAAGTGGTGGGCGATGATCGAGATCCCGGTGACGCCGCCGGAGACCACGTTGTTCGGCACGAAGAACAGGTTGGTGCCGGCGGCGACGAGGAGCGAGCCGACCACGATCTCGGCGTAGTCGAACGCGATCCCCCACTTCCCTTTCGGCGCCGCGACCGGCAGCTTCATGGCGCCGCATGGTGCCATGAAGCCGCGCGGTTGCCAAGCTTTGCGCCGCCGCGCGCGGCTGCTACCCTGCTCCCGGGAGGGTACCATGCTCGAAGCGGTGGTGCTGATCAACGTCAAGGCCGGACAGCTCCACGCCGTGTCGGACGCGCTGATGGAGCGCGAGGGCGTGCACGAGCTGTACTCGGTCGCCGGCGCCTACGACCTCGTCGCCGTGCTCCGCACCTCCCGAAACGAGCGGCTCGAGGAGCTCGTCACCGGCGAGATCGCCGCCCTCCCCGGCGTCGAGCGCACCACCACGCTGGTGGCGTTCCGATGCCTCTCCCGCCGCGAGACCGACGGCACGTTCTCGCTCGGCCTCGACCCCAGGTCCGGCGCGTAGGCGCGGCGCAGCACCTCGCAACCGCGTGCCCGGCGCAAGCCTACGTCAAAGCTCGAAGGGACGCCGGCCCAAAGCCGTGGGCCGCGTCGACGGGTCCGGGGGGTGCGGGCCAGGCCGGAGCGAGAATCCCGGGACGATCGAGCAGCGACCTTCCCGCGTGGACCCGCAACCGCCTTTGGGCGCGCACGTCCTCGCCGGTGACGGTGAGGCCGCCCTCGAGGTTGAGCGGATCAGTTGATCCCTGCGTCACCGGGCCTCCGCGAGACCGAACCAAGCAAGCTCTTCGACGTTGCCGGCGGCGCCCGCGATCGGCGACGCAATTCGCCCCCGGCACTCCAGGCCCAGCTCTCTGGCGGCCTCGAGCACCGCAGCGATTGCTGCCTCGCGCACGTCGGGGTCGCGCACGACGCCGCCCTTGCCGACCTGGCCGCGCCCCGCCTCGAACTGCGGCTTGACGAGCGCGACGAGGTCGCCGTCGGGGGCCAGCACCGGGACGAGCGCGGGCAGCACGAGGCGCAGGGAGATGAACGAGACGTCCACCGTCACGAGACCGAACGGCCCGGGGACGTCGGCCGGGTCGAGCAGGCGGGCGTTGACCCCTTCCATCACGACGACGCGCGGGTCGCTCCGGAGCTTCCAGTCGAGCTGGCCGCGCCCGACGTCCAGCGCCACCACCTGCGCCGCGCCCCGCGCCAGCGCGACGTCGGTGAAGCCACCGGTGGAAGCGCCGACGTCGAGGCAGCGCCGGCCGGCCGGGTCGATCCCGAAGGCGTCGAGCGCCGCCGCCAGCTTGACGCCGCCGCGCGACACCCACGGATGGTCGGCGCCCGCGACCGCGATCGTCGCGTCCGGCGCGACCGCCCTGCCCGCCTTGTCCGCGACCTCGCCGTCCACCCGCACGAGCCCGGCGAGGATCAGGCTCTGAGCGCGGGCCCGGGACGGCGCCAGGCCGCGCTCGACGAGCGCGATGTCCAGCCGCACTCGTGTCTTGGCCACGAGCGATGCTAGCATTGCTGGACCATGCTCGGGAGGCACCTCTCCGCGCTCGTCCGGGCGATGCGGCCGCGACACTGGCTGAAGAACGGGTTCGTGCTCGCGCCCGCCGTGTTCGCCGGCCACGCGCTCGACGCGGGCGCGATGCTGAAGGCCGTCACGGTGGTCGCCGCGTTCTGCCTGGTCTCCTCGGCGGGTTACCTGGTCAACGACGTGCTCGACCGCGAGGCCGACCGCACCGACCCGGTCAAGCGCCTCCGCCCGGTCGCGAGCGGCGACATGACGGTCGGCGCCGCGCTCGCCTGGGCGGCGGTGCTGTACGCCCTGGCGTTCGCGGCGGCGCTCGGAAGCGGCCGGTGGGTGCTCCTCCTCCTGCTCGGCTACGTCGTGCTGACGCTGCTGTACTCGCTCGCGCTGAAGGCGATCGCGGTGGTGGACGCGATGGCGCTCGCCACGGGGTTCCTGATCCGGCTGGTGGCGGGCGCGGTCGCGATCCCCGTGGTGATCTCCCCGTGGCTGATCGTGTGCGGGTTCCTGCTCGCGCTCCTGCTCGCGTTCGGCAAGCGCCTCCCCGAGGCCGAGAGCGCCGGGAAGCGCTCGCCGCGCTACCCGCTGGCGTACCTGCACGACGTGGTCACGATGCTGGCCGGTGTGACGCTCGTGGCGTACACGCTCTACACCGTCGCGCCGGACACGACGCGCAAGCTCGGGGGTTCGAACGCGCTGCTGCTCACGGTCCCGCTCGTGATGTTCGGGGTGTTGCGCTACCTTCTGCTGCTCCACAAGGAGGGGGCGCAGGACCCGACCGCCACGCTGTTCCGCGACCGGCCGCTGCTCGCAACGGTGGTGCTCTGGATGGCGGTCGCCGGGGCGATCGTCTACTCGGCGGGAGGGATGAAGTGAAGAGCCGCGTCGCCGTCGTCCGCACGAAGCCGCAGAGCGTCCTCGCCGACATCGGCCGGGTGTGCGAGCTCGCGGGCGCACGCGCGGCGCTGAACCCCGGCGCCACGACGATCCTCAAGGACAACATCTCGTGGCACTACCCTTTCCCGGGCGCGAACACGACGCCGTGGCAGCTCGAGGGGACGATCCTCGCGCTGCGCGCGGCCGGCGCCGGCGATCTCGTGTGCGTCCAGAACAACACCGTCGTGACGAACCCGAAGAAGGGCGAGCGCCTCAACGGGTACGTGGGCGTGCTGGGGCGCTACGGGATCCCAGTGCGCTACAACTGCGACCCCGACGACCTGAAGTGGGTGCGCTACGAGCCCAAGGCGGAGATGCTCGCGCTCCGCAAGGTGTTCCCGGACGGGATCCACATCCCGGAGTTCTTCGTCGGGAAGAACATCGTGCACCTGCCGACGGTGAAGTGCCACATCTACACGACCACCACCGGCGCGATGAAGAACGCGTTCGGCGGCCTGCTCGCGACGCGGAGGCACTACACCCACACCTGGATCCACGAGACGCTCGTGGACCTGCTCGCGATCCAGAAGGAGATCCACACCGGGATCTTCGCGGTGATGGACGGGACCACGGTCGGCAACGGCCCCGGGCCGCGCACGATGGTCCCGGTGCGCAAGGACGTGGTGCTCGCCGCCGCCGACCAGGTCGCGATCGACGCGGTCGCGGCGAAGATGATGGGGTTCGACCCGCTCTCGATCCGCTACCTCGCGCTCGCCCACGAGCGCGGACTCGGGGTCGCGGACCCGCGCGACATCGAGATCGCCGGCGACGAGGACGCCGCGCGCGAGAACTGGCGCTTCTCGGTCGGGGACAACATGGCCAGCCGCGTCGGCGACGTGCTCTGGTTCGGACCGCTCAAGCGGCTCCAGAAGCTCTTCTTCCACACGCCGCTCGTGTACGTCTTCGTGGCCGGGTCGTACGTCTACCACGACTTCCTCTGGTACCCGGTCCTCGGCACGCGGCGGGTGCGCGAGTTCCTGCGCGCATCCCCGTGGGGCGCGCTGTTCGCCCGGTACCTCAGCAGCCAGGCCGGCGGCGGACCCGCGACGCCTCCGCCGGCCCCGGGAGCGGCGTAGGGCGGCGCGGGCTCGATGAGAGCGGCGCCCGGCCACGCCCGCAGCCTCGCGGTCGCGCTCCTCGCCGGGGCCCTGGCCGTCCGCCTGTTCGGCCTCAACTACGACCAGTCGCACTACTACCACCCGGACGAGCGCCGCATCGCGGAGGCCGTGACGCAGCTCTCGTTCCGCCCGCTCCAGCTCGACCCGCACTTCTTCGCCTACGGCTCGTTCCCGTTCTACGTCACCAAGGCGGTCACCTCGGTGCTGTCCGTCGGCAACCGCTGGTTCTCGAGCTACGACAGCGCGGTGCTCACCGGGCGCGCGCTCTCGGCGCTGTGGGGGACGGCGACGGTGGCGCTGCTGATGCTGCTGGCGCGGCGCCTGTTCGGCGGGCGCACGGCGCTGCTCGCCGGCGCGCTGCTGGGCGCGACCGTCCTGCACGTGCAGAACTCGCACTTCGCCACCACCGACGTGCCGCTCACGTTCCTGGTGCTGCTCGCCCTCGCGCTCATGGTGCGCGCCGCCGGCGACGGCGGCGCGGCGGCTTTCGCGGGGGCGGGCTCCGCGATCGGCTTCGCGGTCGCCACCAAGTTCAGCGCCCTTCCGCTCCTCCTGCCGCTCGCCGTCACGGCCGCGCTGGTCTGGCGCCGCGACCGCCGGCCGGGGCGAGCGGCAGCCTGGCTCGCGCTCGGGTGCGCCTGCGCCGGCGCGGCGTTCGCGCTCGGCGAACCGTACGCGCTCCTGAACCACCGCGCCTGGCTGCACGACATCCTCGAGCAGAGCGCCATGGTGCGCAACGCCGGTGCCCTCCCGTACACCAACCAGTACGTCGGCGTCCCGAAGGTGGTGTACGACCTGCGCGAGATGGTGGTGTGGGGGATGGGCCCGCTGCTCGGGATCGCCGCGCTGGCCGGCGTCTGGCGGCGGGTGCGGCCGAAGGCGGGCCCGCTCGCCGCCGCGGACTGGATCCTGCTGGCGTGGGTCGTCCCGTTCTTCGCGGTGACGTGCTCGTTCGACGTCAAGTTCGTGCGCTACCTGCTGCCGATCTACCCGCCGCTGGTGATGTGGGGCGCGGCGTGGCTGCAGGAGTGGTCCGAGGCGGCCCGAGCCGGGCGCTGGGCCCGCGGCGCGGTCGCGGCGGGCACGGCGCTCTATCTGCTCGCATTCCTCTCGATCTACGCCCGGCCGCACGCGGCGGTGAGCGCGTCGGCCTGGTTCTACGGGCACGCCAGGGCCGGGGACAAGGTCCTCACCCAGGACTGGGACGAGGGGTTCCCGTTCGCGCTCCCCGGGCGCTCGCCGGAGCGGTTCAAGGTGGTCCAGTTCGGGTTCTACGAGGCCGACTCGCCGGCCAAGGCGCGCCGCCTCGCCCAGGAGCTCGCCTCCTCGGACTGGGTCGTCCTGCAGACGAAGCGGCTGTACGGCGCGATCACCCGGGTCCCCACGAAGTACCCGCTCACTGACAACTTCTTCCACGAGCTGTTCGCGGGCGACCTCGGGTACACGCTGGTCAAGGACGTCGCGTCGCGCCCCGAGCTGCTCGGCGTCGAGCTGCCCACCGAGCTGGCGGACGAGTCGTTCTCGGTGTACGACCACCCCAAGGCGCTCGTCTTCCGCAACACCGGGCGCCTCGACACCGGTGCGCTCGAGACGCGCATCCGCAACTCCCTGCCTTCGCGCCCGGTGTCGCGCGCGAGCATGCTCCTGGCGCGCGCCGGATCCGAGCCGCCGCCCGGCGGCGCTCCCGTGGTGCGCTCCTCGCTGCTGGCCACGCTGCTGTGCGCGGCGCTGCTGGAGGCGCTCGCGCTCGCGGCGTGGGCGCTGCTGCGCGTCGCCCTTCCCGCCCGTCCGGGGATCTACGCGCTCTCCAAGGTGGCGGGGGTGCTGGTGTTCGCGTACGTGCCGTGGCTGACGACGAGCCTGGGGGTGACGCGGTTCGCCAGGCCGGCGCTCGCCTGGACCGCGATCGCGATCGGCGCCGCCGCGTGGCTGCTGAGCCGCTCGCGGCGCGAGCCGTGGCCGGAGCGCCGCGAGCTGGTCGCGAGCGAGGCGGTGTTCTGGGGCGCGTTCGCGCTCTTCCTCGGCCTGCGGCTGCTCAACCCGGAGGTGTTCTGGGGCGAGAAGCCGATGGACTTCTCATTCCTGAACACGCTCTACCGGAGCGAGGCGCTCCCTCCGCCGGAGCCGTGGTTCGCCGGCTCCCCGCTCAAGTACACGTACTTCGGGCACTACACGGTCGCCGCCGTCGGCAAGCTGCTCGCGATCAACCCCGCCGTGATGTTCAACCTCGCGGTCGCGATGACCGCCGGGCTCACCGCGGCCGCGCTGTTCGCCGCCGGCGCGCTCGTCGGCGGTGGGTGGCGCGTCGGGACGGTCGCCGCGGCCGCGACGCTCCTGCTCGGCAACCTCTCCGGCGTGCGCGAGCTCGCGGCCCGTCACGCCGTCAACTTCGACTATTTCTGGGCGACCTCCCGCGTCATCAAGGACACGATCAACGAGTACCCGTTCTGGAGCTTCTCGTTCGCGGACCTGCACGCGCACGTCCTGGTGATGCCGTGGGCGATGGCGTTCGTCGCGCTGCTCGCGCTCTGGATCGGACGCCGGTCCGAGCCGACGCCTGCGCGCCCGCGCATCACGACCGCGACGCTGGTCGCCCTGGGCGCGCTCACCCTGGGCGCGATCACCGCCACCAACGGCTGGAGCATGCCGACGTACTTCGCGCTCCTGGTCGGGCTCCTCGCCGCCGACTGGCTGGTGCACCGGGCCCGCGGCGGGCCCGTGCGCGTGCTCCGGACCGCGCTCTCGTCGGTGGCCGCACCGGCAGCGGCGATGATCGGCGGAGCACTGGTCGCGTTCCGGCCGTTCTGGCAGCACTTCTCGGTCCCCGCCCGGCAGTGGGGCCGAGAGGTCGGCCCGTACGCCCGCCCCGCCGACCTCCTCACGATCTTCGGGCTGTTCCTCGTCGTGCTGCTCCCTTTCCTCGCTGAGACGTGGCGGCGCGTCGCGGCCCCGGACGGTGCGCCGCTGCCGCGCGCGACGCGGGTGGCGGGCGCCGTCGCGGCGGCCGGGGTGCTGCTCACGCTCCTCGACCTGCGCGCCCTCGCGCACCTCGCGCTCCGCCAGGCGACGTCGGTGGCCGCGTTCGCGGTGGCGCTCGCGCTCGTCTCGGCCCTGCTGGCCCTGCACCGGCGCACGCCCGAGCCGAGGCGGCTCGCGCTCGTTCTCGCCGCGTTCTCGTGGGCCCTGATCGCCGGGTGCGAGTTCGTGTTCGTGTGGGACCGCATGAACACGGTGTTCAAGTTCTACCTGGAGGCGTGGTTCCTGCTCTCGATCGCGTCGAGCGTCGTGCTGTGGGAGCTGTTCCGCCCGGGCGGCGCGCGCGGCGGCGCGCGTACGGCGTGGCGAGCGGCCGCCGCCGCCGTCGCCGCGGTCGCCGCGTTCACCTCGCTCTCCGGGGCGTGGGGGCTGGTGACGCACCGCCACGCCGAGGGGCCGCGCTTCACGCTCGACGGGATGGCGTACCTCGCGCGCACCGACCCGCAGGAGCTGGCGGCGTTCGAGTGGCTGAACCGGAACGTGCGCGGGCTCCCCGTGCTCGCCGAGGCGTACGGCCCGTCGTACGGCGAGTACACCCGCGTCTGCATGAACACCGGGCTCCCCGTCGTGCTCGGCTGGGACTACCACGTGTTCCAGCGCGGGCAGCGGCGCGACGCGATCGAGAGGCGGAAGACCGACCTCGAGACGATCTTCACGTCGAAGAGCCGCGAGCGCGTGGCGGCGGTGCTCGCGCGCGACCGGGTCGCGCTCGTGTACGTCGGGTCGCTCGAGCGCCGGACGTACTCCGGCGCGAACCTCGCGAACTTCCGGAGCTGGAACGAGCTCCTGACGCCGCTGTACCGGAACCCTGCCGTCGAGATCTTCGCGGTCAACGGCTCGTTCGTCGGCGCCCCGCCCGGCGTCACGGTGGACGCCGCCCCGGAGCCGGCGGCCGTCGCGCCTCGCCCCGCGGAGGAGCCGCAGGATCCGCCGGGGGTGTTGCGGCAGCCGCGCGGGCTCGCACGCGATGCGCAGGGGAACGTCTACGTCGCCGACTTCGGCAACTGCCGCATCCAGAAGTTCGACCGCGACCTCAAGCCGACCGCGACGTGGGGGCGGCGCGGAGCCGCCGTCGGGGAGTTCCAGGACCCGTGCGATGTGGCGGTCGCGCCCGACGGCTCGGTGGTCGTCGCCGACACGTGGAACGAGCGCATCCAGGTGTTCGACGCGAGCGGCGCCCCGCTCCGCGAGTGGGAGGGCGGGTTCTTCGGCCCGCGCGGCGTCGCGGTGGACCGCGCCGGCCGGGTGTGGGTCTCCGACACCGGCAACAACCGGCTCGTGCGGTTCGCTCCGGATGGAACGAGGGAGCTCGTGGTCGCGCCCGCGGCGCCCCCGGGGAAGCTCGCCGGGCCCGGGGGGATCGCGCTCGACGCCGGCGGCCGCGTCTGGGTGTGCGACAACGACAACGCCCGGCTCGCGGTCTTCGGCGCGGAGGGGGCGTTCGAGCGCTCGATCCCGGTGCCGGGGTGGCGCCGCGAGGCGTACTCGGAGCCGCACGTCGCGATCGACCCGGAGGGACGGGTGTGGGTGACGGTGCCGCTCGCGTCCGAGCTGCGCGCCTACGCCCCCGACGGCGCGCTGCTGCGCGCGATCCCGGCCGGGGGGGAGACCCGCAGGCCGGCCGGCCTCGCGCTCGCGCCCGGTGCCGCCCGGCTGCTCGTGAGCGACATCGCGGACGGGGTCCTCCAGCTGCCGTGGCCCGCGGGGATCCCGCCGTGACACGCCGGCCGCGTCCGATGCTCGACGCGCTGCTGCTCGCCGCGGCCATGCTCGGCGGCGGCGTCGCCGTCACGCTCCTCCGGCAGCCGTGGGCACGGGCGTCGGGGTCGCCGTACCCCTGGGAGCTGCTGATCGCGGCGGCGGCGGTCGGGGCCTTAGCCCTCCGGAGCGCCGACGCCTGGCTTCCCGACGCCGCCCCCGGGCCGGTGCCGGCCGCTCCGACGAGCGCCCGGCGTCGGATCGCCGCGCGGTGGATGCTCGCCGCCGCCGGGACTCTGACCGTCGCGGTCGCGGTCCGGCTCTGGCCCGACTACCACGTCTGGCAAGGCACCGTGATCCCGTGGATCGCGGCCCTGGCGCTGACGGGCGTCGCGGGGCTCCTCCTGGGAGAGACGGCACCGGGGCCGGCGATGGCGGCGCCCTCCCCGCCGGCCCCCGAGCTGCCGCGCCGGCTCGAGCTCGCGCTCTTCCTGGCGATCGCGGCCGGCGCTCTCGCGGTGCGGGTGTGGCACATCGGCTCGATCCCGAGCGGCATCTACGTCGACGAGACCAACGGCGGCCTCGACGCGCTCTACCTGCTCGAGGGGCGCGGGGACTCGCCGTTCGGGACCGGGTGGTACGGCACGCCCACGGGCTACGTCTACTACATGGCCCTGGTGTTCAAGCTGTTCGGCGCCACCTGGGCGGGGCTCAAGACGGCGTCGCTCCTCCCCGCCGTCCTCACCGTCCTCGCGATCTACCCGCTCGCCCGGCTGATGTTCGGTCAGGTCGGCGGGCTCTCGGCGATGGCGTTCCTCGCGTTCAACCGCTGGCACATGAGCATGAGCCGGTGGGGCTGGAACGAGGTGGTCCCGCCGCTCTTTCAGATTCTCGCGACGTTCTTCCTGCTGCGCGGGCTGCGCGACCGGCGCTCGTCGGACTTCGCGCTCGGCGGCCTGATCAGCGGCCTGATGATGTACACGTACCTCTCGAGCCGCCTCGCCCTGGCGACCCTCGGCCTGTCCGCCGTCTACTGCCTGGCGGTGGCGCGCGACGGGCCGTTCGCGGCGTGGCGGCGCCACTGGCGCGGGCTCCTGCTCTTCCTGTTCGGCTGGGCCGTCGCGGTCGCCCCGATCGCCGTGACGCACATCACGGACCCGTTCACCTTCTTCAACCGGGTCAATGAGATAAGCGTCTTCAAGGACATCCGGGAGCGCGGCAGCTACGAGCCGCTGCGCCGGAACGTGATCGACCACCTGAAGTTCTTCCACCAGACCGGCGAC
>Ga0335071_10008609_pt1 | contig 10465 bp, 2 predicted proteins | sample Lox_Sample_15_FD_206724 | JGI IMG/M metagenome (GOLD analysis project Ga0335071, IMG submission 206724) | Soil microbial communities from Loxahatchee National Wildlife Refuge, Florida, United States - Lox_Sample_1.5 | ecosystem: Environmental > Terrestrial > Soil > Wetlands | place: USA: Florida...
CTTGAACTGGTCGAAGCGCGGCAGGAACTTGTCCCAGTCGATGATGTGGGCGTCGAGCTCCGGTCCGTCGATGCAGGCGTGCTTGCGCACCATCTTGCCGTCGATGTTGACCGGAACCATGCAGGCACCGCACATGCCCGTGGCGTCCACCATGATCGAATTGAGGCTGACCACGGTTTTGACGCCGTATTTCTTGGTCAGCTCGCTCACGGCCCGCATCATCAGCGGCGGACCGATGGCGATGACCTCGGCGACGTCGCGGCCTTTGCTCTTCTTGCCGGCGTCCATCATCTCCTGCAGCGGAGCGGTGACGAAACCCTTCACGCCGAAGGTGCCGTCGTTGGTGCAGTAGATGACGTCGAGCTGATCGCCGAACTCCTTCTGCAGCTTTTCCACGCGCTCGCCTTCCGCCGTCCAGAACATCAGGTCCTTCGAGCGGTAGCCGGCGATGAGCGTGACGTGGTTGCCCATGCGAAGGTGCTCGCGCATGATCGGATGGACCGGCGGCAGGCCGACGCCGCCCGCCAGGAAGACGACGGTTTTGCCCTTTTCATAGCGATGCAAGATCGACGCCTGGCCCAGCGGTCCGGCCACGCCGGCGAAATGCTCGCCCACCTTCATCGCATTCATGAGGATGGAGGAGGCACCCACGCCCTGGATGACGAGATCGATGGTGCCCTTCTTGGCGTCCCAGTCGGCCAGGGTCAGCGGGATGAGCTCGCCCTTGGGGGTGGGCAGCACGCGCACGAACTGGCCGGCGCGCGCGCTCTTGGCGATGACCGGCGCGTTGACTGTGATCTCCACGATGCCCGGCGACAGGTCCCGCCGCCTGACGATCCTGGCCGGCGCCGCCGCCTTGTCGGTGTAGTCGAGGGCGGTGGCGACCCGTTCCTTGATCTCCGCCGCGGTGAAGGGAATTTCGCCGGAGATCTGTTCCGCCGCCGCCTTGCCGTCGCCGGCCGCGTTGATCGCGGTGGAGCCGCCGCGCGTGGCATCGCCGCCCGAATAGATGTTGTCCATCGAGGTCTGCTGGCTGGTTCCGCCCGGCAGGTCGATGGTGCCCCATTTGGTGGTTTTGATGCGCGGCTCGGAGTCCTTGATGATCGGATTCGACGCGTTGCCGAGCGCCATGATGACGAGATCGACTTCCATCGTCTCGGTCTTGCCGGTGGCGACCGGCGAACGGCGGCCGGAGGCGTCGGGCGGGCCGAGTTCCATGACGTCGAGAAGGGTCTGGCAGACCCGATGCTCCTTGTTGCCGGAGAACAGCTGAGGCGCGCGCAGGACCTTGAGCTTGACGCCCTCTTCCAGCGCGTGATGCAGCTCTTCGACGCGGACCGGCATTTCGGCGCGGGTGCGGCGGTAGACGATGGTCACGTCGCCGCCCAGCCTCAGGGAAGTGCGCGCCGAGTCCATCGCGGTGTTACCGGCGCCGATGACGATGACCTTCTTGTCCTTCACCACCGGCAGCGGCGTCTCGAAGTCGTCCATCCGTCCCTGCATCAGGTTCACGCGGGTGAGGAACTCGTTGGCGCTCATCACGCCGTTGAGCTCTTCGCCCGGCACGTTCATGAAGCGGGGCAGGCCCGCGCCGGTGCCCACGAAGATCTTCCAGAAGCCCGCGTCGCGCAGGTCCTGGAGCGTCGCGGTCTTGCCGACTACGAAGTTCTTCACGAACTTGCCGCCGAGCTTGTTGATCTTGGCGACGACGTCGTCGATCAGCGCGTTGGGCAGGCGGAATTCGGGAATTCCGTAGCGCAGCACGCCGCCGAGGTCGTGGAAGGCCTCGAACACCGTGACCGGATAGCCTTCGACCGAAAGCAGATAGGCGTTGATGAGGCCGGCGGGACCGGAGCCCACCACCGCGATCGGCGGCTTCTCGGCGCGCTGCCACGGCGTCAGGTAACCGGCGGGCCGGTCGTCCTTGCCGTTGGCCTTGGCGTTGACGCGCTCGCGCTCGGGCAGGAACCACTCGAGCTGGCCGATCTCCAGCGGCCGGCCGGTCATCGTGCATACGCCCTGGCATTGCAGCTCCTGCGGGCAGACGCGGCCGGTGACGTTGGGCAACGGATTGCACTGCTCGATGAGCTTCAGGGCATCCTTGAACTTGCCCTGTCCCAGAAGGTCCATCAACTCGGGGATGTGGATCTTCACCGGGCAGCCGCCCTTGACACCCTTGCCCTTCAACACGCCCACTTCGCAGGGACGGTCGTCGCACTGCTTGTCGCGGATGACTTCGAGCCAGACGAACAGGTCGACCTCGCGCTGGGAGTAGCCTTGGGTGCGGTAGCCCATGTAGCCCATGGTGACGAGGTCGAAGTCGTGCGCGCGCTGCTCGGCGGGACGCACGTAGGGCGCGATGAAGTTCTCGCCCGGCCAGTTCTTCGACAGGCCCTTGAACATCGGGTAGCGGTCGGAGAGATGGGCGTCGATCGCGGCGATGAACTTGCGCTTGAACTTGAGCGGCACCGCCCAGATGAAGCGTTGCAGGATGACGCTCATGTCGTCGTCGCGCAGCAGGATGTTCCACAGCGCCTTGGTGAAGGCGGCGCCGAGGGCCTCCTGCTTGAACTCCCACACGATCGCCGCGGTTCCGTCCGCGACGAACATCTGGCGCAGCGATTTCGGATCGTTGAGAAGGCGCTTCTTCAGGAGGTTCAGCTGCTTCTGGAATACATCGAACGCCTCGGTGTGCTCCAGCTCCTCGAGCTCCTTCTCGGTGGATTCGAGCGCCGTGCTCGCCGCACGGATGCGCTCGAGATCCTCGGTCACGGGGTCTTTTGTCATGCCCTCACTGCTCATGGATGATCTCCGAGTCGCAATTCGCCGCCACGCGGGCCACCTTGGTCTTCAGTTCCGGCGTCACCTTCACCTTGGCCAGCGCGCCCGGGATCAAGTGGGCGACTTCCTTGGGTGAACCGTCGACGACGATCTTGGTCTTCTCGAACAGCTCGGGAATGTCCTGGTAGCAGGTCTTGCAGTTCGAGCACTTGGCGATGTCTTCCTCCGCCAGCGAGACCACGGCGCCGCCGTTGACCGCCGCCGGGGCCGCCGCCGCGGGCTTGGGAGCCGCCGCCGCGCCGCCGAGCGCGAAGCCGCCGAAGCCGTTGGTCGGTGCGTTGGAGGATGCCGCCAGCTCGCTCATCGCGCGCGCGATCGAGTCGATCGAACTCTCGCGATCGTCCAGGGCCGCCTTGTACTGCGACTGGAGCGCTTCCAGTTCGGCCTTGTGCGCCGCGTCGATCATCTCGACGTTGATGCCGGCAAGGTATTGCAGCGTCCGCCAGTATTTGCGGCGCTCCTGCACCAGATTTACCAGCGTGTGCGAGACTTCGAGCTTGACCAGCTTCTTGTCCGCATCCGTGGCCCACACGAACGGAACCTTGCCGTTGCGGTCGGTTTCCGGAATGGCGACGTATTCGGCGATCGGGACCGCGTCCGCGTCCGGCGCCAGCTTGCGGAACTGCTTCTTGAAGCGGGTTTCGCTGCGGGCGAAGTCGGCGGGCGTGTAGGGCACGTCCATCAGCTTGGTCTGACCCTCCTCGACATACTCGATCGAGGTGGTCGCCCAGTCCTTGCTCACGTCGGGATTGCCGTCCAGCACGAAGCGGCTGTGCAGGTCGCTGCCGCGGCGCGGATCGTGCACGAACACCGGGCTCATGCGGCTTTCCACCGCCATGCGCGCGTGCTGCGCCGCCGCCGAGTCGGCGATGCCGTGCTCGGCCTGGCAGGGCGTGTAGACGTCGAGCAGAGCCGGCGAGTCGTTGTGGTTGATGTACTGCATCACCGAGCCGAGGAAGTGGCCGTGGAGCGCTGTGCAGGACTGGACCACGAAAACGTTCGGATGGAACGCCGCGATCAGGCCCAGTTCCTTGCGCGATTCCTGCTTGCCCGAATGGGCGGCGCCGAAGCGCGACAGGTCGGAGTCCTGGCCCGTCAGGCTGGCGGTGGAGGCCTGCCCGCCGGTGTTGGAATAGACGCCGGTGTTGAGCACCAGGGTCTTGATCGGCGTGGAGGTGGACAGGATGCGCGACAACGAACCGAAGCCGATGTCGTAGGTGGCGCCGTCGCCGCCGATCGAGAACACGCTCGGCATCAGCGACAGCTCTTCCTGAGTGAAATCCGCCCAGGCCAGGGTCCTGAAGACCTTGTCGTGGACGGCGGGGTCGTACTCGTCGGCCAGTTCGAGCTTGGCGGTGCGCAGCGCCACGACGTCGATCACGGCCTCGTGCGCCAGGCCTTCGAACAGGCCCTTGGCGACCGCGGGCGTGTCCTGGAACAGGCTGTTCACCCACGGATCGTTATAGGGGTTGAAGGGGAAGGTCGAAGCGTACACCGAGGAACAGCCCGTGGCGTTGGCGATCACCGACGCCGCCGGACCCTTGCCGGAGGGACCCGTCTCGAAGTTGAACAGGCGCTTCTCGAGGGTCTTGGCCGTCTTGGCGATGCGCTCCTTGCGGGCCGCGTCGGTGACGGAGGCGAGCTTGGCGTTCAGCTCGCCGATCAGCGCTTCGAGCTCCTTGACGTGTTCCTTGCGCCGCCGCTCGTGGATGGCGTGGTTGGCGCCCGTGACCAGACGGATCGCCGTGACTTCGCCGCAGCCGCGGCAGCCGCCGTGGCCTCCGGTGGTGGCGTAGTAGTTGCCGCGGTCGAGCATCAACCGCTTGATGTCGCCGTCGGGCTTGGTGGCGCCGTCGGTGAATCTGGCGGGTGTGTTCGGCGTGCGGGCCAGGAATTCGAAGCGCGTCTGCAGCGTTTCGAGAAGCGCTGCGTCCTGTTCGCGCTTGACTAGGGCGTGCGGACCGCAGATTTCCACGCATTCCATGCAGCCGGAGCACTTCCACGGATCGACCGCGGCGGAGTAGAGGCCGCCCGAGCCGGGAACCGCCTTCTCCATCGCGTCGAAGAACGGACGCGTCTTGGCGACCGGGAACACCTTCAGCGCTTCGGCCAGCTTGCCGGCGTTGCGCTTCAGCGTGGCGTTGTCGGTCTCGAGTGCCTGGGCGGCCGCGGCCACCGCTTCGTGGAACGGCTTGGCGTCCTTCGCGGCGCGATAGGCTTCGCGCACCGCGTCGGCGAGGGCCGGAACCTGCTCCTTAAGGGCGTCGAGCTGCGCCGGCGCCAGGTCCAGCTGGCGGATCGCGGTGTTCAGCAGATCGCGGATTTCGTGAACCGTGTTCGGGATCGCGGCATCGGGGCAGACCAGCGTGCATTCCATGCAGCCGGTGCACAGATCGGCGACGAACTCGGGCACTTCGCGGCGGAACAGTCCCTTGTCCTTGTTGGCGGCGGTGCCGGACGGCATGAACAGGCCGGTGCCCGGAATGACCGGCGCCTCGGCGATGGTGCCGTCGCGGAAGTGCTGGGCGACGATCTCGTTGAAGTAGTCGGAATCGCCGAAATTCGCGGTCGCCGCCGGACGGGCGAGCTGGCACATCGCGGCCGAGATGGCGTTGGTTCTGCCGTTCGCTTTCGCGGGCTTCTTTTCCGCGTCCGCGAATTCCGGCTTGGCGTAGTCGACCTTCTTCGTGGCTTCGAAGGCTTCCTTGATGACGGTGAGATTGCCTTCGACCACCGCCGCGCCTTTGGCGCCGAACTTCTTCTGCAGGTCCTTGCGGATCTTATCCAGCATGGTTTCCTGCGACGCGCCGGCCACGATGCGATCGACATGGCCGCAGATGGCGCCGATGAAGGCGATGCCCATCATGCGGGTTTCGAGTTCCGGCGTCGGCGCATGAGGCTTGGCCACCGCAAATCCGTCGATGATGAAGAACTTGATGTTCCGGTCGCGGATGGTCTTGCGCGCGGCGGGAGGCAGTTCGGCCCACACTTCAACCGGTGAAAGGTTCGATTGCATGACAAAGGTGCCGCCTTCGACGAGGCCGCGCAGCGGATTGGAGTGCGCGAACACCTTGTGGTCGGGCGACACCACGATCTCGACATCCTCGATCTCGGCGTTGGATTGCAGCACCGTTTCGGGACTCAAGGTGATGTAGTAGTTGGTCGGTGCGCCCGACTTTTCCGAGCCGTATTTCGGCGCGGCCTTCGAATGCAGGCCGAGAACGCTGGCCAGGATGTCGGTCAGCAGCTTGCCCGTGGCCATCGTGCCGTAGCCGCCCACCGAGTGGAAGCGGATGCGGAAGGCGCTCTTGGGCAACAGATTCGGATTGGACTCGGTCTCGAGCGCCATAAGCTCGGTCTCGGGATAGGCGGCCTTGAGCTTGGCCTGCATCTCGGCGACGCGGGGAGTGGGGTTCTTCGAGAAGAACTGCGAGCCGAGGTACACGAGCGGGGCGTTCTTCGTTTCCATGTTCTTGAACGCGGCGATCAGGTGGCGGGGCTGCAGGTCGTGGGCGCCGAGGCCGAAGATTGCCGTGGTGATCTTGGGCAGCTTGTCGACGGCGGGGATGCCTTCGTGGCGGATGCCCGAGGCGTTCTCGATACCCTTGAACAGCGCCTGGGTGACGAAGTTCGTCAGCGCCAGCACGTCGCAGCGTTCCAGAACCGTGACCGCCTTCTTGCCTTTCAGCGCGGCGACGATTTCGGCCTCCGGGAACGGCTGCAGCAGTTTGACGGAAATGACGCCGACCTTCTTGCCCTGATCGCGCAGGTATTTCGCGACCGCCAGCGTGTCGTCGGTGACCGAGCCCATGCCGATCATCACGGATTCGGCGTCGTCGCAGAAATAGGTCTTGATCGGCGCGTATTCGCGGCCGGTCAGGGCCGAGTATTCCTTCATCGCTTCGCGGACGAAGCGCGGAACGTCGCGCACGAAATGGGTGCGGTGATCGGCGGAGCCGGCCTGGAAGTCGGGCTGGTTCTGCACCGGTCCGGTCAGGCCGGGGTTGTGCACGTCGACCAGGGCGGGAACGCGCTGGCGGGTGCCCTTCTCGTAGGCGTTGACCCACTGGCGCCGCCACTGGCCGTGCAGCTCTTCCGGAACCTGGGCGAGGCAGGCCCCGACCATCTTTCCTTCGTTGTCTTTCTCGACCGCGTCGGCGTTCTTGTCGAGGAAGGCGGTGATGCTCTTGTTCTGCTCGGGCGTGAATTCGGCGTCGTGCTTGGCGAGATATTGCTTCAACTGGAAGACGCGGCCCTTGGCGCCGAACAGCATCTCCTGCGCCACCGTCGGGCACTTGATGCGGTCCTGCGGATCGCCCAGGAACTCCTTGAGCAGCGCCGGTTCCGGCATCAGCGTTTCGGAGAGCATGTGGCTGGTGGTGAACCCGTCCATGGCGTTGGTGACGGGGATCAGGCTCGTGGCGCTGATCTTGTAGGCGATCGCCGCGAGGTCGGCGGCTTCCTGCGGGTTCGATCCGAACAGGATGGTATAGCCGGACTGCAGCAGCGCGTAGACGTCGTCGTGACCGGCCATCACGTTCAACGAGTGCTTGGAGACCACGCGCGCGGCGACCTGAAGCACGAAGCCGGCGGCCCGGTGGCCGACCGTCACATAGTGCGATTCAAGGCCGTAGAGGATCCCCTGGCTCGATGAGGCGTTGGAGATGTATTTGCCGCCGGTCAAAGCCGCGCCCAGCGCGCCGGACTGCGCCGAATGCTCGCCTTCCGGCTCGAAGAAGAAGGGGTGCCTGCCCCATACGTTGCACCCGCCCGTCGCGCGGAACGCCTCGTATATCTCTGAGATTTCCGTAGACGGAGTAATCGGGTAGCCGATCACGCCGCCGCACACATGTCCCATCACTTCCGCGATCGCGCCGTTGCCGTGGATTACGACCGGTATCCCAGGATATTTCACGCTCATTTGTTCCGCCTGTTCATGGTTCTGACCGTTTCACCGAGATCGAAAACACTGGTGTTTTTCGGCTGCCCGGATTGGCGCGGGAAGGTCTCGCGCGCTATCCGCCCCCTAGCATCGGGATGCGTGTTCCGAACATGATTTGCATCAAGTTTCCACCGGAACGCTGATGCCAAGGGCTCGCAGCCATGAGACGCGCATAAACCTGTGTGGACTATTCGCAATGCTACGTATTCGCGCAGCGGTGAGGCGCATCCGCGCACCGCGCGAACACCCCGGAATGAGGCGTCATCAAGGCGTCAAGAATCGCCATAAGCGGCACCCGGCAGGCCCATTAAAACCCTGTAAATGTGGATCAATCGCGGCACCCTTTGCGCATGCTCGAAAATGATACGGCGGCGCTGGGCAAAATCGCCCGGCGCCGCCGTGTCGGCCGCCCGTTTGAGGCTCTGGGTTAGCCCTGGGGAGCGAATTTCAACGGAAACTGGCAGGTATCGGCAAGATGATCGCCATCACCGGCGTCGCCCGTCGGGGCAATGCGGTAGACTGCGGCGATCACCAAGTCCTCACGCTCGCGCCAAAGCGTCAGGCCACGCTCGCGGGCCAGGCTGTTGCGGCGGGACGGATTGCGGTTCGCAGCGCGCCGTCTGGGCGCGCCTTCGCGAAAGATCACTCGAATCACGGTGCACATGCGGCTGCTTGGTGCTGTTGTTTCCCCAGGCAATGAAACGCCAACGGGAACTTCGCCGCTATGCGGATTTGCACCTATTACGCAACGGTATCTGCAATGGAATCGGTGCGCGTTTGGTCGCAGGAGACTGCTTCGATCAACGTGGTTTCGCACTCGTTCACACTCGCGCGTTCGCGCCCCGTCGGAGGTTTACGGGGCGGGGCTGTGCGGCTAGGTTGCCGCGCCTTGGCTCCGCGATGGAATTCAGTATGACAATCGATCGGGTTCGTGCCGCTGCCGCAACGCTTCTCTTTGCTCTGGCGGTCGGTTTTTCGCCGGTTTCGGCGGCTCCGGGAACGGAAAATGAGCCGGGGGTGCTGCGCGCCACCCTTGAGAATGGATTGCGTGTAATCATCGTTCGCAACAAGCTTGCGCCAGTTGTCGCGACCTCGGTGAATTACCTGGCGGGCTCCGACGAAGCGCCCGCGGGCTTTCCCGGCACTGCCCACGCCGTCGAGCACATGATGTTCCGCGGCAGCCCCGGGCTAACCGCGGATCAGCTCGCCAATCTCGGCAGCGTCATGGGCGGCGACTTCAACGCCAACACGCGCGAAGGCCTCACCCAGTATCTGTTCACCGTGCCCTCCGAAGACCTCGACGTCGCCTTGCACATCGAGGCGCTGCGCATGCAGGACATCCTGTCGACCGCGGACGAGTGGACCAAGGAGCGCGCCGCGATCGAACAGGAAGTGGCTCAGGACATCTCCATCCCCGGCTACAAGCTCTACGAGCGCTTGCGCAGCGAGCTGTTCGAAGGCACGCCCTACGAGCACGACGCACTCGGCACGCGCCCGTCGTTCGACATGACCACCGCCGGAATGCTGAGGCAATTCCACCAGGACTGGTACGCGCCGAACAACGCGATTCTGGTGCTGGTCGGCGACGTCGATCCTACCGCCGCGCTGGCGAAGGTGAAGGCGCTGTTCGACTCGATCAAGGAACACAGGCTGCCGGCCCGTCCCAGGATGCGCTTCAAGCCGGTCAAGCCCGACACCTTCACCATCGAATCCGACTATCCCAACGCCACCCGCGTCATCGCGATGCGCTTTCCCGGCTTGGATTCGCGGGATTTCCCGGCGCTCGAAGTGCTCGCCGACGTGCTGGCGAGCCGCCGATTCGATCTCTACGGTCTGGTGCCGCAAGGCAAGGCGCTGGGCGCGGAGTTCTCGCTCGATCCGCTGGCGAAGGCATCCATCGCCTATGCGGCCGTGAGCTATGCGCCCGGCGTGGACGGTAAGGCGATCGAAGACGAGGTGCGGGCCATCCTCGCCAAGGTGGCCAAGGACGGCGTTCCGCCCGAACTGGTGGAAGCCGCGAAGGTCCAGGAACGCCGCGCCGCGGAATTCCAGAAGAACTCGATCGACGACCTGGCCTCCGTCTGGGCCGATGCGGTGGCGCTCTATCGTCTCAAGTCGCCCGACGACGATCTCAAGCGGATTGAGAAGGTCACCGTAGCCGACGTCAACCGCGTCGCGCGCAAATACTTGCGGCTCGACCATTCGATTTCGGGCCTGCTCCTGCCGCAGAACAACGCCAAGCCTGTGGCCCAGGGCGGCGGCTTCGGCAAGGAGTCGATCGACCTCGGCGAGGCCAAGCCCACGCCGCTGCCGGACTGGGCGTCGGCCGCCGTGAGCCGTCTCGAAGTGCCGCCGTCGACGCTTTCGCCGGTCGTCTCGACACTCCCCAATGGGCTGACGCTCATCGTGCAGCCCGAGAACGTCAGCGATACGGTCAGCGTCTACGGCCACATCCGCAACCGGCCCGAAACCGAGCAGCTGCCCGGCAAGGACGGCTCGGCGCTGCTGCTGAGCACGCTGTTCAACTTCGGCACCGAGCATCTGGACCGTATTGCCTTCGAGACCGCACTCGATTCCATCGGCGCGCGCGAGCACGGCGGCACGGATTTCTCGGTTCAGGTGCTGTCGAAGGATTTCGAGCGCGGCGTGCAACTGCTCGCCGACAACGAACTGCATCCGGCG
>Ga0335071_10008611_pt1 | contig 10464 bp, 8 predicted proteins | sample Lox_Sample_15_FD_206724 | JGI IMG/M metagenome (GOLD analysis project Ga0335071, IMG submission 206724) | Soil microbial communities from Loxahatchee National Wildlife Refuge, Florida, United States - Lox_Sample_1.5 | ecosystem: Environmental > Terrestrial > Soil > Wetlands | place: USA: Florida...
GATCCGGCCGCGTCTTTCACCCAGTTTCAGATCATTCACAATCAGGCAAGGTTGATTTGCGCCGTTCACATACAGCTTCGCTTTTGTTCCTGAAACCACGATCTTGACTTTCGTCCAGGCGTTTTCTTCAATATCGACATAGGATTCATAAACTCCCGGACTCTCCTGCCGCAAACGAGACCATGAAAAATCCGGAAAGGAAACATACTGCGTCGAGTGGTTGCGCCGGATTTGCTCGTCTGCTCGTCCGTTGGTGAAACGCAAATAAAAGCTCTCAAACTTGTCGACATCACCTTGAATCCGAAAGGCAAGTCCAATGAAGCCCCGGCTCTGGCTGTTCGCTCCCTGCCGCGGCATCCCAACCAGATCGAGTTCGATGGTTCCATCTTCGAAATCAGAGTCTTTAACAATGGCCAGCGATTCGCCACCCGAAGGTCCGCTGGAGCCCAAGGTCGAATCATCATTGAGCATGTGAAGGGCGCGTCTCCCCTTGTAAGTCGAGATATCGGCCTTGACCTTTACCGGTTGCGCTCCCGTCTCAGAGACCGCTTTTATCTCTAATCCGTCGAGAGAATCCAGCGCGATAGACTGAGCACTTTGAGCTGCCTTCCCATGCTGCACGCCGAGGCTAATAGGGACGAGCGCGATGCAAGCCATTAGTGACGATCCAGTTATTCTCAGCAAAGTTCTTGCATTCATGAAGCGAATCTCCGTTATTCGGCAGTCGAAAGCTTCTCTTTCGCGAGCCGCATGCCGTAGTCAAGCCAGCCAGACTCGACCCGGTTTTGCGTGTGTTGCTGCAAGTATTGCATCGCCTTGATCCGGGCGTTTAAGGCTGGCACGCATTTCGGATCATAGGCGAGGATCACATCTGTTAAGTGCAGAGCCTCGACCGGCTTGCCGGCTTCGATCTTGTTTAGGGCTAGTCGGGCTAAGGGTTCCGGTCCGCCGGCGAGTTTGACCAAATCTGGATACACCGATGAAGGTGGAATCTCGTACATCGACGCTGGATTCCCGTCATACCAACCGGCGTATCCGTCATATATCCCGCGAACCGACCAACTGACTTTTCCAAATACCTGCGTCAAATCGTATTGTGGTGGGAGTTTGATCTCTTGCATCAAGGTGAAGACGTCCTTGCCGACGTTCATCCCCTTCACCGTTTCGTCGTGAACGTATTGGATCGCATCGCGATACCGCGTGAGACGACGAGTGATCTCCGCATTGCCTACAATCGGTTCGCCATGGCCGCTCAAGACTATCTCGGGCTTGAGGGCGAGAACGGTATCGAGTGAATGGATCCAATCGAGAGCCCAGCGGGGCTTCGTGCCACGGATCGCATATAGGTTAGGAAATGAATTCGGCTCGGGAGTGGTGATGCCGAAATAGTTGTCTCCAATGAAGGCAGCCTTGTATGCCGGGATCCATACCGTCAAGTGATCCGGCGTCTCTCCGGGAGTACTGAAAAGCTGAAACTCCACTCCACCTAAGGTAAATTTGTAGCTCTCATCGAACAGAACGTTTGGTTCGATCTTGCCGCCAAAATTTCCAGCCCACTGCGCCGCGGGAGTTGCAGCACGATTGAATGCCGCGGCGTTACGGGGAGCGAAGAATCCTTCCAGCCGATTGACGTAATGTACGAACTCGACGTAATTCCTCTGCGCAATGATCTGTGTGTCCGGCTGTTTCCAAAGCGAGATTCCGCCAATATGATCCGCATGAGCATGGGTGAGGATGATGTACTTGATGGCGCCGTGAGGCTCGCTGTCGAATATCTTTTTGACTTCTCCCGCTATTTCCGCGATCGCAGTGTCGATCAGCACGTTTCCATCGCGAGTCTTTACTAAATACACATTGCCTGTCGCAGGAACCATGGAAATAGCATCATTAATCTTGACTGGCTTTTCGTCTTCCTGCCCAACGCAGCATGGGGCCAGGCCAGTTGCGACGATAATCACGGCAACGCGAAGGAATCTATTCATCGGTTTCTCCATGGGCATCTATGAGACGAGCATCGGAGAAACTCGATAGCAGCACCTTACGAAGCTATCTCGAACCTGGAAATTGCCCGTACGTGTGCGGAGTTGACAGGGGTTGTTGAGTTGTTACCGTGCTGGTGGGGGGGCCAAAGTTGGTGGACCTGGTCGGGATCGAACCGACGACCTCTTCCATGCCATGGAAGCGCGCTCCCAGCTGCGCCACAGGCCCACTTTGAAGGAAGGCTCTCCGCTGAGTTCGAAGAACCTAAAATTATTGTCGCTGATATATTTTACAGCGTCAATCTGACGTTTTTGTGTTCCTTTCCACAGGCGGGTTTGCCATAATTGATCGTGCACGACACCTGCACAATTTTCCAAACAAAATCTAAAGCGAGGAAGAGATGCCAGCGAAGTACATCTTTGTGACCGGCGGAGTCGTGTCTTCACTTGGCAAGGGCTTGGCCGCGGCTTCGATCGGCTGCCTGCTGGAAAGCCGCGGAATCAAGGTCAACATCATGAAGTTCGATCCGTACCTGAACGTCGATCCCGGGACGATGTCGCCTTTTCAGCACGGCGAAGTTTTCGTTACGGACGATGGGGCGGAAACCGATCTGGACCTCGGACATTACGAGCGCTTCACCCATGCCAAACTTTCTCGTGATAACAACTGGACGACCGGACGTCTCTATGAGCAGATCATCGCCAAGGAACGCCGCGGTGATTATTTGGGGAAAACGGTCCAGGTGATTCCCCATGTCACCAACGAAATCAAAGCCGCGATGAAAAAGGTCGCGCAGGAAGTGGATGTTGCCATCGTCGAGATCGGAGGAACTGTAGGCGACATCGAATCCCTTCCGTTTATGGAGGCAATTCGCCAGATGAGGCAGGAGTTGGGGCGCGAACATACTCTGTTCGTCCACGTTACGCTGGTGCCCTTCATTGCAGCCGCGCAGGAATTGAAGACGAAGCCGACTCAGCACTCAGTGAAGGAACTGCTAAGCATCGGAATTCAACCCGATATCTTGCTGTGCCGCACCGACCGCTTCCTTGCGAAAGAGATCAAATCGAAGATCGCGTTGTTCTGCAACGTTCCGGAAGAGGCCGTGATTACCGCGAAGGACGTGGCATCTGTCTACGAAGTCCCGCTCGTATTTGCGACGGAAAATGTGGATACGCTGGTCTTAAAGTGTCTGCACATGCAAGCCAAGGACCGCGATTTGTCGAAATGGGAGGACATTGTGCACCGTGTCTACAACCCGAAAGACACGGTCACGATTGGAATCGTGGGAAAGTACGTCGAATACGAAGATTCCTACAAGTCGTTGAAGGAAGCCTTGGTACATGGCGCACTCGCTCACAACCTCAAGCTGCAGTTGAACTGGATTGAGGCGGAAGGTCTGGAAACAGAAGATCAGAGCTATGAATCGCAACTGGAAGGATACGACGGACTTCTCGTGCCTGGCGGATTTGGCAAACGCGGCATCGAAGGAATGCTGTGCGCGATTCGCTATGCTCGGGAAAAGAAGGTTCCATACTTCGGCATTTGCCTGGGGATGCAGACGGCTTGTATCGAGTTTGCCCGAAATGTTGTCGGACTCGAGGACGCCAATTCGAGTGAGTTTGATCCAGCAACGCCGCATCGCGTCATTTATAAGCTCCGCGAACTCCGAGGGGTAGAGGAACTCGGCGGCACAATGCGACTGGGCGCGTGGACCTGCAGGATCGAACCCGACACCTTGGCGCACAGAATCTTCGGAACGCTGGAGATCAGCGAGCGCCACAGGCACCGTTATGAATTCAATCGTGAATACGAAGAGCCCATGACCGCAGCAGGACTACGCATTTCCGGCTCGTCCCCTGATGGAACTTATGTGGAAATGGTAGAACTGCCCGATCATCCCCACTTCATCGGTTGTCAGTTCCATCCGGAATTCAAGTCGAAGCCTCTTGAACCGCATCCGTTGTTTAAGAGCTTCATCGGTGCTTCCTATGAATGCGGACAGAAGCGGCGTGCGGAAAGAGAAACGGCCGAGGTTGAAATGTTCCACCGGCCGGAGCGGGTTGGGCGATAAGACGTATAACTGAGTCGCGGAGCGGCGGAGGAACATTACAATTTCTCTGCGGCTGCGGGTTTCCGTCGTGACATAGTTTGTGATGACCACTTCCTTCCAGGTCGGCGACATTCATATTGGATCAGGCGACCTTTTTCTCATTGCCGGACCTTGCGTGATCGAGAGCGAAGATCATGCAATCCGAATGGCTGAGATCATTAAGGGTGTTGCCCGGTCACTCGCTTTCCCTTTCATCTTCAAAGCGAGTTATGACAAGGCGAACCGGACTTCGATTCGCAGCTTCCGCGGGCCGGGACTGAAGGAAGGCCTACGCATTCTGAAAAAGATCAAAGATGAATTGCAGCTCCCTGTCCTGACCGATGTGCATCAGGCTACGGATGTCGCTAAGGTTGCGGAAGTCGTCGACATCATCCAGATTCCTGCCTTTCTCAGCCGTCAAACGGACCTGGTTGTAGCGGCTGCTCTTAGCGGGCGCGTTGTCAACATCAAGAAAGGCCAGTTCGTTGCTCCGTGGGATATGCGGCATGCCGTCGAAAAGTGCCGCCAGGCAGGCAATTCACAGGTTTTCTTGACTGAGCGCGGAGCAAGTTTCGGATACAACAATCTCGTCGTCGACATGCGATCGCTATCCATCATGCGGAAGTTTGCGCCTGTTGTTTTCGATGCGACGCATTCCGTGCAGTTGCCGTCGTCGCAGTCATCCGGTGATGGGCCGCCGGTCAGCGGAGGACAACCGGAGTTTATCCCCTTACTAGCCCGAGCGGCTGTTGCGGCAGGGGTCGATGGCGTCTTCATGGAAGTTCATGACAATCCAAAAGAAGCAAAGTCAGATGGCGCAAACGCACTGGAATCGACCAAACTGCGTGGCGTGTTGAAGGAATTGTTGGCGGTGAAAAGAGCCTTGGTGGAAGCACGCTCGACTCCATAACACAGCGGCTGCCGGCGGCTGGAGTAGCCAGGGCAGGCTTGAAGTTCAGTTCCAACGTCGACTCCCCGATTCTTCCCGTGCGTGATACGACCTCGTTTGTGCCGGAGCGATCTCTTCTGGTACGAATCCGTGTGTTAGATTGAAATTCTTCCTATGAAGCACGTCGCCAATTGGGCTTTGAATACTGCGGCACTGCGGGGCGCGAGCTATGCGGATGCGAGAGTAGTCGCCCAGCGCAGCCGTGCCTTGGCAACGAAGAACGGAAAGGTCGGCAGTGCTTCCGATGCTGAATCGATCGGAATGAGCGTTCGAGTGATCGTGGACGGCGCCTGGGGCTTCGCGGCCTCTTCAGAACTGGGACGCGGAAAGGTCGAGGCAACGGCGGCCAAGGCTGTTGAAATCGCAAAAGCATCCGCTCGCGCGAAACGCGAGAGTGTGAATCTCACGCGGGAGAAACCTCAGGTTGCGGAGTGGACCACGCCTTATCAGATTGATCCCTTCAGCACGTCAGTAGAGGAGAACATCGATCTCCTCCTGAAGATCGACGCGGAATTACGCTCAGTTGCAGGCATCACGCTTGCCGAAACGAATCTGAATTTCAATCGCGAAGAGCAATGGTTTGCGTCCTCCGAGGGAGCCGAGATTCATCAGACCAAGCTTTCAACCGGCGCAGGCTACGCAGCGTATGCCTTTGCCGGAAATGAAATTCAGAAGCGGTCGTATCCCAATTCATTTGGCGGGCAGTGGCAGAATAAAGGTTATGAGCTCGTCGGCGAATTGAAACTTCTAGAGAATGCGCGCCGGATCGCGGAAGAGGCGGTCGCTCTCCACAAAGCTGATCCTTGTCCTGAAGGAAACTTCGACTTAATTTTAGATAGTTCGCAGCTTGGGCTGCAGATTCACGAATCCGTAGGCCATCCGATCGAGCTCGATCGCGTTCTGGGGATGGAAGCGAATTTTGCGGGAACTTCATTTTTAACACTCGATAAGTTGCGAAGTCTACGCTATGGCAGCGATCTGGTGAATGTCGTTGCCGATGCGCGGCAGGACCATGGCCCCGGACTTGGGACTTTCGGCTTCGACGACGAAGGCATACCCGCACAATGCACCCCAATCATCTCAAATGGACTGTTCACTGGCTATCTCACCTCGCGGGAAACGGCGCATACGATTGGTGAGCAAAGTTCCGGAGGAACTTCGCGGGCCGAGGGCTGGAACCGCCTGCCGATGATCCGCATGACCAACATCAGTATCTTGCCCGGAGAGACTCCGCTCAGCCTGGAGCAATTGATTGCCTCAACTGATCACGGCATTCTTATGCGAACCAATCGTTCCTGGTCCATTGATGACAAGCGTTACAACTTTCAATTCGGTTGCGAAATCGGATGGGAAATCAAAAGCGGAAAACTCATCCGCATGGTGAAGGATCCTTTGTATTCAGGAATCACGACGGACTTCTGGAATTCGATGGACGCCATCTGCTCGAAGGACGAATGGACGTTGTGGGGCACTCCAAATTGTGGGAAGGGCCAGCCGCAACAAGTCATGGGCACTGGACACGGCGCCTCACCCGCACGTTTTCGTCACGTCAAGGTAGATAGTGCACTTCAAGCTGGCTGATTTTCATCACGAACTACGAAGGCAGTGAGCTAAGCAATTGCGATGCTGACACATGAACAGGCCGGCGAGCTCTTCGATAGGGTACGAAAACTGTCGACTGCGGACGAAGTCGAAGTCCACTTTTCTGGCGGGGAGTTTGCACTCACTCGATTTGCGAACAACACAATTCATCAGAACGTCGCCGAAGAAAACCAGGTGCTGTCTGTGCGAACTGTTTTTGGCGGAAGGACTGCGCGAGCTTCGACGAATAAGTTCGATGATGAAAGCCTGCGCCACGTGGTGAAGAGCTCAGAGTCGTTAGCCAAAGTGCAGCATGCGGATCTCGACCTTTTGCCAATGCCCAATCCTCAGGATGCCGGAGGTGACCACTCCCCAGGAATACCATCGCGTCATTTTGATCAGACTGCTGCGATCACACCGGAAGTCCGGGCGGAGGGCGTGCAGCAGATCGTCAAGATAGCCGACCGGCACAAACTCACGACTGCTGGTGTGTTCTCGAGCGGCGAATCCTTCGAAGGCATCTTCAACTCGCACGGCGTAAGCCGATGGTACACCCAAACCTCTGCGGAAATTTCCGTCACGATGCTTGCGCACGACTCATCCGGGTGGAAGAAGGCAAATTCGCCGGATGTGGCGAATCTTGATCCTCGCCCGATGGCCGAAGCCGCCGCACAGAAGGCTGTTGAATCCGCCCATCCACGAGAGATTCCGGCAGGGAAGTACACCGTGATTCTCGAGCCCTCAGCGGTTCTCGACATGGTAGGCTTCATGTTCTTCGACTACTCCGGCATGGCCATTCTCGATCAGAGATCGTTTCTTACGGGCCGCATTGGCACAAAACTCTTCGGGGACAACGTCACAATCATCGACGACACCGCCCATCCCCTGCAGGCAGGTTCTCCGTTCGATGGCGAAGGGATGATGCGAAAGAAAGTACCGCTGGTCGAAAAGGGAGTCGTAAAGCGCGTCGTCTATGCGCGCTCGACTGCTGCGCGGATGAAGCGTTCGGACACTGCTCAAAGCGTCGGTCCGATCGAGTCGACGGGTCACGGCTTTCCGCTTCCGAATGAAATGGGCGAGATGCCATTGAACATCGTCTTTGCATCGACTGAGAATCCGAAGACCGTGGAGCAGATGATCTCATCCACCGATCGAGGAGTCCTGGTTACGCGGCTTTGGTACATTCGCGAGGTCGAACCGTTTGAAAAATTGCTCACCGGCATGACCCGCGACGGAACCTTTCTTATCGAGAGCGGACGCATTCAATATGGGATTCGAAATTTCCGCTTCAACGAGAGTCTTATTCATATGCTCTCCAACGTCGAGGCCATGAGCACTCCCCTGCGCTCCTCGGGTGAGGAGTCGTTCGATATGGTTATTCCCGCCATGAAAGTGCGTGACTTCAATTTCACTGAAGTGACGAAGTTCTAGCTCAATTTCGAAGGCGGGCGATCGTCTGAGCGATAGCAGCTTTGAAGCCCTCCGAATTGACTCAGAGAATTACCTGAAGTTTACCTCCTTTTTCCTGAAATCTCAGGCTGTCAACGGGCGATTTATGGCCTTAATTACGCTCTTAGTAATCCTCGCTAATCCATTCAAAAAAAAGCATTTAGCCGCATTTGTTCCATGACTTCGGTAACTTTGTTTCAGTGTTTCCGGGGTGTACGCTGCCGTTGGGTTGAGCAGAATTTGCGGCAACAGAGTGGTAGTCGCGGAAGGAAGGATAGCGAAGCGTGGCGGCGGAAGGAATGGCACCGATGACTGAGGCGCAGATGACGCAAAGCCAGTATGAAGATTTACAGAGCGCCCCGCGATTCCCGCTTCATCTTTCAGCGTCGGTCAAGAGTGACGGCGCAGCTTATTCGGCACTCACCGAAAACATCTCTGCGAACGGCGTCCTGTTTGCCATGGAGCGCGATGTGCCCGTGGGCTCGATTGTGGATTTCACAATTATGTTGCCCGCCGAAGTTGTTGGTGCGCGGCAGGACGTTCAGATCGATTGTCGAGGTCGCGTGGTGCGCAGTTTTGAAGATCGAGGTCGACGTGGTGTTGGCGTCTTGATCGACGAGTATCACTTCGAACGAGCGTAGGCAGGAACGAATGGCTAGCATTCCAGTCAGTGAGCAAGAAAATTTCGGAGCAGTCGACGACGGCGGCCAGTTCGTCCGCGTGATTGTGGCCGATACTCAGGCCATTTTCCGCGCCGGCTTGCGAAAGATTTTTGCGCTGGAAGATGACATTCGAGTCGTCGGTCAGGCCGAGACCCTGGCACAGACTCAGACCGCCCTCGGCAAATTTTCCGCTGATGTCCTGATCTTTGAATCCGCGCTTTCACCCAACCCAGTGGACGCGGTCGGCGATCTGCTTCACAAGAATCCTAAACTTCGCATCGTCGTGGTGACTCCGGGGCCCGACGAGCAGCTCACGCTCGAGCTTTTCCGTCGTGGTGCGCACGGGATTGTTTCCCGCGAAGTCGAGCCTGAACTGATGGTTGATTGCCTGCGGAAAGTCATCTCTGGCGACACATGGCTCGATAGTCAAGCAGTTCGTTGGGTCATGGAAGCCTTCCGGAACCAGAGCAGTCGCTCCACCGGGACGAGGCCCAAGGTTCAGCTCACCCCGAAGGAGTCGCTCATCGTCTCCTGTGTCACGCAAGGGATGAAGAACAAAGAGATCGCTCTGCGTGTCGGCACGACTGAGCAGGTCGTCAAGAACTATCTGCGAAAGGTGTATGACAAACTCGGCGTTGCCGATCGGCTTGAACTGGCGCTGTATTGTCTGAATCATCACGTAGTTGACAATACCAAAGTACCTCCGTTGCCAGCCTCAGCCAATAACGCACCAATGGCGAATGCCGCCGCAGCAGGAGCCTCAACTTCAGCGGCACAGCCGGCACCAAGCTCGAGCACGCCGAATTCTGATCCTGAGGGCGTGTCGTAAGCTCCCGCACCTGCTTCCTTCCGAATCTCTGCTCTCTATTCAGGTGAATTTCGTGTTGCAGATTTCTGCAGCTCCTGACTTCGCTTTCCGAAATGTTTTACGGAAAGAACATCATTGCTCCCCGCCGCAACGAACGTTGCGAAACACAGAGCAAGCACTGAGTGATCGAGTGATGCTCCGAAATACTCCCACACAGGCGCGCCATTGCCGGGGAAGTTGGACGAGAACAAAAGAGTCAGCATGTAGATCAGGCCGCAGGTGCTGGCCGCTCGAACCCAAACACCGAGCACAAGTGCGATCCCGATTGCGAGTTCTCCATAGCCAACCAGGAATGCGATCGGTGTCGCATGTGCAAGTACAAATCGCGTGAGGACCGGAACCATGAAGGAGTAGGCTGCGCCATCCTGAAGGAACTTTTTGATCCACGACTGAAAGCCACCATGGAGCGTGAACTGCGTTCCGAAAACTTTGTACTGACCGAAAATCAAGAATAGAAATCCGACAGCGATACGCAATCCTGCCAAAGCAATGGCATCCCGCTGAGCGGCAGTTCGTGACTTTTTCATGGCGTCCGACATTCTATGGCGGGCCGAACGCCCGCGAAAGTGATATCCACCGCAGTACATTCAACCGACATTTGTCCAATATCACCGAGTACATTCAGAAAGACCGTTAGCAACTTTCGAGATCGCGAAAATCCGCCTGCGACACATGTTCAAGAAGTGGCGTTCTCAGCTAGAATCATGACTAGCCCGAATGCGGTCCTCCAAAGTGGCAACGGCATTGGAGAAAATTCCGCATTCCGTCCCTGCTTCGGAGAGATGGCCGAGTGGCTGAAGGCGCACGCTTGGAAAGCGTGTTTAGGGGAAACTCTAACGTGGGTTCGAATCCCACTCTCTCCGCCAGTTCTTTGTTTTCAATGAGT
>Ga0335071_10008612_pt1 | contig 10464 bp, 5 predicted proteins | sample Lox_Sample_15_FD_206724 | JGI IMG/M metagenome (GOLD analysis project Ga0335071, IMG submission 206724) | Soil microbial communities from Loxahatchee National Wildlife Refuge, Florida, United States - Lox_Sample_1.5 | ecosystem: Environmental > Terrestrial > Soil > Wetlands | place: USA: Florida...
GACGTGGTCCTCCTGGACCTCGGTCTCCCCGATAGCCAGGGGATCGAGACCTTCCGCCGGACTCGACGGGCGGCGCCGGAAGAGCCGATCGTCGTCATCTCCGGCCTCGACGACGAGCAGCTGGCCCTCGAGGCGGTCCGGGCGGGGGCGCAGGACTACCTGGTCAAGGGGCGAATCGAAGGACACCTGCTCGCTCGGGTGATCCGCTATGCCATCGAGCGCAAACGCGTGGAGGAGCGGTTGCGGGCGTCGGAGTCCCTGTATCGCTCCATGTTCCGGGACTCCCCCCACGGCATTCAGCGGGTGGCGCCGTCGGGCCGGGTCCTCGCCGCGAATCCGGCGCTGGTCGCGATGCTCGGCTACGATTCCGAGGACGAGGTTCTCCGACTCGACATGGCGCGGGACGTGTACGCCGTTCCGGAGGAACGGGAACCGCTGGCGGCGGAGCTGGCGGAGCGCGGAGAGCTCACCGCCGAGTCCGATTGGAAGCGGAAGGATGGAAGCGTGATACGAGTCCGCCGCACGGCCCGCGCCGTCACGGACGAAGAAGGGCGGGCGGTTCACGTCGACGTCGTCGTCGAGGACGTCACGGTGCAACGAGTCATGGAGCGGCAGCTGCAGCAGGCGGCGAAAATGGAGGCGATCGGCCGGCTCGCCGGCGGCGTGGCCCACGATTTCAACAACCTGCTGACGGTGATTCTCGGCTCCGCGGACCTCCTCCTCGAGACGATTCCGGCGGAATCGCCGAATCGCGAGGAAGTCGGGGATATCCGACGGGCGGCGGTGCGGGCGGCGGACCTGACGCGACAGCTCCTGGCATTCAGTCGCCAGCAGGTCCTCCAGCTCCAGGTGCTCGATCTCAACCAGGTGGTCGAAGGGCTGGAGAGGATGCTGGGCCGACTCCTCGGAGAGGATGTGGAGCTCAAGACCTGCCTGGACGCCGCCCTGGGAGCGACCCGGGCCGATCTCAGCCAGGTGGAGCAGATCCTGCTCAACCTGGCCGTCAATGCCCGGGATGCGATGCCCGACGGCGGCCAGCTCACCATCGAGACGTCGAACGTCGAGTTCAGTCCGGTCTACGCCGCCACGCATGCTCCCGCGACCCCCGGCGCGTACGTGATGCTGGCCGTGAGTGACACCGGCATCGGCATGGATGCGGCGACGCAGGCCCGAATCTTCGAGCCGTTCTTCACGACCAAGGAGGCGGGGAAGGGGACGGGCTTGGGGCTCGCCACCGTGTACGGGATCGTCAAGCAGATCGGTGGATTCGTCTGGGTGTACAGCGAGCCGGGCGAGGGAACCACCTTCAAGATCTACCTCCCCCGCATCGAGCCGGCGAAAGGCGCGGCGGAGTCCGCGACGCCCGACCGCCGGTCGCTGGCCGGCTCGGAAACGGTGCTCCTGGTCGAGGATCAGGATGACGTGCGGACCGTCACCCAGCGTGTGCTGGAGGGTCAAGGCTATGCGGTGCTCACGGCGAAGGACGGAGCATCCGCCCTGGCCCTCTCGGATAGCCACTCGGGCGTCATCCATCTCCTGATCTCAGACGTGGTCATGCCGGGGATGAACGGCCCTCAGCTGGCCGCGGTGCTGGCTGGGCGGCGACCCGCCACTCGCGTCCTCTTTCTGTCGGGGTATGCGGGCGAGGCCATCAGCCGCCGCGGCATCCTCGAATCAGGGGTGGCGTTCTTGCAGAAGCCGTTCTCGGTGACGGAACTGGCCAGAAAAGTGCGAGAAGTCCTCGATCGCTGAGGGCAGGACGCATCCCCCGCCGACTTCGTCCAACCTCCAAGCGGCCTGACCCTCCGCCCGCCCCGCCGGAACGCGGGTGGAGTGAGTAAACTTACAGGGTCGTAGAAACGACAATGTCTCCGTAAATTGACCACTTCCCTCTCATCTTCCTGGATGATCGGAATGACCTTGCAAGTGTTCGGGCCATCATGAGCACGATCATCGCCGTCCGCGCGCGCGAGATCCTGGATTCCCGGGGCAACCCCACCATCGAAGCCGACGTCACCCTCGCCAGCGGGGCCCGCGGCCGGGCCGCGGTGCCGAGCGGCGCGTCGACCGGCGAGCGCGAAGCGGTCGAGCTGCGCGACGGCGATCAGCGCCGCTACGGCGGCAAGGGCGTCCTCGAAGCCGTCAAGAACGTCAACGAGGTGATCGGCCCGCGGCTCGAGGGGCTCGCCGCCGAAGAGCAGATCGCGATCGACAGCGCGATGCTCGAGCTCGACGGCACGCCGAACAAGGGTCACCTCGGCGCCAACGCCATCCTGTCCGTGAGCCTCGCGACCGCGCGCGCCGCGGCGGACGAAGCGAATCTGCCGCTCTACCGGTATCTGGGCGGTCCGCTCGCGCACGTGCTCCCGGTGCCGATGATGAACATCCTGAACGGCGGGGCACACGCGTCGAACACCGTGGACGCCCAGGAATTCATGGTCGTGCCCATCGGCGCGGAGACGTTCCCGGAAGCGCTGCGGATGGGGGTGGAAGTCTTCCACGCCCTGAAGAAGGTGCTGTCGAAGCGCGGGCTCTCGACCGCGGTGGGGGACGAGGGGGGCTTCGCGCCCAATCTCCCGCACGACGAAGCGGCGCTCGAGGCGATCATGTCCGCCGTCGAGGCGGCGGGCTATGCGGCCGGCAAGGACGTCGCGATCGCCATCGACGTGGCCGCGTCCGAGCTCTGGGAAGACGGCACCTATGTCTTCAAGAAGAGCGGGGGCGGGAAGAAGTCGGCCGAGGAAATGATCGCCCTCTACAAGGGCTGGGTGGACCGCTACCCCATCGTGTCCATCGAGGACGGCCTGGCCGAATCGGACTGGGCGGGGTGGGCCAAGCTGACCGAGGCGCTGGGCGGGCGGATCCAGCTCGTGGGCGACGACATCTTCTGCACCAACCCCGACATCCTCGCGCGGGGCATCGACGAGAACGTCGCGAACGCCATCCTGATCAAGGTCAATCAGATCGGCACCCTGACCGAAACGCTCCAGTGCATCGAGCTGGCGCGGTCCAACGGGTACGGGGCGATCATTTCGCACCGCTCCGGCGAGACCGAAGACACCTTCATCGCCGACCTGGCGGTGGGCTCGGGCGTGGGGCAGATCAAGACCGGCTCGGGCTCCCGCACCGACCGCATCGCGAAGTACAACCAGCTGCTGCGCATCGCCGAGGAGCTGGGAGACGTGGCCCACTATCCGGGCCGGGACCTCTACGGACTGTGACCCCGGCCCGGATCGTCGCGCTGATCGGGGGCGTCGCCCTCGTGCTGTTCGCGGCCTTCGCCGGTGAGTACTCGACGCCCGACTGGCTGAAGCTCCGGCGCCAGCTGGCGCAGGAGCGGGACTCGGTCCGCTCGCTGGAAGGGCAGGTCGATTCGCTGGGCCGGGCGGCGCACGACCTCGAGACCAACCCGGCCACCCAGGAGCGGGTGGCGCGCGAGGAGTTCGGGATGATCCGGAACGGCGAAACGCTCTACCGGCTGGTGCCGCGGAGCCGCCCCGCGCCCTAGCGGCGCGAGTACCCGACCCCCAGGCTGACCCGGTTCACGGTGTCGAGCCGCGACCCGTCGCCCAGCCGGATCTGCTCCAGCCCATACCCCAGGCTCAGCCACACCGGCCAGCGCCGCGGCGAGAACCGCAGCCCCAGTGTTCCGCCCCGCCCGCTCGAGAACGGCTGGACCACGTTCACCGTCGTGGCGGCCACGATCCACAGCTCGGCGTACCCCGTCACCGTCGTGGGCACGATGTTCTGCTCCGCCCGCGCCTGAATGCGCCAGGTGAACCAGCGCTCGGTGCCGGCGGGCGTGGTGTACGCGCGCGCGTAGGGGCCCGCGGAGATCGTCAGCCAGTGCACCGGCGCGACGCCCAGCAGGACCTTTCCTTCGACGACGTCCTCGTTCGCGGCGGGGCCGCTCTGGTTGGACAGGCTCCCCTGCCAGTACCCGAGGTCGAGCCGCACCGGGCCGAACGCGACCCGCCCTTCACCGCCGAAGGTCGTGCCCGAGAGATAGCTGCCGACCGACCCGATCTCCGGGGCCGACGAGATGGTGGCGGCGTCCAGCTCCACGTCCACGCGGAACCGCGAGACCTGGCCCGCGAGCGGAGCGGCCGCCGCCAGGAGCGCGACGGTGACCGGGAGCGCCCTCATTGCGCCTCGCGGGAGATGACGAGCGGCGTGCCGGCCCGGATCCGCTCGAGCACCGCGGTGCGCCGGCGCGCGTTGTCCTGCTTGGTCGTCTCGATCTGCCGCTGCCAGAGGGCGCGGCGCGCGACGTTGTGCGCCACGTTGTCCGGGAGCGGCGTGCCGGGGCGGCGGCTCAGGTAGCCGGCGACCCCCGAGACGGTGAGCGCCCCGGCCACCACGAACCGGCCATCCGACCCGTGCGTCCCCGATGCCAGCACCGACGGCAGCACCACCACCGCCAGGGCGCCGAGCACGCCGCCCGACAACGACCGGAGCGCCGGTCCGGTGGTCGCGCGCTCGGGCAGGAGCGCGGTGTCGGGAAGTCCCGGCCAGGGGAGCGTGTCGGCGTGGGTGGCCCGGACGTCGATCGGCACGCGGACCACCCGCACCACCTCGCCGCCCGGCGTGGGCCGCGAGGTCACCGTGAGGGTCAATGGCCCGTCGCCCGGCGGCGCCCCCGCCGAATCGAGGCCGTCCCAGTTCACCACCAGCGAGTCGCCGATCGGGCCGGCATAGAGCCCGCGCAGAAAGCGGCCGTCGGTGCGCTCGAGCGCCACCACCACCTCGTGAAACGAGCTGGCGATCAGGCGAATGGGGTACTGTTCCCGGCCCACCCGCAGCGTCGTGTCCTGCGGAGGCTCGACCGCCACGACCTTGGTGACCCGTCGCTGGCCCTCGAATACCGTCGTCACCTCGGGCGGGAAGAGCAGGGGGTCCGGACGGAACCGGGGATCCTGCCGGATCAGGCGCCGGAACTCGGCCTCGGCCGAGTCGCGGTGACCGCGATAGAAATCGCTGGCGGCGAGATAGGTCAGCGCCTTGGTCCGCAGCCCGGCGGGCACGGTGTCGGGGCTGGGAGCCTCGACGGCCAGGGCGCGGCGCAGGAGGGCCGCGGCGCCTTCGTAGTCGAGGTTCTGATAGGCCTCGATCGCGGACGCGACGAGGCGGTTCTGCTCCTGGGCGGGCGCGCGGCGGGGTGTCGCCACCGTGACGGCGACGGCCGCCGTCACCAGCAACCCCGCCCGCCGGCCGATCACGGCGTGACGGGCGTGAGGACGATGCTGGTCAGCCGGACCGACGCGCCCGCGGCCACGAGCACCGACGTCTCAAACGGGCGGAAGCCGTCCCGGACGAACCGCAGCTGATGGTTCCCCGGCTTGACCGGCAGATCGGTCTTGGGCGTGTTGCCGACCGCCACGCCGTCCAGGTAGACCTCGGACCACGGCTGCGTGTTGAGCAGGAGGTGTCCGTCGGCCGGCGGGGGCGGAGCCCGGCGCACGGGCGGCCGCACCGAGGCCGCCGGATTCGCCGGCGTCGGCGTGGGCCGGGGCGTCGTGGCGGCCGGCGTCGCGGCCGGCGTCGCGGCCGGCGCCGGACGAGACGCGGCCCGACCCGGATTCACGGTGGTCGATCCGGGCGGCGCGGTCGTGGCGGACGTCGCGGACGGCGGGGGCGTCAGCACCGCGGGGGTCGTGGGCTGCAGCACGAGCGGCGCCGGAGTCTTCGAGTCCGTTCCCTCGTCGAGCCACCACCACGCCGCCGCGGTGACGCCCAGGAGCAGGAGCGCGGCCACCGCGAGCGTGATCCTCGCCCGGCGACGCCGGGGCGCGGCGCCGAGGGAGGCGCGCGGCGGGCGCGGAGGCGGCGCGGCGGCTTCGGGGTCGATCACCACCAGCGGCGCCGACACGGCCGACGGGCGGCGCGGGAGCGGCGGGGGCGGAGCCACGGCCACGGGCGCGGGCGGCGCCGACTCCTGCTCGAGCGCCGCCACGAAGTCGAGAATCGTGGCGAACCGTTCGCTCGGGTGCTCGCTGGTCGCGCGCTGCAGCGCCTCCAGCACGTGCGGGGTGGGCGCCGCGCCCCGCAGGCAGTCGTGCGCCACCACCGCCAGTCCGTACTGGTCCACGCTCGGCCCGGTGAGGTTGCGCGAGGCGAACTGCTCGGGGGCGAGGTAGCGCTGCTCCGCGGGCGCGTCGGCGCCGAACACCGCCTGGGGGCGCCCGAACGCGCGGGCGATGCCGAAGTCGGTGACCCGGGCCCAGCCCCGGCTGTCGATGAGGATGTTGCCGGGCTTGATCCCGCCGTGGGTCATCCCGCGCCGGTGGGCGTAGTCGAGCGCGCTCGCCACCTGGTGAATGACGCGGAGGGACTGCGTCCAGTCGGGCGCCGTCTGATCGGTGGACGCCAGGGCGTCCGCCAGGGACCGCCCGTTGGCGTACTCCATCACGTACCAGAGGAAGATCCGCGTCGTGCCGCTGCGGAAGATCGGGACGATGTGGGGATGGTCCAGAGACGAGGCGAGCGACGCTTCACGCTGGAGCAGCCCGTCCGCTTCGGGCGCGGTGCCCGCGGTGCGGGGGATGATCTTGAGCGCCACCAGCCGGTCCCGCTCGCGCTCGAGCGCGAGGTACACGACGCCGCGCGGACCCTGGCCCAGCACCCCTTCGATCTGGAACTCGTGCTCCAGGTCTTTGCGGGCACTGGCCTCGAGCTCCCGCGGGAACGGCGCGGTGAGCGTCGCCACCCCGGCGGGAGAGAATCCGCAGAGGGTGCATTCGTGGGTCTGGTCGGAAATCTCGCCGACCGAACAGCGGGGGCAGATCATGGCGTAATGTTAAATGAATTGCTGGTCGCGGAGGAGACTCCCCCGGAAGAGGCCTGGAGGGTAAAGCCCGGTCCCACCTGGCTGATCTGCAAATCCGAGAACGTGGCGACCCCGGCCACCGCCGTCTGGGGGATGGTTCCGCTCAGGACACTGGCCCCGCCGTTCGGGTCGTTCGAGATCACCAGCCCCACGTTCCCCACAAACGTCGGGTCCACGTTGCCGAACTGATCCTCCGCGGTCACGACGACCCCCGCCATCGTCGTATTCACGGTCGCGTCGGCCGGCTGGGTGGTGAACACCAGCTGAGTCGCCGACCCGGCCTGGACCACCACCGTGGCCGTCTGAATGATCGCCACGCCGCCGATCGTGGCCGAGACGGTCTTCGATTCAGCGGCCGTTGAGGACAGCGTGCCGCTCGCGACTCCGGAGCCATTGGTGCTACCCGCAGGCTGATTCAGAGTGTTCCCGCTCCCGGTGGCCGCGAGCACGACCGCGGCCCCCGAGATCAGGTTGCCGTTCGCGTCCTTCGCCGTAACCGTGATGGTGCTCTGACTGCCGCCGCTCGAGGCCGTGATGGGCGATCCCGCGGTCACCGTGGACTGGCTGGCCGACACGGCACCCGGGTTCACCACAACCGTAGCGGTCTGGTTGATCGCCACGCCATTGATCGTCGCCGACACGGTCTTCGACTCGGCGACCGTGGAGGACAGACTCCCGGTGGCCACGCCGGCGCCGTCGGTATTGGCGGACGGTTGCGTCAGCGAATTGCCCGTGCCCGAGGCCGCCAGCACGACGCCCAGGCCGGCGATCACATTACCGTTGGCGTCCTTCGCCGTCACCGTGATGGTCGACGAACCACCGTCGGCCGAGATGGGCGAGGAGGCGCTCACGGTCGACTGGGACGCCGAGACCGGGCCGGGCGTGCCGGTTACGGAGAACGAGACCGGAGAGCCGCCGAGACCGGTTGCCGTCGCCGTCACAGTGTTCGTGCCCGCCGTGGTTCCCAGGGTCCAGGTCGTGAGCGTGGCGTGGCCGGTGCCGTCGGTCGTGATCGGTGTCGTGGGGCTGATCGAGCCGTTGCCGACGGTCACGGCGAAGGTCACGCTCGTCCCGGACACGGGGTTGCCATGCGAATCGGTCACGAGAACGCTGGGTGCGGTGACGCCCGTCCCGACGGTGGCCGAGGCCGGCTCGCTCGACGCGGCCGCGATCGTGCTCGCGGCGCCAGCCGTCCCGGTCACCGAGAACGAGACCGGGGAGCCGTTCAGGCCGTTGGCCGCCGCGGTCACGGTGTTCGTGCCCGCCGTGGTCCCCAGGGTCCAGGTCGTAAGCGTGGCGTGGCCCGACCCGTCGGTGGTGATCGGCGTCGTCGGACTGATCGACCCGTTGCCCGCCGTCACGGCGAAGGTCACGCTGGTCCCGGACACGGGGTTGCCATGCGAATCGGTGACCAGCACGCTCGGTGCGGTCACCGTGGTGCCGACCGTGGCCGAGGCCGGCTCACTCGACGCGGCCGCGATGGTGGCCGCCACATCGGACGTTCCGGTCACCGAGAATGAAACCGGCGAGCCCCCGAGTCCCGTGGCCGTGGCGGTCACGGTGTTCGTGCCCGCCGTGGTTCCCAGGGTCCAGGTCGTAAGCGTGGCGTGGCCCGCCCCGTCGGTGGTGATCGGCGTCGTCGGACTGATCGACCCGTTGCCCGCCGTCACGGCGAAGGTCACGCTGGTCCCGGACACGGGGTTGCCATGCGAATCGGTCACGAGAACGCTTGGCGCGGTGACGCCCGTCCCGACGGTGGCGGAGGCCGGCTCGCTCGACGCGGCCGCGATCGTGGTCGCGACGTCGGCGGTGCCGGTCACCGAGAATGAGACCGGCGAACCCCCGAGTCCCGTGGCCGTCGCGGTCACGGTGTTCGTGCCCGCCGTGGTCCCCAAGGTCCAAGTCGTAAGCGTGGCGTGGCCCGTACCGTCGGTCGTGATCGGTGTCGTGGGGCTGATCGAGCCGTTGCCGACGGTCACGGCGAAGGTCACGCTCGTCCCGGCCACCGGATTGCCGTGCGAATCGGTGACCAGCACGCTCGGCGCGGTCACCGTGGTGCCGACCGTGGCCGAGGCCGGCTCGCTCGACGCGGCCGCGATCGTGGTCGCGGCGTCCGCGGTCCCGGTCACCGAGAATGAGACCGGGGAGCCCCCGAGTCCCGTGGCCGTCGCGGTCACGGTGTTCGTGCCGGCCGTGGTCCCCAGCGTCCAGGTTGTGAGTGTCGCGTGGCCGGTGCCGTCAGTCGTGATCGGTGTCGTGGGGCTGATCGAGCCGTTGCCCACGGTCACGGCGAAGGTGACGCTCGTCCCGGACACCGGATTGCCATGCGAATCGGTGACCAGCACGCTCGGCGCGGTCACCGTGGTGCCGACCGTGGCCGAGCCCGGCTCACTCGACGCGGCCGCGATGTTGGCCGCGGCGCCGGCCGTCCCGGTCACCGAGAACGAGACCGGCGAACCCCCGAGTCCCGTGGCCGTCGCGGTGACGGTGTTGACGCCCGCCGTGTTGCCGAGCGTCCACGTGGTCAGCGTCGCGTGACCCGTGCCGTCGGTGGTGATCGGCGCCGTCGGGCTGATCGACCCATTGCCCGCCGCCACCGCGAACGCGACGCTCACGCCGGCCACGGGATTGCTGTTCGCATCCGTCACGAGGACACTCGGCGCCGTCACGCTCGTGCCGACCGTCGCCGATGCCGGCGGCGTGCTGGCCGCCGCGATATTCGCCGCCGCCCCCGCGGTGGCCGTGGCGGTGAACGTCACCGTCCCCACGAGGGATGTCGCGGTCAACGTGTCGGTCTTGGCCGCGGTCCCGAGCGTCCAGGACCCGACCGCCGCGACGCCGTTCGCTCCGGTCACCTGACTGCCGCCGGTGACCGTCCCGTTGCCCGCCGTCGCCGCGAAGGTGACCGCCACGCCGGGCACCGGATTGTCGAACGGGTCCTTGGCGATCACCGACGGCGCCGTGACCTGAGTCCCGACGGTCCCGGACTGGCCGGTCCCGCCGTTCGCGGTGAGGGTCAGGGCCGCCGCCGGATTCACCACCACGGTGGCGGTCTGCGTGATCCCCACGGCGTTGATCGTGGCCGAGACGGTCTTCGACTCCGCGAACGTGGAGGAGAGGGTGCCGATTGCCTGGCCGTTCACGTCGGTCGTACCAACCGGCTGCGTCAGCGTGTTGCCGCTCCCGGTGGCCGCGAGCACCACGGTGGCGCCCGGGATGAGATTGCCGTTCGCGTCCTTGGCCGTCACGGTGATCGTGCTCTTGCTCGAGCCCGACGACGCCGTGATGGGCGATGTCGCCGCGACGGTGGACTGCGCGGCCGAGACCGCTCCGGCCGTGCCGGTGGTTGTGAACGTCACCGGGCTACCGGTGAGCGCCGGGGCGGTGGTGGCCTGGACGGTGTTGGCTCCCGCCGTCGTCCCGAGGGTCCAGCTGACGAGGGCGGCGTGGCCGGTACCGTCGGTGGGCACCGTCGAGCCCGAGACGGGGCTCGTGGTGCCGTTGCCTGCGGTGGTGGTAAACGTGACGCTGACCCCGGAGACCGGGTTCCCGTGCGCGTCGGTCACCAGCACGCTCGGCGCGGTGACGCTCGTGCCCGCCGTCGCGGACGGCGGCGGCGCGCTCGGCGCCGCGATGGG
>Ga0335071_10008617_pt1 | contig 10460 bp, 9 predicted proteins | sample Lox_Sample_15_FD_206724 | JGI IMG/M metagenome (GOLD analysis project Ga0335071, IMG submission 206724) | Soil microbial communities from Loxahatchee National Wildlife Refuge, Florida, United States - Lox_Sample_1.5 | ecosystem: Environmental > Terrestrial > Soil > Wetlands | place: USA: Florida...
CCTGCTCTCTTCCTCCGCCTTCTGGCCCAGGCCTGCGCCGCCCATGTATCCTCAGCCCATGCACGACTCTTCATCTTCCCCAAATTCCACTTCGAATCAGCTTCAAAACGCATCCTCAGCCTACCTGTGCTCGGCGCAGCATCAGCCAGTGAACTGGCACGCCTGGGGCGAGGAGGCCTTTGCCCGCGCCCAGGCTGAAGACAAGCCGGTGCTGCTCGACATCGGGGCGGTGTGGTGCCACTGGTGCCACGTGATGGACCGCGAGTCTTATGAAAATGAAGAGATCGCGGCGCTCATCAACCGGGAGTTTGTGGCCGTGAAGGTGGACCGCGACGAGCGCCCCGACGTGGACGCGCGCTACCAGTCGGCGATTTCGTCGATCAGTGGGCAAGGGGGATGGCCACTCACGGCGTTCCTCACTCCCGATGGGCGCCCCTACTACGGCGGGAGCTATTTTCCGCCTGAGGACCGTTACGGGCGGCCCGGCTTTCCGCGCGTGCTCAAGGCGATGGCCGAGATCTGGCGCGAGCGCCGCGAGGATGCTCTGGAGACGGCCGCCAGCGTGATGGCCGCCGTCGAGCACAACGAGAGTTTCTCCGGCAACGCAGGCGATCTTTCTTCGGCGCTGGTGGACAAGATCGCCGGTTCCATGCTCAACCAGTTCGACCCGCGCGAGGGAGGCTTCGGCTCGCAGCCAAAGTTCCCTCATCCGGCGGCGCTCGACCTGTTGCTCGATCTGGCGGCGAGCCGCAAGAATAATGGGGCGCAGAAGGCTTTCGAAGTCACGCTCGAGAAGATGGCGCGCGGGGGCGTCTACGACCAACTCGCCGGGGGATTCCATCGCTACTCGGTGGACGAGCACTGGCGGGTGCCGCACTTCGAGAAGATGCTCTACGACAATACGGAGCTGCTGCGCAATTACGTGCATGGCTTCCAGGGTCTGGCGCGGGCGGATTTCGGCGAGACTGCACGCGAGATTGTCGGCTGGCTCGATGCGACCATGACCGACCGCGAGCGCGGCGGCTTCTACGCTTCGCAAGACGCCGATGTGGGCATGGACGACGACGGCGACTATTTCACGTGGACACTCGATGAGGTGCGGGCCGTGCTGAGCGGGGAGGAACTGGACTTGGCAGTTCGCTACTGGGACATAGGTGAGCTGGGCGACGTGCACCACAACCCTGCGAAAAACGTCCTGCACGTAAATGAATCGGTTGAGGAGATCGTGGAGGAATCCGGGTTCAACGCGGCGACGGTGAAGGAGATTCTGGCCGGGGCGCAGGCTAAGCTGCTGGCCGCGCGCGCCAAGCGCCCGACGCCGTTCATCGATCGCACGCTTTACACCAGTTGGAACGCGATGGCCGTGACCGCGTATCTCGAAGCGGCGCGCGTGCTGCGGATCGACACAGCGCGCGATTTCGCGCTGCTGACGTTGAACCGTCTGCTGGCCGAGGCGTGGGACGGCGAGTCGGCGTTGAGCCACGTGATCGCCTATCCCGGGAGTGCTGAGGCTGCGGCATCAGCGACAGGAAAACGCCCGGCGGGAGTGCTCGACGATTACGCTTTCACCATTCACGCCTGCGTTGACGCGTGGCTCGCGAGCGGCAGCATGGAGCATTACCGGGCCGCCGTGAAGATCGCCGACGCCATGATTGCGCGCTTTTATGACTCTGCCGCGGGAGGCTTCTTCGACACGACGCTCGCCTCCGATGGCGCACCCCCGCTTGGAGCGCTGGCGGCCCGCCGCAAGCCGCTTCAGGACGCGCCCACGCCGGCCGGCAATCCCACGGCCGTTGCGGCGTTGCTGCGCCTGGAAGCCTTGAGCGGCCGCCGCGAATATCGCGAGATCGCCGAGAAGACGCTGGCCGGTTTTGCGGGCATCGCCGCGCACCTTGGCCTCTACGCGGGCAGCTATGCGCTGGCCGTGGAACGGCTGCTCCGCGATCCGGTGCAGGTGGTCGTTGTGGGCTCAGGGCCGGAGGCGGAGCGGCTTGAGGCCGTGGCCCTGGCTGGTTTCGCCGTAAACAAGACCGTGATTCGGATCGATCCCTCGCAACTTGTGCCGGGCGGAGTGCCAGAGGCTCTGGAGGAAACGCTGCTTCAGGCGCCGGAGCCGGAAGGGGCCGGCGCCTGGGCGCTGGTCTGCCTGGGGCGCACGTGTTTGCCGCCAGTGACGAGTGCGGAGGCGCTGGCGGAGGCGATGGGGAACGCGGGGTGATAGGCCCTGGCGCGGCCTCAGAAGATTTCCACCACAGCCTTATGGCCCGGGGCGGCTGCAATCCGCTGGTCCCGCGTGATCAGGGGAGCCTGCAATTCTTCAGCGAGCGCTACATACGCCGCATCGTAGGCGCTCAGATTCTGCCTGAGCCGCCAAATGCGCTGGAGCAGCAATGCCGGAGCATATCGCGCGATTCTGAGCGCAGCCAGATCCTCAATGGCCTCCTCGGCCCGTTTGGGAGTCAACGATCCCTCCCGGACGAGGCGCCGCAAGACCTGAGTGACTTCCACATCGAGCAGGTGAACGGTGTGCAAGGTCTCCCGATGGGCGTAGATCCGCTGCTCAATGCGGTGTCCTGCTGGGGTTTGAAGCAGCCAGTCGACGGCCGCCGAGGCATCGAGCACAATCATCGCGCCGCGCGTTCCTCGCGCACCAGAGCGGCGGTATCGAGCGGCCCCGCGAATGGCTTCCGTGCGTGCAGGCGCTCGCGAAACTCCTCCAGCGTAGGACGCTGGGCGATCTCTCTCAGCTCCGCGAGCAGATAGTCGGAAAGCGACATGCCGGCGTTCGCAGCTCTGGCCTTAAGGCTGCGGTGAAGAGTCTCCGGAACGTTCCGAACCTGGATCATCCGATGCATGCTTTGAGCATATTTTCATGTGCAGCACATGTCAAGGATGGAAACTATACGCTTTGCCGCTTCTGCCTGTAGTACGCGATCAGATCCATGGGCTGGGGCGGGGCGGCACCCAACTGCCGCAACAAGGTGGTCACCTGGCCGCGGTGATAACTGCCGTGGTTGACCACGTGCTGCAGCATCTGCCAGTACGCACCTGATTGCTCAGCGCCGCTCATATCTTTGTATGCGATGGTGCGGTTGACGCCTTCGGCTCCCAGCATGTCAAGAAACTGACGCATCCGGCGTTCGAGCGCGGTCCACTCCGCGCGCGCGGCGGCGAGGTCCGCAATTCGATCCGGGTTTTGAAATCCTTGACGTTGCCCGCCGCTCCAACGCGTCAGCCAAATGGATTCGGCATCGCAGATATGCGCGATGGTGTCGCGTACCGAACTGAAGCTTGAGCCAAGCGGGCGTGTGAACTGTTCCGGCGTTAGCGCAGCTACAGCTTCGAGCAGCCGATCACGCGCCCAGTAGTTGTATTCGACGAGAAGGCTGAGGTCGTCATACGTCATGCCATTGAGTCTACTCGCCGAATCTCCGGCTTGCTCAATCTGTGGTTGGGCCTTACTCCCCGCTGAACGGATTCCCCTCGTGCGGCTTGACGGCTGTCGGGTCGTGTTTCGCCGCAGGCTCTTCGTGAGATGGATTCCGCGCCGAGGCAGCGCCGCTCTGCTGCCCGTCGAAGGCTTGAAAGATTCGGCCGGGGTCGCCGGGCAGAATGCCGTTTTGCTCGAAAGCCAATCGCACCCGGCGCTGAAACTCGCGCACGGGGCCGTACTGCTGGTTGGCATGCGTCTTGAAGACTACCGGGAAGACCAGTTGCGAGCCCTTGATCGAATCCACGCCCAGCACCTTCGGGTCCTCGACAAAGAGATCGCGGAAGGCCTCGCTCTGGCGCACTTCCATGGCGGTTTGCGTGAGCAGTTCCATCACCGAATCCGGATTGGCGGAGAGATCCGCGGCAATGTTGATGGTGGCCACCGAGTAGCCGGCGCTCAGGTTGGCTACGGTGGTGATCTGCGAGTTGGGAATGACGTAGAGCGTACCGTCGCCGTCGCGAACGGCGGTTCGGCGCAGGGTCATCTCCTCCACCACGCCAGTGATGCCGGCCAGGCGAACGGTGTCGCCCACGTTGAACTGGCCCTCGACGAGCATGAAAATGCCATTGAGCACGTCGCGGACGATGTTCTGTGCCGCGAGACCGATGGCAACCCCCGCGATACCGGCCGAGGCCAGCAGCGGGCCCAGGTTGAATCCGAGGGCATCGAGGCATTGGAGCCCCGCGATGACGCCGATGATGGCCAGGCCCGTGGCGCGGATGACTCCGGCGATCGTCTTGACCTGGGCCGCGCGGCCGGCGCCCACGGCGTGCCGCTCAGCAGCGCTCACCATGTGCCGGGTAATGACGCGGAGCAATCTGGCGAGAAGAAAAGCGATGAGAGCCACAACCAGGAGGTGCGGCAGGCGGGAGCGGACGAACTCCTGCGCGTCGGTACTCCATTCGTCCAGGACCTTTCCCAGGAAGCGTCCTTCGGCAAACAAGCCGCCGCGCGCGGCCAACACGTGAAGATGCATGCTTGGCTCCTCTTTCTAGACTAGACTGGTCACGAGGCAGGGAACAGGGAACAGGGACTGAGGGACAAGGGGATTGTTTAGGCGCAGACGGTTTCGGGGGTTTCTGGTTTCCGCGGCGGCGCTTGCTCTGCTGTTGGCGGCCGACATCGGGCCTCCGGGCTTCGGCGCGCACGCCGCGCAAGCCCCGGCTTTGACACCGCCGGCGAAGAGCGAGCCACAACAGCCTGGGGCCGCGGAGCAATCGCCTCCGCCGGCGGCACAGCCCGCTAGGGATGATGAGGTCACGCCCAAAACGCCCGGCGAAGTCACGCAGAAGGCTGGAGCTGCGGTAGGGGTGGTTGAAAACGGCGGCAGCCAGGTGGCCGTCGACTGCGCCAGTCTGGTGAAACTGGCCACCGACCTGAAGGCGGAGGTCGATAAGACCACTAAAGAAGAGCTATCGGTGAATGTTGTGCGCAAGGCTGACGAGATCGAACAACTGGCGCGCAAAGCTCGGAAGAAGTAGGCGGTCAGAATTTGAGGCTGGGGATGCGGGAGAGAAAGGCGTTGACGACGCGGATCGGCGGAATGAAGACGCAGGCCCGCTTTCGCCTTGGGAGCGGCGTAGTTGCCCGCTGTCTTCTGCTGGCTTGCCTCCTTCTGGCACTGCCCGCCGGTGCGCAGCAAACCTCGAAGCAGACGTGGAAGAGTTCCCAGTCGTTGAGCGGCCAGAGCGCACAGAGCGGAAGCTATGACGCAGAGGACAGCGTAGGCAGCTCTCGACCGATTGACTCGATGCACCGCGAAATCAAGGAAAAACAGATTCGCGAGCTGCGCAAGCAGCGGTACAGCGAGGTTGTGGCGAATACGGAGGAACTCCTGCGGCTAGCCACCGAACTGAATGCGGAAGTAAGCGCTTCCAACAGCGACCGGCTCACCGCCGACCAGCGTCGCACGCTGGCTCGAATCGAGAAACTGGCTCGCAACGTGAAGGACGCAATGGTCAGGCCGGTTCCAGCGGAGACTGGGCCGACGGGTACCCCGGTAGTCACTCTTCCGTGAGCCGGGACGACGGTGGTCCTGCGCACCAGAACTCATCCCTCAGGGGCTGAAGCCCGCCTCTCATTTTGTGACATTTATGGCCCGGCTAAAGCCGTGCCGTTCTTACAAAGCCGGCTCCGATGGAGTTTTTCAGCAAGCTGTGAAGCCGTGCCCTTTCAAGGCAGACTTTTGCCACAGCTTGGCAGGCTAAAGGCGTGCAATTCGAAGCCGATTTAACCGCGGGTTGTAGATGGCGCGCGGGGTGAGAACTCCAGCCGAATCAGCTAAGATCAAAGTGATGCTCATCACGGCAGGGCCTATTGCCAAGGCGCAAAATAGCGCGGGCTTGAGGAATGGATGATGCAGGGACCGGGAGGCGCGATTTGCGGGAGATAGGCCGAGTTTCGGGCCGGCTTCTGCCTTGCGGGGCGGGAGAAGACGCAATCAAACCCAACAAAACGAATCGTTCCACCCTTCCGGGAAGATTCCAAAGATTATTCGAATTTCGGGGCGCAGGGGCCTGCGACCTGAGCAGAGGTGTGTAGATGGTGGCCGAAAAGCAGGATCGGGGCATCCTCAAAATCGATGTTGATGAATGCAAGGGTTGTGGGCTGTGCATTGAAGCTTGTCCGCCAAAAGTGATCGGCATGAACGACCGGCTAAACCACTTCGGTTATAAGACGGCGTTCTATGCCGGGTCGGGATGCACGGGCTGCGGGATCTGTTTTCTGGTTTGCCCTGAGCCGGGGGCGATCACGGTTTACCGCGCTGTACGGCAGGAAGATGGCGCTGGAGCCGTCGTTTCCCCGGTCCCCAAAAGCGAGGGACCGGCGGCGCCCACCATTCAGGAGCCAGCTACCACGAAGGGGGCCATCTAATGCACAAACAGTTGATGAAAGGCAACGAAGCCATCGTCAAAAGCGCCATTCTGGCCGGGTGCAGGGCCTTTTATGGCTACCCGATCACCCCGGCCAGTGAAATTGCCGAGGCGGCGGCCGAGTACATTCCCAAAGCGGGGGGCGTCTTCGTGCAGGCCGAGAGCGAGGTGGCGGCGATCAATATGCTCTACGGCGCTGCGTCGGCGGGAGTGCGAGCCATGACGGCCTCGAGCGGCCCCGGCATCAGCCTGATGCAGGAAGGAATCAGCTACATGGCGGGAGCCGAGCTGCCCTGCGTCATCGCCGATATCATGCGCGGAGGGCCGGGGCTGGGCAACATTGGAGCCGACCAGAGCGACTACCACCAGGTGGTGAAGGGGGGCGGCCACGGCAGCTACAGGACCATCGTTCTGGCTCCGAGCTCAGTGCAGGAGATGGCCGACCTGACGGCGCTGGCTTTCGAACTGGCCGATCGCTACCGGACACCGGTGGTCGTCCTGGCTGACGGCTTTGTAGGCCAGATGATGGAGCCGGTGGGCTTTTCGCAGACGGCCATTGAAGTTCCGGCGCCCGACTGGGCGGTGACCGGCACGGCCGAGACCCGGAAAAACCTGATCACCTCGCTGCACCTGGATTTCGACGAACTCGAGCGGCACATTCGCAAGATGGAGGCCAAGTTCGAGGAGGCGGCACGGCGCGATGCGCGGGCCGAGCGATTCCACACCGAAGATGCGGAGATCGTGCTGGTGGGCTACGGGATCGTTGGACGCATCCTGAAGGCCGTGACCGCCGAGCTGCGCGCTGAAGGTATGCCCATAGGCCTACTGCGGCCGATTACCCTTTCTCCCTTTCCGGCAGAGCACTTCTGCGAACTCGCCGATAGGGCAAAGCTTTTCCTGGTGGTGGAGTTGAGCAACGGGCAGTTGATTGAGGATGTGCGCTTGGCGCTCAGCGGCTCCCGCCCGGTGGAGTTGTTCAACCGCCTGGGCGGCAACGTGCCCTCGCACGGGGAAGTCGTGCGGCGCGTTCGGGAGTATGCGAAGAAGTTTCTGACGGCGTCAGCGAAAGACGAGGAGCGGGTGGCCCATGTCTAACCAACAGCAAATCCCCGGATACGAGATCGCGTTCAGCAAGGCCAAAGCCTTTTATGAGACCTACGAACGCAAAGACGACTTGAAGCACGCGACGCATTTCTGTCCCGGCTGCGGCCACGGCACAGTGCACAAGATGCTGGCCGGTGCCATTGACGCGCTAGGCATACAAGACCGAACCATCCTTGTAGGCCCGGTGGGCTGCAGCGTTTTTACTTATAACTACTTCGACGTGGGCAATGTGTCGGCGGCGCATGGGCGCGCGCCGGCGGTGGCCACGGCCATGAAGCGCAGCCTCCCGGGGAGCATCGTGATCAGCTACCAGGGCGACGGCGATCTGTCGGCAATCGGATCGTCGGAGATTCTGCACGCGGCCAACCGCGGCGAGCACTTTACCGCGATCTTCATCAACAATGCCGTGTACAGCATGACCGGCGGCCAAGCCGCGCCCACCACGCTGGTGGGCCAGAAGAGCACGACCACGCCCGAAGGTCGCAGTGTTTCCCATGACGGCTACCCTATGCGAGTCAGCGAGTTGCTGGCGACTCTTCAAGGTCCGGTTTATATTGAGCGCGTGGGCTTGGGCGACAACAAACAAGTTGTCCAGGCCGGAAGAGCGATCCGCCGCGCCGTGGAGAACCAGGTGAAAGGGCTGGGTTTTTCGCTGGTCGAGGTGCTTTCGCCGTGCCCGACAATCTGGAAAAAATCCGCCGTCGATGCGCAGCGCTGGGTGCGCGAGGAGATGGAAAAGGTCTTCCCGCTGGGCGTGCTGTGCGACCGCACCAAAGAGGCGCGGCCAGGCTCCGAGCCCGCGCCCCGGCCCGCGCTCGATGCGATTCCCGGCGTGCTGGGCGTGGCCGATGCGGATCTGCCAGAAGGCCACCCTGACGCGGAAAAGGAAATCGATTTGCAGTTGCGCATCGCCGGCTTCGGCGGCCAGGGCGTTCTGCTGCTGGGCGAGGTGCTGGCGGAGGCCGGCCTCGATGCGGGACTCGAGGTTTCCTGGCTTCCCTCCTACGGACCGGAGATGCGCTCGGGCACATCTAACTGCCATGTGCGCCTTTCGCGGCAACCGATCGACTCGCCGCTGGTCAGCTCGCCAAACGTTCTTGTGGCCATGAACGAGCCCTCGCTGCGCAAATTCGACAAGGTGGTGCGATCCGGAGGATGGGTGATCTACAATGGCGCCGAGTTCCCGGCGGATTGCGTCCGCCCGGATGTGCGCGTGGTGGCCGCGCCCTTTACTGAGATTGCTGCCAATGAGCTGGGCGACCCGCGTGTCGGAAACATGGTGATGATGGGAGCGCTGCTCGAGATCTCGGGCGCCCCGGCGGAAGCCAGCATCGGCGCGGCGCTGCGCCGCCTGGTCCGCAATCCAAAATTTGTCGAGCTCGACGAGCGCGCCATCGCGCGCGGCCGCGAGCTCTACCGGAGGTCGCTGACGGAGGTGTGAGATGAAGTCGGATATCGATCAGAATCTGATTGTCCACTTTAACGGCGAGTACGTACCACTTCACGAAGCGCGCATCGGAATCCTTACCCACGCCCTGCACTACGGGACAGGTGTCTTCGAGGGCATCCGCGCCAACTGGGACGAGGCCGCGCAGGAGCTGTACGTCATTCGGCCGGTGGAACACTACGAGCGCTGGCAGCAGAACTGCGGCATTCTGCACATCGAGCTTCCGCACACGCCCGAAGAGCTCAGCGAAATCACCCTGGATCTGATGCGGCGCAACGGTTTCCGCACCGATCTCTACGTGCGGCCCATCGCCTTCAAGAGCGCCGAGCGCATCGGCGTCGCTCCCGACGATCGCAACTCCTGGGCCATTGTGGCTCTGCCCTTCGGCGAGTACCTGCACTCTGAGAATGGCCTGCACGCTGGCGTGAGCAGTTGGCGGCGCGTTCAGGACAACGCCATTCCGCCCCGCGGCAAAATTTGCGGCGCCTATGTCAACAGCGCGCTGGCCACCGACGACGCCAAGCGCAGCGGCTTCGACGAGGCCATTCTGCTCAACGAAAACGGCACCGTGGCTGAAGGCACCACTTGCAATCTCTTCATGGTGCGCAAAGGCAAGCTGGTCACGCCGTCTGTTCATGAAAACGTGCTCGAAGGCATCACGCGCGACTGCGTAATGGAACTTGCTTCGCGCGAGCTGGGGCTGCCGATCGTCGAGCGGCCCATTGGCCGCAGCGAGCTGTACGTTGCCGACGAGCTGTTTTTTACCGGCACAGCCGTAGGCATCGGACCGGTGGTGCGCGTCGATCACCGCCCCATCCGCGACGGCCAGATCGGAGCAATTTCCCGCCGCCTGAAGCAGATTTACATCGACGCTACGCGCGGGCGCCTGGCGGCTTACCGCAAATGGCTTGTGCCGGTTTACAAAACGCGGCCTGCTCCCAAAGCTGAAGAGGAGCGCGGCGCTGAAGCGAGTTTTGCCTGAGGCGGCGGCCGCCGACTGGGCAGGGATCCACGCCCGGGGCGGCTCTCCTCGGCAGAGAGGAGAAACAAACGAATGCTTGAAACAAAAACGGGCAATGCTTACGACGTGGCCATGGAGAACTTCGATACCGCGGCCAATGCGCTGGAGCTCGATCACGACATTCGCGAGATGATCAAGTTTCCGGAGCGCATGCTCACGGTCTCCGTCCCGGTGCGCATGGACGACGGACGGATTCACCGCTTCGAGGGGTATCGCGTGCAGCACAGCTCGGTGCGCGGGCCGGCCAAGGGCGGCATCCGATACCACCCGCAGGTGACTCTCGATGAGGTCAAAGCCCTGGCCACCTGGATGACGTGGAAGTGCGCCGTAGTCAACATTCCCTTCGGTGGCGCCAAGGGAGGCGTCACCTGCGATCCCAAGAGCATGTCAACCCACGAGCTCGAGCACATGACGCGGCGCTTCACCAGTGCCATTCTTCCCCTCATCGGTCCCGAGCAGGACATTCCGGCCCCCGATGTCTACACAAACTCGCAGACCATGGCCTGGATCATGGACACCTAC
>Ga0335071_10008618_pt1 | contig 10459 bp, 8 predicted proteins | sample Lox_Sample_15_FD_206724 | JGI IMG/M metagenome (GOLD analysis project Ga0335071, IMG submission 206724) | Soil microbial communities from Loxahatchee National Wildlife Refuge, Florida, United States - Lox_Sample_1.5 | ecosystem: Environmental > Terrestrial > Soil > Wetlands | place: USA: Florida...
TCGAAGAGATTGGGGTCCTTCATGGTTCCTCCTCGAGGAATAGATTCAGGGTTCGTGACAAAGTGAACAAGGTATCACTCAACTGCACAGATTCTCCCCATCGTGCGCATCGTAGTGTACTGGCTCCGCGCTGTCCAGCACTGAGCGGCCGCCTTGTCTGGGAAGGCCACGCCGGGTCGCCCCTCAGGCTCGCCGCCGAGGACGCGGTGAGGCTCTGGGCGGCACGTCCTCGCGCGGGCGCGACGTGAAGTACGGCGGTTGCGAGCACGCGCCGGCACGAAAGAACGGGGCGAGCCCTGAGGCCCGCCCCGTTCGGGAGCACAGGAGATGTGGCGCGACTCAGATGCTGAGGTCGCGCTCGATCTCGGCGAGCTCTTCGGGAGTACCCTGGATCTTCGGGCCCTTGAACCACTTGCGGGCTCCGGCCATCCACCAGACCCACGCGAAGCCGATCACGGCCAGCACCGCGATTGGGGCGTAGTTGAAGGACGCCCAGGTGAAGCCCGAGTACCAAGGGACGCCGGCGCTGGCCTGGGGAAGCATCAGCATGATGCAGATGAAGGCCACCCAGATGATGGCGATCCAGCTGATGACCGGTCCCCAGCCCTTGCCGAGCCTCCACGGGCCCGGCTCGAAATTGGCTGGGTAGATGCGCCGCAGGAAGATCGGGATCCAGTACGCGATGTACAGGCCGATGACGGCGATGGAGGTGACGGCGTAGTAGGCCGTGGCGTTCCAGATGTACGGCACCGACAGGATTAGGGCGCCCACGGCGCCGAACCAGGCGGTGCGAACGGGCACGCGGCTGCGCTTGCTGACGTGATGCCAGTAGTTGGAGAGCGGCACCGCGCCGTCCCTTGAGAATGCGTACACCATGCGCGAGTTGGCGGTGACCGACGACATGCCGCAGAAGTACTGGGCGACGATGACGACGATCATGAGCAGCAGGCCGACGGTGCGGCCGGTTGCGAACTCGAACACGGTGGCCCACGGCACCAGTGCCGTTGCGACGTCACCGTAGCTCGTATACTGCACGCCGCCGATGGTGACCGGGAACGTGTGCGGGATGGCGATACTGACCGCAAACAGCACGAGGAAGCCGAAGATCAGAGAGATCCACACCGAGTCGACGATGCCGCGCGGGGCTGACATCCGGGCGTTGGTCGTCTCCTCGGAGACGTGCGCGGAGGCGTCGTACCCGGTGAATGTGTACTGCGCGTTCAAGAGGCCGATGAGGAACACGTACAACCCCAGACTGAAGCCCGACAAGCCCTTGAACGCGTTCCAGCCCTCGCTGCCGAACAGGAAGCTGGCGCTCTGGTGGCTTTGGGAATGGGGCGCCCAGATGAGCAGCACGAGGATGACGAGCACGCCGACGATGTGCCACCAGACCGAGACGTCGTTCAGGATAGCAACCAGACGCACGCCGAACGTGTTCAACAGGCCCTGCGTGAACAGGATGATGGCCAGGATCCAAATCGTGGTCAACGGCTTCAGCCAGTAATCGCTGCCGGAGTACGCGTTGAGGAACGCGGACACGGAGAAGGCGCAGCCGAAGCTGATCCCGGCGGTGATAGCCACCTGGCCGAGAAGGTTGAACCACCCAGCGAACCAGGACCAGATGGGAGCGCTCTTCTGGGGAGCCACCTTGGCCGCCCAGTAGTAGAGGCCGCCTGCGGTGGGGAAGGAAGAGCAGACTTCCGCCATGGACATAGCGACGAAGATGACGATGACGCCGACGATGAGCCAGCCCCAGAGCATCGTCGGCGGTCCGCCGTGCTGGAGGCCGTAGCCGTACAGCGTGAGGCAGCCGGAGAGGATCGAGATGATGGTGAACGAGATGGCGAAGTTGGAGAACCGGCTCATGCTCCGGCTCAGCTCCTGCGCATATCCCATCTCGTGGAGGTGCCTGGTGTCTTCGTCCAGTTCCTCCGTGGGCGGCGACACGTTCACATCGTCTGGCACGAGAACCCCCTTGTTCGCCCAACTGGCCTACGCTGGCGCGTATTGAACGCCATTCAGTACCACGCGCGCTCGCCTGTCAAGGTCGCCGTGCGAAGTTGTTCACTACCTGAGCGTTTCTGGGAGAAAAAGTGGCGGCGGGCCGCTTGGCCCGCCGCCTCTGCACATCGAGGGGTGTGTGAAACAGTTCACACTGGGTGCGCCTCAGTAGTCCGCGTCTGCTGCCCTCGTCTTGCCCCAGAACGTCCGGTAGATCAAGGCCGTGTAGACGAGCACGATGGGCACGAAGATCACCGCCAGGATGAGCATCACGAGCAGGGTGAGGTGGCCGGAGGCCGCCCGCTCCACGGTGAGGCTGGTCGCCGGCGGGGTGCCGCGCGCCGGCACCATGTCGGGGAAGTTGCCCACGGCGGCGATGCCGGCGAACCCGATGATGATGATCGCCGAGCCGACGAACGATCGCAGCGCGCTGCTCTTCCGGTACATCGCGTACACGGTGTAGAGGATGCCGATCACGGCGACGGCGAGGAACAGCCAGCCGGCGGGGCGGCCAAACACCAGGTCCGACGCGCGCGGCACCGCGATGATGGTGGCGACTGACGTGGCGATCGCGAGCACCGCGCACACCCAGAAGCTGACCTTGCGCCACGCCCACGCGCGCTCCTGCAGGTCGCCCTCCGCCTTGATCGAGAGCCAGGCGGCCCCGTGCTGGGCGAGGAGGGCTAGCCCGGTGACGCCCACGAGCAGCGAGTACGGGTTGAGCAGGTCCCAGAAGGTGCCGATGTAGTTGCCCTGCGCGTCCATCGGCACGCCTCGGATGACGTTGCCGAGCGCCACGCCCACCAGCAGCGACGGCACCAGGCTGCCGAGGAAGAAGGCGCCGTCCCAGACCGGCGCCCAGGCCGAGTCGCGGTGGCGGAACTCGAGCGACACGGCCCGCAGGATCAGGCCGAACAGCACCAGCATGATCGCGAGGTAGAAGCCGCTGAAGGTCATGGCGTAGACCATCGGGAAGGCGGCGAAGATCGCGCCGGCGCCGGTGAGCAGCCAGACCTCGTTGCCGTCCCAGACCGGGCCGATAGAGGCGCGGATGACGCTCTTGTCGTCCTCGGAGCGGCCGAGGAACGGGTACAGCACGCCGGCGCCGAGGTCGAAGCCGTCGAGGATGACGTAGACGGTCAGCAGCAGCGCGACGAGGAAGAACCAGATGTTGGCCAGGGTCATCTCGTCACCTCCCCGCACCGGCGGGAGCAGGTGCGGCACCCTTCTCCGCCTCGAGCATGTCCACGGTGTCCTCGGGACCCTTCTTGATGATGCCGACGAAGATCCGGATCCAGGCGATGAACAGGACAAGGTAGATCAGGCCGAACAGGCCGAGCGTCGTCCAGATCTGGCCCGACGAGACGACAGGGGAGACGGCGTCCCGTGTGCGCATCAGACCCTGGACAATCCAGGGCTGGCGTCCGACCTCCGCGGCCATCCAGCCCATGTTGATTGCGAACAGCGCGAGCGGGATGCAGATGATGAGGATCCACTGCATCCAGCGCGCCTTCTCGATGCGCCCGGTGATGTGCAGGAGCAGGGCGACGAGGAACACGAGCCCGAAGAAGACGCCCAGGCCGATCATGATGTGGTAACTCTGGAACGTGGCCGGGATAGGGGGTCTGTCGGCCTGCGGCACGCTCGTGTACCCGGTGACCCTGGCGTCGGGGTTGAGGTGCAGGATCAGGCTCAGGCCGTTCGGGATGCCCACTCCGTGCGTGGTGTACGTGCCGTCAGGGTTCTTGCTGAGCCAGCCGAACAGCCAGAGCGTAGCTCCCTTCTCGGTCGTGACGACGTTCTCGAAGGCGGCCATCTTGACCGGCTGCTTGCTGTTGACCACCAGCGCTCCCCAATGGCCGAGGAAGGGCATGGCGATGGAGACGACCAGGCCGATGGACACGGCCCAGAGGATGGTGCGCTTGGCGAAGTCCATGTGCTGCTTCTTGAGCAGGTGGTACGCGCCCACGCCCGCGGCCACGAAGCACCCCGTGACGATCGCGGCGGCGACGGTGTGGAAGTACCGCGGGCCGATGGACGGGTTCAGCGCGGCGGCGAAGAAGCTGGTGAGGACGGCCTTGCCGTCCTCCACCTTGTAGCCGGCCGGGGTCTGCATCCACGAGTTGGCGATGAGGATCCAGAGCGCAGAGAGCAGCGACCCGATCCAGACGAGCCATGCGGACACGTAGTAGAAGCGCTTGGAGACCCGCTTGCGACCGAAGAGCAGGATGCCGAGGAACGTGGACTCGAGGAAGAAGGCGACAAGGCCTTCCGCGGCCAGCGGCGCGCCGAAGATGTTGCCGACGAAGCGCGAGTAGTTGGCCCAGTTGGTGCCGAAAGCGAACTCCATCGTGATCCCGGTGGCGACGCCGATGGCGAACGTGGCGGTGAAGAGCTTGATCCAGAAGTTGGAGGCGGCCTTGTCGGCGGGAATGCTGCTTTTGTAGTAGCGGCGTTCGAACAGGACCACCATCATGCCCACACCGATGCTGATCGGCACGAAGATGAAGTGATACCCGATGGTGAACGCGAACTGGATGCGTGCGAGCGTTACGGCGTCCATTGCGTGACCGCCACCTCCTTTGGCAAGCGAGTGGCCGGCGCCTTCCCCAAGTCGGCGCGGCAGAACGTGCACATTTTCACTATCTTGATGGTGCTTTGTCAATGAGGAATCGTGACGGCCGGCACAATCGACCGGCCGGGTGCAGGAAAATGTTCCGCCACGCAAGTATTAAGCGGAGGTTAAGACGCCTGTTCAGGCGTGAAGCGTCGTGCTACCATGCGTGCGGGCCGGCACCCAGACGCCGGCCGTTGTGCTGTCTAGGAGGCTGATCCGCTTGTCAGAAGAGCAGCTTGAATGTCAGGAGTGCTCGGCCCAGTGTGAGAAGGTCGTCTACCCGGCCGCCTGTCTCGCCATGAACTGCCGTTTCCTGTACGCGTTCAAGGAAGACGGCGACACGTTCTTCGGTTGCATCGAGAAGGTGTTCCCGCACGAGATCGACCTGAAGATGTTCCAGGAGATCGAGCGCGGCAAGGGCGGCTTCGGCGTGGTCAAGGTCGCGCGCCAGCCGCTCCCGCAGTGCTCAATCGCCGTGCAGAGCTGCTACGCCACGGGCGAGGGTCCGCTCTGCCGCAACATGTACTTCCGCCGCCGCGACCGTCGCGAGGTCCAGACGGTAGAAGACTGAGGTCTGACGCGACAGACCCAGGAGTTCCCGGAGAGACCGCGGCGCTGCCGCGGTCTCTCTGTCTCTGCTCTCGGGTATACTCGAGTTGCGGCCACCCAGGGCCGCCCAGTTGGGGGCGAACAGGTCTCGACATGGGCTGTACCGAGGTGGGAGCAGCAGGCCGAGGTCCGGTGGCCTCGTTAAACTGCCGGAACAACACACTTGCCGAGAGTAATCTCGCACTCGCCGCCTAACTGATTAGGTAGCGCATCGCACCCGGGGAGCCCGCACCCGGGGCTCGCGGTGTCATCCAGCGGGCTGGGGCGCGGTCGCGCTGCTCCGAGCGAGCGCACCCGAGACTGACCGGAGCTGGCGGACGGTACCCGGCCGACGCGGGGGCCGCGAGCGAGACGAAAAGCGACGGCTAAGCCTGTAGAGACTCCGCCGAGGCGTCCGTGGACGCGGGTTCGATTCCCGCCGCCTCCACCAATCCAGCGCTTGCACCCTCCCGCGGCGCTGCCGGCTCTTCTGACTCTTCGCGCCGCCGGCAGGACCGCTCGCGCGGGACGGTGTGGACTATACTGCGGGCCGTGGAGCGCCCAGCCGACATCCTCGCAGCGCCGGCGGCCGCTCCCAGGCAGCGCCGGCGCCCACCTCTGTTCGATCCCATCCCCGTCAGCGTGCTCCTGGCTCTGTTCTTCACTGCAGGCGGACTCGTCGAGCTGCTCCTGCGGGGTGCAGTGCCCCCGGGGTATCAAGATGACGGGGCGCTGCTGATCGTCCTGACCGTCGCCAGCGGGCTGAGCCTGTCCGCGCTCTGGTGGTCACCGCTCGCCAGTCTCTGCGCCGCCGCCGCGCTGCTCTGCGGCCAGACGGCGGCCGGCTACGAGCCTACCGCCGCGGCGGTGGGCGCCGTGATCGTCGCCGCATTCGCCACGGTGGCCTTCGACGGCGGCCGGCGCGTGGTGGTGGCGAGCGCTGTGGTGACCGCCGGAGCGGTCGTCACGCTCCTGCTGCTCCCGCGCGTGACGTGGCAGGCGGCCGTGGCGACGTGGGCCGTGCTTTCCGTCGTGTGGGTCGTCGGCATCGTCATCCGCATCTACCGAGGCAGTGTGGAGCGGGCCGAGCGCCGGGCGGCGCTCTTCGCCGCCGACCGCGAGGCACGCGCGCGCGAGGCCGTGGCCGAGGAGCGGACGCGTCTGGCGCGCGAACTGCACGACAGCGTGGGCCACGCGCTCAACGTCGTGGTGCTGCACGCCGGGGCGGCGCAGCGGATCATCGAGAAGAAGCCGGAGCTGGCACGCGAGGCGCTCGAGTCCATCGAGACGGCCGGCCGCCAGGCGCTCGGCGACATCGAGCGCATGCTCGGCATCCTGCGGGCGCCGGGCGAGGCGCCTGCGGTCGACGTCACACCCGGCATGGGCCAGCTGGAGACCCTGTGCGAGCAGGTCCGCGAGGCGGGCCTGCCGGTGGACCTCACCGTGGAGGGCGAGGCCCGGCCGCTGCCGGCGAGCCTCGACCTGACCGCCTACCGCATCGTGCAGGAGTCCCTGACCAACACGCTCAAGCATGCGGGCAAGACGCGCGCGAGCGTGCGCGTCGCGTATGAGGAGTCCGCGCTGGCCATAGAGGTGCTCGACGGGGGCAGAGGCGTGACGCCGGCGGCGGCCGCCGCCGGCGGAGGGCGCGGGCTGCTCGGCATGCGCGAGCGCGTGGCCACGTTCCGCGGCGAGCTCGAGGCCGGGCCGCGCCCCGAGGGTGGGTTCGGCGTCAGGGCGCGGCTTCCGCTGGCGGGCGACCAGGGAGCAGGGTGAGCGCCGTGCGGCTCACGAGGGGAACGGAGGGGACATGACCGTCAAGCTGGTGCTGGCCGACGACGAGCAGCTGGTGCGCTCCGGACTGCGGCTCATCCTGGAGGCCGAGGACGACATCGAGGTCGTGGGCGAGGCGGGCGACGGCGCCGAGGCCGTGGAGCTGACGCGGCGCCTCGACCCGGACGTCGTGCTCATGGACGTGCAGATGCCGACGATGAACGGCCTCGAGGCCACGCGCGCGATCGTCGCGCTCGGGCGCGAGGAGAGCTCGCGGGTGCTCATCCTCACGACGTTCGACCTGGACGAGTACGTGTACGAGGCGCTCAAGGCCGGGGCGAGCGGCTTTCTGCTCAAGCGCACCCCGGCCGAGGACCTCGTGGCCGGCATCCGTGTGGTGGCGCAGGGTGAGGCGCTGCTGGCTCCTTCCGTCACGCAGCGCCTCATCGAGACCTTCCGACAGCGGCCGGACGCCGCGCCAGCGCGCGATGCGAGCGAGCTCGACGACCTCACCGAGCGCGAGCGCGAGGTGCTGGTGCTGGTGGCCCGTGGCATGACCAACGGGGAGATCGCCTCGCACCTCTTCCTGAGCGAGGGCACGGTCAAGACGCACGTGAAGCGGATCTTCGCCAAGCTCAACCTGCACGACCGGTCACAGGCAGTGATCCTCGCGTACGAAGTCGGGCTGGTGCGGCCGGGAGAGAGTCCGGACGCGTGATCCACTTCGAGCTCCATACCCCCCCAGGGGTATGCCGCCCGAGACGCGAATCCCACCTCCGCTCCCGTCAAGTTCCCGCCCCGGGGTGACGACCTCCGGCGAGCTCACCGCTACGCTTGACACGCAAGCTGCGCAAGACCATCGGAGGTCATCTTCTTGAACGACTCGGCGCTCTCCCGGTTCTTCGGCGTCGTGGCACTCCCGCGGACCTGGCTCGGCATCGCGTTCCACGTGCTGGCCTTCCCGCTCGGCCTGTTCTACTTCGTCTTCCTCGTCGTCGGCATCTCCGTCGGCGTGGGCCTGGTCGTCATCTGGGTCGGCATCCCGATCCTGCTCGTCGTCGCCGGAGCCTGGTGGCTCTTCGCAGCCTTCGAGCGCGTGCAGGCCAGGTCCTTGCTCGGCGCAGCTGTACCTCCGGCGCCGCGCCCGTGGGAGACGGCAGACGGGGTGTGGGGCAAGCTCAAGGCGCACTTCGGGAGCGGTTCCACGTGGCGCGACCTCGCCTACCTGTTCGCCAAGTTGCCGCTCGGCATCGTGTCGTTCCTGCTGCTCGTGGCGCTCGCCTCCGCTGTGGGGTCGCTGTTCGCGATGCCGGTGTTCGCCGCCTACGACGTGCCGGTCGTGAACGGCACCTGGGTTCCGCCACTGTGGTTCGGCATCCTGTGCGTCCCGGTGGGGGCCTTCGTCCTCATCGTGGCGCTGCATCTGATGAACGCGTGGGGCTGGGTGTGCGCGCGGTGGGCCGAGATCCTGTTCCGCGCGCCCGGGGTGACGGGGTATGCGGCGGCAGCGCCGCGCGCGGCGGACGCGGCTCCGCCCGATCCGTTCGCGCCTCCGGCGCCGCTTGACCCGACCCAGCCGGACGCCCGGCTGGCGCCGCGTGCGGCGCCAGCACCTCCGGCCCCGCCGGAGCCTCCGGCGCCCGCGCCAGAGGCGAGTTCGGAGACCGTGACGTCCGCTCCGCCGCGCGAGGCGATCGCGGAGACCACGGCTCCCGTGCCGCCGCCCGAGGACCCACCCAATTGACGGCGTCGGCCCGTGGAGGTGACCTCGTGAAGGACGACAGAATGACGCGAGTGGTGTGGCCTTCCCTCGCCCTGATCGCGCTGACGGCGCTGCTGGTGGCGCTCGGCCTGGCGGTCGCCGGGCCGGCGCACGCGGCGGCCGGGACGCCGACCCCGACTCCTGCGAAGACGGCGAAGGCCAAGGAGAAGAAGCACAAGGCCGCCGGCGCATCCGCGAAGCCGAGCCCGGCGGCCCAGCCGACAGCTGCCGCCGGGGCCTCCACGCAGCGCGGCGCGGAAGTCCGCGCCGGCGAGGATGTCGTGGTGCCCAAGGGCAACGTCGTCCCGTCCGTGGTCGCCTTCGGCGGCGACGTGACCGTCGACGGTCGCGTGACCGACGCGGTCGTGGCGTTCGGGGGCGACATCACCGTGAACGGCAGGGTGGGCCAGTCGGTCGTCGCGTTCGGCGGCGATGTCACGATCGACGGGTTCGTCGGGGCGGCCACCGTCGCCTTCGGCGGGGACGTCAAGCTCGGGTCGACCGCTGACGTCGGGAGCGACCTGGGAGCCCGGGACGCGTCGATCGTCCTGCTCGGCGGCGACCTGACGCGGGCGCCCGGCGCGCACGTGCACGGTCTCGTCAAACGGTCGGTCGGGGGCTTCAACGTGGGCCACGTGATCGGTTCCGGCGCCCGTGCCGTGGTGCTCGGCAGGTTCCTCGGGGGGTTCAGCTTCTTCGGCTGGCTCCTGCAGACCGCGTTCTGCCTCATCCTGGCGCTCGTGATGGCGGCACTCATGCCCGGTCAGCTGCGCCGTGTGCAGACCCAGCTGCGCATGAGGCCGTGGGCGTCGCTCGGCTGGGGTGTGCTGACGTTCTTCGTGGCCGTCCCACTCACCTTCCTCATCGTGGGGATCACCATCATCGGCCTGGTGCTCTGGCTGCCGCTCCTCGTGTTCGTGCTCCTGACCTACTTCTTCGGCAGCACAGCGCTGGTGGCGTTGCTCGCCCAGAAGGCACTGACCAGGCTCGACGGCAAGGAGAACCTGATGCTCGCGGTGGTGTTTGGGGTCGTCGTGACGACGATCGTCTCCCGGGTCCCGGTGGCCGGCGCGATCGGGGTCTTCCTGATGATCTGGATCGGGACGGGTGGTGTGGTCCTCGCCGCCGTGCAGTATCGCCGTGAACGCAAGGAGGCGCAGGCCGCGCAGGCGGCGGCGAACGCCGCCCTGGCCGCGGCAGGCGCGACCTACGCGCAGTCGCAGACGGTCGGGCAGCCCGTCGCCGTCATCACGCCGATGGTGCAGACGTCGCCGTCGCAGGAGGACGCCGCCCGACAGGCCGCCCTGCGGGAGGCAGCGGCCCGACAGGCCGCCGAGCAGGCGGCGCGGGCGCCCGCGCCGCCGCCGCCCGTGCCCGGGCCGCCGCCGCAGCCGCCGGTGGCGCCGCCGCCCGGTGAGCCCGCGCCGGCCAGTCCCCAAACGCCGCCGTCCCCGGAGTCGCCGCCGGTCGCCTCCGGCCCCGAGGACGCTCAGGCGGGGACTCAAGGAGGCGACCGATCCGCACCACCCGAGGCATGAGTCCGCACGCGGCCGAGGGGGTTCCGTCCGTCCGCACGCGAGGGATACCTGAGAGGAGTGGCGGGGGGGGGGGGCGGGGCGGGCGGGCCCCCCCCCCCCCCCCCCCCGCAGCCCCCCCCCCACCAGGGCGAGTGGGGGGTGAGAGATAGCAGGAGCCACCCCCCCCCGGCGGGGGAGAGC
>Ga0335071_10008620_pt1 | contig 10458 bp, 5 predicted proteins | sample Lox_Sample_15_FD_206724 | JGI IMG/M metagenome (GOLD analysis project Ga0335071, IMG submission 206724) | Soil microbial communities from Loxahatchee National Wildlife Refuge, Florida, United States - Lox_Sample_1.5 | ecosystem: Environmental > Terrestrial > Soil > Wetlands | place: USA: Florida...
ATTGCAGCATTTCCGGAATCTGTTCCTTGGTGCTGCCTTCCGGAAGCTTGGCGTGAATTTCCCACAGCTGCGTCTTCATCCAATCGGGGCCATCGATCTGATACGGTTTGACTTTATAGGCCGTAGCGATCAGGTTGGTCAGAGACATGAACTTCATGTCGAACTGCGTCGCATCCGCCCTCATTCCAAGGTCGATCTTTCCGGATGCGGCCTGTGCCGCGAGGCTTGAAATCGGCGGCGACGGCCTGACCGTCGCCACTTCAAACTGCAATTTGGGCGGTGTCTGCGCAAACAGCGGAATAAAAAATACGCCCCAAAAGATTGCGGCGATGCCTAAAGAACGGAATGTTTTCATGTCATTGCTCCCGCGATCTACGGTATCAGCACCACTGGCGCCTGCCAGAATGCCGCCTTCTGACCCGTTGGATCGGTAATAGTTACCTGGCAATTGTATGGGCCCGGCAAAAGATTTTTGAGAGAAAGGCTGAATTTCAGAGGCATGGTTTTGAGGCGATTGTTCAACGTCTCCGTCACAAGCAGCGGCGGCGTTTCAAACGCCTTCACTTGTCCCCGGTAGAAAGTGACGTAGGCAACCAGTGGATGAGCACTCTCGTCCCCCTGCTGGTAAGCCTGCACATAGACGTGCATGTCCCGTGCCTTACTGAAAACCCGAGTGACGCTTGGAATCAGCTTCTGCCCTTCCTGGACGAGAGGATTGACCGATTCCGTTTTCCCTTTATTCTTTGCGGCGTCGAAGAGCGCATTCCGCAGATCGACGCGCTGGCTGCTCAAGACAACGGAACTGATCGGGATCCTTTTTTCTTCCTTGTTCAAATTAGGGATGACGAAATGCATTTCATACGTCCCAATGCGCCCGGTTTCCGCATCCCGCGCGAGGAACTTCAATCTGTATTTGCCGGGAAGAAGCGTAAAACCTGTGTCGTACTGGATCGGGCGTTTCGCAAGTTCAGCGGCCGTTGCATCGCTCAGCTTAATGTCTACTTTGTCGCGCACATTGGTAACCGTAATACCGGACTCATCCTTGATTTCCCCTATGAAGTCGAGCAGCGTGTGTTCGTGGCCGCCGCGCTTGGCCAGTACCAGTTCGCTTCCGGGAATTTTGACGACCAGCGGCACATAATATTCGGCACGGTTCAGCTTGAAATAGTCCAATTCCATCGCGATCGTGAGATCGGTTACCGGATCTTCCAGCATCAGCGCCTCTTCCAGTTGACGCTCCTTCTCCGCTGAGGTGAAATCGCCGAACTGCTTGCGTGCGTAATATCCCTGCCGGTAGTTTAGAGTTCCCTGCATCCCTTCTCTGAGAGACACCTTGATGCGTCGGAACTTTCCGTTGGGGTTCTGGTTGGTTGTGTAGTAGCCGAGGATATAGTAGCTGGAGATGGCGTCCTGTGCCTGCGTAATGCCGCGCGTCAGGTCATTGTAGTCGAGAAGCGCCTTCCCGCCGGTATCGGCGGCGAGCGACCACAAGGTGTCCTGCGTGCGCTGGAAGTCGGCCATCATGGCATTCGCAAGGGCGCCGCTGTACATGCCGGCTCCACCCGGCGACGCTGCAGTCGCATCCCCCAGGGGAGCCTGCGCGGTCAGACCGCGCGCGTCGATCGGCCAGAAGGAAACGCCCGCGCGGACCGCCGCGTTGATGGTCGCGTGGAGCTGCGCCTGGTTGTCCACTCCGTTCAGACGCAGGCCGCTCGAGAAATAGACAAGCGATTTCTTTTCGCTCAGCGAGCCGAGCATCAGGGCCGCAGTCTGGAGCGCCGACAGCTGGCGGTCGGTGTTGAAAATGTTGAACTCGCTGTCATCCTGACCGAAAGCTGTACCGCTATTGGTAAGATCGGTGATTGTATCCCGGGAAAGCTGATCCTCTCCCACGGCTACCGTCTGGATGATCGTAAGCAGCTGTTCACGGTCTTCGGTGAAGTCCTGAAGCACGCGAACGCTCGCGCCATCGTACATCATGATGGCCATGAGGTCCGCCTTCGTCATCTGGGTGCGCACGAATTTCTCCGCGGCCGTAAAGGACCGCAGCTGGTCGGAGATTGGCATGGAGTCCAGGTTGAAATAGAGAACGAGAAGCCGGCGGTCGTGATAGCGGAATTTGCCCGCTGTTTCAGGCGAAATCTGGGCTCGCGGATACTTATCCAACGGCATGACCTTCGTGGTCAGCGGAGAGGGAGGAGCGACCGCCGCATCATCAAATTTCTGGTGCTCGAAAAAAGCGATGGATTGAGGGACGCCCTCTTCTGTAATGATGAAATCTTCCGCCTTGAGTCCCTCTACAGCCGCACCATTCCTGCCCGTAGCAGTTATCGTCTCGACAACCAGCTGGGTGTCCACCTTGAATGTCGGGGTAGCCTGTCCCGCTTGCTTGTTTTCTCCCACCTGTTGAGCATTCACTCCAAGGCATGTGAGAAGAACCGGCAGAAACACCAAGGCGCGGCCACAACTTGCACAGATTCCCAGGATCTTTTGTGACATCTGTGCAGGCTGCGGCAATTCTTTCCTTTTCTTCACGGCTAGAATCTCCACCGAACCGTCGTTTGTATGTTGCGCATGGCATTAGCCGTCAGAGGGAGCCCGAACTGCGTGCTTCCCACGGTCGTATCCCAAGACGGGAATGTGACGTGGTTCAATACATTGTTCGCGTCCACCCGCAGGTCGAGACTGGTCCGGTCGCTGGTGCGGAACGTCCGTGCCAGGGACGCATTAAAGCCAAACTGAGAGGGGCCGGGGATCGAGTTGCGGCCGGCATTGCCCCAATAACCGAATGCCGGAGCCGTATACGCATCAGGATTCAGATGCAAACCCGGGGGCGCGGCCTCTATATCGGCTCCTGTATAGTCGGGACGCACCGGGCCTGTCACACCCGTGCCCGCGACCGCCTCCGGATAAATCGGCGTCAGCGGATAACCGCTCGAGGCCTTGATCTGCCCGGAGAAGGTCCATTGCTTTAATAAAACTCCCTTCCAACCCTTCAACAGCATTCCGCCGGCGACCCCCATTCCGGACGTGTACTGGAAGCTGGCGCTGAGCAGATGCCGCTGATCGAAGCTCGAAAGCGCTCGTTCCGCGCCCGGATTAAGCCAGTTCTGCGCGGTGAACACTGCGGCGGTCTGGTTCCCGCCGGGCGCGGCGTCGTCAATAGACTTCGAGTACGTATAATCCAGACTCGCGCTGAATCCGTTGCGCAACCGCCGCCGAAGCTGAATCGTGCCCGCTTCACGGTTCGAAGTTCCACCGGAAGTCATATAGACAAATCCACTGGGACAGGATGGACACGGGTTTTGTGCTCCGAGCGGATAGGTGTTCGGCAGGAATTGCTGCAGCGCATGTCTCCCTCTTGTCCCCTGGTAGGCCACGACGACCTGCATCGCGAAAGGTAGATCGCGCTGAATTGACATCTGCCAGATATGCAGATAACCGATGCGTAGTTTCGGGTCGACGGCGAAGGTATTCGCCGTCGAATTGGGAGGTGCATTGAAACCGTCTGCCAGCGTCAGAGGATTTTCAGCGGTGTTTTGCAGGCGCAGACTCTTCGAAAGCGGCGATTGCTGGGCCATTTGCATTGCAATAGACTGATAGGGAGTGGTGTTGTAATAAATGCCGTAGCCCCCGCGCACCAATATGGAAGAAGACGCCGCCGGCCTCCACGCGATCCCGATGCGGGGCTGAAACGCGGTCTTGTCCGGATCCACCAGGGAATCCGCAAAGTGCGCCCCAGTGATTGGGCCGACGGGATCCCTTGCCACCACCGGCGATGCCTCGGAAAATCCACGAGAGATGTCGAGGTTCACCAGACGCCCGTAGAGCTCGACCATGGGAGCCGAATATTCCCATCGAAGGCCGATATTGAGCGTTAGATTCGGGTTCACCCGCCAGTCGTCCGCGATATACGCCTCGTAAGAAGACCAGCGATAATACTTGTCCGCGTTGCCGAACGCGATCGACAGCGTGTCGGGAATCCCCAGCAGGAAGCCGGCAAAATCATTGCGGGCGCCCGAAGCCAGGATTCCACCGGAAGAACCGAGTGTCGATGCCCCGGTAAAGGTGAAAGCTCCGCGCGGATTCTGTTGAGAAATGGTGTTGATCTGTTGCCGGCGAAACTGTCCCCCGAAGGATACCGTGTGCGCCCTGTGGCTCCACACGTTGCCGACCGACAGGGTGTTGCTCTGATTGCGCGTGGATGCGGGCAGCGCGTCGGAAAGAGACTGCAGCCCACCCATGAAAGCAAGCGTCGGCGGCCCCCAGTTCAGCGGTTCCTGGTTGTTCCCGTTGATCCCCGCGAGGCCCGATATATTTTCCCGGTTCCCGAAGAAGGGCTCGGTCTTCACGAACGAGTGGCTGAATGCATAACCGATGCTGCTGTACAGTCGTTGAGTGAAACTGTGCCGCCAGCCCAAATTCACGTTGCCGCCAAGGGTGCGACCCCTGGACAGAAAACCAAAAAGGTTCTGATTGTCGCTACGTGAACTGAAGATCGAGAAAGCCCCGGAATAGTAGTTACTGAGCACATTCCCTTTGCCAAATCCGGCTTGAATGCTGTCATTGTGGGTCGCGCCCACAACCGGGATCTGGTAGTTGTAGCGTGCATTACCCGCCACATTGGGGAGAGGATAGAGGGTCAGCAGGAAGGCTGCCTCGGAACTGATACGTTCCAGGGGGATCTTGTTGTTTTCAAACGGCTGATCGGTTGCCGGATCGTAGATCTGCACCGGAGTTTGTGACAGGTCCCCGCTTCGTTCGGCGAGGGTGGGCATCAGCCCGCTTTCCGTTCGGACATCGCGATTCCGTGAAAATTGGCCGCTGAGATAGACAGTAGGGCCATTCCGAATCAGGTGAGCGATTCGCAATGGTCCCTGGAATGTAAACATGCCCTGCATGTGGTTATATGTCGGCCTGTCGGTGTTAATGCCGGCGAGTGAATATGGGCGAGCATCCAGAGCTGAATGATCAATAACAAAACCTATGTTTCCGCTATAAAGCGGCCGATTTCCCCCTCTGACATTGCCAAACGCCCCGCTCATCGCGAAAGGAGAGCTTGCGCTGTTATTGGCCGTCCCATTGATCAGGAATCCGTCGGCGGCGCGTTGGCTCAATTCCTCCGGATTCTGATTGCCCGACTCGGGCGAAGCAGACACTGTATCGGAGCCTGCCTGCGTCTGCGTGAGCGCTCCCGTCGCATTCACATCCGCCCGCAGAAACGGAGTTTGAGTGCTCGTTGGAACAGCAGAATCGCCCTTCTTGTCGGAATCCTTTCCGCGACTCGCGTTCGTTTCGCTATCGGGCTGGGAAGATTGCACCGCAGTGGAGGGGGGAGGCGTCTGAAGCCCCGGAACCTGATCGATTGGCAGCAACGTCAATTCCCATGTCCCGGCGCTGGTATCAGGTCCTATCGGCACTTCCCGCTGGAGCGGCGAGAATGCCTGCATTTCGACCCGAATATTCCAGGTGCCTTCGGGCAGGTCGGGGAATAAATATACGCCCTGCGCATCCGTGATTGCGGCAAACTTCTGATCGCCCTGCGACGCCGTTACAGAGGCTCCCGGGACACCGAGGCCATTGAAAATAACCCGACCACGGTATTCGGCTGCCTTAGCCCCAGTCACAGCAAACAAAAGGGCGAGCCAGACAGTTCGATAGATTTGAGTTTTACGCCTCATTCCTAAGCCCTGGCTCACTCAGTTCTCCGACGGCTTTTCGATGCTCTCGATCACGATGATGTCTGCCGGTGCTTTCCGGGACTCGAGTTTCAATCCCAGCTGCTCCTGGATGGCAGCAAAAATGGTCGGTCCGTTCGGTTCGTCGGGCGCGGGGCTGTCCAGGCGAGGCGGTTCCTTCCCGGGGACGGATGCGCCGGGGCTCCCAAATCCAGGGCCGAGTCCCGGTCCCGATTCCGGAGTCCACTCGAGGATAAAATCGTACGCTCCCGTCAGTCCGGTCTTGTCAATCACCGGCCGGCCCAATTGCCGGGCCAGGATTTGAACCAAAAAATCCAGAGGTACGGACTGAGCGATGATCTGCCCGCGTCCCACTCGCAAGGAGGCGCCCCGGGGGCGCTCCCGGTCTTTGCCGTCCTGATCCGCTTCAACCGGGGCTGCCTGCTTGAGCTTCGGCCCGCCCTTTGCCGCTGTGAGCACATAGGCCTGAAGCTCTTTTGTCTCACGGTGTATCTTGAGATGACACCTTTCCTCAAGCAACGCACGCAGGCGTTCGCGTTGTTGCTCCATAGCTTTTTGCTGATCGGGTACATCCGAGGAATCTGCGAGGGGCGCTGTGAGCTCAATTTTTGCCATGACGTCATACCGGTCTGAATTGATCCATCCGGGGGCTCCGGAAATCTGGAATTCACGAACGTCATACGCCTGCTGTATCAGGAAACTGATGGTGGCCCCGACAATGTGCAGGGTTCCGGGCGAGTTGCGAAACATGATCCCACGAGTATCCGGATCGCTTGGCTTGATGGACGCCACCTCGAATGTATTTTGGGGAGATTGTGCGAGCACCGAGGTTAGAGAAAGAGCTATCAAAGTGACGAGAGATAAAAGAAGACGCATAACTGCACCCCTTAGCCGGCCAATTCATGATGCGTTTGCTGCGGTGGTGGATCCGGACCTATCCGCGCTGGTTTGCTACAGACCTTCATGAATAATGCGGGTTAACAAGAACATCCAAATTTATGAATTCCATCAATTCTCCGGCACGACGGCTTCATATTCAAGGAGTACTACGTCTCGATTCTCGCTAAAGTTCTCACAAAATCGCAATTTCCCATTCAGCGATCGATTGTGGCTTCGCCATGGTTCTGTCGTGATTCGCTGATTGTATGATAGTTCCTATACCTCAAGCTTCTCCAACTCTCTCAGTTTCAATTGTTTTGGGAAAATGTGATCGCTTTTCACTATTGGTTGCGCGGGTAAAGGTAGCCCCATTCTTTCTCAGCCAACAAGGTTGCGCGTCCTGCCAGACTCAAAGCTGCGGCCTTTTGATTCGTAAGCATCTATCGCTAAATACTTAGAGTATTTTTTATCTGGCATCTACTAATGTTTTGCAGCTTCCAAATCCGCGGCAGCGGAATTAATCAGCTTGGTTTCAGCGTCGAGGACTTTCGCCACACGCACAATTTCGGAGTCGGCTTCGTCCCAATGCTTTTGTTCGATTGCTTCGCGGACGCCGGGAACCGTCTTAGCGCCGTAGCCGGAGTAGACGCCGGGAGCGTCAATCATATTCTTATACCAGGTGCGGCGAAGAACGCCCTCATCCGACGTGAGTGCGTGTTCGGCCTGGGCTAATTTGTGATTCAAATTCACAAGCGTGGCGGGCGCGATGCCTGCTGCCCAATCTTTCCCGACAGCCGTGTGGTAGCGATCGGCGGCTTCCGCAAGTGCGTCGGCGGCGTTGTCGAGCGGAGCGAAGTTGAGGTGAGGCGGAACGCCCTCATGCTTCGGAGGATTCATCGGGTGCTTGGGATCGTTGATGGCGGTGTAAAAACCGCTGGCGAGGTCCTTGTTGCGCTGGATAATTTCCTCACGCTCCGAGTCTGCGATGCTTTTCAGCTGCTTCACATATGTGCGGATGGTGCTCGCCAAATCCTTGAATTCAAACGGCAGCAGATCGGCATTTGCAAACCGCATCACAGCGGTGCCAATCGTCTGCGAAAGCGCTCGGCCGTAATAAAAATCCGTGTCCGAGAAATGCGTGTACCAATAGAAATCGTCGTAGATGGAATGATAGATTCCGCCTTCATCTTCCCCGCCGTATCCGAGATTTAGAGACGCGATTCCCAGGTGATCCAAGAATGCCGAGTAATCGCTGCCGGAGCCTAGCGGCTCGAGGTGCAGATCGCTATGCTCGCGAAGTTCTTTGCGGTCATTTTCCGAGCGCGCCCTTGAAATTTCACGATCTCGGGTGCGTTCATAAACTGAAATGTTCGTTTCGGGATCTTGAATTTCGCGCGCCACTTCGTTGATGAAATGCGTGAGCGAGGGCGAGCCTCCCACATCGAGATAGCCGCGGCCGTTCGAGTCGCTGTTGATATAGATCACCGCGTGCTGCTGCAGTTCCTTGTCGTGCGCTTCGGCCCATTCCGTGGAACCCAGCAGGCCTTCTTCTTCCCCGTCCCACGCGCAATAGATGATGGTGCGCCTCGGGCGCCAGCCTTGCTTGGAGAGTTCGCCAAGCGCGCGCGCTTCTTCGAGTAACGCAGCCTGCCCTGAAATTGGATCTTCGGCGCCGTTCACCCACCCATCGTGGTGATTGCCACGAACGACCCATTGATCAGTCTGGTCAGCGCCAGGAAGCTTGGCGATTACATCGTAGAGCGTCTTCCTGTCCCAATTGGCCTTCACGAGCAAATGAACTTTCGCGGGACCTGAGCCCACATGATATGGAATGGGCAAGGAGCCGCGCCAGTGATCAGGAGCCATCGGGCCGGCAAGTGCTGCAAGCAGCGGTTGCGCATCACCGTAGGAAATTGGCAGCACGGGAATTTTCGTAATGGCAATGTCGTCCTTAAGCGTCAGTCGCTTCGCATCGGCTGTCGCGCCGACGCCCGGAGTGAGCGGATCGCCCGGGCTATAGGATGCGAAATCCATCACGCTGCCGCGCTGCACTCCATCGGGCGGGCGCATTGGGCCCTTCGGGAATACGTCGTCGTGGAAATATCCGTCCTCATGCGGATCGGAATAAATAATGCAACCGACAGCACCATGCTCCGCCGCGACCTTCGGCTTTACACCACGCCACGAGCCGCCATACCGCACGATGACAATCGCGCCTTTCACGGAAACTCCGAGCCGGTCAAGCACTTCGTAATCCGCAGGCACGCCGAAATTTGCGTAGACGAGTGGTGCCGTGACGTCGCCGTCGGCGGAGTAGGCGTTGTACGTCGGAAGTTGTTCGCTCTGCTGGTTTGAAGTTGGATCCTCGGCGACGGGAGGCTCCTGCAGCTTCGCAGTGAATTTCGTGGGCTCAACTAATTCGAGCTTGCGTTCCTTCGGCGTCGGGAAAAGCACATCGAAGTTTTCGATGTGCGCGTCCCACCCCCACGATTTGAACTGCGAGAGAATCCATTCCGCGTTGTCTTTGTCGTAGGGCGAGCCGACGTGATGCGGTCGAGCGCTGAGCCGCTTCACGTAATCGCGCTCGTTCGCGGGCGCAGGAATTGAGCGGAACCGGGTTTCCCAGCCACGCTCGACAGGCGAGCTTGCTTCCGTAAAGCCTTGAATTATATGTTCGTCAGCGCCCGCCGGGATGAGCAACGCAAATGCATAGAGTGAGATGACCGCAAAAGCGCGTTTCATGGATACCCCCTGAATTGATTTGAAGGCGACTTTTATCCGAATCGCGAAATATTACAACAATTAATTCTTGAATGCGGGCCCTTACCGCCGGAGCGATTATGCCAGGAATAATTTTCCGAAAGTCAGGCGAACAATATCGGCACCTATTCACACCACATCAGTCTCCCTGCGACCGAACGCAGCAATAGGATTTCCCATCCGACGCCAGCATGACCCGCATGTAATGGCCACACGAATCACCAAGCACCACAACGCAGCATGTAGGTCTTCTTTCGGAGGGATGCATGCCTGAGATCGGTCAAACGATTTCGCATTACAGGATCGTCGAAAGACTCGGTTGATAACATTCGCCAGTATGACGAACAGAAGCATATTAAAGCGATGCTGAAGTCTTTCTCCCGCCGAGTAGCTTAGCTGTTCTATTAGTCATGCGCGCACTGTTTAGACCACTCTTCCACTTGCTTCAAGTATGCGCCACTCATAATATCTAATGCTTTTTCGCTCAGGTCCGACAAAATGCGCGAATTCCATTCAGGGTCTAGAAGATCTTTTGCGTCCTTGTCATATATGGGATTTATCGACTTCCATGCCTCGCTGCAAAGCCTGCTATGTTCATCCTGCAAAACCATCAAGTACTGTGCGCGGGCATCCATTTTCTTTAGGTGTGAGCATAGAAGCAGGAAAACAACCAGTAGCAAAAAAATAATGCCCCAGCCACTAAACAGCCAATGCAAAGCTCTTCTGGTTTTCATATTTCCACCTGTACCGCCCAACCTCCGATATAGCGCGATTTGAGCACATTTGCAAAAAAATGATTGGATCTCTTTCTCAAAGGAGGTCCTATTATGTTTGAAATATAAGCTCAGATAGAGCAGCGGGGAGTCCAGGATTCTCCAATGCTCCAGGAGCAATGTAATCAGGAGTCTGCCAATGCGGCCAGTCCCATCCAGGTTCAGAAATAGCTTCGAAACTGTCGATGAGCGAATACTCAGCCTGCTGGGAATAAAACTTCGGTAAATTGATATATGAATTCAAAAAACCTAAGTGGCTCCAACTCTCTCAGTTTCAATTGTTTTGTGAAAATTAGAAGAGTGAGCATTGGTAGCGACGGGTGGAATCGAACCACCGACCTTGGGGT
>Ga0335071_10008621_pt1 | contig 10458 bp, 7 predicted proteins | sample Lox_Sample_15_FD_206724 | JGI IMG/M metagenome (GOLD analysis project Ga0335071, IMG submission 206724) | Soil microbial communities from Loxahatchee National Wildlife Refuge, Florida, United States - Lox_Sample_1.5 | ecosystem: Environmental > Terrestrial > Soil > Wetlands | place: USA: Florida...
GGTATATGAGTTCGTCAGGAACTACATTCCCTCTGCGGTCGCTAACAAGAAGAAGTGCCTGGGCCGGCTGCAGCAGAGCGGGCATCTATCGGGCAATGTCACCACTGAAGACATCGACAAGAAACTCATGGAAGACGAGGAATACGTAATCAACAAGATCCTGGCGAACATGAAGGAGGTTATCGTCGAACTCTACGCCTGGATTCTTGTCCAGCGATACGGCAGCATCACGAAAGAGACGGCCGCCGACATTCTGCAACTTCCGGCCTTCCGCAGCGTGTTGCAGAAACCCGCATTCCGAGAGTTCGCTACTCTGGTGCACGAGAGTGACGAAATGCAGCGGACAGACAACATACTTTTCAGCTGCTTCGAGTTCATTAGGCAGTCAGTGGTACGCTGGTACGACCGCCACGGTTCGTTGTACAAGCAATCCCCTCGGCGGATACGGTTTCTTCACAACCCCAAGACCATTGAGCAGATGAAGGGATTCCTGCGTGAGGTTAATGATCAGACTAGGCGCCACCCCTACACGTGGAAGCCGGCGGACACACGATTCACGGATGCTCTGCCTGAGTTGGCCCACGCGGGCGATAGGTAGCTAGCCGGGCGGAGACCTGGGGACCGGCAGCGCATTCCCTGAAGCTTCTACAAATCTTGGCATCTTCCGACCGCCGATTTGACATCCCCGCCCGGGTTCTCGAATCTAGAGTGTGACTGAGTCAGTGCAGCCGGACTCGAGCGGACCTCCCAGCATTCCGCTCACGCCCGAAATACTGCTGGGCCTAATGAACCTCCACGATGTCTTCCTAAACGCAAGCCTGGTGTGGCACCAAATGTGGAAGACACCCATCCCGCAGCACGAGGCGACTCTTGAGGATATGCTCCTGTTGTCTGCAAGCGATCACTTCAGGTACGAACGCATCTGGGTAGCATTGCTAGCTGTCTTGACCGAAGCTTGGCAATCCCAGGCAATGTCCGCTGTCCGCGGTTACGTGGCTTCTGTTGCAGATTCGTCCGGCCTAGAGCGAATCCTCGATTCCTACCAGACAGATGGCAGGCTGGAACGAATCAAGAGCTGCAGACACTACATGTTCCATCGCGATAGACGCGAGTATTGGGACGCCGGTAGGCAAGCGCCGATAGGGGCGTTCCTTGATGTAGAAGCACTCTATGAGGAATTCTCCCGGGTGCTCTTGGCCGCCATGCAGGCGGCCGGCCAAGAACGAATGCGCCAAGGGATCAGCATGCCGGGACCGGGCGAGAGATCATTCCCGTGGCCTGAGACCAAACCGGAAGCATGACTGCCGCGGAGAAACGGGGACACGGAGAAACGGGGACACGATACTAAATAGGCTCGGACGCACGCCAAGGGAGTGTGACCTCGTTGCGGCCGCGAGCCGGTTTCACCCCAAACCCCACACCTTAGGGGCAGCGTCCCTTGTGGAAAACTGGGGACAGTCCTTGTAGGGGACACGTCCACGGAGCGACGTGAGGAACACGTCGCGGATGTGTCCCCGGCGCTTGCCAGCGCGGTACAGTCCCCGTTTTCCAAGCGCAAGCACAAGCTGACAGCTCGTAGCCGCGGCTGACAGCCAATCCACGACCCCTAGCCCCTGACCCCTAGCCCCTACCCCAACCCCTCGCCCCTGTCCCCGGCCACCAACCCCTGTTTCCCCGGCTGGACAGCCAGCCCAAGGACCGCTGCCTTGGTGTGCTCCACCACTCCGAGAACCCGCCCGAGAACGACTACATCAACATCGACGTCCGCGTATTCGGCAAGACGCTTCTCCTGGGCTACATCCAGCTCCTGTAGTGGCTTCTCTCCCGCAGTCCTGGTGGTCCACCGGGATTCACCTTCGTAACCTTTCCTAAGGTAGCTTATGAGAGGCGGGGAAAGACAGCTTCCGACACTGAGCCGGCATTTGCTGCACGTTGTCAGGCGGGCACGGGCTCAGATAGGCGGTCGCTACAAGTACCCGCCTCTCATACACTTCCTGATGGGGGGAACCGTACCCCAGTGACTCCCGGTATGCTCTCCTTGACTCGGGGGTAGGGGCAGTTATCATTTTCCACCGCACCTGACAACTGCAGCACGAACAGTAACTTAGGAGATAGTCGTGTCCTTCCGGAAGCGGAGACAGTCCCTCAGAGTCGCACAAGGCCCTGCGAAGGGACAGTCCCCGGTTCCGAGGCATAAAGTCCGGCACCGCAGGGCAAGCCACAAGCAAAGACCGTCAGGTCTCCCCGCCGACTTAACACGTCCGTCGGAAATCTGCCGACTGGCGGCGGTGGCAGGCCGGCAGACCGCTCCCCACGCGTTTGACATCGTCGGTCGCGGAATTATGATGTCGGAGTTCGCACTATTAGAGAGGAGTCAACGTGAGAATCGCCGTTCTGTTCGCTGCCGCGCTGCTGATTCCGGCCGCGGCGGTCGCCGACACGACGTGGGTAAGCATCGGCTCACCGGCCAATCTGAACAGCATACCGTTCTGGGGTTCGACCTCTGACGCGTACCGGTGCCAATGGCTGTACAACCAGGGTGAGATTAACCAGGCGGGCGACATCGTCGCCATCGGGCTTTACAGCTCGTCGGACGCGCCGGCCGAGTTCTACCATGTCACTGTTACCTGCTGCCACACACCGCTGACTGAACTCACGACGAACTTCAGCGCCAACTATGGCGGCAAATCGCCGCAGATAGTGCTCCAGGCCGAGACCCTGCTCGTCGGCACCGGCGTGGACAACACCTGGTACTACTTCCCGGGCACATTCAACTACAACGACACCGATAACCTGATTGTCGAGATTACATGGCGCGGTGACGCGGGCGCGGACGACCGGTTCTACCGCAACGGGAACGGCTCAGCCTACCGGCGCTGCTCCGCCGCCAGCGATACGGCAAGCATCGGGAACATCGACAACGTTATGGGCGACTACATCCGGTTCGGGTTCCTGCAGACCGGCGTAGAGGAACTGAAGGATAGAGGATTGAGCAACGTGAAGGTCGGGACCACGATTGCCCGCGGCTTGCTGTTCCTGCCTCCGTCGTCAGGCGTGGAGCGTCCGGCGTCGAGCGCGCTGCTGGACATCTCCGGTCGCAGGGTGCTCGACCTGCATCCGGGCGCGAACGACGTCGGCCGCCTCAGCCCCGGCATTTACTTCCTGCGCGGCGCAAAGTCTCAGGCCACGAAAGAGGTGGTCGTCACCGAGTAGGCACGCTGTCCGAGCCGGCCACTCGATTCTGCCTGGCCATTGTTAGAGCATTCATCGTTAGTTGTCCTTTCGTACAGCGCTTCGCCGGTCCCTCGGCGCATATGCAGTCCTTGACAACCATGGGATGGCTCGCATAATTCGCCGTCGATCTTGAAAGGAGCCAGCCATCATGAGAAGCAGTAAGCTGTGGAGTTGCATCGCGATTAGCGTCTTGATTCTGCTTGGGCCCGGCCGAGCCCGTGCCCAGGAAGAGGAAGACGCGGACCCGGTCGAGCAAGGTAATGCGCTTGCAGACGAGGGCAACTTTCTGGCGGCGATCCAGCAATTCAACCGGGCGATAGAGCAGGACTCGACTGACAGCGTCGCCTATTACAATCGCGGGCGAGCCTACCACGCCATTGGCGAGAATGCGTCGGCCATTGAGGACTATACGAACGCGATCAGGCTTAATCCGGCCGACCCTGACGCCTACAACAGCCGCGGGATTGCCTACCGCGATGAAGGGAAGCCGGACCTGGCGATTCTGGACTATGACCGAACCCTGGCGCTGGACTCAAGCCGGGACGACGCCTGCAACAACCGCGGGCTCGCGCATGAAGACAAGGGCGAGCATGCCCTCGCAATGCAGGACTACAACCGTGCGCTGGATCTGAATCCGAGCTTCGCCCTCGCCTTCAGCAACCGCGGTCTCGTGCATCAAGCCATGGACGAACCCGGCCTGGCTATAATGGACTACGACGAGGCGATCCGGCTCGACCCGAGCATGATCCCGACCTTCTTCTTCAGAGCAGAGGCGCACGCGCTTATCGGGCTGGACTCGGCCGCGGTTGACGACTACGAGCATATCATAGCCAACGCGCCCGCCGCCGACAGTCTTTATGTGGGAGAGGCAAAACGCCAGATCGAACTGCTGAAGGCGAAGTAACTCAACGTTGACCGTGGCCACCGACTGTGGAAGTCGAATGAATGGAGGCAAGTGATGACTGACCGAAATGAACGCATGATCGCAAGCCCCGTTCTGTTCGCACTGGTTTGCATGGGGTTGCTGGTCGCGCCCGGTCGGCTTAGGGCCGGCTGGGCCGGAAGGACCGATTGGAAGCCGGTGGAATATACGCCGGGAGGTGATGTCATCTACTTCGACCACGTGCCGCAGAGCACGAACCCCGAGATAAGGGCCCATTTTTCCGCGGCAGCGGAATCGCTGGACGCGTCATCCTATCTCGGGGCACTGGCCGAGTTGGAGAAGGCAATTCCGCTGGCCAAGGGCTCGGAGCTGGCCGCACTCCACAACATCACCGCCTACGTGAACCTCTGGTGCCATCTGACCAGCGACGCCTCGATCTCCTCGCTGGAGGCCTCTCTGGATGTCGCCGCCAAGGCGGGCGACTCAGTCGGCCGGGCCGCGGCGCTGTCGGAACTCGGCAACCTCCATGGGACCTACGACCGGGATTTCGACACCGCGCTTTCCTGCCTGAGCAAGGCGCTGGCGATAAACCAGAAGGCCGGCCTGCTTGAGGGCGTATCCTTCGACCAGAGGCTGATCGGGTTTTGCCTGCACGAGCAGGGCCAGTATGACAGCGCGCTTTCTCACTACCAGAGCGCCCTTGCCGCTGCAACGTCCGTCAACAACTACGCAGACATTGTCTCAGTGCGGGCTTCAATAGCACATCTCTACGTGGTGAAGGATGATGACGCGGACGCGCTAAGTAACTACTTGCAGGCTTGGGCAGACGTCCCGAAGGCCGGCGTCTATGACAGCACGGAAGTCCTTCGGGAAGCTCTCAGGGGATATCTCGAGGTAATGGGTGCGGATACGTTCTCCGCCGCGTGCAAGAAACAAGGGTTCAGCCAGACCGAGGCGGACGCTCTGGTGGCGGAGTTGCAGAAGACAGAGTAGCCGGCCGGGGCTAGACGTGCGCTGACCCGCTGACCAGTTGCCCTGTCCACGGCATGGAGCCGGGCGCAACAGAGCGGAGCCTGCCCTCGTGAGCGGGCAGTGCCGGTCGACTCGCGCACCGAGCAAGCCTTGACAGAGAATCAGGTTTACCGGACGATATAGTGCTGTCTGACTCGACCAAGGAGATAATAACCTCATGATTTGGCACTACTCGTGTCCGCGTTGTCGAAAAGAACTCGAAACACCCTGGGACAACATCAAGCAGGAAGTGACCTGTCGGAACTGCGGTACCGTCCATTTCGCACCTACGCCGGGCGAGGACCACACCGCCTACATAGCCGGCGAGAGCTGGCCGCAGGAGATGGAAGAAGAGGTCGTCGCCCTGCGCGGCAGCGCCTGCATTGTGCCCGGCTGCTACCGCGAGCACACGACCCTTGTCCCGCGCGTGCCGTTCGTTGTGGGCGGCAGGCTGTCGGTGGAGAACCTGTTGCCGGCATGCGAGCAGCATGCTTCGGCCCGGAGTCAGGATGACTACGTCGACTGGCTGGCCCGCCTCGCCGAACCGGCGCCGGGAATCGCTCCAGCCGGCATAACCATAACCAGCACAGCAGAGGATTCCGTGAAGGTCCAGACCTTCGGAGCGATAACTGGAGTTCAGTCGATTGCCGGGCAAATCTCCGTGCCCGGCCCGTTCCCGGCCGGATATCGTCTGGTGTTCGCCGCGCCGTTTGTTCCGGGCCCGGCTACGCGGCTGGTCCTCTATTACGAATGGAAACTTGGTCCAAACGAATCCGGTCGCGTAGTGCTGGGTGCCTGGCCCAGAGCCGACCAGCCGGACTTCGCCAAGGGACTCCGTGACTCGAAGCACTTCACGTCCAACGAACACCGGGCCGGGACGAGCAATGGAGGTTCAGCTTTGCTTGAAATCGTCCTGCCCGAGTCAAAGGATGAACTCTGGATCGCGGCGGTGTGGGTCGAGGCCGAGCCGGAACGCAAGGTCATGACGGGTTACTATCTCGCCACGACGGTTGATGAGCAGGAATCCGAGGCATTCTAGGGCCACACCTCGTTGACATCGCAGACCCGTCGGCTAACCTGTCGTCGACAAATGTGGCAAACGTCGGCCAGGTTCGGCACCGGAGCACAGGCTTCGCGCGACTGCCCGGCGGCGCAAGGCAATAGGCAGTCATGAGAACGGAGCCTCCGATTCCATCTCTCACCAGCAGCATCTGGCCCCACATCATCATACCCTACGGCTACACGGACCACGAATTCGCCCACAAGCTGGCCGCAGAGTTGCGCCGCGACCAGGTCTCCCGGTGGATTGAAGAGCTCGACATGTCGGCTGGCAAGTTTGTCGTAAACTGGATAGCCCATTCGGTCCGACCGGTAGACATCGTCATCGCTGTTGTCTCTGCTTCCTCGGTCACAGCAAGCTGGGTGCAACACGACCTGGGCACGGTCATGGCGAGAGAATTCAACGGACGACATGTTACGTTGCTCCTGGCGAGAACTGACAGTTGCGCTCTGCCGGACACGCTGGCTTCGCAGCCCTGCTTTGACTTCCGCGATGAATGGAACCGGGCCTACGACGACCTACTCGTCGCCATACAGCGATTCGCGAGTCAGAGGCTCGCCAGTCGCCATCCGACTACCAACACGCGCAGACCCCGCTGAGAGAACTTCGGTCATTCTGACCCCTGTAAAGAACGATCGCGGCCATTCGTGGCCGCGATCGCAGACACCCGTGGGTGACGACACAGGCAAATACCGACGCGCGCCTCAATGGCGACGCCGCCCGAGCAGCGTGATCCTTCAGTTCGGGCGGCGGCCGGACTATCTAAACTTGTTCTGTAGAGCCTGGATCCGGGCCAATTCGATCTTCACATCCTCGCCCTTCTCCCCCGCCGGCTTGCTCGTGAGTAGCTCCTGGTAAATGGCCTCGGCCTTGGCGAAGTCATTGGCATCACGATAGGCTCTGCCCGCCGCCATCATCGCATCATACGCCAGCGGCGACTTGGGCCACCTCTGCCAGACGGCCTCATAGGACTTGGCCGCCCCAAGGTTGTTGCCCGACTGCTCCTCACAGTTGCCAATCCCAAACTGGGCCGACGGGCTCAGAAGCGGATCGTTCTTCACCCGGCTGAGGAAGACGCCGAACTCCCGTTTGGCATCCGGCAGCCGGTTGGTGTTGTAGTAGATATTCGCCAGATAGAAGTGAGCTTTCGCTCCGGCGAAATCCCCGCCGTACCTTGTGGCAATGTCCGTGAAAACGGTCTCTGCGCGCCCGAAGTCGTTGTTTGAGTACATACCGACGGCCTCGGTGAACGCCATCTGGGCCTGGAGGTTCACGCCAGGTTTTCGGTTCTGCAGCAACACGATGGCTATGACGACTACCGCAACCACAGCCGCAGCACCGATCCACACCCGCTGACGGTCGCGGTAGTAGTACTCCATCGCCCGCTCAACGAGCTGCTGGAACCGGTCTTCCTTCAGGTCTCGCTTGCTGACGTAGTGTTTGCCCTTAAAGCGCATGATATCCTTTTCATCCTACCCCTGAGGCGATTCGAACGCCTGACCTACGGTTTAGGAAACCGTCGCTCTATCCACCTGAGCTACAGGGGTTTGGGAGCCGATTATAGGAGATGCGGGACGCAAGTCAAGGAAGCGGGGCATGAATGGCCGGACGAGAGCAGAAACGAGAAACAGACTGGCAGACGTCAGAAGTCGAGAAAGCCGACTGGTTGACCGGCGGCCCGCTTTCATGTATTGTGGTTGCGCCGAAGTGCGCTCAGGTACAAGATGCGAGAACGTCTCCTGATATTGACAGCCTGCGCTGCTGCGCTGGCCATGCCACCGCGACCCGGTGCGATCCAAGGCACGAACGGACCGTTGCCGGTCTACCCGCCCGGCGTCGAGGTAGCCGGGCCCAATCGAGTGAAGGACCAGACCGACCTCGAAACGGTAGCCATTCTGATGCAATTCCCCGACAACAAGGCCGACACGCTCGCTCGTCCCCCGGCGCTGTACGACTCAATGCTCTATTCCACGGGCGTGTACAAAGGTCCTCCCCATCGCGCCGGCAGCCTGAACGACTACTGGCTGGAGTGCTCCTACGGCAACCTCCACGTGCGCGGCGGAGTCGCCGGCGACCGTTGGTTCACGTCGAAGTACAACTACTCGCGGTACTACGATGGCGACTACCTGCTGACAACAGGCGGCCAGCTCGCCCAAGAGAACATGGCGCAGATTGACTCCGTCATTGACTTCAGTCAGTTCGACCTGAACCACGACGGCCACATCGCCGCCTGTTTCATGGTCCACGCCGGAGCTGACGGCTCGGACAACGGCGACGTCAACTGCCTCTGGTCCCATGCCATACCCTCGTTCAGCTATCAGACCAACGACGGCGTGATTATCGACGGCGTCACCAACGTGCCCGAGTACGCCATGGTCACCGCCGCGCACGACACCACGATGTGCTGCATTGCGGTAATGTGTCACGAAATGGGCCACCTCGTCGGCCTGCCTGACCTGTACGACCAGAACCGATACTACTGGGGAGCAGGCTACTGGAGCCTGATGTCCTACGGCGCATGGGGCGCGGGAGGCAACACGCCATGGAGCCCGTCCCATCCTGATGCCTGGTGCCTTAACCAGGCCGGCTTCGTAAGTCCTACCGTGGTCACGACCAACCTGTACAATGTTCGCATCCCGCCGATCGAAGACACGCCGGTCGTATACAAGGTCTGGCGCGGCGGCACTAACACCGACACCTGCTTCTATCTTGAGAACCGTCAGCACCGTGGCTTCGACACGCCGCTGCCCGGCGCTGGTTTGGCCATCTGGCACATCGACCCCTACTACAGCAGCGCTATGTACCGCTACGTGGACATGGAAGAGGACTCAACCTTCCACCTTGACCACGGTAACGGAACCCGACCCGACCCGCACGTTTACCATCCGGAGTTGGGAGACACCTCGGATGTTCTTCCGGGCAACTGGAATCGCACCGCGTTCGACTCCACGACCATCCCATCTAGCAAGGACCGCAACAACCTCTCCACCGGCGTGTGCGTGAGGAACATCCGGGAATCCGGAGACACAATCATCTGCGACATCATCGTCCACCCTGAGTCGGTCGGCATCGCCGAACGCCCGGCGTCCGACATCCGATGCGTGACACCCGTAGCCTTCCCCAACCCATTCTCACATGAAGCGAAACTGACCCGGCTCACGCCGGGTGCGCCAGTGCGCATCTACTCGTCTACCGGAACACTAGTTTGGAGTGCTGACGTGCCGACCTCCGGCGAGCTTAGTTGGAATGGCCATGAGGCGTCGGGCGCGGCCCTGCCCGACGGCGTCTATCTTGTACACGCGTCGGGGTATGCCGCCTGTCCAGTCAAGGTCGTGCTCAGACACTAGTCGATATCCGCCGTAGTAGTCCGGCCCTTCTGACTTCTGCTATCTGCGTTCCGAATTCTGACTGCGGCTATTGTCGGCGCTCGCCTGCCTTGACTTTGCCTCCATCCGGCATATCCTATCCCAGCTCGGTCCTCACTTTGTCATTTGTCCCTGGCACTTTGTCCTTTTCTGCATTGGGGGATCGTCTAACTGGCAGGACAGCTGGCTCTGGACCAGCCGGTTGGGGTTCAAATCCCTATCCCCCAGCTCCTTTCGGCGGTACGCCATCCGTTGCCGGATGGCGTCGCTGTTCTAGAGCCGGGAGCTCTGTTTCTGCTTCGGCTGAATTGAGTCGAGAAGCGCGAGAGCCGCCGGTCGGTCGTCGAGCGCAAACTCGGCCGGGTCGGTCGGCTGGCTGGTATTCAGCAGCAGCTCGAGCTCTCGGCGGGCCTCGGCCGGCTTCTGCAGCCGCAGATAGACGCGAGCAAGCTCAAGTCGGATAGTGGTGTAGTTCGAATCAGCAACCAGTCCGTGACGCAGATAGTCCTCGGCCCGCTTGAGATTGCCGCCCAGCAGGGACGGCAGCGCCTCGTATAGACGCCCCATGGCGTACCAGGCCAGCGCGTAGCCGGAGTCCAGCCTAAGCACCTGCTCGTACTCGCTCTTCAACGACCCGGACATGCCCGCAGAGCTGAGGATGCCCCTGAGCTGGCCGAGCCGGCCCTGAGCCGTTGCCCACCACATGTGGCCGTCGGGATTCTCCGGATTACGCTGTCTCAGCGTGTCGGCGGTGGCTCTTGCCTTGACGTACCAGTTCTGCTTCTCTTTCCGGTCGGTGCCGCCGTCGCCAGTCAACAGGCAGATTCGCGCCCAAAGACAGAGCCCGGCCTCATTCGCGGGTTCGTGCCGCCGGATGGTGGACACAATCGCCTGAGCTGAATCCA
>Ga0335071_10008622_pt1 | contig 10456 bp, 8 predicted proteins | sample Lox_Sample_15_FD_206724 | JGI IMG/M metagenome (GOLD analysis project Ga0335071, IMG submission 206724) | Soil microbial communities from Loxahatchee National Wildlife Refuge, Florida, United States - Lox_Sample_1.5 | ecosystem: Environmental > Terrestrial > Soil > Wetlands | place: USA: Florida...
AGAAGGCCTGCGGCCTGCTCCGGCTGAGTCAAAACCGGGTGACGGAGATCGCCGAGCTCTGCGGGTTTGCCTCGATCTACAGCTTCAGCCGGACGTTTCGCGCCGCTTACGGGGTCTCGCCGCTCGCCTACCGGCGCGGCGACCGACCGCGTCATCCGCCCCATCCCTAGGCGGTGGGGGAACGAAGAAACCGCCGTTGCCCTCGGGGGGCCAAGGGCGTAACGAGGTTCATGCGCAAGACGACAACCGGTCAGGCAGGAAGGCGTCGGAAGCAGAGCGCCCGCGCCCGGAAATCAACGAAGGCATCCACGTTGCCGCGCATCGCGGTGTTCGCCGGTCCCACGGCCACGGTGCTCAACACGCTCACCGGACCGCGGACCAGCCAGAAGGCACGCGAGAAATACCGCCTGCCGCCGCTGCAGGACTGGTTTGGCCGCGTCGTGCAGCAGGACCAGCTCACCTTCCAGCGCCTCGCCGCCCCGGTGACGGTGTACGTGGACCAGTTCAGCGCGCTCCCGCTCGATGAAGACTCCGCAGAGCTGTTCGCCCCGCCGGATGGCTACCTCGACGCCCACAACACCTTTCACAAGACGCGCACGGGCCCGGGCGACCGGCCGGTGTACGAGATCGTCCTGCGGCCGGAGGACGGTCTTTACCCGCTGCCGTACATGGGCCGTCGCGCCGACGGCAGCGCGTGGGAAGACTGGCAGCCGGCCAATGGGGCCCGCGGCTTGATCCGGCAGCCATTCTATCCCGACGCGTCCCGGCTTTTTGAGGAGATCGAGCGCATGGGGGCCGAGTCCACCGGCAACCTCTCGGGGCGGGCGCGGTTTGATTTCTTCCGGCCGGCGCCTTCGGCCGGGTACGTGCACGGGCTGCCGGCGGCGCGCCGCACCGACACGGGCACGGGGGACATTCCCCCGGAGAAGGCCGGCGTGGACTATTTCCCCTATGCCTACCGGGGCGCGAGTCCGACCGAGAACATGTATGACCCGCCACGGGCGATGCTCGCCGAGATCACCAATCGCGTGCAGGATCTGGTTGGCACCGGCACGTACCAGGGGGCGCTGTGGCTGGAGGGCAGCTCCCGCATCGAGGACACGATCTATTGGCTCAACCTCGTGATCGAGACCGATGCATTGGTGGTGGGAATTGTCGCCAACCGCCCCAACCGCATGGTGTCGTCGGATGCGCCGCTCACGATCGTTGATGCCGTGAATCTGATCCTCTCCAGCGGGTGGCGCGATGCCCAGGGGCATAATCGCATCGGCAGCGTCCTCGTGCAGGACCAGCGCATCACCGCGGCCCGCGAGGCGGTCAAGGATTATGCCGGTCCCGGTGGTTTTGGCACTTTGGGCGGTCACGGGGGTGTCATCGGCACCGCCGCCAATCCCAAGCTCACCTTCCTGCCCACCACGCGCTTTGGCCGCACTTCGGAGGTGCGTTATTCGCTCATTCCCACGGTCGTGCCGGGCCTCCGCCGCGCACCCGGCGGCGCCATCCGGCGGGTCGAGGTCAAGGTCAAGGATGCCGCCGGGCGGCTCTGCGGGGACGCCATCCCCGCGGTGGAGCTGGCGGATTTCAATGCCTGGATGACGGCCAATCCGCCGGGCGCGCCCGATCCGGTCGTGGCGCGCATCGATGCGGCGATCGACCGATGCCTCGGTGAATCAGCGCTCTGCGGTTTGATCGCCGTGGCGCCCACGGGCGGGCATTTCGACCACCTCGACGAGATCACGATCAACCGCGCGGCGATGTCGGGACTCGTCACCGTGAAGGTTTACCGGGGCACGCCACGGATGTTTGTCGGCGGCAGTGCCGGCAGCCTTTATCTCGCCGGCGGAAATCTCAACGCCAACAAGGCGCGGGTACTCCTGATGGCCTGCCTGATGCGTTTCGGATGCCCGCCGCCGGCGGCCGACCCGGCGCATCCCACCTCGGCCGAGATCGACGCCGTCAGGGCGCACCTCGTCCGGATGCAGGAAGTCTTTGACAGCCATTAGCGGGGCGCGGCCGGGGCCGTGACACCGGCCCGGAGCCGCCGCCCGTGGGTTGGCCGGCGTCTGGCTTTAGGGCACGGCGACGACCGTGCAGCGGGCCTTCTTCTCGACGTAGCTGGTCACCTCGCTCTTGGCCTTGGCCGCGAGCGACGCGTGGTCATGCCGGCCCATGATGATGCAGTCGGCCGCGATCTCGCCGCCGTATTCCACGATCTCCTCCGCCGGCTTCCCGGCGCGGATCGCGGAGGACACCTGGTAGCCCTCCTCGCGCAGGTAGCGCTCGAGGCGGCCGAGCTTGTCTTCCGCCTCCTCCGCCTCCGGTGCGGTGGCGGCCTTGGCCCCACCCGGGGCGATGTGCATGAGGACCAACTGGCTGCGGTTGCGCCGGGCGAGCATGGCCGCGGCCTCGATGACCTCGGGCGTTTCCTCGGAGAAATCGACGGGAACGAGGATGGTGCTCATGCTGGCATATTAGCAGGCGCCGGGCAGCTTGGCTCCGCAATTCTTGCGAAAATCCGGTCGGGGCGGAAGGGGCCCGGCGGCCCCCGCAATGGTCGTGGCCCCGCCACTACCTGCGCAAGAAACGCCCAAGAATTCGCAAGCGGTGAGGAGCAGGGAAACGGGGTTTCGCCTATCATGGCCCCCGTCACAAACGCCACTGATTCCCTCGCGCCGTTCGCCATGTCGACCAGACACCAGACCCTGAAAGCAATTCCGCCCGGACTCAGTCCGGGCGGCTGGTGAACACGAGAGGAACCCCTATCGTGGTTCACGTGATTGAGGACTAAGTGCGCAGCTCCCCGCGGGCAACCGCGGGGAGCTTGCATTTAGGGGGGACGCACGGGAGGCAGCGGGTGGGAGAAGGGGAGGAATGAGGGCTGGGGAATCGCACCTCACGGCCCTCTGATCTCTGACTTCTGACCTCTGGCATCCGGCCTCCGTCCTCCGGACCGGACAGTCCGCCCCCTTTTCGTTTGCCCCGGGGGCGGTATTGGGTGGATGTTCGGGGGCGCGCACGGTCCATGTCGAACGGTTCACCATCCCCTCAATCCCGGAGCAAAGGCATCGTCGAACACCTCAAGGGTTCGCAGATCTGGCGCGACTACGAGAAGGCGTTTGGCGAGGCGACGGGGCTGCCCCTGGGGCTGCGGCCGGTCGAGACCTTCCAGCTCCCGCTGGCCGGGCACAAGAACGAGAACCCGTTCTGCGCCCTGCTCGCCCGCACCAACCGCTCGTGCGCGGCCTGCCTGCAGATGCAGCAGCAGATCGCGGAGAAGGCCCAGATCGAGGCGCAGACGCTGCGCTGCTTCGCCGGGCTGTGCGACACCGTGGTGCCGATCCGGGTGGGGGAGAACCTGATCGCCTTCCTCCAGACCGGCCAGATCATGCTGCACCAGCCGAGCAAGCGGGAGTTCAAGAAGGTGACCCGCCAGCTGCTCGAATGGGGCCGCGAGATCGACGTGAAGCGCCTCGAGGAGGCCTATTTCCAGACGCGAGTGGTGTCGAAGCGCCAGTACGAGTCGATCGTCCGGCTGCTGGGGATCTTCGCCCAGCACCTCGCGGCCCTGAGCAACCAGCTGATGGTGCGCGAGGAGAAGGCCGAGGCGCCGATGATCGCCCGGGCGCGTGGCTACATCGCCGAGCACCAGGGCGAGGAGCTCTCGCTCAAGGAGGTGGCGCGGGCGGTGAACACCAGCGCCTTCTATTTCTGCAAGATGTTCAAGCAGGCCGTCGGGCTCACCTTCACCGACTATCTGGCGCGGGTGCGGGTGGAGAAGGTGAAGAACCTGCTGCTCAACCCGCACAAGCGGGTGAGCGAGGCGGCGTTCGAGGCCGGCTTCCAGTCGCTCTCCCAGTTCAACCGCGTGTTCAAGAAGATCGAGGGCCTGTCGCCCAGCGATTACCGGGAGAAGCTGCACCCGACCTCCGCCGCGGCCTCGCGGTGAGCCGCCGCCGCGGCGCGCCCGCTCAGGCGTGGTGCCGGGCCGGCCAGGGGAGGGGGCAGACGGGCTTGCCGCCGTTGCCGTTGCCGGCCGCGCGCGCGTTCACCGGCGAGTACTGGCAGACCTCGCAGAAGGCGTGGATCTCGCGGTGGGCGAGAAAGCGGAATGTCAGCAGCAGCTCGTCCACGCAGCCGGTGGCGGCCGCGTCGTCGAGGTGATGCTGGCTGCAGGGGACGGATTGCGCCACGAAGGCGAGGGCTGCCTGCCCGGCGATGAAATAGTTGATCAGGGGATTGAGCCGGCAGTGGCAGTCGGACCCGATGAGGCGCGCCGCCGGCGGGTGCCGCGACAGCCACTGGTGGGCCGATTTGCTGCGGAAAAGCGAGAAGAGCTGCCCCAGCGACTCGTCCATCAGGTAGACCATGGTGTCGGGATTGCCCAGCGGGGTGGTCGCCGGCGCGGCGCGCAGCAGCAGCTCCCACTTGCGCTTGATGTCGGCGCGGTGGGCGTCGAGCGCCGCCAAGTATCCCTTCTTCACGAGCTTATGGTGGCACGTAATTTCAGCGCCCGCAGCGCACGCCTTGGCAAGCTTTGCGCATATATTGCAGGCGCGGACACGCGTCCGCCCGCCCGCCACCGCCCTTCCGTCCCTAGCCGCCGAAGAATTTGGCCGCGGCCTGAATGACCGCGACCAGCCGGTCGACCTCCGCCGGGGTGTTGTAGAGATAGAAGCTGGCGCGCGTCGTGGCGGGGACCCCGAGCTTGCGCAGCAGCGGCTGCGTGCAGTGGTGGCCGCCGCGCAGGGCGACGCCCTCCCGGTCGGCGAACGTCACCACGTCGTGGGCGTGCGCGGACGGCAGGGCGAAGCTGACCAGGCCGCCGCGCTCGCCCGCCGGGCCGAGCAGGCGGATGCCGGGCACGGCCTGCAGGCGCCGGTAGGCGTCGCGCGCCAGGGCGGAGTCGTGGGCGGCGATGGCCGGCCGGCCGATCGCGTCGAGGTAATCCATGGCCGCGTGCAGCCCGATGGCGCCGGCGATGTCGGGGGTGCCGGCCTCGAACTTGTGCGGCACCTTGTTCCAGGAGCTGTGGTCGAACTGCACGGTGGCGATCATCTCGCCGCCGCCCTGGAAGGGATCGAGGGCCTCGAGGAGCTCGCGCCGCCCGTAGAGCACGCCGATCCCGGTGGGCCCGGCCATCTTGTGCCCCGAGAAGGCGAGGAAGTCGCAGCCCAGCGCCTGGACGTCGACGGGCAGGTGGCCCGCGCTCTGGGCCGCGTCGACCAAGGTGAGGACGCCGCGCTTCCGGGCGCGGGCGCACAGCTCGGCCACGGGGTTGATCGTGCCCAGCGTGTTGGAGACGTGGGTGAAGGCGAAGAGCCTGACCGGGCCGGCGAGCAGCTCATCGAGGCGGGCCAGGTCGAGGGCGCCGTCGTCGCCGGTCACGGGCACGAACCGCAGCTGCGCGCCCGTGCGGGCGGCGAGCAGCTGCCAGGGCACGAGGTTGCTGTGGTGCTCCATCTCCGTCACCAGGATCGCGTCGCCGGTGCGCACGCGCGGGGTGAGGGCGTAGGCCACGAGGTTGATGCTCTCGGTGGTGCCGCGAGTGAAGACGATCTCCTCGGGGGCGGCGGCGTGGAGGAAGGCGGCCGCCCGCGCGCGCGCGGCCTCGTAGCCGGTCGTGGCGCGGTAGCTCAGCTCGTGGATGGCGCGGTGGACGTTGGCGTTGTCCTGCTCGTAGTACCGGGTGAGCGCCGCGATCACGGCCCGGGGCTTCTGCGTCGTGGCGCCGTTGTCGAGGTAGACGAGCGGCCGGCCGTGCACGGTCTGCTCCAGGATGGGAAAGTCCGCGCGCAGCGCGGCCCAGTCGGGGGCGGAGGGTTTCATTCGGTCGTGGCCGGGGCGGTTTCGCCGTGCAGGGCGTTGAGGGCGGCGTGCCAGCCGAGCGTGGCGCACTTGATCCGGGCCGGATACTGGTGCACGCCGGCGAAGGCCGACAGGTCCAGGTCCTCCTCGTCGGTCTTGCCCTCGGTGACGATCTCGTGGAAGCGGGCGAAGATGGCCTCGGCCTCGGCCACGGTCTTGCCCTTGAGCCGGAGGGTCATGACCGAGGCGGCGGCCTGGGAGATGGCGCAGCCGGCGCCCTGGAAGCTGATGTCGGCGATGCGGTCGCCCTCGACGCGCAGGTAGACCGAGATCTCGTCCCCGCAGACGGGGTTGTTGCCCGCGGCGACGCGGTTGGCGGTCGGCAGCACGGCGAAGTTCCGCGGGCGCTTGTTGTGCTCGAGGATGACGGTCTGGTACAGCTCGGTCAGGTCCATGAAAGGGGCGAACTTAAGCCGGTTTTCGGGCGCGCGCCAACGGTTTTCCAAGCGGCGCCCCGGGCGCCTTCAATAGACGCGGGGGATCAGCCGGGCGGTGCGCCGCCGGTAGGCGGCGTACGCGTCGCCGAACTGCGCCTGCAGGAGTCTCTCCTCGGCCGCGATGCGGAAGAGGACGACCCCCAGCAGGAGGGCGGAGATGATGAGCCCGACCATGGAGCGGAAGACCAGGCTCATCCCGACCGATGCGATCACCAGGCCGAGGTAGCTCGGATGGCGGATGGTGCCGTAGAGGCCGCCCGTGACCAGCGTGTGGCCCGGCTGGATGGCCACCAGCGGGCTGAACCGGCGGCCCAGCACAAACGCCCCGCCGATGCGCAGCACGGAGCCGGCGGTGAAGACCGCCAGGCCGATCCACCGGATGGTCTCGCCGCCCACGGTCCAGAAGTCGCACCGGTCTGTGAAGGCCGGCAGGAAGGCGCCCAGCATGCCCAGCACGCCAAAGGCCCAGATCACCCAGCGATTCCCGCGGTCCTCGCGCACGCCGGCGCTGAAGCTGATGCCGCTGAACACCCCGACGCCCGCCAGGAGGACGCTGACGACAAACAGGCCCACCAGCGCCGGGTGGCGGAGGAACGGGGTCAGCCCGCCCTCGCCCAGCACGGCGAGTCCGAAGTAGAGGCCGGTCGCCGCAACGGCCAGGAACACCATCCGGATCGCGGAATTGCCCATGGGGATGCGGAGACGCTACGGCCCGAACCCGCCGGGTCCAACTATGGAAACAGCCACTGCTTCTTCCAGCCGCCGGGCGCCCGGTGGTAGATCACGCGCTCGTGGCGGCGGAAGGGCTTGGCCTTCCAGAACTCGATGCTGTCGGGCACGACGCGGCAGCCCGACCAGTGCGGCGGGCGCGGCACCTTGCCGAGGTGGTAGCGCAGCGCGAGTTTCGCGCAGGCCTGCTCGAGTTCGTAATAGCCGCGCATGGGCTGCGATTGCTGCGAGGCCCAGGCGCCGAGCTGGCTCAGGCGGGCGCGCGTGGCGAAATAGGCGTCGGCCTCGGCGTCGCTCACCGGCTCAACCCGCCCGCTCACGCGCACCTGCCGGCCGAGCGGGTCCCAGTGGAAGCAGAGCTCGGCGCGCGGATTGGCCTGGAGATCGAGGCCCTTGGCGCTGTGCAGGTTGGTGTAGAAGACGAAGCCGCGCTCGTCGACGTGCTTGAGCAGCACCATGCGCACCGCGGGCCGGCCGTGCGCGTCGGCCGTGGCCAGGGCCATGGCCGTGGGCTCCTTGAGCGTCGTGTGCTGCGCGGCGGCGAACCACTCCTGGAACTGGACGATGGGATCGGTCACGGAGGAAAAAGCAGCCGCGTCTTGGAAAACGCGGCTGCTCGGGTCGGATGTCAGTTGCTACCAGAGGTCAGCCGCTGGTGACGGCCTTGATGGTGCCGGGCCCGTCGCCGTTCTTCGGCGGCGGCTTGGGCGCCGGCACCGCCGGCGCGGGAGGCGCCGGGGGCGGGGTGGCAGCCAGTTTCTGGTAGTAGGCAAAACGCTTGTAGACCTCGGCCTGGGCCATGCGCTCGAACTCGTGGAAGCGCTCCGGGTTCTTCTTCTCGAGCATGCGGAACCGGTTCTCCGACTTGGTGTACTTGGCGAGCTCGGTCTTGGGCGCCGCGGAGTCCAGGATCAGCGGATTCTCGCCGCGCTCGGCGCGGCGGGGATCGTAGCGGAAGAGCGGCCAGTAGCCGGTCTCCACCGCGAGCTTCTGGTGCTCGATGCCATCGGTGAGCGAATAGCCGTGGGAGATGCAGTGGGCGAAGGCGATGACCAGCGAGGGGCCGGGGAACGACTCGGCCTCGCGCAGGGCCTGCAGCGTCTGCGTGTCCTTCGCCCCGAGGGCAATGTGGGCCACGTAGGTGTTGCCGTAGGTCATGGCGAGCAGGCCGAGGTCCTTTTTGCCGATGGCCTTGCCGCCCATGCTGAAGCGGGCGGCCGCGCCCAGCGGCGTGGCCTTGGAGCACTGGCCGCCGGTGTTGGAGTAGACCTCGGTGTCGAGGACGAGGATGTTCACCTTGCGGCCGGAAGCGATCACGTGGTCCAGGCCGCCGTAGCCGATGTCGTACGCCCAGCCGTCGCCGCCGAGGATCCAGACGCACTTGCGGACGAGATAGTCCGCCATCTCGCTGAGCTCGCGCGCGACCGGATCGGCGGGGAAGTCCGCGAGCTTGTCGCGCAGCTCGACGACCCGGGCGCGCTGGGCGGCCAGACCGGCCTCGCTGCCCTGGTCGGCCTTGAGCAGCCCCTCGACCAGCGGCAGGCCGACGCGGGCGGTGAGCTGCTGGAGCAGCTGCGCGGCGCGGGCCTCCTTGCGGTCGAGGCTCAGCCGCAGGCCGAGGCCGAACTCGGCGTTGTCCTCGAAGAGCGAGTTGGACCAGGCGGGTCCGCGACCCTCCTCGTTGCGGCAGTAGGGCGTGGTCGGCAGGTTGCCGCCGTAGATGGACGTGCAGCCGGTGGCGTTGCTGATCACCGCCCGGTCGCCGAAGAGCTGGGTGAGCAGCTTGACGTAGGGCGTCTCGCCGCAGCCGGAGCAGGCCCCGGAGAACTCGAACAACGGGTCGAGGAACTGGGCGCTCTTGACCTGGTCGAGCTTGAGCGTGGTGCGGTTGGGCGAGGGGAGCGTGAGGAAGAACTCGAAGTTCTGCCTCTCCGCCGCGCGCAGCGGGGGCTGCGGGGCCATGTTGATCGCCTTCTTCGCCGGGTCGGTCTTGCTCTTGACCGGGCAGAACTGGACGCAGAGCTCGCAGCCGGTGCAGTCCTCGGGCGCGACCTGCAGGGTGTAGCGCATGCCCTTGACGTCGGGCGAGCGGAAGTCGGTCGTGTGGAAACCCGCGGGCGCGCCGGCCAGGGCCTCGGGCGCGTAGAACTTCGCGCGGATGGCGGCGTGCGGGCAGATCTCCACGCACTTGTTGCACTGGATGCACAGCGCCGTGTCCCAGACCGGGATCTCGTCGGCGAGGTTGCGCTTCTCCCAGCGGGCGGTGCCGGTGGGCCAGGTGCCGTCCGGCGGGAAGGCGCTGACCGGGAGGTCGTCGCCGCGGCCGGAGAGCATGACGGCGGTGATGTTGCGGACGAAGTCGGGGGCGGCCTCCGGGACCGGGGGCGGCCGGTGCAGGCTGGAGGTGGCGCCGGCGGCGGGGATCGGGACCTCGTGGAGGGCCTCGAGCGCCGCGTCGACGGCGGCCGTGTTCTTCTTCACGACCTCCTCGCCCTGGCGGCCGTAGGTCTTCTTGATCGCCTTCTTGATGCTTTCCAGCGCGTCAGCCACGGGCAGCACCCGGCTCAGGGCGAAGTAGCAGGTCTGCATGATCGTGTTGATGCGGCCGCCCATCCCGCTGGAGCGGGCGACGGCGCCGGCGTCGATGGCGTAGAAGCGCAGTTTCTTCGCGATGATCGTCTGCTGCGTCTCGGTGGTCAGGCGGTTCCACAGCGTCTCGATCGGCCCCGGGGCGTTGAGCAGGAACACGGCGCCGGGTGCGGCGAGGTCGAGCACGGGCTGCGTCTCCAGCAGGAAGAACTGGTGGCAGGCGACGAAGTCGGCGTGGCGCACCAGGTAGGGGGCGCGGATCAGCTGGTCGCCGAAGCGCAGGTGGGAGATGGTCACGGCGCCGGACTTCTTCGAGTCATAGACGAAGTAGCCCTGCGCGTATTTGCCGGCGTCCTCGCCGATGATCTTGATCGTGTTCTTGTTCGCCCCGACGGTGCCGTCGGCGCCCAGGCCGAAGAAGACGGCCGAGGTGCGCTCCGGCGGCTCGATGTTGACGTCCGGGTCGTAGTTGAGAGACAGGCCGGTGACGTCGTCGCGGATGCCGATGGTGTAGGGGTTGCGGGGGTGCGGGCGGCCGAGTTCGGCGAACACGCCCAGCACCATGGCGGGGTTGAATTCCTTCGAGGACAGGCCGTAGCGGCCGCCGGTGATGGTGAGCTTGCCGGCCCGGGGCTTGAACCAGCCCGCCAGCTCGGCCTCGCGCAGGGCGGCGACCACGTCGACGTAGAGCGGCTCGCCGACGGCGCCGGGCTCCTTGGTGCGGTCGAGCACGGTCAGGGCGCGCACGGTGGGCGGCAGCGCGGCGGCGAAGGCCTTGGCGGAGAAGGGCCGGTAGAGGCGGACCTTGAGCACGCCGACCTTCTCGCCGTTGGCGT
>Ga0335071_10008624_pt1 | contig 10456 bp, 10 predicted proteins | sample Lox_Sample_15_FD_206724 | JGI IMG/M metagenome (GOLD analysis project Ga0335071, IMG submission 206724) | Soil microbial communities from Loxahatchee National Wildlife Refuge, Florida, United States - Lox_Sample_1.5 | ecosystem: Environmental > Terrestrial > Soil > Wetlands | place: USA...
CTCGGTCCAGAGTGGGGTCGTTTAGAACCCACTTCTTACCGCGTTCCTACTCCTTGGTGCAGCCCGCGCGGTGCGGCGGAGCCCCCTCTGAGGCTCCGCCGCACCGGGAGGGTTAGTTCGCGTAGACGCTGATGGCGATCCGATCGCGGGGATATCGGCGGTTATACAGATAGTATCCGTCATCGGAATAGACCACATAGACGTCATCGTCCTCGTACCAGTTGTTCGCCCAGTACTCCGGCCAGGGGTCCGCGAAACCAAACCAGAGGCCGCCGTACTGGAATCGTGGATATCCGCCGTAGATCACTACCGGCTCGCTGTAAATGCGAAACGCGTGAGATTCGCCGAAGTAGGCACGGTAGCGGTCGTCAGGAATGCGGTACCCGTTGTAGCCGCCACGCTGCTGCCAGTCGCGGTGCTCCGACTGCCAATTGTGGGCGCGCCGTTTCTGCCAGGCGCCCTGCTGTTCATGTGCCTGTGCATGCTGCTCCTGCGGTGATTGCCTACGGGCCTCCTGCCGATGCTGCTGTTGTTGCCCTTGCTGTGCCCGAGCCTGCTGCTGCTGTTCCTGTTGTCGCTGTTGCTGTTGGCCCTTGGCCTGTTGCTGCTTCTCTTGCTCCTGCTGCTCCTGCTGACCCTTTGCCTGTTGCTGGTTCTGCTCTTGCTGCTGGCTCTTGGCCTGCTGCTGCTCATGCTGCTGCTTCTGCTGCTGGCTCTTGGCCTGTTGCTGCTTCTCTTGCTCCTGCTGCTCCTGCTGACCCTTTGCCTGTTGCTGGTTCTGCTCTTGCTGCTGGCTCTTGGCCTGCTGCTGCTCCCGCTGTCTTTCCGGTTGCGCGTGCTCTTCACGTCTTTCCGATGTGGCCTTCTCCTCCTGCTTGGCAGGCTGTGCGCGTTCTTGCTGCTTTTCCGGTTTGGCCTTCTCTTGCTGTTTTTCGGGCTTGGCTTTCTCTTCCTGCTCAGCGGACTTGGCCTCCTCAGGGTGTTGTTCCTGCCGTGCGTAAGCGGGGGCGAGGGTTCCGAGAAGAAGGAACAGTGCTGCCATACTGATCACTCCAGCTGCCTTCATGTGTGTTGCCTCCCTTGCGATGGATTCCTGCACCCACGGCAGTTCGCAGTTGGCGCGGCTGTTGCTTTCGAATTTTGGTTCCGGCCGGGGCCCGCAGCTCCCTTCCCTGCGGATCGTTGGGCCGCCTACGTGCCGATATGTCCGATGCGAACGTTACTCAGAGAGTGAAGGAGCCCGGTGACACTCAAGAGCCATACGACGGTGCAAATCACCACGACGGCGTTCAGGATGGACTTGATCGAACTGGCCATGGGGATGAACGAGTTCACCAGCCACAGCAGAACACCCACCACGATGAGAACTACAACCAATTGAACCAAAGGCATGATCGATTCCTCCCGTTCCTTTCGCACGCAGACACTTCGACCTGATTCCCGGCGTTGCCCCAGCTTTTCTGGTGACTCAAGAGCCTTTAGGGAATGCAGGAGGGGAAAGTAACCTGCGATTTCCGATGTTTGTCAGAAGGAGGGTTCCGCGTTCGCTCCCGCCCGGGACCCTTGGGCTTACCCCACAGTCCAGCATGCTAGACGAATCGAGAAACGCAGTCTGTTCACTTGTGCACACCTTCGCAGATTCTTTGCCCCCAAATGGCTGCGTGGTACGATGCCCAAAAGGAATCAACCCGCGCCCATGCCCACTTCAAACCGCATCGCGAGCAGGAGCGCGGCGAAGAAGACGTTCAACGCCCAGGAGTTTTTGGATTCAGCTGGAGTGGCCAGAAAGATTGCGGAGTTCAAGAAGAACGAAACGCTCTTCTCGCAGGGGGATCCGGGCAAGAACGTCATCTACATTCAAAAAGGCAGGGTCAAGCTTTCGGTAGTCAATGAAATGGGCAAAGAGGCCGTGGTCGCCGTATTGGGACCGGGCGATTTTGTGGGCGAGGGCTGCCTTACGGGCCAACCGGTTCGAATTGCAACGGCCAGGGCGCTCGCGCCCACCACTGTTCTGCTGATTGAGAAGGGCGAGATGATGCGCGTCCTTCACCTCGAAAACCAACTGTCCGACCGCTTCATTTCTTTCATGCTCACCCGGAATATTCGCATCGAGGAGGATCTGGTCGACCAGCTCTTCAACTCAAGCGAAAAGAGGCTGGCGCGCGCGTTGCTGCTGCTGGCGCGGTACGGCAAGAAAGAAAGCCCCCAGACGGTGCTTCCCAAAGTGTCGCAGGAGATGCTGGCGGAAATGATCGGCACCACACGGTCGAGGGTCAATTTCTTCATGAACAAATTCAGGAAGCTGGGCTTTATTCATTACAACGGCGGAATCATGGTCCACGATTCCCTTCTCAGCGTCGTACTTCACGATTGACGGCCCGCAACCGTCTGCCTGCGTGGTTTGGGGCGGCCCCGAAGGGTGGGTCGACAAGCGCTTGCAGTGAGACCATCTCCGCCTTGCCGATTCACTTGATTGGCTGAGTAGATTTTGCGGGGGCTAGCTGCGGGAGGCTGATTCCGACTACCCACGCGCCGGATGCGCGATCCCATGGGTGGGAATGCAGTCGCAGCCAGGGATACATCCATGCCGCGCCACGGAAGGCGAGATAACAGAGTGCCAGGAACAGCAGAAACACGGAATAGACGAGGCTTAAAGCGGCGAGCACGAGGATGAACTCGCAAGCGACGTAAGACGTTTGGAACAAAACTCCGGCGACCAGTGCTGCTCCACCGAGCATGGCCAGCCGTTTCACTCCGCGACTCTGAAAGCAGGCCCAGCCCCCTTTGCGGCCACCACGGTCTGGAGTTCCCGAAGGAAATCGAGAATCGTCGCTTTGGTTTGCGCGTCGATGGGGGCGTTCATCGGCACGTTGCCTGAAGTAGGCGGGGGAAGAACCTCCGGAACAGGGCAATCAACTCCGTTTTGGCCTTTTCTGCTTTTCATGTGATGCTCCTCTCGCGTGATCGAGCCTTCAGTGAAAACGAATTGTGAATGCATACATCGAGAATTTTGGGCAGTGCCGCCGAACGATCATTTGTGCCGCCGGTCGCTGCTGTGTTCCGCATGGCCATTGGCATCCAGCCAGTTCAACAGCGAGCGAATACTGCCGCGCGCCAATGCGACACTGGAATCGGCCGCGCCGTAATAGAGGTTGATCGAGTCCCCGTCCGCTGCCACGGTGTAGCCGCAGGGAAATACGACGTCCTGGACATCCCCCTGACGCTCGTAATCCGCTTCGGGAGCAAACATCCAGGAATCGCCGCGGATCAGGCATTTGTCCGGCTCTTGAAGATCGAAGAGAGCCAGACCCAGCCGGTAGATGGAGCTGGAAGGCGTCCTGCGCACGCCGTGATAGATCATCAGCCAGCCTCGCGCAGTTTCAATCGGCGGAGGCGACATGCCAATCTTGTTTGCGTCCCACCAGGCTCCGCGCCGCGCCTCCAGCATGAGTTTGTGACTTCCCCAGTGGCGGAGATCGGGAGAGTAAGAGATCCACACATGAGCCCCAAGCGGCGTCATGGGCCGGTGGATCAGGGCCCAGAATCCGCCGATCCTGCGGGGAAGGAGCGCGGCGTCCTTGTCATCCGGTGGCATGACTACTCCGAATCGCTCGAAGCTGCGAAAATCCTCGGTAAGGGCCAAAGACACTCCGGGACCACCGCGAGAGTAGGAGGTGTAAGCCACCGCATATTTCTTGAGCTCCGGCACGAAAGAGATGCGGGGATCCTCAATGCCCCATACTTCCTCGGGATAGTTCTCCGGATCCGGCATGAGCGTCGGTTTGCGATCGATTCGCCAGCCGTCCACGCCATTCACGGAACGGGCTGCGCAGAGGTGGGAGTGGCCGCGGCGATCTTCCACACGGCACAGCAGCAGGGTGGAACCATCCTGCAGAAGTGTTGCGCCGGCATTGAATACGCTGTTGATGGAGTAGGGCCAGTCCTTGGCCGTCAGAATGGGATTGGCGGGATGCCGGAAAAACAACGCCTCTTCTTCTCTCGCGATTGTCTTCAAGGTCAAATTCACTGTACTCACGGAAAGGCCCTCTTTCTGTTCTGCGCCGGCTGTAACTCTCCGCCCTGCTCGTCAGTACTTCGTCCCTGTAAGGTTGGCTTCTTCCAACTTGCGCATTTCCAGCAGCGCCATCAGAAACGCCAAGGTGGACTCCGCCCCCTGATTTTCATTAGCCCGGTCCGGATGCAGGCCGTCCCTGCACCCGCCCGTCCCAGGATCGTAGAGCGCAATCTGAAGGTCGTTGTCTCCCAGGAACCAATTCAGCGCGATCCACGCCTGATTTCGCCAGCGGACTTTTCCTGTGGCGCGATAGGCCTCCAGGCATGCGGCGACCATCGCACCGGCTTCGACGGGTTGTTGATCGAAGCGGGCCTTCTCCGACGTCTTGGAATAGAAGCCCTGGGATCCGATGGGGACGAAATGACCCTTTGACTCACAACGCTGAATCGTGACCAGCCAATCCAGCGCTTCCAGGCCCGCCGCGACCATCTCCTCATGTGCCGCCCGCGTGCCGGCCCGGATCAGCGCTTGTGGCAATCGCGCGTTGGAGTAAGCGAGACCATTCTCAAACCATTTCCAGTCATCCGTACGATGGGCTCGATAGGAATTCAACAGACGATTGGCCAGTGCTTCGGCCCCGGTGAGCGCGGCGCGGTCTCCCGGGAACGAGTCGAGATATTCCTGGAGTCCCAGCAATGCGAAGGCGCAGGCGCGTGGACTCTTGAAATCGACGACTGCGGGAATGGCGAGCTCGAAAAGACGCCCGGCAGCTCCCCGCAATCCCGCGTTCTTGGATCTGCCCAGAACAGTTCCCAGCCCCCACAGCGCTCGTCCGTGACTGTCTTCCGACCCCTGCGGCTCCTGCCAATGCCGTTCATAGCTCAGGCAGTTGTGGAATCGTTTGGTGGCGGGATCGAAGGCATACCATAGGAAGCCCAGGTACCGGGAAGCCAGGTCGGGGGAGCCTGCAATATCGCGAAGTTCGAGATGTTCCAGGAATGTGGTGACGATCAATGCACGGGCGTTGTCATCGGTCGTATAACCTTCCGCAAAGTTGGGGACCGTGAAGACCGCATGTTCCAGGATTCCCGCATAGTCAGTCATTCTATAGAGATGGTCCAGCTTGAGCGCGGGAAGGCGGCCGAGAGCTTTCCCAGTGTTCTGGGCCGAGAAGGTGGCGCGCGGAGTCCGCATTCGTTCGTTGAAGATGCGCTCAAAGCTTTGCATGTACTTCTGCGCCACGCGGCTCCACACCATGTCCCGCGCGTAGAGATAGGCGCGTTTTCGCATGGCGTGCCTTGCGATCTCGTCGTCAAGAAGCGCAATCGTTTTCGCTGCGATGGCTCCCGGATCGTCGAAGGGCACCAGCGCGCCGCGTCCGCCGTCGAGCAGCTCGATGGCATGCAAGTACGGTGTGGAAATGATTGCCTTGCCCGCGCTCAAGGCAAAGGCAAGCGTTCCGGAAACCACTTGGGCCTTGTGTTTGTAAGGCGTGATGTAAATGTCCGCCGCGCCGATCAAAGCAACCAGCTCCTGGGCGCTCACGAAGCGGTTGCGGAAAATCACCTGGGCCTCGACGCCGAGCTCCTTCGCCAGGTTTTGCAGATAGGCCCGGTACACGTCGCCTTCGCGGCGGAGGATATGCGGGTGAGTCACGCCGGAAACCATGTACACCACGTTGCTGTGGCGCGACAGGATTTCCGGCAGGGCTGTTATAACGTTTTCGATTCCCTTGTTTGGCGAGAGCAGGCCAAAGGTGAGCAGGACGTCCTTGCCCTCCGTTCCGAATCCATCCTTGTAGAAATGGGGGTCCGTGAATGGCAGATCGGGGATGCCATGCGGGATCAAGTCGATCTTCTCGGTGGGGACCTGAAAGACATCCTGCAGGATCTCCCGGGAGTGCTCGCTCATCACCACCATTCGGTCCGAAAGTGTTGCAATCTCCGCCATCACCGCGCGCTGGTCCGGATTCGGGTCGCGAAGCACCGTGTGCAACGTCGTCAAGAAGGGCATCTCGAGGCGCCGCACCATCTCGAGGATATGTCCGCCCGCGCACCCTCCAAAAATTCCGTATTCGTGCTGCAGACACACGAGATCGACATTGCTGAAATTCAGAAAGTCCGCAGCTTTCCGGTAAGAGGCCGGATCATTCTCGGACATCTCGAACCGCACCCGTTCGGGATAGCTGTATCCCTCTTCCGTATCGTTCACGGGGAGCGCAAGCAGCTCCGTGGCGCCGTATTCCGCGCGTATGGCGTCGCACAGGTCTGTGGTGAAGGTGGCGATTCCGCATTTCCGCGGGAGATAGTTACCGACCATGGCGATCCGGTTGGGGAGCGCGGGGCGCGGCGGGAATGGCGCCAGTGTGACGGGCTTGTCTTCCCGTAAGACGAAGGGCTCTTCCAGCAGCGATACGGTTTCTTCAAGTGGCATGATTTTCGGCAGTGCCATTAGCTTCCTGTGAGTCCACGAAGACGGGTCGAAGGACCGTCCGCGTGCGGGTGTTCCGCCGCTCTGAGCACCCTATCAGGAAGGTCTGCAGCAGAACTGTATAAAACTGAACAGTATTCACCGTAGAGAATCCATATGATGCGCAGTTGGATGGAAAGAAAGAGCGGTACCTGCCGGAAGAGTGGGGCGGGTCGATGTCAATCATGCCGCCGTTCCGCGAATCTGGATCCGGACCGTGTGCCCCCACCGCGACTATCCAAGAAGTCAAAGAGTGTTTGAAGGAGATTTCCCGATGAGACTAATTCGCAGCTCATTCATTTCCCTCGCGGCGTTCCTGCTTTCCGCTACTTTGCTCCGAGCGCAGGACCTTTCCAAATACCGGGACTTCTCGCTGGGAACGAGTCTGGCCGACCTCTCGAAGCAGATCGACGCCAAGCCCGCCGACGTCAAAGTGGTTCACCAACAACCGGCGCTGATCGAAGAATTGTCGTGGTGGCCGCGCATCTCCGGATACCCACCCCGGCCGGAGGCAATCCGCGAGGTTCTGTTTTCCTTCTGCAATGGCAAGCTCTACCGGATTTACGTGACTTACGACGATTCCGCCACGGAGGGCATGACCGCCGACGATATGGCGCGCGCCATCTCCGAAACATACGGGATGCCGAGCGCGCCGGACGCCAGTATGAGTCTTGCAGCGGGAACTTATGGCGACAAAGTAAAAGTCATTGACCGCTGGGAGAACTCGCAATACTCGGTCAATCTTCTCCGACCCTCATTCTCCAGCACCTTTGCGCTTGTCCTGTTTGCAAGACAGTTGAATGTCGTAGCCGAGGCCGCTATCAGCGCAGCTTCAAAGCTCGAGCAGCAAGACGCCCCGCAAAGAGAAATCGACCGGAAGAAGAAGGAAGCCGACGCCCTGGAAGCGATGCGCGTGAAAAACATGAAGACGTTTCAGCCGTGATGCCGGCAAGGCGCAACCGCGCGCCGGCAGCGCCGAAAAGCGAACCGGCGAATCGGAAGGAGGATGGAAAGATGACAGTTCAAATCATGCCGCTCCATGACCGCGTCCTGGTGAGGCGAACGGAAGAGAAGGAGTCCGTCCGGGGCGGGATCATCATCCCCGATACTGCCAAAGAGAAGCCCCAGGAGGGCGAAGTGATGGCCGTTGGTGCTGGCAAGCTCGAAAAGGGCCAGCGCATCCCCCTGGATGTGAAGGTCGGGGACCGCATCTTGTTCGGCAAATACACGGGCAGCGACATCAGAATTCAGGACCAGGACTACCTGATCCTCCGTGAGGAAGAAATCCTCGCCCGGCTCGGCGCGGCTTCCAAAGCGGCGTCCGGCAGGAAATAGTGATCCCAGGTTTCAGAGGTTTCGACGAGCAGGGAATTTCGTGCACCCGGGAGGGTGAACTCCAATGGCAAAACAAATTGTAATGGGTGAGGGTTCACGGCAGGCGATTCTGCGCGGTGTAAACATTCTGGCCGACACGGTCAAGATCACGCTGGGACCCAAAGGTCGCAATGCGGTGATCGAAAAGAGTTTTGGCGCGCCGGTCATTACCAAAGACGGCGTGACCGTGGCCAAGGAAATCGTGCTCCACGATGCGCTCGAGAACATGGGCGCCCAAATGGTGCGCGAGGTCGCTTCGAAGACGTCCGACGTGGCCGGGGATGGCACCACCACCGCCACGGTTCTGGCGCAAGCCATCTTCCGTGAAGGCGTGCGGACCGTGGCTGCCGGCGCCAGCCCCATGGCGCTTAAGCGCGGCATCGACCACGCGGTCGAAGTCGCCGTGGCGGAGATTAAGAAACATTCCCGCGAGGTCAAGGGCGACATGATCGCTCAGGTCGGCACCATCAGCGCCAACACCGACAAGCAGGTGGGCGGCATCATTGCCGAAGCCATGAAAAAGGTCGGCAAGGACGGCGTCATCACCGTCGAGGAATCCCGCACCATGGAGACCACGCTCGAGGTGGTCGAGGGCATGCAGTTCGACCGCGGGTACCTCTCCGCTTATTTCGTCACGGACCCGTCGCGCATGGAGTGCGTGCTCGAAGACGTCCAGATTCTGATTTACGAAAAGAAAATCAGCTCTATGAAGGACCTGCTTCCCATACTCGAACGCAATGCCAGCACAAAGCGGCCGCTGTTGATCATCGCAGAGGACATTGAGGGCGAAGCTCTGGCCACCCTAGTGGTGAACAAGCTGCGCGGCACGCTCCTGTGTGCCGCAGTGAAGGCGCCGGGCTTCGGCGACCGCCGCAAAGCCATGCTGGAAGACATTGCCATCCTCACCGGCGGCAAAGCGATCACCGAGGACCTGGGCATCAACCTCGAAAACGTAAAGATGGAAGACCTGGGTCGCGCGAAGAAGATCACCATCGACAAGGACAACACCACGATCATCGAGGGGGCAGGCAAGAAGAGCGACATCGAAGGCCGGATCAAGCAGCTCCGCACGCAGGTGGAGGACTGTGCTTCGGACTACGACCGCGAGAAGCTGCAGGAGCGGCTGGCGAAGCTGGTGGGCGGCGTCGCGATAATCAAGGTTGGCGCGGCCACCGAGACCGAGTTGAAGGAGAAGAAAGCCCGCGTCGAGGATGCCATGCACGCCACACGCGCCGCAGTCGAGGAGGGTATTGTGCCCGGCGGAGGTGTGGTGCTGGTTCGCTGCATCCCCGCGCTCGAAAAACTCAAGCTGCACGACGACGAAGCCATCGGAGTGAACATCGTGAAGCGCGCCCTGGAAGAGCCCATGCGCCAGATCGCTGTAAACGCCGGGCACGAGGGCGCGTTGGTGGTTGGACGTGTGCGGGAATCGAACGAAGACAATTTCGGCTTCGACGCGGAGACAGGCGAGTTCGGCGACATGATTAAAGCGGGCATCATTGATCCCGCAAAGGTCACCCGGCTGGCGCTGCAGAACGCGGCCTCCATCGCCGCCTTGATGCTCACCACGGAAGCCCTGGTTGCCGACATCCGGGAAGAAGAAGATGCCGTACCGGTGGGCGCTGGATACGGCGGCGGAATGGGCGGAACCTACTAGACACTCTGTTTGCGCGGCGGTTGAGCCCAACGCCCAGGCGCTGTCCATTCGAATCGAGGAGAGGAGAATAGAAATGACGACCATGAAGGGCGAGAAGTGCGCGCACCCCGTCTGTTCGTGTCCGGCGGTTTCAGGCAAGTACTGCAGCGTGCAATGCGAGGCCATGGTAAAGAAACCTGATATCGATTGCTCCTGCGGACACCAGGGCTGCGATGGCAGAACCTCTCACTGAGGAGGCGGTGGTTCTGCCTCTGCGAAAAAGCAAGGAGGTAACCATGTTTGGACGCGGAGAACCATCGAGAGAGGAAAGCTCCCGCCGAGCTCATAAGCTGTGGCTTCAACGCGGCTGCGAATACGGAAAAGATCTCGAAATCAAAACGGATGTCCCACATGCAATTCAAAGGTGAACGCTTCTCCCTGCTTCATTCCGCGCCCTTCGCGGCGGTCCATGTGGCCGTTCTCGGAGTGCTGTTCGCCCCACTTCGCTGGTGGTATCCGCTGCTGGCGCTCACTCTGTACGGCATGAGGATGTTCTTTGTTACCGCGGGGTTTCACCGTTACTTTTCCCACGGCACGTTCAAGACCAGCCGCGTGTTCCAATTCCTTCTGGCCTTCTCTGCGATGACCTCGTTGCAGAAGGGAGTGTTGTGGTGGGCGGCCCATCACCGGCACCATCATCGCTTCTCCGATCTGGACGAGGACATTCACTCGCCGTCACTGAAGGGATTCTGGTGGTCGCATCTGGGCTGGATTCTGAACAAGCGCTACAACGCGACTCGAGCCGAGCTGGTGCCTGACCTGGCGCGATATCCGGAGCTGCGCTGGCTGGACCGGTATCACATGTTGCCCGGCGCGGCGCTGGGAATTCTCTTGTTCCTCACGGGGGGGGTGGGAGTTTTCCTCTGGGGTTTCTGCGTCAGCACCGTAATGTTGTGGCACGG
>Ga0335071_10008626_pt1 | contig 10454 bp, 11 predicted proteins | sample Lox_Sample_15_FD_206724 | JGI IMG/M metagenome (GOLD analysis project Ga0335071, IMG submission 206724) | Soil microbial communities from Loxahatchee National Wildlife Refuge, Florida, United States - Lox_Sample_1.5 | ecosystem: Environmental > Terrestrial > Soil > Wetlands | place: USA...
TATCTTTATCTTTGAGGGTCGTGTCCCGCGTGAAGTAGCCGTTAATCTCCCGCGCCACGCGATGAACATCCGGTTCGTCCTCTGCACCGTACTGCCATTCCAAATTCGTGATGGGCTCCGGGAAGGCACCCCCTTCCTTCTGGTATAGGGCCTTAAGCCGTCTGTGAAACTGATCAAGGATCCAGAGGTCGCTTTTGGCTTCGCCCGGCGCATCCACTGCCTTATAGCGCCACTGAGCCCATCGGCCGGAGTTGGTGATACTCCCTTCCTTCTCTAACGATGAAGCGGCCGGCAACATGAAAACCTCGGTCTGGATTTCCTTGGGATTAATGCCGGGACGCTTCCAGAAGATGGATGTCTCCGTCTCCCACAGGTCCACCGTTACGAGCCACTTCAGCTTCCCGAGTGCTTCCCGCTCCTTGAGCGAATTGGGTCCTCCCATGGCGGGATTCATCCCCATACAGACGAGCCCCTCCACCTCGCCCTGCAAAATCTTGCGCATAATGTAGATGTAGGAGTAGTTGCCGCTCCGTTTGGGCAAGTAATCAAAGCAGAAGAGGTTCTCAGCGGTAGCGTGCGCGCCCCACCATGCTTTGAGAAGGCTGACCGCGTATTTGGCGCCGTTTTGCATCCAGTTTGCGCTTTTCGGCTCGTTCGTATCCGGAAAGTACTTTTGCAAGATTGCTTCCTTGGTTATGTCGTTGTGCTCCGGCGATGCGAGGTAACCGGGAAGCTGGTGGAAAAGAAGGCCTTGGTCGGAGGAGCCCTGGACGTTCGACTCACCGCGCAGGGCGTTTACCCCGCCTCCGGCGATGCCGATATTGCCAAGCAGCATCTGGAGCACGGATATGGCGCGCACATTCTGCGTGCCGTGGGTAGACTGGGTGATTCCCATAGCGTACAATATGGTTCCTGCCCGGTCGGGACGGCCTGTGCCGCAGAAGGCCTTCGCGACCTTGCGATAGTCTTCCTCCTTTGTTCCGGTCACTGCGCAGACCATGTTGATATCGTACCGGGCGTAGTGCTTCTTCAATAGCTGAAATACGCAGCGCGGATCTCTCAACGTGGGATCCCGTCGCACTTTCCCCGATCCGTCAAGCGCGTAGGCCCACGCTTTCATGTCGTACGCCTTCTCCTTGTCGTCCCATTTCGCGAACATCCCTTCACTAAAATTGAACTGCTCAATGACGATGAAGGAGGCATTAGTGTAATCACGGACATACTCCGTCTGGATCAGGTCATTCTCCAGCGCATAATGGATCAGCCCACCCAGGAACGCGATATCCGTCCCGGGCCTGACGTGGGCATACAGATCGGCCTTCGACGCTGTTCGTGTAAACCGGGGATCAACCACGATGAACGTTGCACCCTTGTCCTTTGCTACCTCGATCCATCTGAAGGAGATCGGGTGGTTTTCGGCGGGATTGCAGCCGATGGCCATAATACAGTCGCTGTTCTTCAGATCATTCCAATGATTTGTCATTGCACCGCGCCCGAAAGATGCCGCCAGACCGGCGACTGTGGGCGCGTGTCAAAGGCGGGCCTGATGTTCCAGGTAGACCACCCCTATGGACCGGGCAAACTTGCTGAGAAGATAACACTCTTCGTTATCAAGGCTCGCGCCCCCGAGAACGGCTAACCCCTCCGTACGGTTCACCGTGTATTCCTTACCATCCTTCTTGTCAATCTCTCTCGATTTGAAGGTCCGGTCCCGGGTCTCTTTCATTCGTTTTGCTATCCTGGTAAGAGCCCATTCCCACGATACCTGCTCCCAACTGCCTGAGCCAGGGGCACGGTACATCACCTTGCGGAGGCGACGGTCGTTGTTCGCAACCTGCAGGAGCGCTTCTCCCTTGGAACAGAGGGCGCCTTGGTTAATCGGATGAGTAGTATCACCCTCAATGTAGACGATCCTGCCATCCTTGATCGACACGACCATCCCGCAGCCGACCGCGCAGAAGGGACAGACGGTAGTTGTCGTCTGAAGGCCTTTCGTCCGGAGTTCGGGCGACTCAAAATTGCCCGCTTTGGCGGGCTTCCCTGAGACCGCGAGCCCTGCGGCCGCAACTCCTCCAAAGAGAAACTGTCTTCTCGATATGCGAAGGCTCATGGTTTCCTCACTGTGACCGCAAACTTTGTTCCCGCAATCCCGATGCTCTTCATGACGTTCATTGCATGATCACATGCAGAGCGCAGTCTTCCGAGTGTATTCGAGGACACCCCACCGTCAGAATTTCCTGTCTTCCGTTACCCATGTTGGGAACCACTGGTAGTACTCCCTGGGATGCGCTGCTTTCAAACCGTCGTATGAGGCTTTCGCGAGCATTATGCCTTTCTTTGTCCGATAGAGCTTCGCCAAACCCTTATCTTCCAATGTCGTTAAGCACGAGTCCAGGCGGGCGTCGTCCACATCGAGGTACTGGACGATATCCTCCCTGCTCATAAACAGACCGGGATTTACCCGGTAATCTTCGGCGAGCACGTTGAGCACCTTTTCCTCGTCCACGTTCGTCTGTCTCTCTGCAATCGTTGAGGCGGGAACCGGGACACCGAGCTTTGTGTGGATAATTCTGCGCCGCATTTTCAGCTCCTCTTCCATCTGCTTAACGCCGCTCTTGAAAATGACCATCCTACAGGCCTCCATGGTGCCGCCCGATATATGCTCCACCTTGGCGATCTCCAGTATGGACTGGGCCGGATAGAAAGGTGTGACTCCGTCGCCGCCCATCACCTGGGTGGCGTCGAGCCCCGACTGCATCGTCCCTTCCACGTTAAATACCTTCGTCACGTTTGAGTCCACCGTGATATCCCAGCCGAGGTCCCACAGATACGCGGTGTAATAGGTGGCAAGCCGCGCGAGCTTGAGCCGTATGATGAGGTCCGCAATTTTTGTCTGATTACCGGGCATGTCGATCGTAGGTCTTCCGAACTGGACCCTCCTTTGCGCGTAGGGCACGGCGTTTCTCAATAACTCCTTTTGCCATCCTACCGTCATGGCGGATATAAGGGTTCTCTCGAAGTTGAGGCCCGCCGTCATTATCTTCCATCCATCCCCCTCTCCTCCAATGCGATTTTCAACTGGGACTGCGACATTGTCGAAGTCGAGCACGCCGTTTTGAATATTCTCGAAACCGAGCACTTCGTTCATTTTCTCTACGCTGAAACCCGGAGCACCTTTCTCGACCACAAATGCGGTGAGGTGGCGATATCTGGAGATATCTTCAGGGGCATTGCTGGTGCGCGCGTACACCATGTATCTGCCCGCAACGCCCGCCGAGACGATAAAGCGCTTCTTTCCGTTCAGCAGGTAAGCATCTCCTTCCCGTTTCCCTCGCATCTCCATGGCGGCGGCGTCTGTTCCCGCAAAAGGCTCGGTAATAACAATGGCTCCGATCTCCCCTCGTGCGATTCTCGGAAGAAAACGCTTCTTCTGCTCCTCGGAACCGAATTCTATGATCTGCCTCAGGCCCCCTATCATGTTTCCCACCATGATCCGGCCCGGTCCCGGCATGCGGCAGAACTGCTCGACCACGATGCAGCCTCCGGTTGCACCCAACCCCATTCCGCCGTATTCCTTCGGGACAGGAACGGCCGTGTATCCCTTCTCCGCTATCTTTTCGAAGATGTCCCAGGGGAACTCCCTTCTCCATCTCGCCTCGGCATCCCTTGGCACCATCTCTTCCGCGAACTCTTCAAGCTCCTTTGCCAACCTCTTTTGTTCTTCCGTCCACCAGGGAAAATAATCCATATTCTTAGCCCTCCTTCGGCGTTGGTTGATAGAAATCGCTTTTATGCCAGTATCCCCATTTGCGCATCTGGATGGTTGCCAACTTGTGCTCCGGTGTCAACAAGGTCGATCTGCACCATCCCTGCCCCGTCACGATCAAGAGTGGTTGAGTGTGAACCTTCAGGTTTAGATCCAACCGTGACGAGACATTGCAAGCACCAGACTGCCCTCCGGTCGCTCTCGCATGCTATAGCTGCTTCACGGGCCGGCGCGCGCGCCCCCATAACTGTTGCGCAAGCGTCTTTACGCTGCCCTCCGCTTTGGCCCCTTCGCTCCTGTTATGCTCCGGAGGAATTTGCTCAATTCCCCCCAGGCCGGCTGGTAGATACCTACGGGCATTTCCTTAAGCTTTGGGGATATGAGAGGTGTGAACTCCATCTGTGCCAGGATGTCTTTTTGCAGGTCCACGCCCGGGGCGACCTCAATGAGCAGCAGTCCTTCTTTTGTCAGTTCGAAAACTGCCCGTCCCGTAACGTACAGGACCTGTTTACCGACACTCATCGCGTACTTTCCGCTGAAGCCTACCTGCTCCACACGTTTCACAAATTTCTTTATGTTTCCGTCTTTCACGATTGTCAGACGGCCGTTTTCAAAACGATATTCTAGAGGACCCGCAGTGAAGGTACCGCAGAAGACCACCTTCTTCGCGTGTTGTGTTGTATTGATGAATCCTCCTGGCCCCATGGGTCTGCCACCGAAGGTGCCGGCATTCAGGTTCCCTTCGGGATCGGTCTGACTTAATCCCGCAAACGCCGTGGAGAGCCCACCTCCATCGAACCAGTTGAAAAGGTGATCCTGCTGGAGCATGGCTTCGCCGTTATAGTGGGCGCCGAACTCGATCGTCGCGCCCGGGACACCGCCGATGTTTCCCGATTCCGAGATCAGTGTGAATAGCTCACTGCAGCCTTCTTCTGCGCACACAGTAGCTATCCCCTGCGGAATCCCGATACCAAGGTTCACCGGTCCGGGGGTCAACTCCATAGCGGCCCTGCGAGCGATGATTTTCCGCTCGTCGAGGGGTAAGTGGGGAATCGTGCTTTCAGGTACCTTGATATCGCCGGCAAGAGCCGCCTTGTATTGTGTGCCCATGGTTTGCATCTGCGGCTTCTCGGCGATGACTACGTAGTCGACGCAGACGCCCGGTACTTTCACGTGTTGGGGATGGAGGCTGCCTGCTTTCGCCAGAACCTCCACCTGTACGATAACGGTGCCCCCCGATGCTTTGACTGCGAGCGCGATGGGCAGTGCTTCGAGCGCGATCGCCTCCTTCTCGAAGGTGATGTTGCCCTTCTCGTCAGCCGTGGTCCCTCTGATGAGTGCGACATTTATGGGAAAGGTCTTGAAGAACATCCACTCTTCACCATCCAGCTCAACGATCTTGATGTACCGGTCGTCGCTCAAGCCATTCACCTCCAGGCCGTCGACGCGCGGGTCGAGGAAGGTACCTAAGCCTGTCTTGGTGAAAAGACCGGGTGATTTCCTCGCCACCTCGCTGTACCACTGGCACATGCAGCCCAGCGGCCAGAAGTAACACTCTATTTTCTTTTCCTTCACAAACTTGACCATCTGGGGTTCCGACCCAATGTGGCCGGTCACGACGCGTTTTACCAGGCCTTCGGTTCCTTCTTGGGCCCATACGCCGCCGCCTCTGCTTGTCCAGTCGCCCGCGCCTGCCGCGTGCATGAACGTGATGCCCTTGGGGTGACCCTCTTTGAGGTACCGATCCCGCACACCCAAGGCGATCTCTTCTGGCCAACCGGCGAGGCCGAAGGTGGACGAGGCTACCACATCCCCGTCTTTGAACAGTCTAGCTGCTTCCTGTGCGGTAATGATCTTTGCCATGATCGATTCCTCCTTAGTAGTGCGTGCTTTAAGCCGCTGTTCTCCCGTCCCGTAGTTATGCGAGCTCCCGGACTTCTTTCGTTGCCGCTATTCTGTCGGCTGCGGCCACCCTGCCCGTGAGGATAATGACGCGTGATAACGATGGCGCCTGATTCAGATTTCACCGTTAAACCACACGGGGAGAATATTCTGCTTCTGACCGAGGCCTCAATATTCTTTCGGAATAGCCGCTCCGGTGTAACGCCGTTCGCTTATCTTCTCGAAGATCAGAGCAATCACGGTGCCGTAGTAAGTGCTTGAAACTACGTGATCGCGCTAATCACAACGTCGCGCGTTTCCGCGAATTCAGGACAACTCGTGAAAAAGATGATCCGATCTTGAGGGAACCCGAGGGCAGTACTTGGCAACAAGAAAATAGAAAAGTGTTCGGTGAAGGAGTTTACGGGGAAAAGCGCAACGGCTAATCGGGCGACCCCACCTCTCTCTTTCATGGGGCACCCATAAAAAGGCCTTTGTCAAGAGAATGAGCTCCTCCCTGCAACTTTTTTCTTAACAAAGTTGCCTCCACCCCGCCAAACCCTGTTTTGCCGTATCGACTTTGTGCCGTCTGTCGCCTTTGCCGCATATTCTAAAGGTTCGATGCTTGTGTTGCTGCACCAGGCACCCATAGGGATCAAGATGTCGGAAAGATGCCTGCGACACCCGTTCCGCCTGTAGCGGATGATATAGTAGGCTGCCCGTGCCAGCTTGTTCGCCAGTGCGCCATGGGCAACCGCGCCGTTTCGTTCACGCACCTTCCTGGTGTAGAAGTTCCTGCTTGCCGTATCGAACATGCGCGCATGCTCGGCCGCTTCCGCAAAGGCCCACGAGAGATAGCGATTACCGTTCTTTATGTTTCCTTTTCCCTTTACCTTCTCGGCGCTCTTCCATGTGGAATCCGCCTTGCGGCAGTAGGAGACGTAATTGCCCACTTGAGGGAAGCGGCTGATCGGTCCTGTCTCCAGCATGATGGTGAGGCCGAGGATCTTTCCCACGCCGGGCAATGACTGGAGACCGACATAGCCTGGCTCCATCTTGTACTGCTTCTCCACGTGGGCCTCGATACTCTTGATCTGGGTCGTCAGCGCATCGATGGATGCCTTGCTCACCTGGCCCGTGAGCGCGAGGCTTTCATGCTGGCAGAGATGGGCGCTCACGCGATCCTCCTTAACCTTGACGTGATGGGTCCGGATCTTGGCGGCCGCAGACGTTCGCCACGGTGTTCTGGAGGCTTACGAGCAGTGAGGTCCTGAGCTTCATCAGGTGGCCTCGCTTGCGGAGAAGATCTCTCACGGGACGCTCCTCCTTGGGGTAGATGTAGCCTTCCTTGAGAATTTCATAATTCTGGAGAGGTGTCCGCGTGCCCGTAGCTGAGGAAAATACGCACGCGACCACAAGCGATCCGACGATTGTAGGAAGCACTTTTGAGCCGAGGGTGTGCGGCACAGTCTGCAGTACCACAGCCATCGTAATGGTTACGATAGATGATTCTTTAAATTAACCGGAGACAGAACTTCCGGGGCTTTGAAGCCGAGGAAGGAACCGTCCGGTCCGTTCAGCATATCGGCGGTATTCATCTCCAAAGTGCTCGGCCATTACTTTTTCTTCTCGCCTGACCAGCCAGTGCCAGACCGGATGCAGAGACACGACCCACAGGAGGAGGACCAATGCATTGAGCCAGAGGGCTGCACCTAAGGCGATAAACGTGATCCATGCAGCATAGGTCGGATGGCGAAACCATCGGAAGGGGCCGGTTGCGCAGAGACGACTGTCTACCCACCAGTTGCGAAGCGTGTGTATGGCCCAGAAAAGAAGGGACAGTCCGGCACAAATGAAGAGAACCCCAAGAATTTCCATCAGTCGCTGGTATCTGCATATCTGTGGATGACCCAGTGCACGATCTGCGCGTATCGCCACCATCAATAGTATGACGCTGATAGCGGCTCCTATCGGCCCAACGCCGAAGACTTTTTGCAGCATTTGCCGACCCATGCATATACCTTCGTCACATGTCTATCTCAATTGGTTAGGGCGACCTGATACTGCGCTTTGAAATTACTACTGTAGTATGCCACAGTGCCCCACCATGTGCAGTTTCAGTCTTCAATTTCTCTGACCGATATCCCGTTAGAAATAATGTTTATTGCGAGCCATGGTTGGCGCATAAGGAATGGATCTGTCCAGCGGCCATTCGCAGTTTCTCTTTCCACGTCGCTCACTACACATCAACCGTTCGCTCCTTACATGTCTCATAATCCCGTACTATAGGCTCGTATGCTTCGTCCATGAGCGGAGACGACATAAGGAAATCAGCTGTTGCCCGATTGCAGGCTATGGGCACATTGTAGAGCACGGCAATCCGCAACAGGGCCTTCACATCCACGTCGTGCGGATGAGGCTCCATCGGGTCCTAGAGAAAGATGACCGCGTCGATCTTGCCTTCGGTGATCAGGGCGCCCAGCTGCTGATCGCCACCCAAAGGGCCGGACTTCAGACGCTCTATGTGGTAGTCAAAGTGCTCTTCCCTTAGTTTCTTCTGAATCACTTCCTCGATGAGCCTGCCCGTCGTTCCTGTGCAGACGAGGTTGTGCCTCACCAAGGATCGGTAGTTATATTCAAACCACTCGATCAAGTCCTTCTTGCGGTTGTCATGTGCGACCAGGGCTATTGTCTTTATCTCTTCCATTGTGACTCCTTTGTTTTTAAGGTGATGGCAAGCGGACGCGCAGCTCATCTCTATCAAGCTGACGCACTGTGATTATTCAGTGTAGTCCATTTGCGACTCTTTTGCAAGAGACTGGTTAGCTGGTGCGACATGCACTCACCGAGAGGAAGGCCGAAGACGTCATAGAGTATTGGTTCCATTCCCCGAGCCGCTGCATCCTAATGGTCCTCGGCATGGAATACCTGCGTGGGGCTCTTCCTGGTGAAGGTTGTGCCGCAGGGGCAGGTCGTGTCGCCGTAGGTGCGCTCTCTCAACGGCCGCACACGAATGCCGATTACGTTCTGACATTTGGGGCAAAGGGTCAGGCGATTGTGCGCATCCAGATCACTACCACACCGTCAGCAGACGAGAGCGCCCCAGCGCTTCGAATAGCCGGCATAGACGCGCTCGCCGCAAGTCAAGCACCTGATGACTTTGATGTCATGATGGCTGTCATCGACCATGAAGCCGTTCTCGCATTTGTGGCACACCATCGCTATTCCTTCATCCACTCGTTGTGAATTCCTCCGAAAGGGATGCCACACTGCGTTTGTGGCAAATCTTCGACCGTTGCTTCGGTGAACATACCCGTCGTGTCCAAACATATGATGACGGCTCTTTGTTAAGATCAAAATACATGATGAGTAAATTTTCTGTTAATTCGTTTAGACCAAGGAATACCGTTCGGCCGTCGGCACGTAGCGTTTGCACTCCTTTCGCCTTGCGTGGAAACTGATCGCACCGATGATGGAGGCTCCGTCGTCGCTTACCCCTTAGTTCCTGACGACGAGATCCATTTCGCAACTCCCTAAAGCAGAGCGCTTAGAGCATGCAGGCACTTGGCTGTTACCCTTCGCACGACCTCATCGTGGGTGATTGCCAGACAGGGATTGGAATACCGTGTTTGCGACGGCACAGAGACAATAGTATCCCGATTTGCTACCAGGGGATCGTAGTGTATAAGGCAGTTTCCGGTTACGCCATTGACCGTCACGCGATCGATCCCTCTCACCGTACGGAGCAGGTTGAGGAGTTCATGTTTCGCCGTCCTGCTGTTTTTCACCATCGGGCTCTTGATCCTGAGCCTTCCGGGGACATGATGGATGTAGTAGGTCATGGCAGCACCTCCTTAGGGATCGTGAGGTGCGCGCAGCACACACCTTGACGGCGCAAACACTACCCTGGGTCCTTGCCGCGTATCAGTTCACATTCCGGCCGGAGAGCAGTGAAGATGAGGGCCACGGTGATCCGCAACGAGACTTTGATGAAGCGGTGCATTGCGACGAGCCAGGGTGCTGCACGGCGGCCCGATTCACCCAGGAGAAAACCAAGACAGGCGACTCCTGTCTTGCCCGCGTCATCTCTGCCAGTGACGTCCCCCGTCTTCCATCGGTCTTGTTTTACAGTTCTACGTTGCATCCAGCAGTGTGCGCGACCGCGCTGTTTACCCGCCAGCTAGCATCAAGCTGCGGGGTGATTCCAGTATCTCAATCTCATCAAGACCCCTTTGCGCCTTCATGAGCATCATGTTGAGCAATCCGTTGAAGCTCGTGATCTGCCAGCCACTCACTATTCTCCACGTGTCCTGGTCGTGCCAGTTCCAAGTCTTTGCCTCGTCCAGGGTGCAGTACCTGCTTTCTCCTGTTTCTCTGTAGACCACCTTTACTTTCATCTTCAAAATCTTTTCCATATCCGCGGGATCGATGGCCCCCGGTGGACCCTTTTCCGTGTTCGCCATTTTGGAACCTCCTGTCACGATCTTTTGTAAGCTGAGCTGCTACGCGGCTTCCCTTGGTCAATGTATCGAAAGGTGCCATACATCCCGCAAGTCTGCCTGGGCTCCCGTTGAGCAGTGCCGTCGTGAACGAGACTCGTTATGCATAGCTCTCACAAGGCAATGGGCGGTCCGCCACTCGCTTTCCGGTAGGAAGCACCCATGAGGCACAGGTCCTTTCGACCATGATTGCCGCATTCCAAAATTCATTGCTGTTCACCCTGCGTCTCAAACATGGCAGACGGCAGGCTGTTGTGCCTGTACACCGGTTATTGCCGGATTCTCTCCGCAGAGGGGGCAAGCCCTGT
>Ga0335071_10008627_pt1 | contig 10453 bp, 6 predicted proteins | sample Lox_Sample_15_FD_206724 | JGI IMG/M metagenome (GOLD analysis project Ga0335071, IMG submission 206724) | Soil microbial communities from Loxahatchee National Wildlife Refuge, Florida, United States - Lox_Sample_1.5 | ecosystem: Environmental > Terrestrial > Soil > Wetlands | place: USA: Florida...
GCGAAAGACCCGGCGCTCGGTCCCGGCGTCGATTTCTTCGCGCTGCTTCGCGATCTCACCGCCGACGCCTTCTTCACCAGCAGAATTGGGATTGAGTATCTAGGGTATATCGGCAACACCTATCTGCCGGAGTTCCCCGGCTGCCCCCCTCTGCCTGATTCCGGCACCGTTTAGCGGGATTCCCGGAGTTGCTTTTTCCGTCCATCTGCATCATCCTCTGCCCCGTGCTGGTCCGTGGTGTTGCTCTGCTCCGGCCGGAGAAAACCAGGTGACTCGGTGAAGACCGGATAGCATGGAGCGCTGAGGACTGTCCGAGTAGGCAGCCATCCTGCGACGGTCTAAGTCTAGCACCGCACATCCTAGTCCCCTGCCGACTTTTAACAAAGTTTTACAATTCTCTTCATTGGCGACGCGCTGCTCTTGTGTCGCGAAAGGCGCGCGTAACCTCAAGAGCAAGGACAGACGGTCACGCTAACCTAAAATTGGAGTTTGGAAGATTTGTAGTTTGTGGAACTGGCGCAACCAAGTTGCTTTCGCACTTCGTCGGCAGATACGGTTTAGCTCTATCTGCTTGATGACTTCAGATCACTGGCCGTGCCGGCTAGCCTTTCCCAAACCCCTGTCATCGAAAGCTTCGATGACAGACAGGTAGACGCCGCACAAACCCACCGCTGCTTTCTTACGACAGCACTGCTTCCCAGCACCGCTCGCCCGAAATGGACGCTTCAATTTTTCCGTATGGACAGCCTGAGGCCGCAAAGTCTGAAACACTATATGCTCTCGTATTCGTTTCCGGGCCTTACAAAAGTTAACAATTCCATTCCTGAGTTTTACAAAACTTAACAATTTTATCAACCGTCAGCTTCCAACTTTGCGAAGGGCGCTGGCATCGCAGATATGATGACACTCGCGACAAGCGCTGCACACACCTACCGCTTTGCCGTGCGGATTAGTCGAGATGGACGGGTCAGCGTAACGTCACACTACCGATAGACTAAGGCGCCCGCAAGACTGCTGTCTTTCGGCGCTCATAGCTAGATGTGTACTTGTACTACCCGAAGTCAACAAGGAGTTGCAATGACCGACATTGGCAAAGCACTTGTTCGAGCTCTCGTCCGCCTGTCTGCTGGGATGACGGCCTTTGCCCTTCTCCGGGTCATCCTATGGGGACAGCCGGTCGCGGCACAGGTCCCAAAGCCAATTGACGAGCATGTGCGGGTAATCATTCCAGGAACTCATCCTCCGATGGCGAGAACGGAAAACGACGTGGGACGAGTTCCAGCGGGGATCGAACTGCACGGAATCAGCATTGTGCTCAATCGCACCCCCGCTCAGGAGGCGGACCTACAAGCGTTAATCGCTGCGCAGCAAAGCCCTGCCTCAAGCGCCTATCACAGGTGGCTTACCCCGGACGAATTTGCCGCGAGGTTCGGCGCGCCCGATGCCGAGCTGGCCGCGGTCAAGTCATGGCTGGAGCAACAAGGTTTCTCCGTTGATGGCGTGTCGCGAAGCAAGAACCGCATCACTTTCTCAGGTACGGTGGAACAGGTTGAGGCGGCCTTCGGCACAGAACTGCACTACTACAAGACAAACCTCGAGACCCACTACGCTCCGGCCGGCCATATCAGCGTTCCGGCGGCACTTTCTCCACTCGTGAAAACCGTGACGAATCTGTCGTCCTTCCGGCCCAGACCGCACGTCAGGCTGAGGGCTCCGCAGCCCGTCAAGCCGTACTTTACCTCCAGTCAGTCGGGCAACCACTATCTGACTCCGAAGGACGTCGCGACAATATATAACACCAGTTCAGCCTACAACGCAGGCTATACCGGGGCAGACCAGTCCATTGCGGTGGTCGGTCAATCGGCCATAGTGGCTTCGGACATAGAAAATTTCCAGAGTGCGGCAGGAATGACAATCAAGGACCCGACCCTGGTGTTGGTGCCGAATTCGGGAAGTTCGACCATCTACTCGAACGACGAAGCCGAATCGGACCTGGACCTCGAGTATGCCGGAGGGATTGCCAGCGGAGCAACCATCTATTTTGTTTATGTTGGCAACAATCCGAACTATAGCGTGTGGGACTCTATCAGTTACGCGGTTGACAACTACACGGCGCCCATCATCAGCGTGACCTATGGCACTTGCGAAGCCACACTCAGTTCCAGCGACTATTCAACACTGAACGGCACCCTGGCGCAAGCCGCGGCGCAAGGCCAATCGGTAATTGTGGCGTCGGGAGACTACGGATCTACAGATTGCTATGGCCAAACGGGGTTAAGCACCGCCCAGCAGGAAGCCCGAGCCGTGGATTTCCCGGCGAGCAGCCAGTACGTAACGGGCATGGGGGGAACGGAGTTCCCCTCGGCCGACGTCTCCTCTTCAAACACCACCTATTGGAAATCCACCAACGGCAGCGACGTCATCAGCTCGGCTCTCTCCTATATCCCCGAGCAGGTCTGGAACGACGATTCCGCGTCCAACGGCATCTCTTCGGGCGGCGGAGGCGTCAGCACATTAACGTCACGACCCAGTTGGCAGACGGGTGTGGTGGGTATACCAAACGGGAACTACCGCTTGGTACCCGATATCTCGTTGGACTCCTCGCCGGCGAATGCCGGCTACCTTTACTGTTCTAGCGATTCCTCAACGCAAATCTCGGGTAGCTGCTCGAATGGCTTCCGTGATAGCAACAACGAATACCTGACCGTTGCCGGAGGCACCAGCTTCGCCGCACCCATTTTTGCGGGAATGCTGGCCCTGATCAATCAGAAACTCGGCTCAGCCGGACAAGGCGTAATCAACCCCATCCTCTATACCTTGGCCGCAGACTCAAACATCTACGCCGCCGCGTTTCACGACATCACTAGCGGCAGTAACGCGTGTACGGCGGGGGCAAGTTACTGTAACTCGGCCGGGGAATCGGAATATGCGGCCACCACCGGTTATGACGAGGCCTCCGGATTGGGATCGGTCGATTTGTATAACCTGCTGGCGTCGTGGCCAACGTCATCCTCGAAAATGGTGGCTTCGACGACTACTCTTTCGCCCCAGACAATCTCGCCCGGAGTGGGCGCAAGCGACACCGTTACGATTACCGTGGCCTCCGGATCGAGTTCCAGTGCGACAACGCCTACCGGTACGTTGACTATCGTAGTTGACGCCACGACGAAAACTTCATCTCTCGCACTTGCGGACGGCTCCGCCGCGTACGTCTTCTCTTCCACAACTACCGGCACCCATACCATTACCGCGACCTACTCCGGCGATTCGACTTACGCCCCGTCGAGCGGAGCACTGACGCTTACGGTGGTGGGCAGTACGTCCTTCGCGCTTACGGCGACGAACGTAACGGTTGCGGCGGGAAGTACGGGCACCTCGACCATAACCATCACCCCCAAGAACGGTTACACGGGTACCATCGGATGGACCGTCACCAGTAGCCCGTCGCTCACGAATGGGTGTTTCCTGGCTACGGCTACCACTGTCTCCGGCACGAGTGCAGTTACTGCGAGCTTGACCGTTTACACCAAATCCTCGGCTTGTTCGAGCTCTGCGATGTTAGGAATAGGCGACCGGAGCAGGAAACTCTTGGGCCCATACTCGGGCATTTACCAAGGTTGTCTTCCCGTGCTGGCTGAGCGAAGCACAACGCGAGTCTGGGCGCCGGTTGCCGGACTGTTCCTCCTCTGCATCATCGGGTGCCGCGGACGTAGGCGGCGCACGTTTTACGGGGTCTGTTTGCTGGCGCTGGTGTGCTTTGCGGCGGCTTGCGGCGGCTCAAACTCCGGATCGTCCGGCACGTCCTCAAACTCGAGCACGTCCACGGCGGCCACGGGGAGCTACACCGTCACGATCGTCGGCGCCGACACGTCAACCGCATCGATTACCGCTTCAACCACGATGACACTAACGGTTCAATAACGCCTGCGTGTTGCAGGCAGGAGGGCCTGCGGCGGTAGAGAAGATGCTACAAGGAAAGGATCAGTCCCGGTGCCGCAAAGCATCAGCCGCATTCGGATTAAGACATGAGGAGCAGCGAAATCACAAAATGCAAGCACCGACAGCATGAATGGCGGAAGACGGGCGGCGCCCACAAGCGATAAATCAAGAAGATCTCCCTCGGATATTCAGGGGACGGTAGCTGCCTGGGGGGCAACGAGGGACCTCGACGCGATCCAGAGGCCTCGGGACCATGCCGAAGACCAAGCCCCTCATCCCCTAGGCAACTTGAAAGGCTCCCTCGCATATGTCGCCAGAGAAGACGCGATGAATAGTGGAACAGGAGTTTACCGATTGTGTCTGTATAGCGCTGTGGCGGCCACCGTAGCCTGCAGCGGCGGCGCAAATGTCGCGTACCGCGAGGGCCGCAATGCGGAGCTGCGAAAAGACTGGGATTCTGCACTGGTTAATTACCAGAAGGCGCTACAGTCTGCTCCCGCTAATTCCTTGTACCTTCTCCACGAAAAGCAGGCGCGTTCCCAGGCATCTATTTTCCACCTCGAAAATGGCCGCCGTCTAAAGAGAGAGGGACGGCTCGAGGAGGCAGCGGGAGAATTTCAGAAGGCGGTGGGGATCGATCCGAGCAACCAAGCGGCGACGACGGAGCTTTCGCAAGTGCTGGCCAAACAGGCCGAGGGCAAGCGCGCACGGGAAAGCGCCATCGAGCAGGCCCTCAAGTCCCGGCGGGAATCTTCTCTGCCTGCTGCAATCCAGCTCCGTGCGCTTCCGCCAGAGGCTCTCGCGCATTTCCGGATCAACGCCGACAGTCGCAGGGTGTTCGAAACGCTGGGCAAGCTCGCCGGCCTCAACGTGGTGTTCAGCGCCGACTTCCGCCCCACTCCCCTCAGCATCGACTTAGCCGACGTCAAGCTTGCTGACGCGCTCCGAATCGTAGCGCAACAAACCAAGACGTTTTGGAAAGTGGAGACCTCCAACACCATTCTGGTTATTCCCGACAATCCCAACAACCGCCGCGATTATGAGGATGAAGTTCTAAAGACCATCTACCTCTCCAATCCGCTCGCGGCGGCGGACCGCACCGCCATCACTACGGCGCTGAAGCAGGTGCTGGGTCTACAGCGAATCACGGATAATCCAAATTCCAACGCCATCATTATTCGCGACACGCCCGCCAAGGTTGCGGCTGCGGAAGACATGGTGCGCGACTTGGACTGCGGCAGGGCGGAAATTCTGATTGAAGTTCAAATCGTGGAAGCAGATAGCGACCGCATTCGGGACTTGGGCCTGACGCCCGCCACGATATCGTCGAGCGGGACCATCACCCCGGGTTTACAGGGGGCGGTGGCTTTCTCACCCACGACGAGTTCGTCTTCTTCGTCGTCTTCGACATCCACGACGGTACAGCTTGGATCAGGATTGAGTTTTCGTGATTATGCCGCCGTACTGCCCAGCGCCTACGCCACAGCCGTATTGAACGACTCGAAAACGCACATTCTTCAGAGCCCTCAGGTGCGGGTGACGGACGGCCAGATCGCCAAATTGAAGATAGGCAGCCGCGTACCGTACGCCACCGGCAGCTTCCTTCCTTCGCTCACCAGTACCAGTTCGACGTCCTCCAGCAGCCTCCTGGCCAGTACCCAATTTCAATACCAGGACGTTGGCGTCAACCTGGAAATAACCCCTCACTTGCTGGCGACGGGGGAGGTGGCGCTGCACGCCAAGATTGAGATCTCCTCGCTCGGCTCCGACGTAACCGTAGGCGGAGTCAGCGAACCCACCTTTGGGCAGCGCGTCATTGAGCATGACATTCGTTTGCGGGAAGGAGAGGTAAACCTCCTGGGCGGGCTGCTTCAAAGCACCACGACGAACACCGCCGAGGGAGTGCCCGGGCTAGGCAAGCTACCTCTGTTGCATTATCTATTTTCTGAAGACCACAAAGAAGTCAGCGACGTCGAAGTCCTTGTAATGCTTACTCCGGAGGTTATCCGGCTACCGGATCGGCCGGGGGAAAAGAACGATGCATCTCTGGTGCCCGGCGAAGGTTCCAGCACTCCGGCCGAAACCCCGGGCGGGTCGGGATTTGATCAGCCCTTCGGGTTCCCTAGCGTCCCCGAGACCCCTCAAGGAGGTCCTCAGGGTCCACCATCTCAGCCGTAGTGGTGTCGTTTCCATTTCAATGGAAAACCAGCGATCACAGTGGCGTATTACGGTTAACTGGCCTACCTCATTTTGCAGGTCCCTGCTCATTCTCCTCGCGGTCGCCCAAATTGCAGCGGGGGGAAATGCACAATCCGGAGGAAGTACGATCAAGGGCGTCACGTTCAATTTTTGAGGACCGCGGGGCTTGAGAAGTCGTCATGTAGATGCTACCGATAGCATAAGCCGAAAGGAGAGAATTCCATGGTGCGCACAACCGTCATTCTAATGGCTTCCGTTGCTTGGCTTATAGGCGCGGTCTCCGCCGAGCACACGCAACCTGACTTTTCCGGTACCTGGGTCTTAGACAAAGCCAAGACCCACAACCTGCCTCCTCAATTGAAGAGTTATAGGATGACAGTAAAGCAAACAGAGAAAGAGCTTGCAGTCGAGACAGAAGTGAAAAGTGATTTCTCCCCACCGGAAGGTGATCCTGGCGGAGGCTTTCCAGGTAGCGGTCCTCCCGATGGACCCGGAGGCGAGCCGCCTGATGGTGGACCTCCGGGAGATCTGGGCGGTGGCGGACCGCCTCCCAGCGGCCCCGGTAGCGGTCCTCCGAGTGGACTTATTGCGTTGGGAACCGTGATCCCCAGCGCAACCTATTCATTCGATGGAAAGGAAACGGAGGCACACGTAGCTGGTCGCATGCGGGGAACCGCGACACTCAAAATCGGATGGACTAAAGACGGAAAGGGTCTTCAGCTACTCGCGCTCCAACAATCCAATTCCGAAGGTAACGCTGAGAGTTTGACCACCCAAGAAAAGTGGACGCTGTCCAACGGGGGCAACGTGCTGAACGTCCAGCACACCGTCCAGACGCGGTTCGGAACTGACGAGGTCAAGATGATCTTCAAGAGGGAGTAGAGATGGGGTTCCACGGAGACCGGAAAACAGCCTCGGTGGCTCTGCCGACGGGGTCGTAGGCTGGCGGGCGGTTGTGGTTGGTTCGGCGGGCGCGACGCCGAGGAAGATTCGGGCGTCGGAAGTGGATTCACCTAATCGGTGCGATGCCGATCAAGCGTGCGAGCGTGAATCGGCTGTTTTTCGCTGCAATAGAGGGGACCACCGACCCATTTCTCCAACCAAGTTCCCCATAGAGGTTAGATGCATAATGTGTGGTAAAGCCGGATCGTCATTTACTATCGGCGATAAGCATGGCCCAGCGTATCTTCGCTATGAGCCATCCTCCCCTTGCCACTCTCCTACTCCGGCTATCGATTCAGAGCCGCTGCCCACACGCGATTTGGCAAGAATCTTCCGGTGGCTTCCCGTCCAACATTCTCTGGGCTGGCTGGCGGCTGTAAGTCGGAATGGCGCCTCTCGTCTCGAACAAATCTGTGAAACCTACGAGCGCGCCGACATCCCCCTTCTCGACCGTTGCCAATTTCTGCTTCCGCACGTCCTTATTAGTCAGTGTTTGAAACGGGCGGGACTGAACAAAGAAAGGATAAAGACGAGGGTGTTCCATGACCCGGCGGTGATGCGGGCACTGGCCGTGCTTGCCGGCAGCATAGTTCGTTATGGTTTGACCGTACCCCAGGAATTCGTCCTTCCGGTGTTAGCCGTTTGGAAGATCTCCCGGGCCTGCAACTTGAACTGTCAACATTGTTGCGACAAGTCTGACCGAAGTCCGGGCCACGGTGAACTCAGCTTACCGGAGAAGCTAGGAATCGTCGATGAGCTGGCCACTGCGGGGGTACCTTTCCTCCGCCTAGCCGGTGGCGAGCCCCTGCTCTGCCCCGACATCTGGCCCGTGATCGAGTACGCCCAAAAGCGGCGGATCCATGTGGCCATTGCCAGTAACGGAACATTAGTGGACTCGGCGTTGGCCGCACGGCTCGTGAAGTCGGGCGTGAGGTATTTTGAGGTCAACCTTCTTAGCCTCGACGCCACAGAGCACGACACCCTTCGGGGACGGCCAGGAGCATGGGCAGAATCGGTCGCGGGAATCAAGAATTTGGTCAACGCAGGCATGCGGACGGGTCTTGCCATGCCTTTCCCCGAAGGAGCCGTTCACGGAATCAATACGGCCGTCCAGTTTGCAAAAGAGCTTGGGTGCGAAGGGTTTTCCTGGTTCAGCCTAAAACAAGAAGATAACGGCGAGAGAAGTGTCAACCCACGCTCCGTGCTTTTCGGACGAAACGGGTTGAGGCAAAGCCCGGCTTCACCCTCGCGGGAGAGGAGAATCGCCGTAATCTCTCCTCCCTCAGAACTCAGGCTGGCCGGCATCTTCCCCGGGTGGCCAAGGGGGCGATCGTGTAACGTACATGCCGCAAAGGGCGCTCATCGGGAAGACACCGAAGGGCCGAGAAACACGGAGATGTGGAGGCCCCGTGGTTGCTTTTGCGCCATCCAGCCGAATGGCGATGTCACGCCGGGCGTCGACGACCGATTACCCGCGTTCGCCAATTTACGAAACGCACGGCTGACAAAGATCTGGTGTGGTCAATCCAAGATGCTCGCAGAACGGGCGGCAGAGTGACCGTCACGTGACCGGTTCGTTCCGGTCCACGGTCACGAACGACTGTCTCCTCCTCCGTATTTAGATTGGATATGGTGCTGAATGGACAAGTCTCCATGTATCGCAGAGAAATGCCCGCAGTGTGCGGGAGGAACTCTAGAGCAGTCCCCAAGCGGGAATCATCTCATCTGCCGCAGTTGTGGCCGGATCCTGATCCTCGATAAGGAGCGTCTGCCGCGCGGAAGAGGGGAACAGCAGACTAACCCGGCAACGAAGATGAGATCGTGCGCGTGATTCGATGCGGCCTGGATAACTCTGCCTGAAAAGCCGTGTATTTGATCGTTGTGCCCCTGCCGCCGGAACGCACCCGGGGGCTGGTCGGTGATCGCCCCCAATGCCAGCGCGTCGGCCCTCCTGAAAAACGCGTGAAAAACGGGGGGCTTATCCACTATGTGCATTAAAATAAAGGCGCTTCAACGTAATTCACAGAGTCCATTCACTGGTACCAGGACGAAGCGGCAGCCGCCATATTGGCCCGTCCACGAAGACAAACCGGGGAGACACGGTCCGGCCACCGGCTCAAAAAGGCAGAATTTCCTGCGTCGGGTTAATGCCCGACTGGCGTATCGATGTACCATTTTCATACAATAACGATGGGTTGACTCCAACTGGTGGAATTGGATATAGTTTCGTCGTGTTCGTTTTGCGTCGGGCATGTTCAGACCCCCAGGGGTTGGGCGTCTAAGCTCTTGAAATGAAAACTTCTACTCGTTCCAAACGTGGTTCGCTGGAAAGACCTCGGAAAATTGGAAACAGCCGCAGGTCCCCGGTGCGCAAGGCTCGGTCGGGTTCTCCGGTAGGGGAATCGGCACGGACCAATCATCGCGCGCGGCATGAAGTGGGATTGCGATCGCTGCGCCACCGTTCCACCGTCCCGGCCCGCCAGAAACCCGTCCCAGTGACCCCTCCACGACATCGGGATCCTCTTTACGAAGGGGCAATAAAGGAATTCGAGGCCGGGGTTCGCGCCTTTCATCAACAAGACTTCGGCAAGGCGGCGCAGATTTTCGGCAAGCTGGCCGACCAAGCTGCTCCGGAAGTGGCCGACCGGGCGAGAATGCGCCTACGCCTCTGCACGCAAAGGACTTCGCGCGCGGCCGCAAGCCCAAGATCGGCGGAAGACCACTATGCCTTGGGCGTGGCTTTCCTCAACACGCGGGAACTGCGTAAGTCGGTGGAGCACCTAAGCAAAGCGGCCAAGATGTCACCTGGCCGGGACCACGTCCAGTACGCGCTGGCGGTTTCCCACGCGCTCGCCGGAAATCAAGCGGCGGCCCTAACCCATTTGGAATCCGCCTGTGTCCTTCGCCCCGCCAACCGCAGCCAAGCCCGCCATGACGAGGACTTGCGGGCGCTGGCGGGCGATTCGCGTTTCCGGCGCCTTGTCGGGTTGCCCTAGTAGATCGAGACCTGCCGTCCATACTCTGTAAGGGAAGCAGATGCAACATGAGAGTCGTCGCCATCGGTGGCGGCACCGGTTTATCCACGGTACTCCGCGGCCTTAAACACCACGTCACCCAACCCTGCCGTCCCGCGCGCTTCGAGCCCGAAATCAAGCGCTTAACCGCCATCGTCACCGTCACCGACGAGGGCGGCAGCTCTGGCCGACTGCGGCGCGACTTCCGCATGCTTCCGCCCGGTGATATCCGTAACTGCATGGTAGCATTGGCCGAAGACGAACAGTTGCTAACCAAGCTGTTCAATTACCGATTCTCCGCCGGCCACGGCTTGCGCGGGCACAACTTGGGGAATCTGTTACTCACTGCCCTCACCCAT
>Ga0335071_10008629_pt1 | contig 10452 bp, 10 predicted proteins | sample Lox_Sample_15_FD_206724 | JGI IMG/M metagenome (GOLD analysis project Ga0335071, IMG submission 206724) | Soil microbial communities from Loxahatchee National Wildlife Refuge, Florida, United States - Lox_Sample_1.5 | ecosystem: Environmental > Terrestrial > Soil > Wetlands | place: USA...
GACTTTATAGGCTTCGCTCAGGGCGGAAACGATCCCCAGGGTGACCATGACGCCGCCCGGGATGATCGCCCACCACTGCTGGCGTCGGCGGAGGTAGACCGCCCAGAAGCCGGCGCCGATCCCGACCAGGAAGGCCATGCCGCCCCAGGCGGGAAAGGCGAACAGGAGGCTGGAGACGGCCAGTCCGGCCAGGGTGAAGCCCGGGATGGCCGCCCACCAGCGGTTCGGTTCGACGAAGAACCAGTACAGGAAGATCGCCGCGATGATCCCGAGCAGGCCGGCCCAGAAATAACTGGTGGCGCCTTTCAGGATTCCGGTCTTGTCGAGCAGCATCAGGATGCCGCCCAGGATCAGGGCTGCCCCGGCGAGGATGCGATAATCGAAACGCTTGAACATGGGTACGCGCTCCCGGCTATTTCACTTCGATGGAGCCGACGCCCGCATCGATGGTGATGTCGGCCCGGTTGGCCGCCGTAGCATAATCCGCCGACTGGTAGAGGCCGCCGTCGACCTGCGGGAAGCGGGTCGTGTCGACGCTGACGGAGGCAACGCCGGTCTTGGTGCGCAGGCGGGCCGCCACCCCGGAGGGGATGCGGATGACCAGGGAGGACGCGCCCGTGTCGATGTCCACGTTGGTGTTGCCGGCGTGGGCGGGCAGGGTCACATCCGTGCTGCTGGCGCCGGTGTCGATATCCAGCTCGACGACCTTCAGATCGGTCAGGTCGAGGGTGGTGGCGCTGGCCCCGCTGTCCACCTTCAGGCTCAGGGGGATCTCCGGATTAAGCCGGACGTCCCAGTCCATGCTCTCGCCCGGGTACCACGACCAGAAGCCCGGGGCGTTGCGCAGCTTGACTTCGAGCCTGTCCCCGTCCAGGCGGGACCGGTAATCCATTTCCATTCCAAAGGCGCCGTTGAGCACTTCGCCCGCCAGGGCGCTGCCGTGGACGTTCAGGCGGCCGGCGCCGTGGTCCAGCTTGATGCGGGCGCTCCGCGCGCCCTGCAGAGGGATGGAGAGCGACTGGCTCTCGGCCTTGTACTTGCCGCGGGTCAGGGCGCCCAGCATGAGCCAGGCCCCGACCAGGATGATCATGGCCGGCCAGAAATAGTCGAAGATGTTCCCGGCCAACCAGTTCATCTGGCGGGCGAGCAGGAAGCCCGCCAGGACGATCAGGACAATACCCCAGAATAAACTTCCGCGTAGACGCATGGCATCCTCCTAACTATTTATCTGCGGCGCAAGATGGCGCGCCCGATCAACCAGAGACCGCCCAGGAAGAGCAGGGCAATGGGTACGTAGGCACTGTAAACGCCGAAGATCGTCCAGGCGTTGAAGAAGGTGCCGAAGATGGCGAACAGGATGGCGCTGATCAGGATCCCGTTCAGGCCGTGACTCAGTGAGCGCTTGAAGTCCTGCCCGAGGACGCCGGCCAGGATCTCCCCGATTCCCGCAAAGCCGGGGAAGAGCGTCCACATGTAAGCCCAGGAGGTCCAGTTGCCGGTCGCATTCTGGTAATACAGGATGCAGCCGAGGCCGGCGAAGAAGCAGGCCGGGACGGCCATCCCGGGCGCGCCGGTCAGCAGGCCGAGGACCAGGAGCAGGGCGCCCAGCAGGATGACCCACATGGGCCACTGGAACGGCGGCAGGTGGAGGAAATTGCCCAGTTCGGGCCTGGCCCGCACGGCGATCAGCCAGGCGGCCACCAGGATGAGCAGCACCCCCAGGACCAATTGCGTACGATTGCGATGATGCATAGCACTCTCCTTGATTCGTTCGTATATCATCTATTACGCTTTCCGGGGCGAAAAGTTACGCGCCGGAAGACATGCGCTGATTATAGACATGCAGGATGGATTATGGCTATCAACTGGCTGAAAGTTCCCCACCAATACGCACTCAACCCCGTGGAGCGCCGCCGGGGCCGCCCGGCGGGTCGGGCCAGCGGAAGGGGCCGGTATAGAAGGGCGCCAGGCCGCCAGTCCGGGTGGTCAGGCCGAAGAGTTGCCGGGAGACGGCCTCGAAGCGTTCCACCCGGTCGCCGGCCCACTTGCCCACGGTCTGCTTCTTCCCCTCCGCGTTGACCAGGGTCAGCTGGATCATGGTCTCGTCGGGATGCCCCGGCCGCTCGGGCGTCGGGACGGTCAGCAGGTCGTTTTCGATGCAGGCCTCCAGCAGGGCCTGGAACTCTGCCTCGCTCAAAGCCAGCTTGTAGCGCTCCTCGTGGAGCCGCGGGGAGACGTGCTGGATCACCGCCTCGCGGCTGCCGGAGATGGAAATACACCACCCGCCCCAGAGTCCCTGCAGGGAGGTCAGCTGGACCTGTATATTGTCCCGGCTGGCCGGTTCCCCCAGGAAGAGGCGGGTGGCGTTCACGACAGCATGTCTATTTGGGGGCTTTGCCGATCAGCTTCCAGAGCTTGCCGTGGAAGCCGTGCAGGCCGGTCCCGATCCCGTACATCATGATGCACTCGCCGTGCACCTCGTCGATGCCATTGTCCTTGCAGAACTGGACGGCCGCCTCGGACTCCGAGCCCTGCTGCATCCAGACGCGCTTGATCCCGGCTGCGGCGGCGTCCCGGACGACTTTCTCGGACTGGGTCGGCTGGACGACGATCAGCACGCCGCCCACTTTTTCCGGGAGCGAGGCGAAATCCTTGTAGGCTCGGTCGCCCTCCAGCGTCTCGGCCTCCGGATGGACCGGGTAAACCTTGTAGCCTTTGGCCTTGAGCTCGCGGTAGGCCAGGTTGCCGAACTTCTGTGCGTTCCTGGACACCCCGACGACGGCCAGGGTCTTCTGGGAAACGAAATCTGCGACGGTTGTTTTACTGGTCATGGTGCTCCTCCTCGTTTACTTCAGTTTTTCGAATTCCTTGGTAATCCAATATACGGTTTCCGGCCCGTGAAGTTTGTTGTGGCGGGCCAGGCGGATGGCGGCTTTTTCCCCTTCGGCCTTCCCTACGTCGATCATCGAACGGATGGTCGGGATGCCGGCCAGGAACAGCAGGGCGCCCGGGCAGAACGCGCAGGTCAACGGCTGCCACCAGGTATTGCTCCCGTTCGAGAGGAGCGGGATGAGGGTGTAGATCCCGAAGCCGGTCAGGAACAGGCCCACCGGGATGAGCGCCAGCAGGGTCCCGATGTTTGCCAGGCGGTTGAGCCGCTGGACGCAGGATTTGCACAGGAAATAGCTCTCGTTCCCTCCAATCCTGTACCTGGTCCGCGACCCGGCGACTTTTGCATCGGGCGGAGGCGCCGCCGCGGCGGCCGGATCGAGCTTCCATCCATAATAGTAATGATAGGACTGGCCGGGCCGCGCCCGGCCGCAGAACGCGCAAACGCCTCCGGATGAGCCAGGTGCGTCATCCGTGCCATCCGGGGTGCTTGCTGGTCCGGTCTGGTCAGTCATGGGATGTATTATAGCGGGTCCCGGTGGAAAGATTCGAGCAACCGCTGCGCTAGGCCGGGACGGCCCGGGCGCGGACCCTTGCCCGCCAATCCTTGATGATGAAAGGAAGGTAGAGGATCAGGAAGACGACCACCAGGAGAATTTCCATGAAGATCAGGTAGTACGGCCAGGGCGGAAGCGCGTCCAGCAGGCTGGCCGTGGCGGGTTTCCCGTTGATGAAAAGATAATCCGAACCCAGGAGAAGGTTGATCGGGTAGATCAAGGCGGCGTAGATGTTCAGGCCGATCAGCACCCGCCAGAAGGACTTCCAGGTGGGCCGGAAGCCCTCCACCGTGGTCATGTAGACCGTCGCGGTGATCAACAGGCCGTGTGAGATCAAGGTCTGGAAGATACGAAAGTGGGGGAAGCCGTAGATGCCTGCCTCCGGCGTCAGCAGGGCCTGCATGGCGCCGCCGATCCCGATGAAGTAGGCGAACTCATAGATCGGGCGGATCTTGAAGATTAGCATGAAACCTGCCAGCCAGATCATCGCGCTGCAGACGTGCAGGGGCAACATGGTCTGGACCGACCAGTGGCCCCAATAAATGTTCCAGATGTGCCAGGAGGCCTCGTTCAGCCAGAGCACGATCGCCATCGTCCAGCGGACCGCCCGGCGGGTCTTCTCGGAGGATTTCCGGAATCCCAGCATGGCGAAATTGATCAGGACGATGATCAGCAGGGCAGTGATGTGCCAGACCCCGAAAAGGACGAACGGGTTGCCGGTGTAGTCGTAGGCGAAGTATTGGGACATGTCTGCTCTGCTAGAAAGGACCGTAATGGAAAATCACGGCGAGGCCGAGGAAGGCCACGGTCGCCAGGAAGATCCATAGCCAGAGCGGCAGCAGCCACTTGACCCACTTATGGTACGGGACGACCGTCAGGCTGAGGGTGATCAACAGGGCCGCGTTGGTCGGGTAGACCAGGTTGGAGAACCCGTCCCCGAAGCAGTAGGCGCTGACGGCGATCTGGCGCTGGACGTGCACCAGATCGGCCAGCGGCATCAGGATCGGGATGAGCAGGAGGGCCTTGGCGGAGCCGGAGGTGATGAAGAGCTCCATCACCAGGGTCAGGCCATAGATGGCCATGGCGGCCGTGAAAGGACTGAGGCCGGAGGTCAGGGTCGAGGCCCAGTGCAGGATGGTGTCGAGGATGCCGCCCATCTGGACGATGTAGCGCACGCTGGCGGCCATCATCAGCAGCGGCACGGCCGGGGCGATCCCCAGGAACCCGTCCCAGACAGCCTTCCAGACCGCCCTCCCGACGCCGGCCATCAGCCCGGCACCGATCCCGCCGGTGACGAAGAGCAGGCCGGTGATCGGCAGGGCGTAATCCGACAGGAAGGAGATGAACGGCGAGGCCACCAGGACAGCCAGGATCAGGGCGAAGAAGATCGCCAGGAAGACGATCGCGGCGCGCATGTGCGGATCGTCGGTCTGGTCCACTTCGAAGGCGCCCAGGCGCTTGCGCTCGCTGGCGTCCTCTTTGAAGACCGGGGAGGCTTCCGGGTGCTTGTCGATCTTTTTGGCGTAAGCCCGCAGGAACAGGGCCAGGATGGCGTAGCCGGCCACGAAGAGCACCAGGCGGGGCAGGGCGCCCGAGAAGAGCGGCAGGCCGGCCAGTTTTTGCGAGACGCCGATCGTGAACGGGTTGAAGACCGCCATCGAGAAGCCGACGTTGGTGGCCAGGATGGACATCCCCAGGCCGACCAGCGAGTCCCAGCCCAGGGAGAAGGCCAGGGCGATGATGATCGGCACCAGGGGGATGACCTCCTCGAAGATGCCGAAGAAGGCTCCCAAGGCCATGAAGAAGAAGGCGATGACCAGAAGCAGGGCGTATTTGCGCCCGCCGAAGGCCTTGATGATCCGTGAGATGACCGACTTGAGGATGCCGCTCCTGTCCATCACCGCAAAGGCCACCCCGACCAGCAGGATGAACAGGATGATGGCGATGACGGTCAGGTTGCCCTCGGCCCCCAATACCTCGAAGGGCGCGGTGAACCAGCGCCAGACCGGATAGTTGGGCCGTTCGGTCAGCTGGAATGAGGTGGCGTCGATCACCTGGCGCCCGTCCTGCTCGACCCGGGCGTACTGCCCGGCCGGGACCACCCGGGTCAGGACGCCCGCGGCGATCATCAGGACGAAGATGATGACGACGGCCTGGATGAAGGCTTTCGTGCTGATCTGTGCACCCGATTTCTGTTCTGCCATGCGATTCTCCTAGGATGTTGGAATGATGGTACTTGCCGGGAGAGAAATAAAATGCAGGAGCGGGCTCCTGCATTCGGATATCAAATCGCTTTGCCGGTCAGCTCGAGGCTGGCCTGCCAGAGTTTTTCCGCCAGCTCTTTATCGTAGGAAAGCGGACTCGAATCGACCGCCTGGCTGTCGACGAAATACTTGCCGGTCACCCCTTCGACCTCGGGGGAGCTGGCCAGGTAGATGCTCGTCCGGGCGCCTTCCTCGGGCTTGCGGATGAACAGGCCGACGACCTTCATCCCGAAATTGTAGAGCGGGCCGTTGTTGCGGGCGAAGCCGGTGGCGATGAAGCCCGGGTGGAGGGCGTTGGCCGTCACCCCGCTCCCGGCGAGCCTGCGGGCCAGCTCGTAGGTGAAGAGCACGTTGGCCAGCTTGGACTGGCCGTAGGCCTGCATGCTGCTGAAGTGTTTCTCGCTTTGCAGGTTGTCGAAGTCGAGCCGGGCGCCTTCGTGGGCGTGCGAGGAAACGTTGACGATGCGGGCAGGCGCGCTGGCCTTGAGCAGGTCCAGCAACAGCATGGTCAGCAGGAAATAATTCAGGTGGTTGAGGGCGAAGGTCATTTCGTAGCCGTCCACGGTGACCTGGCGGTGGGTGAACATCGCCCCGGCGTTGTTGACCAGGATGTGCAGGTGGGTGTGGCGCTGCTTGAAGGCCGCTGCGGCTTGCATGATCCCGGCCAGCGTGGACAGGTCCGCGGCGATGAACTCGACCGGGTTCCCGGTTTCGACCTTGATCGCCTCCGCCACAGCGGCGCATTTCTCCGCGCTGCGGCTGAGAATGGTCACCTGCCCGCCCATGCGGGCCAACTCACGCGCCGTGACCAGGCCGATACCGCTGGTCCCGCCGGTGACGAGGATGGTTTTCCCTTTCAGTGACGCCATTGCAACCTCCTGACACGAAGACGAATACCCAGTAGTTTATAGCAGAAACCCGCCTGCGTCAAAGGGGAAAAACGATATCCTTCGCGGCGCATGGATCATCCTTCGGGGGTCAGGCGGAAGAGGGCGCAGCCGTGCGGCTCGAGCTCCGCCCGGACGGCCCAGTCGAAGACGCCCAGGTCGGTGTGGGCCCACAGGTCCCGCACCCGGTAGCGGCCTCCGATCTCCAGGTCCGACCAGGCGGCCGGGAGGGCCAGCCGCTTGTCGCCGCGGTTGAACAATCCGACCGCCAGCTGCCCGCCTGCCATGGGTTTGACCCAGACCTCGCCCATCCCGTTCCGGCTGGCCCGGGACCCCTGCCGGCCGAGGGGATCCTGGTCGACGGCGATCGCCTCGGCGTTGGTGAGGATCTCGCGGGTGGCCGCGTCCATGCTGCGGACGTCGCAGCCGATCATCAGGGGGGCGGCCAGCATGCACCACAGGCTGAAGTGGGTGCGGTATTCCGAGTCGGTGCAGCCGGCCCCGGCGATCTCTTTGCTGCGGCCGCGCAGGCCGACCACCAGCATGTCGGTGTCGTTCCAGCCGCCGGGGCCGGCAAAGGCCTCCAGCCCGCGCTGCTGGTCGAAGCCGATCGAATCGATCCCGTACAGGACCCCGCCCCAGCCGGCGATCACGTTGTACCATGAGTCCCCGATGTCGCCAGTGGTGCGCCAGAGCTGCCCGCCGGCCTTGGCCCCCCACAACCAGGGTCGGTGGTGGCCCCATTCGCAGATTGACAGGACGATCTCCCGCCCGGTGGCCCGGAGGGCGGCGCTCATCCTGGAGTAGCGGTATTCGGCGTTGGCGCGGGTGTCTTCGGCATGGCACCAGTCGTACTTCAGGAAGTCCACGCCCCATTCGGCGAAGGTCCGGGCGTCGATCTCCTCGTTGTCCTGGCTGGCGGGTCGGCCGCCGCAGGTCAGCGGGCCGGCGTCGGAGTAGATCCCGAACTTCAGGCCGAGGGAATGGACGTGGTCGGCGACGGCTTTCATCCCGTCTGGGAACTTCTGCGGGTCGGGAAAGAGTCTTCCGTCCGCACCACGGCCGCCGTGCCAGTGGTCGTCGACGACCACGTACTGGTAGCCGGCGTCCTTCAACCCGGTCTTGACGAAGGCTTCGGCGGCCTCCTGGACGATCCGGGCGTCGACGGCCGCCCCGAACATGTTCCAACTGTTCCAACCCATCGGTGGTGTTGCTGCAAGCATGGTCCGCTCCTTGGAATGGGATATGGGCGGAGTATACCAAGGACTCGCCGGCGGGGTCAGGGAGGGGGAGACGGGCAGCCAAAAGGGGCGGCACCCTAGACGAGGCATCGTCGGCATGGTAAAATACCGCCCGCTGGAAATGCATTGGGGGCTCGTCCAATGGCAGGACTACTGACTCTGGATCAGCCGATAGAGGTTCGAATCCTTTGCCCCCAGCTAATTTCCATAGGACCCTCGCCAGAGAGAGGGTCCTTCTTGTTCGCCCGTTTACGAGCCGTTGTCTTTGCCCAAAGACATTTACCTCTCCTAAGGCCCTCGCCACCGCGAGGGCCTTTCCGTTAAATTTGATAAGGCGCAATCGATTCATAATCGTTTGGCCGCAGGTCCGAATCCTGCCGGGTCCACCTTAATAAATCCTCGAAGGAGGATTTATTGTTCCAATGATGGATAAACCATTATCGGTTTTCTTGCAAGGCCCGGAACAAGAGTAGTCTGGTCCAACTACCAAGCAGACGTTGTCGAATTCCAGGTAGAGCAATTTGCGTCTCCCCTTTTTGGGGTAGAGTGGGAATCAACAATTTTCCCGATGTTGAATAGACAAACCCCTGCTACCCTTTGATATCAGCCTTTACCTGTCGAAGGTTCTGGATATAATTATTTTGGAGGGAAGTCAGTTTGATCACATCTGGTGAATGTTTTCTGGCCCCGTAGACCACGCTAATTTATTCGTTCCGCCGCTTGGCGTCGACTTAGTCGCTTGCTTCGATCTGCCCGGTCATTACCCGCCTATACACTCATCTAGCAAGGCAGGGCACCGAACGACCAACATTCCCTCAAACAGAATCGCCAAACTCAAAAGACTCACAGTCTCATTTATCCAATCATAGCCGGCAACTGCTGGACGAAAGAGACAACCGTCCGGTCCTTTTTCTGAGTTACCAAGTGTGAAGTGAGAATACCTTGAGCACCACTGGCGTACGCATCATCATTATTAAGTTGCTTGTCATTTTGGTCGTTTCATCGATCCTGTTCAGCCGTGGATTTATATTACCTGTTTCTGCTCAAACGGACGCCATCCGATTCGAAACTATTTCGACCGAACAGGGGCTTTCGCAAAGCACAGTTAACGCGATCCTGCAGGACCGCCAGGGGTTTCTCTGGTTTGCTACAGAAGGGGGGCTGAATGAGTACGATGGCTATCAGTTCACCGTTTTCCAGCATGACCCGGACGACCCAAGGTCCCTGACCAACAATCTGGTCACTTCAATGTTTGAAGATCGGGACGGGAGGCTGTGGATCGGCACAAGCACAGGACTTGATCGACTGGATCGCTCGAGTGGGACTTTTATTCACTTCCCGATCAGCTCCACAGGTTCTGGCGGATGCTGTGTCCAGGCGATATCCCAGGACCTGTCCGGAACGCTGTGGGTCGGGACGGGAGGCGCAGGCCTGTACGCCCTCGATCCGACCACCAACCGGCTGACTGTGTACAAGCACGATCGTGGGGATCCGCACTCCCTCTCCGACGATTTCATCAATACGATTTATCTCGGTCGGGAGGGAGACCTGTGGATTGGAACTGACGGCGGGCTCGACCGGTTCGACGCCGCGGCCGGATCATTCACTCATGACCTTCAGAACGGCGCCGGTTCATCCATGCCGGGAAATAGCCCGGTGCACGCAATTTACGAAGATGGTCAGGGTTCGCTGTGGATCGGTACCATGGCGGGGCTGGTCCAGTGGGACCGGCCTGCTAATCGATTTGTCCTCTACCAGCAAGACCCGAATGCCCCGGAGAGCCTGAGCGATGACGCCATCCGATGCATTTACCAGGACTCTCAGGCCAATCTGTGGATCGGCACCCGCACGGCACTGGACCAGTTTGACCCGGCCAAAAAGGGTTTTATTCACTTCGTCCACAATCCGGATGATCTCCACAGCCTGAGCAGCGATTCGATCCGGTCGATCTTTGAAGATCGCTCCGGAGTACTCTGGATAGGCACTTCGAATGGTGGAGTGAACAAGTATGCGCGGGCAACTCAGAAATTTGCCCTCTACGCCTCCAGCCCGGGCCTTCCTGACAACCTGAGCGACAACAACATCTGGTCCGTCTATGAAGATACCAGTGGCAGCTTATGGATCGGGACTTTTTCATCTGGGCTGAATAGGCTGGATCGCCAATCGGGTCAGATCACTATCTTCCAAAACAATCCTCTGGAATCAACAAGTCTGAGCAACAATGATATCCGTGCAATTCTGGAGGATCGAAACGGGACATTGTGGGTTGGGACAGAATATGGGGGACTTAACCAATTTGATCCAGGAACGGCAACTTTTCTTCACTACCGTTACAATGCCGCCGATCCAGGCAGCCTGAGCGACGATGCCGTTTTCTCCATCTTTGAAGATCATCAGAATAGGTTATGGATCGGCACTGAACACGGGGGGCTCAATCGGTTTGATCCAGCTTATGGGAGCTTTCAACACTATCGGTATGATGCCAGCGATCCGAAGAGCCTGAGCGATGACGATGTCAGAGCGATCTACGAGGATCACACCGGTAACCTTTGGATCGGTACATTTGGTGGAATTGATCTTTGGGATAACCAGGATAATCATTTCACAATATACC
>Ga0335071_10008630_pt1 | contig 10452 bp, 9 predicted proteins | sample Lox_Sample_15_FD_206724 | JGI IMG/M metagenome (GOLD analysis project Ga0335071, IMG submission 206724) | Soil microbial communities from Loxahatchee National Wildlife Refuge, Florida, United States - Lox_Sample_1.5 | ecosystem: Environmental > Terrestrial > Soil > Wetlands | place: USA: Florida...
CGGGGACGAAACCGGGGCCGTCTGCCAGGGTTGGGGCGGAGGCGCCTCCGAAAAGACGGGCAGCGATGTAAATCGTCAACTCATCGACCAGGCCGAGGCGGAACAGCTCGGCGATGATCGTCCCGCCGCCCTCGACCATCAATTTGCGGATGCCCTGCTCATGGAGTGCGTTCATCACCTCACGCAGGTCAATGACCTCGTTTTCAGCCACGAAGACTTCCGCGCCTGTCTTTTCCAGGCGCTTAATCAACTTCGGGGCGGTTTTGCGGGTGGTGAAGATCAACCGCCGGGCGGGACCCTCCGTCAGGAATTTGCCATCCGGCTTCAAATCCGCCACCGAAGCGACGCCGACCTTGGCGGGATTTTCGTCCAGGTTGCGGGCCTTCCGTTTGGCCCGCAGTACGGCCGATTTCACCGTCAACTTGGGATCTTCCATGATAAGGGTCCGGCCGCCGACCATGACGGCATCGGAGGCGGCGCGCAACTCGTCCACCCGTTCCTTGTCCGCCGCGGAGGAGATGGCTGCGCCGCTCCGTTCGACCGAGTCGATCTTCCCGTCCACGGTCATGGCCACGTTTATCAGGATGTGAGGTCGATTCATGTTTTAATTCTAACCTTTCTCTCCCAGAAATAAAATAAGAGCTTTGTAAGAGATATCATTGTGGCCGGTAAACGGCCCTAAAAATCGATTCTGGTATAATTTTGCCTATCCTCGAGCAAAAAGGACCCAAAATGAAAGTCACTCCTCCTCCCACTGCACTCCCAAACATCCCCTGGGAAGACCGCCCGGCCGGTAAAAGCGACGTGGTCTGGCGATATAGCAAAAACCCGATCATCCCGCGCGACCTGATCCCCTCGTCCAACAGCATCTTCAACAGCGCGGTTGTACCGTTCAATGGGACGTTCGCCGGTGTCTTCCGCTGCGACGACAAGGCCCGCAACATGAACGTCCACCGCGGTTTCAGCCAGGATGGCTATACCTGGAAGATCGACGATGATGTGATCGAATGGATCTACGACAACCCAGATTGCTCTTATTCCCAGTACAAGTATGACCCGCGCGTCTGCTGGATCGAGGACCGCTATTATGTGATGTGGTGCAATGGCTTCCACGGTCCCACCATCGGGATCGGGTACACCTTCGATTTCGAGAAATTCCACTTCCTCGAGAATGCCCTCCTGCCGTTTAACCGCAACGGAGTGCCCTTCCCGCGAAAGATCAACGGCAAGTACGTCATGTTCAGCCGCCCGAGCGACAACGGTCATACCCCGTTTGGCGATATCTATCTGAGCATGAGCCCCGATATGGTCCATTGGGGGGAGCACCGCTTCGTGATGGGGACCAAGGGCGGCTGGCAAAGCACCAAGGTCGGCGCCGGACCGGTCCCGATCGAGACGGCCGAAGGCTGGCTGTTGTTCTACCACGGCGTGCTGACCTCCTGCAACGGCTTCGTCTATTCCTTCAGCGCGGCCCTGCTCGACCTGGACCAGCCCTGGAAAGTGATCCACCGGGGTTCGTCCTACCTGCTCTCCCCTCAAACCTATTATGAGTGCGTGGGAGACGTGCCCAACGTAGCATTCCCATGCGCCACCCTCTACGACAAACCGACCGGGCGGATCGCCATCTATTACGGCGGAGCGGACACCGTTACAGCCCTGGCCTTTTGCAAGATCGACGAAGTCCTGGATTTCCTCAAGCACAACTCGAACGTATAAAACTGGAGCCTGCGGGCAGGAAATCGATCGACGCCCTATCAACGGAGATCACGGGTATTTGTGGTCTCCGTTTTTCCTGCCAGTCCCAAGATTTAATATGGGGATCTCTTAAGCCGGTCGCCAGGGCTTCAATCTGGGTATCCAGCGCGGGACATTCTTTTTATATTCCAGGTACTCTTCCCCGAATCGTTTTGCCAATCCCGGTTCTTCCGAGTAAATAAAGTAGAGGGTGTTGAGGATGAAGTTGAAGATTGCGAGGAGCGCAATTCCATAGGATGCAAACAGAACCGCTTCACCGAGCTGTAAGATAATAAGACTTAAAATCATCGGGTTTCTTACGTAGCCGTACAGGCTCACGACGATCAATTTCCTGGTGGGATCCCAGGGCATGATCGTTCCATCGCCAATCAAGATGAACATCCGGATTGTCGCGATGACCAAAGCAAGGCCGCCGAGACAAATCAGCAGACCGGCGACTAGAAGAATGACGGATGGATTAATCGCTGGGTGAACTCGGATATGATGTTCATACAGAAGAATCAATAAGGGAAATACAAAACCCACGAGTATTGGTGCGATGAAAGAACCCAGGTGCTTCAAGATGCTCTTCATGGATGTTTATTGGCTTGGATGAGTTGAGTATGTGATACGCCTGTATTGGGGAGCGGTTCACCGCTCTCCTGCAAATAAAATAAGAGATCCGCCCTCTCGAAATGGGAGATGTTCTTCAAGATCGGCTCGCTAAATTGAAGGCGCACATCTTGAACGATCTGCTCGGTCGTTGCATCGTTGGTAATTCTGGCCACGAATTGCCTGGCTGCATCGAAGAGGGTTGGCAGCGCTGTCTGTGTTCTTGAAAGAGTAAGGGTGGTCAGATCCAGCAGGGATTCGGGGTGGATAGCGACCTGCCAACCATGCTGGCTGGCGACGGATTGCAATTCAGTCAGGAAGGCGTCTGCCATGATGCCTCCCCCTTCGGCGAGCATGCGATTGTAAAACCGTTTGATAAATGCTAGGTAGTATTGCAAAAGTAGCTGTTTAATATCCTCTTCGACTTTTTGCCTCGTCCCGGTGACGCTGAGGAGGGAATTCACTTCACCCCTTTGGTAATCGGTCAGATATCCGTCCAGGGAATAATCTTCATGATACATCCGCAGGAGGAGAATGACCCCGGAATATTCCTCCTGCGGATCATTGACGATGACCCCGGATACCCAGGCTTGTTTTTGCCCCCAACGACTCGTTACGAAAATGTCCTTTTCTTTCAACAGTTTGTTGGCCTTGAGAGTTCGTAACAAACTCTCTGCCTCATCCGGAGGAATCCCGAGTATTTCTTTGATCGATTTTCCGTCCACAGTTTCGATTGGGAAAACGACCGTGAAGTTTCGGCTGACGTTGACGACGGTGTCATCTGCCTTGGTAAAAACAAGGATATGAGTGTTCGGGATCAGATTCAGCGTTCCGGCATCGTCAGTGACAGGGTAGGCGCGATGGATCAACTGGACGTCACGCACGATGAACAAGCCGATCAGCCAGAATAGATACCCCAGGTTGTAAGGCACATCCACTAAAATATTAAAGAGAAGATTGACCTGTCCACCGGGATTGTAAAGATTGGCTGTTGTGGTGAAAGAGAAAAGCAAGTTCGATAGGGAATGAAGGAGGAATCCCGCTGAAAGCCAGCCCCAGGCCCGTCCGTACATCCCTTGCTGGTAAACGAAGAGGATTTGGAATACCAAGATCAAAAGAACGAGATCCACGACGGGGTAGAGTATGTTCAGGATGCTTTCGAGAACGGCCGCCGGATCGTTTTCCCGAATGATCGGGATGAGGACGAAGAAGATCGTTGCCCCCAGCGAGACCAGAATGGATGCCAAAATCCCTGCCGTCTGCATGGAGCTGATGCGCTGTGGCAGCCTGCGGACACGCGTCAGAAGTGCAACGAACATGGGGATGTAGCCTACGAGCCAGAAAAAATCAGCCCAGGAGGGATAAGGCACATTCTGGCCAAGCAAGGAAGCAAATCCCCACCAGAATTCAGCAATCGTCCAGAATAACCACCCGACCGTCAAACCCAACCAGAGAAGGCGGTTTTGATCCCCGACGACCGGCTGGCGCCACATAAGCAATGCCAGCAGGGTAACCCCCAGGGCGAGCGGAATAGCCAGATTATCATTTACGCTGACGACAAAATTATTCCCCCCGATCCTGAAGACAAGGATAAGGAGATAAATTGCGATCAAAAAAACAACCCCGGCCTTTTTCCAGTTCATTTCGATTCGATTGACGATGGGTCGAGAAGTCATTTCGAGGCCCTCACGATTTCATCTGCGCCATTCCATCGACGGAGAAACTGAACGCAGCTGGGATGGACGAACCTTCACTCAATATTAGCATGATATGTATTGGAGCACATCCGGTTTTTCGTTACACAGCCTGCCGGGATTTTATATGTTTGCCTTTTCAAAATGCGAAACACTTCTCAATACAGGCTCTTCGAAGTGCGAACGTACATTTTGAACGATCAAATCAGCCGTTTCTTCATCCGTGATCCTGATAACGAAATGCCTGGCCGTTTCGAATATGATGGGCAATGCCACCCTGGTGGTCGACAGCGACAAGACGGAGATATCCAGCAAGGTTCTGGGCTGAAATAATATCGGCCAGCCATGCTGCCGGGCAACGGATTTCATTTCAGTCAAGAATCCGTCTGCCATAATACCGCCGCCTTCGGCGATGATCCGGTTATAGAAACGCTTGAGAAAGGCAAGGTAATAATTTAGGAGGAGTTCTTTGATCTCCTCTTCGTCCTTCTCCCTTGTTCCAGTGAGGGTTAGCAGCGAATTCATCACTCCGCGTTGATAGGCAGTCAGCAATTCATCCAGCGCGTAATCCTCAGTGAACATGCGTATCAGAAGAATTATCCCTGAATAGGTCCTAGAAGGATCCTGGGTCGTTATCCCGGAAATCCAGGCTTCTCTCTGCCCCCACCGACTCGAAACGACGATTTGTCGTTCCTTCAAAATATTGTCCGCTTTCAGGACTTGCAAGATGCTGTCTGCTTCGTCCGAGGCAATTCCGAGTGTCTGCTGGATCGTTTTTCCGTTCGCCGTTTCCAGAGAGAAGGCGATCGTGAAATTTCGACTGACGTTAATGACAGTGTCGTCGGCTTTTGTGAACACGAGGATATGGGTGTTCGGAACCAGTTTCAGGAGGGGGTGTGTGTCAACATCCTGGATGATCCGATGATTGATTTGGACATCGCGCACGATGAACAACCCGATCAGCCAGCACAGGTAACTCAGGTTATAAGGGACGTCAATGCCGATCGTGCTGAGAAGGGTGGCATGTCCATTCGGGTAAAAGAGATTGTTCGTAGTCGCGTAGGAAAAAACCAGGTTCGATATCGCCTGGACAACAAATCCCGCCGAGAGCCAGCCCCAAGCCCGTCCGTAGATCCCTTGCTGGTAAATGAATAGGATCCGCAATACCAGGATCAGGAGAAGCATATCCATGATTGGGTAGGTTATATTGAGTACATTCTCCAAGGCGACAACCGGTCTGTTCGCTCGTATCATGGGAATAAGTACGAAGAAGATTGTCGAAGCCAAGGTGGCAAGGATGGAACCCCAGATCCCGGCCCGTTGCAGGGAGCTTATCTTACGAGGCAATGTGCGGAAGCGGACCAGGATGGCAATGTACAATGGAATGAAACCGGCCGCCCAGAAAAAATCGGCCCCCGACGGATAAGGAATATCCTTACGGACAAGGGCGGCAATTCCCCACCAGAATTCGGCGATCGTCCATAGCGCCCAGCCGATGGTCAAGCCTGCCCAATAGATGCGATTTTGGCCACGCGGCGCTAACTGCCGCCATGACATGAACGCCAGGATGGTAATCCAGAGCGCCAGCGGATCGGAAAGATTATTATTTAGAGTAAGAACAAAAGCGTCTCCCCCTATATGAAATATATTGATCGCAATATAAACGATCACCAGGCAAATAATGCCGATTTGTTTCCAACTCGCCTTGAGTTGCTCGATGAAAGGCTTCCCCATCATTTTGGTCCCATGCTAATGTTGCCCGGTGTATATTCTTCTTATCAACCGCCTAAAGGATTGATTCGTGGGTTCAAAAGAAAATCCTTCATTCAGGATTTCTGATCATCCAAATTATCTTAGCACGTTTTGCATCCAAGTGTACTGAACAATCATGTTAGTCTGGATGACATGCGGCATGAATCCTGGCGATGGCTCATTTCTTCCGCAGGGAATTTTTTTCGTCCGAGGTCAGGAATGCCACTTCCAATGCATTGGCTTGCGCCTGGCGAATCTGGCTTTCCAGGAGACCCGCTTTGGGCGCTGCCCAAGTGTATTCGTACGGCAGGTCGATCCCGCTGATCCCAGGGTCGTCGGTATTGATGGTCGCCAGCAGGCCTTTTTCGAGGAATTGCTTCAATGGATGGCTGGGGTAACTCGCCACACAGCTGGTTTGCACGTTGCTCGTCAGGCAGGATTCGATCCCGATCTTGTTTTCGAGCATGAAGGTCAGCAAGTCGGGATCTTCGATGGCCCGCAGGGCGTGACCGATCCTTTCGGCCCTCAGCCCGATGACGGCTTCCCACACCGATTCCGGCCCAGCCGTCTCCCCGGCGTGGACGGTTATATGCCAGTTGGCATTCCTGGCGCGGCGGAAATGCTCCCGGAACCACTTGGCGGGAAAATTAGCTTCGTCGCCAGCCAGGTCGAGGGCGCAGATCCGGTCGCTCTGGGTCAGCAAGGCGCCCAGTTCCTTCGCAGCCACGTTTGGGCCATATGTCCGGCTGAGTATCCCGATCAGGTTGACCTTGATCCCGAATTCCCGCTGGCCGGCTGCCACCCCGTCGATTACGGCCTCGACGACCCCAACCGGATCAAGGTGGTGGGCTTCCGCCATGAACCAAGGACTGAAACGCAACTCGATGTAGTCGATGCCGTCCTTTTTTGCGTCTTCCACATTTTCAAAAGCAATCCGGTGGATGGCTTTGTAATCCACCATAACCCCCACCTGCCATTTGAACTTGGCGATGAAAGCCATTACCCCTGGCTGGGGTTCCGCTACCTGGACGTAAGGTTGCAGTGCATCCAGGTCATGAGCTGGCAGGCCGAGATTGTGCTCTTGGCCAAGGTCAAGAATCGTCTCCAGCCGGACGTTCCCGTCCAGATGGCGGTGCAATTCAACCAGGGGGAGGTCGTGGTCGATCAAGGCGCGGTCGGATCAGAATGAAAAGGAGTTGTCGAGGGTCCCGTACTTTTCAGCGATGTGTTTGACAATTTCGGCATCTTCGGGAGTTATGTTGATAATCTGGAACCCCGCATTGAAAAGATAAGGTTGGATGGCATCCGGGCGGCACCATTTACTGCGGGCATCGAAAACAATGAACGCTTTTGTGGCTAATTCTTCCATGAGGTCGAGACGAAAATTGAAATTCTGGTTGACCGCGATGGGCTCCTTGCAGTCCAACATCAGGCCGGAGGGGGTGATGTCGACCAGATGGCCCATTACCTGCTGAGTTTCATTATCTATGATCGGCAGATAATACGATAAATTCCGTCTTTTCAACCTTCGCCGTTCTTGAGGGGTGGGTTTCGCCATTCGAGTGTCCTTGCTCCAGGTCGGCCAAGTATTGAGAAATAATCGATAAGGACGAATGTCGTGCCGCGGTCTGGGCAGTTTCGAGGCCTGGGCCAGTTCCGATTATAAAGGATAGAGATGGATGATCACGTGCCTATCGGAGAGCTTTTCCAGTTCCCGAGGGTCGGGCTTCCCGTCTTTCCCAGATGGGATTTGATAATACTTTGCATAGCCGGGGTATTGAGCAAAGTATTCCTGTAGGTTGGATTGTACGGCTTCGGGCGCCTCCAGCAGCTCTGCACGGACCCGGCTGCGTTTTCCCGCTCTCCGCAACCAGGCAGGACGCGCCTCCCTGAGATTGCGCCACCAGGTGCGATCTCTCAGGCTGATGACGGTCAGGACGCCGCCAACCGTCGCCACATTGATCGGCGTGGTAATGGGTTTTCCGGTTTTCCGTCCCGTAACGGTTATGACAGCAAAGCTGTTTCCGAGAATTGAATGAAATGGCGAGTTGACCAACGCTTTGATGAAGAAATTTCCAAGCAATGATGGCATGCCATTCACTCCAGACGGTTTTCCCTGAATCCAAATTCCTTGATGATCCGCCGGATGATCTTGATGTCTTCCGGCTGGATTTCCTGAATTTCCAGGCCACAGTTATAAAGATGGGGAGCGACGTCCTGTTCGCACCAGATGGTGCGGGCGGTGAAATCCATGAAGGGTTTTTCCGCCACCTCCACGGTCAATTCCATCCGCAAGTGCAGGGTCTTCCCCACCTCGACCGGATCTTCAGTGAGGATCATCGCGCCTTCGGGTGTGATATCCACCAGGTTCCCGATTTGCTGGCGCGAGTCGCCATCATAGATACGCATGTAGTAAAGCAAGTAGCGACGTCGAGTCTTCCGCTTATCCTTCATGGTACCTTCCTGTTGGGTTAAGTATACATCTTTTTTCGATGGCTTTGTTGGTCAGACAGGATGATCGACACTGTTCCGGGCTCCCGGGATGCACTATACTCGAATCGATGTTGGCGAGATGGAGAAGATTCAATGTGTGAGTTCTGCACCCAGCATGGCGAAGGCAAGAAGTGGTATCTGCGCCTGGAAAATTATTCGCAAGACCTGCTCGATCAGGACAAGCGACGTGAGTACATCGCCGATTTCCTCAATGGTTTCGAGCGGCGAATTCCTCCGGCGGTCGAGACGATGGAAACCCTCTCCCGGACGCCCCTCTCCGGGGCAATGCACTGGTACCTGACCCGCCAACAAAAAAAGGACCACTTCGGACAGGTCGTACTGGTCGAGGATGTCGAGAAGATCCTGGGAATGGCGGCCGGGGTGATCCGGCTGCCATGTGTCTGCCGGAAAGTGACGACCGGGAACCAGAACGCCCGTTATTGTTACGGCCTGTCGCTTGACCAGCGCCTGAGGGATGCAGTGAACGACTCATTCAACCTTGAAATCCTCTCCCCGGACCAGGCTCTGGAATCGATCCGCAAACTCGACCGGGAAGGCCTGGTCCATTCCGTCTGGACATTCAAGACGCCTTTCATCGGCGGCCTGTGCAATTGTGACCAGGATTGCATGGCCTATCGCGTGACCCATGAAAGACGCTACTTTCAGAACATGTTCCGCGGCGAGCAAATTGCCGCAATCGATTTGCAAACCTGTAATGGCTGCAAAGTCTGCATCCGGCAGTGCCAGTTTGGGGCGATGCGTTATTCGGCCGCGAATAAGAAGGTGCTGGTGGACGCGCGCGCCTGTTACGGATGCGGGGTCTGCCGGGCGGCCTGTCATAAGGGGGCAATTGCCATGCTGCCTCGCCAGGCGGACCCAGTGGCCGCTTCGATCTGGTAATTTACTGGCCTGTCAGTCCATTTCGTCCGCTGTGAAGGCCGTCCGTCGGCATTTTGTGGGGTAAACGTAGGAATCTTCGGGCCACTCTTATATATAATGGGCTCGCTCAGCATTGAGGAGGTCCATGAAGACAAGAATGCTGGTCGGGGTCTTTTTATTCAGCCTGATGACTGCATGTGGGGGGATAGATGGATCGCCAACTTCAACGCCAACACCGATGCCCATACCGACGAATACGCCACAGCCCACAACGCCGCCGCGTGCCCTGGAGGTGGTCTATGTTCGGGACGGCAATATCTGGCTGTGGGTGGAGGGTGCAGGGAATTCGGCTCTGACGACCGTCGGCGGCGTCAGCGAGGTCAGGATTTCAGAGGATGGGGTTTGGATCGCCTATCTGCAGAACGACCAATTATGGCTGACCCGCCCGGATATTGCGCCTTCTCCGAATCCCTCGGAATATCCGAAACTGCTGGTCTCGGCAGAATCCAGGATCGTCCAATTCGATTTCGATCCGCAGAGCAAAAACATCTATTTCACGGCGTTCATCAACGGAGTAGCCGGCGGGCTGGATTTGTTCAGGATCAGGGTCGACCTGCCCCTGCCGGTCAGGGTGGTCGGTCCGGGCTTGGGCGGGAATTACCACATTTCCCCGGATGGGCAGTGCCTGGCCATCACGCGGCCCAACCAGCTGGACCTGTGGTGCCAGCCCGATCCCCAGCCCAGGCGGGTCTTCGAATTCGCCTATGAGTGCGGATTCGGCGTTCAGACAGGACCCGATATTCGCTGGACAGCGGCTTCGGACGGTTTTTACGTCGTCGCCCCGGTTTGCGATGACAATACCCTCCACGGCAGGGAAAGGCTTTATTTCGTCCCTCGCAACGGGACGGCTCCGCAGGTGAAGGCGGAATTCGTCGGCTGGACATACGACCCGGTTTTCATCGCCCCGGATGGGACCCACTTTGCCAGCCTGATCGACTATGGGGATTTGAAGAGTCTGCACATCATCGGGGTGAATGGAAGCGATGCCACCTACATCTCCTTGCCATCCGACGATATTACTTTCCGGGGCTGGGCCACGGACAGCCGTCACTTCATCGTCTGGCTCAAGCAGAGCATGTTGTATAACAGTTTCACCGGCCCACTGATTGCCAGCCTGGACGAGATGCCCGTGCCGCTCCTTACGGAAGATCTCGACACAACCCTGCCGGGGCCGACGATCTCGGATGTGAACTGGGTGAGCGACAGCAGGTTCCTCTTCCTTCGCGAC
>Ga0335071_10008631_pt1 | contig 10450 bp, 9 predicted proteins | sample Lox_Sample_15_FD_206724 | JGI IMG/M metagenome (GOLD analysis project Ga0335071, IMG submission 206724) | Soil microbial communities from Loxahatchee National Wildlife Refuge, Florida, United States - Lox_Sample_1.5 | ecosystem: Environmental > Terrestrial > Soil > Wetlands | place: USA: Florida...
GAAGAAGGCGCGCGAAGCGATACTCTATTTCGAACAGGTTCGCAGCTTCTTTCTGCAGGCAACCCCAGCCAAGCGCGTGCCGGAGTTTCCCGTACGCATCGTTGCTTTTCGCTCTGAGAAGCAGTTCAAACCGTATCGAATCAACGAAGCCGCCGCGGCCTACTACACTCAGGGCCGCTACCGCGATTACATCGTGATGCAGGATATCTCCAGCGAGTATTACCCCGCGACCATTCACGAATATACTCACCTGATCATCGAACATAGCGGCCTGAAACTGCCGCCTTGGCTGAACGAGGGTTGGGCAGAGCTGTACTCCAGCCTCAAGCCACAGGCCGGCAAGACCATGGTCGGCGCTTTGCTGCCGGGAAGAGTGCAAGCGCTGGCGATGAATAAGTGGCTGAATCTGGACGTGCTGGCCGCCGTCGATCACAATTCTCCGCTCTACAACGAACGCGACAAGGCCGGCATCTTCTACGCCGAGAGCTGGCTGCTGGTGCATATGCTGTATTTGTCCAACGGCTATCGCGACAACTACTCCAAGTTCGTGCTGGCGATTGCGAACGGAAAACCCATGGCGGAGGCGTGCGAAACCGTCTACGGGAAGAGTCTCAGCGACGTTGGCAAGGACCTCAGCGCCTATGCGAGAAGCGACCGCTTCTACGGCGCGTTGTTCGACGTCAAGCTGGAAAAATCCGCCGAGGACCCGCAGGTCTCCGATGCTTCCGCATTGGACTCGGGCCTCGTTTTGGCCGACCTGCTGGGCGTGATTGGCAAGCGCGAGGAAGCCCGGTCGGCCTTCGAGCGGTTAGGAAAAGAGAACCCCGACAAGCCGGAGATCGAGGAATCGCTCGGCTACCTGGCCTGGCAGTCCGGCGACGCCGGCTCCGCACGCCAGCATTTTTCGCGGGCGTTCGCGGCCGGGTCCAAGGATCCGCAAATGTGTTTTCACTACGCCGTCCTCGAGCGCCAGGCGAGCAGCGGGACAAAGGAAGTTCTGCCGGCACTTCGGAAGGCCGTCGAGCTCAAGCCCGATTACGTGGAAGCGCGGTTGCAGCTCGGCTTTGAGCTCGTGAGTCAGAAGAACTTCAAAGAGGCCGTTGATCAGTTGCGCCAGGTCCACACCATCAATCCTGAGCAGGCTCGCTTCTATTTTTCCGCTCTGGCCTACGCCGACATGGAGACCGGCGACACGGACAATGCGCGCAAGAATGCCGAGTCTGCCAAGAAGTGGGCCAAAACGCCCGAGGAGGCCGAACAGGCCAACTCCATCATTCAGTTCCTGGACCAACAACAGGAACAGCGTACAGCAGCGGCAAAACGAGCTTCTTCTCCCCAACCCGCGCCGCCTCCTCGTCAGGAAACCGCAACACTCCGCGAGGATCCCCCCGCCGAACCGGAAAGGCCAGTCCTGACCCGGCAGTTCAAGCTGAGAGAGGATCAGTTCACCCGCGTGGAAGGCATGGCGCAAAAGCTCGACTGCACCGGCGCGTCAGCCCGGCTGCACGTCCTGGTAGGCCAGAAGACCATGGTGTTTGAGATCCGCGATCCGAACCAGGTCGTCATCAAACACTCCGGCGAAGTGCATCACGATTTCACCTGCGGACCGCAGAAGCCCTTTCACGTCGCCATCGAGTACGCGCCGTCTTCCGACGCCAAGACCGCGACCGCGGGCGTGATTCGATCCATGGAATTCTGATCGATGGACTTTAGCTACTGGCCGGAAGCCTTATACTGGAACGTCCACTTGAGCGGCAGCTCTTGCGGGATGTAGCATACGCGATCATCGCAGGCCTGGTAGCGCAGCGATCCTTCTACCGTGAAATGGCCCGAACCGTCCAGCGTCAGTTTCAACTGGTCTTCCTGCGCAATGGTGATCTCGCGGGTAATCCGAAAGTGCTCGCGATACGCCGGTACCGTTTCATCGATGGCTTTTAGGTAAAGCTTTTTGGAACGCGGGTACTGCGCCGCGGCAGGCGTAGCGCTGGCCGACTCCTTCATCTTCCAATCGATCGGAATGTAGCCTTCCACTCCCGGCGCGTATACGTGCATACCCGGCTTTAAATCCACTTCCAGGACCAACACGATGCGTTCGCGGGGCGCGACGGTTGCATTACTCGCGCTGGCCGTCAACGTAAGCTGTTTGCCCACCACCTCGCTCTTGGCCCCCTCGGCGGCAACCAAGAGGCCGGAACCCAACAGCGCGAGGATAACCGAACGCATACCCTCATCATAACGAGCCCGCTTCAAAATCGGATAAGCTAACAAGCGGCGCTCGCCGGTCCAACCCGTTCCACCGGTCCGGCAGCCAAGAAGGAGCCAAGCATGAGGCACACGTTTTCCTCCACGGCCATCTTGCTCTTATGGGCCGGCCTGCCCGCCGCCGCGCAGATGGGCGCGCAAAACGGAGAGTGGCGCAGCTACGGCGGCGATCTCGGCAACACTCACTACTCCGGACTCGACCAGATCAACGCGAGCAACTTCTATAAGCTCCAAGTCGCCTGGCGCTTCAAGACCGACAACCTGGGGCCGCGCCCCGAGTACAACCTGGAAGGCACGCCGCTGATGGCCAACGGCGTTGTGTACGCCACCGCCGGCGCTCGGCGCGATGTCGTCGCTCTCGACGCAGCCAGCGGCGAACTGCTGTGGGTGCATGGCGAACACGAAGGCGACCGCGGGTCCAAAGCGCCTAGAACCTTGTCCGGCCGCGGGCTCTCCTATTGGACGGATGGGCGCGAAGAGCGCATCCTTTATGTCACGCCCGGCTATCGCCTCATCGCGCTCAACGCCAAAACCGGCGCTCCCGTGACCAGCTTCGGCAGCAACGGCGTCGTCGATCTCAAACTCGAAGATGACCAGCAGATCGACCTGGTCACCGGCGAAGTCGGCCTCCACGCCACGCCCGTCGTGGCTGGCGACACCGTGATTATCGGCGCGGCGCACCGGCCCGGCGGTGTCCCCAAGAGCAAAGAGAACGTAAAAGGCTTTGTTCGCGGTTACGACGTTCACACCGGCAAGCGCCTATGGATCTTCCATACCATTCCGAAACCCGGCGAATTCGGCTACGACACCTGGCAGAACGATTCCGCTGACTACACCGGCAATGCCGGCGTCTGGGGCCAGATGAGCATCGACGAGCAGCTCGGCATGGCGTTCCTGCCCGTCGAACTGCCGACCGGCGATTACTACGGCGGTCATCGCCCCGGCAACGGCCTGTTCGGCGAGAGCGTTGTCGCGGTCGACTTGAAGACCGGCCAGCGCAAATGGCATTACCAACTCGTGCACCACGGCATCTGGGACATGGACATCCCATGCGCACCGATGCTGGTCGACATCACTATCAATGGCCAAACCGTAAAGGCGGTCGCACAACCCACCAAGCAGGCCTTCCTCTATGTGTTCGACCGCACCACTGGCAAACCCATCTGGCCCATCGTGGAGCGGCCCGTAGAGCAGTCCACAGTGCCGGGCGAAAAAACCAGCCCCACACAGCCGTTCCCCACGAAGCCTCCCGCCTACGACAGACAAGGCTATTCGATCGACGACCTCATCGACTTCACGCCGGAGCTGCGCGAAGAAGCCGTGAAGATTGTCTCGAAGTACAAACTCGGGCCCGTGTTCACTCCGCCCGTGGTGAGCCAGCCGGATGGCCCCTATGCGACCCTCGCCATGGCCACGGCCGGCGGCGGAACGAATTGGGCGGGCGGTTCGTATGACCCCGAGACGCACATCGCCTACATTCCGTCGCAGCGCATCACCACCGCGCTCGGCCTGGTTCCGCCGAAGGCGGGTCAATCCGACATGACGTACATCGCCGGCAGCGCCGCGCCACGAAACGCTCCTGGAGGAACCGGCGGCGCCGAAGGCGCGCCCGGTGGTCTCAGCGTGGAGGGCCTTCCCTTGCTGAAGCCCCCGTATGCCAGCATCAGCGCCATCGATCTGAATAAAGGCGAGATACTTTGGCAGGTTGCGCACGGCGAGACTCCGGATAACATCCGCAATCATCCCGCGCTGAAAGGACTGAACATTCCGCGCACCGGCCGGCCGGGCGTTTTCGGATCGCTGGTGACGAAGACTCTGGTGATCGCGGGCGAGCGCGGAACTTTCACCACGCCTTCCGGACAAGTGGGCGCGATGCTTCGCGCTTACGACAAAGCGACCGGCGTGGAACACGGCGCCGTCTACATGCCCGCCGGGCAAACCGGCACTCCGATGACCTACATGTTGAACGGCAAGCAGTATATTGTTGTGGCCGTCTCTGGACCAGGATTCCCGGGCGAGCTGATCGCCTATAAGCTCCCGGAGTAGCGGCCCGAGTTGATTTACAACCAGCCAAGCCGTTACCCTTTGAAAAGAACCGAGTCTTACAGCCAAAGGGAGGCAGCGCATGAATCGCAGAAAGTTTAATCTCGCCCTCGGAACCGCCACCGCTGGAATCGTCGCCGGCTCGAAGCTTTTCGGGCAAAACGACAAGTCCAAGGACAAGAAGGGGAAGGTCATCAAGCATGACTGCAAAGGCCTGAACGATTGCAAAGGCCAGGGCGGCTGCAAGACGGGCGACAACGGCTGCGCCGGAAAGAACTCCTGCAAGGGCAAGGGTGGCTGCAAGATGCCACAGGACAGCAAGTAGCCAGCGGGCATGGAATGAAGCCCGGTCGGCACTCGAGACGCCGGCTCCTCGGCCTCTTGCTAGTCGCGGTTCCCTGCCTCGGCGTCGATTACCAGATCGAAGCGAATATCCGCTACGATCACTACCCCGAGACGGTTCTCGACATTGTGCAATCGCGCACGCCGGCGCTGGGCGACCGTCCCGGTGTCATTGTCATTCACGGCGGCGGCTGGATCCAAGGCGACAAGGAACGGATGCTCGAGACGTTCTGCCTGCCGTTCATCCAACACGGCTTCGTCGTCGCGAACGTCGAGTACCGGCTGGCGAGCGCTGCGCCCGCGCCCGCCGCATTGAATGACGTTTTGAAGGCGGCACAATGGTTCGCCGATCACGCTGCGGAATACAAGGTCGATCTCAAGCATATCGTCGTTACCGGATCATCGGCCGGCGCACACCTGGCACTGATGACCGGAATGGTTCCCGAGTCGGCCGGCTTCGGGGCACCCATTAAAGTAGCCGCGGTCGTCGATTTCTACGGCATCGTCGACGTCGCGGATCAGCTCGACGGCCCGAACCAGAGGGAATACGCCACGAAATGGGTCCCCGAGCAGCCCGACCGCATGGAACTCGCTCGAAAGCTCTCGCCGATCACCTATGTCCGCAAAGGGCTTCCGCCGATTCTCGCCATCCAAGGCGACGCCGATCCGGTAGTGCCCTACGAGCACAGTGTCCGCCTGACCAAGGCTCTGAAGGCCTCGGGCAATGATACCGAACTGATCACAATCCCTGGCGGCAAGCACGGTTTCCCGCCGGAAGAAATGGAAAAGCTCTGGCCACAAGTTTTCCAGTGGCTCAAGAAGCATAAGATTTCCTGAGCCATGGCTGTGTTGACGCTGGTCCGTCACGGACAAGCTTCCTTTCTGCAAGAGAACTACGACCGCCTATCCGAAATCGGCGAGCAGCAGGCGCGTATTCTGGGCGAGTATTGGCTGCGCACCGGCGTCGTCTTCGATCAGGTCTATCATGGACCTGCCTGCCGTCACCTGCGGACCGGTGAAATTGTTGCCGGAGTCTATCGCGAGCGGGGCGCCGATTGGCCAGAACCCGCAACACTTCCCGAACTGGATGAATACGCCGGAATCGCTGTAGTTCAGACGTTTCTACCGAAGCTCAGGGAAACGCACGAGGAGATTCGGCAGCTCGATGCCGAGTTCCGCGCACAACCCGATCAGGAGGCTGCCTTCCGCGTTTTCGACCGGCTGTTTCAGCGCATTACTCGCCTGTGGGTGGACGAGAAGATCCATTCGCCCGAGATCGAGAGCTGGAGGGAATTCTGCGCTCGTGTGGATCGCGCGCTGGTTCAAATCCGCACAGACGCCGCCAAGAACGGCCGCATCGCTGTTTTTACTTCCGGCGGTGTGATCGGCGCCGCGGTCCGCCACGCGCTCGACCTGGCTCCGCAGAAAACTCTGGAAGTGAGCTGGGGCTCGCGCAATGCCAGCTACACGGAGTTTCGCTTCACCGAGGATCGATTTTCGCTCGCGAGTTTCAACAGTCATCCGCATCTGGAAGACGCGGACCTCCTGACTTGGCGCTAAATCTTCAGCCGCTTGGCAACGACCAGCGTCAGGTCGTCAGCGGGCGGTGCTCCCTCGGTGAACTCCTGAACCCGTTGATTGACAGCATCTACAATCGCGGCGGCTGGCTGATTCCGGAGTTCCGCCAGCAAGTCCGCCAGCCGGTCTTCGCCAAATTCCTCGTCGATGCCGGGCCGCACTGCCTCCGTCACGCCGTCGCTGAACAGCAGGAGCACGTCGCCCACATCCAGGCGCGCATGCTTTTCCTCGTATTGTGCGATCGGCAGAATGCCCAGAATCACACCGGTCCCTTCCAGTTTTTCTACCGAACCATTCTTGTGCACCAGCAAAGGCGGATTGTGCCCGGCATTAACGTAAACCAGTTCGCCCGTCTTGGGTTCGAGCACCCCAATGAAGAAGGTGATGAAGCGGTTGGTGGGGCAGTTCGACGTGATGATCCGGTTCAGCCGCGTCACCAGTCGTGCCAGCTCCGAAGGATCGTCGAACAGCACCTGCACGCGCGCTTGCAGGCTCGACATCAACAGCGCGGCCGGCATTCCCTTGCCTGCGACATCGCCCACCAGCAGCGCTACGCGCCCATCGGGATAGGTCAGAAAATCGTAGTAGTCGCCGCCAACGGTTCGGCAAGCGGCGTTGTACCCGGCCAAGTCCACGCCGGGAACATCCGGCGCGTGCGGGGGTAGCAGCTTGCGCTGGATGTCCGCGGCCTGGTCCAGCTCCTTGGCATGCATGCGCTCGTTGTGTTCCACTTCCGCCAGGCGCGTATGTTCGATGCGAATAGCCGCGACGTTGGCCATCACGGTCAGCAAGTTGAGATCGTCCTTGGTGAACTCGTGGACGAAATGCGGCGAATCCAGATAAATCAGCCCGATCACGCGGTCGTCAGTCTGCAGCGGCACCGCCACCATGCTGCGGATCTGCTGTTGGACGATGCTCATCCGTTCGGCGAAAGCTTCATCCAGGCGAGCGTCGCGAACCAGGAGCGAAGCCCCGTCCCGGATCACACGGTCGCGAACGGCATTGCTGATGCGAAATCCCTCGCCGCGCGCCGCCCGGGGCACTAACTCGTCGCCCTCCAGCGTCATGAGCACGCCGCGCGCCGCACCCACCGCCTCGATCGACAGATTCATGATCAGATTGAACAGGTCGTCCAGCGGCATGTTGCCCGCCAGTTCCCGGCCGGCGCGGATGAGCGCCTCCATTTGCGGCCCGGCTGCCAGTTCCTTCTGGTGGCTCAGGACGCCCTGCAGGCTCGTGGAGGCGGACACTTCCGAGGAAACCGCCGCCGTCGACGTCATGTTGTCGATGAAAATCACCGTGTTGTCCGGCAGCAGGGTCGTCTTCTCGGCGAAGTCCAGCGTGATATGCCCGGCCGTGACCCGGTCGCTCGGCCCCAGCGGATAAGTCCCGCTGATACGCTGGCCGTTGACGAAGGTGCCGTTCTTGCTCCCCAGGTCACGTACCGTCCAACCTTCCGAATCCCTCTCCAGAACCAGGTGTTGGCGCGAAAGTCCAGCGTCTTCTGGATAACACAATTCGTTGGAACTGGAACGGCCGAGGGTGAAGCGGTCGCGATCGAGGGTAATAGTGCGGGTGGAGCCGTCCGGTGTATGAATCAGCATCTCGCGGGGAAGAAACTTCGCTGCAACTCCGGCCATGTCCTCAACCTAGATTAACGTAAAATCGAGCCAAGCGATCTTGTGAAGATCTTACTGTACTACGTTGGCAAACCTCGCGACCGCAACGCCAATGCCCTGGCCGAGGAGTTCATCCGGCGCTCCCAACGGTTTGCGCACTGTGAGATGCGCGAAATCCAGCCGGAGCGGTTCGACCCCTGGGAGAAGCATCCGTCGGCTACCAAAATCCTGCTGGACCCTGCCGGCAAAGCCCTGGATTCCCAGCAGTTTGCGAAGCTGGTCGGCCGGGCCCAAGACGAAGCGCGGGATCTGGTTTTCGTCGTCGGCGGTGCCGACGGATTGCCCGCCTCCTGGCGAAAAAACGAAGCCATTCTGCTTTCCGTTTCGGCGATGACGCTTCCGCACGAATTCGCTCGCGTGGTGATCGCCGAGCAAATCTATCGAGCTTTCACAATCTTGCGGGGTCATCCCTATCCCAGGTAAGCGGCTCGGTGGCGCGAGCACCGCCAGCCCTGTGCCACACTGGAAGCTTGAATGGCCTGGTTCACGCGAGATAAGTCGTCTTTGAAAGCCGGCGAGGGCGAGAAGCGCGTCCGCACCGAGGGGCTGTGGCAGAAGTGCGAAAAGTGCGGCCAGATCATCTGGCGCAAGGCACTGGAAGACAACGTCCAGGTTTGCCCGCGATGCGGGCATCATAAGCGCCTAGGGGCTCGCGACCGCCTGGCGATGCTCTTTGACCATGGCCGTTTTGATGAGTTTGACCAGCACCTCAGTTCCGCCGACCCGTTGGTGTTCGCCGACTCTAAGAAGTACAAGGATCGGCTGGCGTCAGCCCGGAAAGCCACCAGCCTGCGCGACGCGATCATCTCGGCGGGTGGTAACCTGAACGGTCGCCGCGTTCACATCTGCGCGATGGAATTGAACTTCGTAGGCGGCAGCATGGGCGCCGTGGTGGGCGAGGTGATCACCCGCGCTATTGAGCGGTCCCTGGAACGCCGGATTCCGGTGGTGATCGTCTCGGCGTCGGGCGGAGCGCGCATGCAGGAGGGCGCCGTGAGCCTGATGCAAATGGCCAAGATCTCCGCGGTGCTCATGCGGCTGGACGACGCGCGAATCCCCTACATCAGCGTCCTGACCGACCCCACCACGGGCGGCGTAACGGCCAGTTTCGCCATGCTGGGCGACTTGAACATCGCCGAACCCGGTGCGCTGATCGGCTTCGCCGGGCCACGCGTGATCGAACAGACCATCCGCCAAAAACTGCCCTCGGGCTTCCAGACCAGCGAGTTCCTGCTGGAGCACGGTTTTCTGGACGCAGTAGTAAAGCGCTCGGAGCTGAAAGATTACATCGCGAAAGCCCTGGATTTCCTGGCGCCCGGCCTCAGCGCGTAGACTTCTCAATTCCTGGCCCGAACAGCCGATGTGAACCAGTAGGATGCCCTACGATGGTTCTCGACGGCATTGACGCAATACTCGACCGGCTGAATGAGCTTCCGCCGCTTTCGCCCACGTTAGGCCAGCTCATGGAGACCCTTTCGCGCTCCGATGTGTGCTTTGCCGACGTCGCGGGTGTGGTGGAGAAAGACGCGGTGCTGGCGGGCCGCGTGCTGGAGTTGGTCAATTCGGCAGCCTACCAGCGCTCCGACCCGGTTACTTCGATCAGCCGCGCTTCGGCTTTGTTGGGCTTGGAGCGGATCCGCAATATGGGCCTGGGGCTCGCGCTGGTCCGGCTATGGGAGCACATCGCGCTTCCGCCTGGATTCTCCGTGGTGAGATTCAATCTCCATGCGGCAGCTACCGCGGTATTGAGCGACCTGCTGGGTAAGGAACTCGACGTGGAAGACCGCGAGGGGGCGTTTGTGGCTGGGCTCATGCACGACTTGGGCGAGTTGCTGATTGCCGCTTTCCGGCCGGAAGAGTATGAGAAGATTCTGGGTCTGATTCGGGAAGGTTCGCTTCCCGCCGTCGAAGCGGACTTGCAGATTCTCGGAACCAACCGCTACACCCTGGGCGCCCGCGCATTGGAGCGCTGGCGCATGCCCGTGTTCATTCAATCCGCGATCGGAGCGCTGGGAGAGCCGGAGAACGGCGCCAAGCTCGGGTCGAGAATCACGCTGGGACGCGTGTTGAGAATCAGTGACGCCTCCGCGCGGGAGCTCGGATACGCCACACACGATGAGCCGCTTCCTTGCGACTTTAGGCCGCAGGATTCGATTGCCTCGCTAGGATTGCGCAAGCCCGAGAAACTGCTCAGCACGTTCTCGGGCCGCATTGAAGCTGTTTCCGTGTTCTTAAAGTACCGGCCCTAAGCTACATTCCCAGAAGGTTGGTTTCCAGCTTGGAATAGCCGTGCTCTTCGGCCCAGATGTTGAGGGTCACTGTTGCGATTTCGTCCACCACCGGGACGGCGTGGCCGTCCTTCGTCAGATCCACGGACTTGAGATACGTCTTGCAGGTGTCGCAGGCATCTACACGGACCGAGCCGAACTCGGCGGCGGTGTAGATCGGCAACTTGTCCCGGTCTTCTTCGCCGCAGCCAGGGCATAAAACGCGGCGGAACGGCCATTCCGTGGAACACAGCGAGCAGAGCAGCCAGCGCTTCGCGC
>Ga0335071_10008634_pt1 | contig 10450 bp, 8 predicted proteins | sample Lox_Sample_15_FD_206724 | JGI IMG/M metagenome (GOLD analysis project Ga0335071, IMG submission 206724) | Soil microbial communities from Loxahatchee National Wildlife Refuge, Florida, United States - Lox_Sample_1.5 | ecosystem: Environmental > Terrestrial > Soil > Wetlands | place: USA: Florida...
GAACTTGTCGCCCGTCTTGAATCCGGGGTTCTTGAAGTACAGGAGCGTGTTGAAGCCGATGAAGTTGTACATCGACGCCGCGTCCGCGGCGGTCGAGGAGGTCAGGGTGTTGGGAGGGAAGAAATCGACGTTCGCCGGGAACTTGTAGAGCCGGATCCACGAGGCGGCGATGCCTTCCTTGCCCAGATACTTGTAGAAATCGAGGTCCTTGATCTCGCCGCCGTAAGCCTTGTGGAATTCCTGGACGGAAGGCAAGGCGTACTCCTGGCCGTTGAAGACCATCTTGACGTCGTTGCGCGAGACCCGGATCTCCTGGCCGCTCTTCTGGGCGGCCATATAGAGGACGAACATCAGGTAGGGCTGATCCAGCTGGCGGCTGGCGAGGCTGGCGTCGACGGCCATGAGGATGGGGCCGTTCGTATTGGCGAAGGAATTCATCCCCAGCTTCTCCGTCTGGGCGGACGCCGCCGCGACGAGGATGAGGACCATGACCAGGGCTTTGAGGCGATTCATGACGGACTCCTTTTCGTGCTGCAATTTCACGTTAAGAGCATATGCAACTTCCGTGCCAAAACCGGAGGCCCTCGCCGTCCCAGGCTCCCCGCCCGGGCGCCCCTTAAGGCCGGGGGCGCATGTAAAGAAGCTGGCGGCCGAGCCCCGCCGGCGGCCTCACGGAGCAGGACAGGTGTCGCCTGGGCGGGACACCGGGCCCGGCCCGCCCCGCTCAGAGCTTCACGAACTCGACGCGGCGGTTGTTGGCCTTGCCCTCGGGCGTGGCGTTGGAGTCGATCGGCTGGGTCGCGCCGTAGCCCTTGCTCGTCAGCCGGGCGCCGTCGACGCCGAGGTCGACCAGGGCCTTCCGGACGGCGTCCGCCCGCGCCTCGCTGAGCTTTTGGTTCGAGGCGCCGTCGCCGTCGCTGTCCGTGTGGCCGCCGACCTCGAGGCGCAGCCCCGGGTTTTGCTTCAGGAGCTTGGCGACCTCGTTGAGCGTGCCCATGGACTGGGGCTTGAGGCTGGACTTGGCCACGTCGAACAGGATGCCGTGGGTCACGATCCGGCCGTCGCGGGTCAACTTGTCGATCAGGTTCATCCCGCCCCCGTTGGCGATCCGGACGTTGCGGAGGAGAAGGGGGTTGTCCGGGGAGGCGATGCCGCCGAACGCGACCGCCTCCGGCACGAAGCCCGCGCGCGGCACGACGAGCACGCGCGTCTGGTCGATGTAGCACTTGAGCTGCCCCTTGGAGAAGGCCAGCGCGCCGTGGTGCCAGACGCCGACGAATTTCTCCTGGTCGAGGGCCGAACCGTGCAGCTCGGGCTCGAAATAATCCGTGGATGTCGTGGTCCCGAAATAGACCGAGCGCCCGAAGTCGTCGCCGACCTTGAAGAAGAGGTGGACGCCGTCGTCGCCGCCCGGCTTCACGAAGAAGTCGAACTCGGCGGTGAACGTCTCCTCGAGGTAGGCCTCGCCCTTGACCCGCGGCGCGACCTTGACGTAGTTGCCCTCGGTCAGGGCGAAGGCCGGGTCGCCGCCGACTTGGTTGACGACGCCCTGGCCCGCGAGGAGATCCCAATGGGCCGGGAACTCGCCGTCCTGGTCGGCCCGGAAGTCGTCCTCGAAGACGATCTTGTCGCCGGGCATGAAATCGTAGTTCTGATAGACCTTGAGGTCCTGGGACCCGAGGGCCAGGGAGGCCGCGAGGAGGCCCGCCGCCGTCAGGCCCGTTTTCCAAGCGCTCATCATCATTCTCCTTCCGGAACCGGATTCGATCGACCTCCTTATATACTACTATTTTTATAGGATATGTCAAATTATCCGGACCATAGGCCGGACGACTCCGGCCCCGCCGCTTGACAAGGCCCCGGCGCTCGACTATACCGAACCCATCGGCCGGGCGCCCCGCGGCGCCGAGGAGGACGCATGAAGCCCACGATCGTCCGGACCATCCCGCCCCTCGCCTTCGCCGCGTTCGGCGCGATCCTGCTCTTCGGAGGCGGCCCCGCGGCCGGCCAATCCGGCGCCGCTCCCCCGCCCCTCAGGCTTTGGCCCCGCTACGTCAAGATGGATTCCTGGAACGTCAAGCTCCCCGTGCCGCGCTCGACGGAGATCGCGGACGTCGGCTTCACCGGCCGCCACGCCGCCTACGAGCACGCCGACACCTGGTACCCCTCGTGGGCGTCGGACGGCCATCTGTACTCCCCGTGGACCGACGGCAAGGTGGCGGGGATGGAGTGCTCCTCGGGCGGGAAGGACGCCCGGACCGGCCAGGCCCGGATCGAGGGGGATGATCCGCTGAATCTGAAGATCGTGAATCTGGGAACGTTCCCCGGGAGCCCTCTCCCCTACGAGGGCCGATACCCGTGCGGATCGCTCGTCAAGGACGGCGTCTGGTATTACGGGACCTACACGCTGCTGGACAATCCCGCCTGGAGCATGAATTGGCCCATCCTCGGCCCGTTCGTCGGATTCCGCGTCTCCCGCGATTTCGGGAAGACCTGGGAGCAGCCGGCGCCGGACGCGTCCCGGCCCCTCTTCGGGGAAAAGACGTCGGTCGAGCGGGCCGAACCGGTCAAGATCGGCTCTCCCCACTTCGTGGACTTCGGCCGGAACATGGAACACTCGCCCGACGGCAAAGCCTACCTCGTGGCCCACGGCGCGTCGGCGCCGGACAAGGAGCCCCGCGTCGGCAACCTGAGCTGGATCAGCGGCGACGAGATCTACCTCGCCCGCGTCCGGCCCTCCCCCGCGGCCATCAACGATCCCCGGAGCTACGAATTCTTCGCCGGCACGGCGGCCGGCGGCAAGCCCGTCTGGAGCGGCGACCTCGGGAGGATCCGACCGATCTTCAGCTGGAACAACCATTGCGGCTGCGTGACGATGACCTATGACGCCCCCCTGAAGAGATACCTGATGTGCATCACCGACGGCTGGCCGACGATCAAGTCGATGGACACCTATATCCTCGAATCCGCGGAGATCACGGGCCCGTGGAAGCTCGTGGCGTATTGGCAGAACTTCGGGCCGCAGGCCTATTTCGTCCACATCCCGTCGAAGTTCATCGGCCCCGACGGCCGGTCGGCCTGGCTCTCCTACTCGGCCAACTTCACCTACGCCCAGGACGATCCCGCCTACCAGGGGAATCCGCCGGGCAGCGGCTACCAATGGTGCCTGCACGAGATCCGTCTGCTCGACCAGGCGGGCTACGAAGCGGTGAAGAAGGCCGGGAATTGAGGGGACCGAAGGTCAGTCGAAGGCCAGGATCACGGTGAGCGGGGCGGCCCCGGCGGGCAGCTTGGCCGCCTCCACGGCGAAGACGAGCCGGGCGCCGTCGGTGGCCTCAACGCCCGTCGCGCAGCTGCCGAGATCGCTCAGGACGGGTTGGGGTTCCGCCGAAAGCAGGATCGCTCCGGCGCTCAGCCCCTCGTTCTTTTTCCCCGACGGAACGGCGCGGAGCGTGACGGGGTAGGCCGCGGAATCGCCCAGGCGGGCGGTGAGGGTCCGGGTCTCGCCCTTCGGCAGGACGAGCGTGTATTGGACGTAGCGCTCGCTTACGGCTTCGGCCCCGCCCGAGGAGAGGGCCGGCTTGTCGAAGCTCACGGACACTTTCTCGCGGCCCCCGTTCGCATTCAGGACGCGGGCCTCGGATACGGCCATGGGAACGGCTTGGACGGCTGACGGGCGATGCCCGGCGGCCGCCACGGAAACGAGGGAAACGAGGCCGGCGGCGACGGCCGCCAGGCGGCGGAAAGCCCGGGCCCGCTTCCGGATTCGCCCGCTCCCGCCCATCTTTCCTTTCCTCACTATTCTTTCGTCTTTCGCCTCCAATTAATACAAGACTTGTGCCAACCGCAGAATTCTCATAAACTATTCATAAATAAAGAATTAATAAATATGTGACGCGCAATCCCATGGACCGAAAATAAGCCATGTCCGATTTTCGGTCCACATAAACGCGGACTTCAGCGAACGGGGATCCCGTATCTCTTGAGCTTCTGATAAAGCGTGGACCGGGAAATATCGAGCAGAGCGGCCGTCTTCCGGAGGTTCTGCTGGGCGAAGGCCAATACATAGACGATGTGCTCGCGCTCGGCCTGCTCGAGGGTGAGGATCCGCTCCCCGCCGAGCGGCGGCGCGGCGGCCGGGCCCGAATCGACCTGGAGCCCCTTGGGAAGATCGACGATGTCGATGAAGTCCTTCTGGCACATCAGGAGCGCGCCTTCGACCACGTTCTTGAGCTCCCGGATATTCCCCGGCCACGCGTGGGTCTGGAGCGCTTTCTGAGCCTCGCGCGAAAGCCCCTTGGCCTTCTTGCCGATCTTCTCCGCGTATTCCATGAGGAACGCGCGGATGAGGAGAGGGATGTCCTCCGGTCGTCTCCGGAGCGGGGGAAGATGGATCTCGATGCGGCTCAGGCGGTGGAATAGATCCTCGCGGAACGCCCCCGTCTGGATCGCGTCCCTGAGGTCGCGGTTGGTCGCGGCAATGATCCGGACGTCGACGGTCCGGTTGTCTGTGGCCCCGAGCGGGCGGAACTGGCGCGTCTCGAGCACGCGGAGGAGCTTCGCCTGGACGCCTAGGGGCAGCTCGCCGATCTCGTCGAGGAGGATCGTCCCGCCGTCCGCCTCCTCGAATAGGCCGCGCTTGCGCCGGTCCGCGCCCGTGAAGGCGCCCCTCTCGTAGCCGAATAGCTCCGATTCGAAGAGGTTCTCCGGCATCGCAACGCAGTCGCAGATCACGAGGGGGCGGTTCCGGCGCGGGGAGACGCCGTGGATCGCCCGGGCCGCCAGCTCCTTGCCGGTGCCCGTCTCGCCCGTGATCAGGACGGTGGTGAAGTAGCCGGCGATCTTCTCGATCTGGGAATACACCTCGAACATGAACGGGCTCTTGCCCATGATCCCGTGGAAGGCGTATTTCTTCTCGAGCTCCCTCTCGAGGAGGTACGTTTCCCGCCGGAGATTCCGTTTCTCGCCGATGCGATCGAGGATCGCCCGTAGGGCGCCGCCCGCGTAGGGGGCGGGAAGGTAGTCCATGGCCCCCTTCCCGATCCAGTCCATGATGAGATCGGACGGGAGGGGCGGGCCGGCGATGATCACTTCGACGAGGGCATCGAAGCCCTTGATGGTCCGTAGGACGGCCTCGTCGGCGGCGACGCCCGGTTCGGCGGCGAGGATCGCCGTCCGGATTTTTTCCCGGCCGATGACCGAGAGGATGTCGTCCGCCTTGCCGGCGAAGACGAAGTGCGCGGCGGCGGGGTCGGTTTCCCGGCTGAGCCGGTCGAAGAGGAGGGGGGTATCGCAGACGACGAGGATCGCTTCGGCGGGAGGCGCGGCCGGACGCCCCGCGGCGGAACGATCCCCGGGAACGGCCTCGTCCTTTCGCACGGCTTCTAATATACTCTCAAATCGCCTCGAGGCAAGGGCCGGGAGGGGACGGTTCGGGACGCCGCGCTTGACAAGGCCGCGCGGCGGTCACTATCATCCCGGCGAGAAGGCGATTTCCCCTGACCGGAGGACGATCATGATGAAAAAAGCGCTCTTGGCAATCCTGGCCGGCCTGACGATCCTGGCCTCGGCCCCCGGGCCCGCCGCCGTCCCGGCCGCCGCGGGCGGAGATCTGAGCTGTTACACGATCGTCGTCGGCAAAGCCGCCAGCGCCGACGGCGCGGTGATCGTGGCCCACAACGAGGACGATTCGGGCGCCATCCTCGTCAACCTCCGCAAGATCAAGGCGCGCGACTACGGCGCGCCCCAGACGATCGACCTCGGGCGGGGGGCGAAGTACGCCGCTGGCGCCCGGACCGCGGGGTTCCTGTGGATCGAGGCGACGACCCAGGAGTTCGCCGACAGCTTCGTCAACGAATACGGCGTGCTCGTGACCTCGGACAGCTGCCCGTCCCGGGAGGCGAAGAGCGACGTCACCGACGGCGGCATCGGCTACATGCTCCGGCGCCTCCTTGCCGAGGGGGCGAAGTCGGCGCGGGAGGCCGTGGCGCTGGCCGGAACGCTCGTCGAGACGTACGGCTACACCGGCTCGGGCCGGACCTACACGATCGCCGACAAGAACGAGGCCTGGATGATGGCCGTCGTCCGGGGACGCCACTGGTGCGCCGAACGGATCCCGGACGACGAGGTCGCGGTCATCCCCAATCACTACACGATCCGGGCCGTGGATCTGGCCGACGGGTCCCGTTTCCTGGGCAGCCGCGACCTGGTCGCCTACGCCAAGGCGAGCGGCTGGTACGACGAGGGCAAGGAGGGGGCCTTCGACTTCAAAAGAGCCTTCGGCCGGCCGGGGCGGCCGGATCTCGTCACCGACGGGAACACCCTCCGCCACTGGCGGGGCCTGAGCCTCCTCACCGGCAAGACGTGGGCGATCGGGGACGCGTATCCGTTCTCCTTCAAGCCGGAGAAAAAGGTGCCGGCCGCGTCGCTCATGGCCCTTCTGCGGGACCACTACGAAGGCACGCCTTATGACGCCACCGACGGCTACAAGACGGGTACGCCCAACCGGACGAAATTCCGGACGATCTGCACCGCCTCGACGATCAACTCCTTCGTCGCCTCGCTCAGGGCGGACGCCCCCGAGCCGCTCGCCGCCTCGCTTTGGATCGCCGTCGCGAAGCCGGACACGACGCTCTATCTGCCTCTCTACTACGGCGTCGCGGGCCTGCCGCCCGGGGCGGGCCTCGGACCGGACGACCATGACTACGCCCGGCTCTACAAGGAGCACTTCGAGGACGCCGCGCTGAAAGCCCGGAAGGACCAGCTGCTGCACACGAAGGTCCTGGCCGTCCAGACGTCCGCCGAGGCCGACTATGCCCGGATGCGGGGGCGGATCGACGGACTGCTCGGCTCCTTCGAGCACGAGCTCGTCGCGAACAGGGCCAAGCTCGAGTCCGACATCTCCGCATTGTACGGGCGGGACAAGGAAGAAGCCGTCCGGCGGCTCACGGCCTATGTGATGGACGCGTTCGGGAAGGCGTCCGGCCTCTACGACCAGCTCCTCCGGAAATAGCCGCGGCCCGGCCCCTCCGCCGAGCCCCGAAGGAGCGCCATGGCGAGCGCGGACCGGTCCTTCCAGGTTTTCGCCAAACCCGCCGGGCCGGCCTGCAATCTGGCCTGCCGATACTGCTACTATCTGGACAAGGGCCGGCCCGATGCCGGCGGCGGCGCCTTCGCCATGCCCCGGATCCTGCTCGAAGAGTACATCGTCCAGCATATCGAAGCCTCGGCCGCCGACCCCATCCGCTTTTCCTGGCACGGCGGGGAGCCGACCGTCCTCGGCCTGGATTATTTCCGGACGATCACGGCCCTCCAGCGGCGGCACCGTCCTCCGGGACGGCGAATCGAAAACGGCCTCCAGACGAACGGGACGCTTCTCGACGAGGCCTGGGGCCGCTTCCTGGCCGACGAGGAATTCTCCGTGGGCCTGAGCCTGGACGGGCCGCGGGAACTCCATGACCGGCACCGCGTGACGCGGGGCGGCGGGCCGAGCTTCGACCGGGCGATGCGCGGCCACGGGATCCTGAGGAGGTTCGGCGTTGCCGTCGACATCCTCTGCGTCGTGACGGCCGACAGCGTCCGCGATCCGCTCGGCGTCTACCGTTTCTTCCGAGCGATCGGAGCGCGCTACGTCAGCTTCCTGCCGCTCGTCGAGCGCGATCCCGGAACAGCCACGGGCGCAAGCGCCCTGTCCGTTCCGGCCGACGCCTGGGGCGAATTCCTGTGCGCCGTTTTCGACGAGTGGGCGGAGGAGGACATCGGCCGGATCAAGGTCCAGATCTTCGAGGAGGCGGCCCGGACGGCGTTCGGGCAGGAGCATTCGCTCTGCCTCTTCCGCCCCGCGTGCGGCGACATCCCCGTGGTCGAGCGCAACGGCGATTTCTACCCCTGCGACCATTTCGTAGAGGCGGATCGCCGCCTGGGCAACATTCTGGATACGCCGCTCGCCGAGCTGCTCGAAAGCGCGAGCCAGAGGGCGTTCGGCGAAGCCAAGAGGCGCGGGCTGCCTCGCCTGTGCCGGGAATGCGAGGCGCTGGCGATGTGCAACGGCGAATGCCCGAAGAATCGCTTCCTGAGAACGCCCGACGGCGAGGACGGCGGGAATTACCTATGCCCCGGCTACCGGCGCTTCTTCAATCACAGCCGGCCCTTCATCGACGCCGTGGCGGCGGCGTGGCGCCGGGGCCGCTAGCGGCGCAGCGGGATCATCCCGGGGCGGGAATCAGGATTTCAGCTTCTCGTTGAAGAAGGCGAGCGTCCTCTGCCAGGCCAGCTGGGCCGCGTCCTTGTTGTAGCGGGCCCCGTTCGTGTCGTTGAAGAAGGCGTGCTGGGCGCCTTCGTACACGAAGATCTTGTAGTCGACGCCGGCCTTTTTCAGGGCGTCCTCGAAGGCCGCGATCCCGGCGTTGATCCGGTCGTCCTGGGCCGCGTAGTGGATCAACATCGCGGCCTTGATCTTGGGAACGTCCTCGGCCGCGGGCTGGATGCCGTAGAACGGCGCGGCCGCCCGGAGGTCGGGGCTGTGGACGGCGACCTGGTTCGTCGTCCCGCCGCCCCAGCAGAAGCCCGTGCAGCCCACCTTGCCCGTCGAGAGGGGATGGGTCATCAGGTACCGGACCGCGGCCACGAAGTTCTTCGTGTTCTCCTCGCGGTCGAGCTTTTGGAAGAGCGGCGTGGCCGCGTTGGGATCCGTCGGCGTGCCGCCGAGCGGGGTCAGGGCGTCCGGAGCGAGGGCCAGATAGCCCTCCGCGGCGAACCGCCGGGCGACATCCTCGATGTGGGGATTGAGCCCCCGGTTCTCGTGGATCACGAGGACGGCCGGGCGCTTGGCCTCGCCCTTGGGCCGGGCGAAGTAGGCCTTCATGGCCGTCGTCCCGGCCGGATATGTGAGGCGTTCGGTCGCCAAGCGGGGATCGTCCGGGGCCACGACCTGGCCCGGCCCTCCGCCGGCCTCCAGCGCCTGGAGCAGTCCGGCCGCGGCGGCGCTTCCGCCCGCGATCGCGGTCAGCGATTTCAGGAAATCCCGCCGGTCCATGCGTCCGGCCGCGTACTGCTCGTAGAGCGCCACGATTTTGGGATCCATGAGACGCCTCCTTCGTCCGGCCCCCAGCGGCCCGACGCAGCTTCATTATCCCCCACGAGGCCGGCCTGTCAAGCCGCAGGGCCCCGCCGCGGCGGGCGGGCCGGCTTCGCCTTCGTTTTTTTCCCTTTGATCGCGAGCCCTCCGGATGTAAAATGCTGGGGCACGACGAGGGCCTGCCCTCAAGGACGGCTTGTAATGAATAGAGCTTTTTATTCGGTCATCTCCGGGACGGGGAGCTATCTCCCCCGGACCGAGGTCAAGAACGAGGAATTCCTGGGCCATGCCTTCTTCGGCCCCGACGGCCGGAAGCTGGAGAAGCCCAACGCCGACATCATCAAGAAATTCGCCGAGATCACGGGCATCTACGAGCGCCGCTATGTGACGCCCGACCTCAACGCGTCCGACATCGCCGCGGCGGCCGCGCTCGACGCCCTGGAATCCTCGGGCCTCGACCGCGAGACCCTGGATTACATCATCGTGGCCCACAATTTCGGGGACGTGCGGGCCGGCAACCGCCGCTCGGACTTCGTCCCCTCCCTCGCCTCGCGGGTCAAGCACAAGCTCCGGATCGCCAACCCCCACACGGTGGCCTACGATCTGCCCTTCGGCTGCCCGGGCTGGCTCCAGGGGATGATCCAGGCGGACTATTACCTCCGGTCCGGCGACGCGTCGAAGGTCATGGTCATCGGCGCGGAGACGCTTTCGCGGGTATCCGATCCCCACGACCGGGACAGCATGATCTACGCCGACGGCGCCGGGGCCACGATCCTGAAGGCCCTCCCCTCGGCCGAACCGGTCGGCATCCTGGCCCACGCCGCCCGGACGGACGCGCTGGAACACGCCTACATGCTCTGGATGGCCACGTCCTACAACCCCGATTACGGGGCCTCGGACCTGCTCCTCAAGATGAACGGCCACAAGCTCTACGAATACGCCCTCAAGACCGTGCCGCTCGTCGTCCGGGAGAGCATCGTCAAAGCCGGGCTCGACCTCGGCGACATCCGCAAGGTCCTCATCCACCAGGCCAACGAGAAGATGGACGAGGCCATCCTCAAGCGCCTCTTCAGCCTCTACGGCCGCAAGGACGTCCCGGCCGGCATCATGCCCATGACCATCTCCTGGCTGGGGAACAGCTCGGTGGCCACCCTGCCGACGATGCTCGACCTGATCCTCAAGGAGAAGCTCGAGCCGCATTTCCTTTCGAGCGGCGACAACGTCATCTTCGCCTCGGTCGGCGCGGGCATGAACATCAATTCGTTCGTCTACCGGATGCCCTGAGCGGGAGCCGGACGCATGAGGGAGAAAGCCGCGTCGACGCCGTCGGCCGTGAAGCGCGAGGCCGGAGCCGCGGGGCCGAAGGCCATCGTC
>Ga0335071_10008636_pt1 | contig 10449 bp, 11 predicted proteins | sample Lox_Sample_15_FD_206724 | JGI IMG/M metagenome (GOLD analysis project Ga0335071, IMG submission 206724) | Soil microbial communities from Loxahatchee National Wildlife Refuge, Florida, United States - Lox_Sample_1.5 | ecosystem: Environmental > Terrestrial > Soil > Wetlands | place: USA...
TCGCGGCGGGGCCGTAAAAGGCGGCTCCCGCGCCGCGCTGGACCTGGACGTTGTCGGTGCTCGCCATCAGGTCGGGGAAGTCGATCCAGTAGACATTGTGATCCTCCGGGTCGTTCTGCGGGACCCCGTTGATCATGACCGAGATCCGCCTCTGGTCGAACCCCCGGATGTTGATGTAGTTGTATCCGATCCCGTTGCCGTTTTCGGAATACGTTGTGACCGAGGGAAGCTCGGCCAGCAGGAGCGGAACGTCCTGGAGCGAGTACCGCTCGCGGAGGTCCCGCGGTGCAAGGTTGGAAAAGGTGACGGGCGTCTTCCGCTCCGTGGCCTGCGTCGCCGTCACGACGACCGGCGACATCTGGTAGACTGTGTCCCGGGGGGGAGCCCCCTCCTGGGCGCAGAGCGTCCCCGGCAGGACGCAGGCAAGCAGGCCGACAAGGAGCGTTCCGGCGGGCTTCATGATTCCTCTCCAATAAAAATCCCGCAACCGTACCGGCGCGGGAAAAGGAAGCACAAAGCCTCATGATTCCGTTTCCCTACGCTGGTATGATCCAGATCAGGTTTACAGGGTGTGTTCTCAGTCCCACCGTGTTGCGGCGGGACACCCCTAACGGTATGCCAGAGGGTACGTACTTACGGTCTCAATGTCAACTCGGAATCGACGAAGGTCCTGAACCTGTCGAGCGCTTCATCGCTCGCGGTGTGAGAGATGCGCTTTGACCCCGTTAACCAGTACCTGAGTTGTTTGCAGCCGGCAATCTTTCGCAGGTACTCCGCGGAGACACCCAGTGTTACTGTTTCAAAAAACCTCCCGTAGGGAGCGGACTGGGCTTGCACTTTGGGGGATTTAAACACGGTGAGCTGGCTATCCACGACGAGCCCGACCACCTCGATGCCTGCCGGCCTTTCCCCCGAGTACACCAGCCGGATGTAGTACCTGACTGCGCTGTCGCGGGAGACGGACTTCACCAGCTCGCAGCCCGTTTCACAGAGTGTGCAATTGGCTCCTGACCAGAGATTGAACCGGGCGGAGGTCGTCGTCGTGACTCCGGTTTCAACGTCTGTTTCGACGACTGTCTCGGTGTGCCCAATGCACCCTGCGAATGCGATCGCCAACAGCAAAAGAACTCTCATCGTTCGCGCGATGGGAATGAAAGGTTTAGGGTTGGCCTTGCCTTTCAGTCGATGCATAGTGGGCACTGCGGCCGCACATTTCAGGCCATGCTTCGTTCATTTTTGTCGTCAATGCCGTACATTGACGCATTAGCGACCTTTGTGACACCTGCACTTGGGGGAATTGTCGGGACCAGTGACGGGAGGTTAGGCATGCGGACGTGCGAAATAGTGTGAGGTACAATGGTAATCACAGTAGCCGGGGAAGCCAGTCTTCAATCAAGTGGCGGTCGTAAAAAGCAAATAGCCACGGCTATCGCCGTGGCCTATCTGCCGGTCGGGACTCCCGGCCAAGCTGAAACTGTACCTCCTGAAAGCTACCGTCCCTGACACTCAAAGTCAAGAACAAAATGAGGCGATTCACTCTGTTCTTGGACGAATCCGGCGATGAAAGCATGATGAGCATTAATCCCAAGTATCCCGTTCTCGGGATCGGCGGGGTTATCTTTGACGACTATGACTACGTCGCAAGGGAGAACAGCAAAATCAAGCAATTCAAAACGAGAGTCTTCGGCAACGATTCCATTGTTCTGCATTCCCGTGAAATTCGGAAGAAAACGGGCGCATTCACCTGCCTGCAGGATCCGGCGCTGGAGGCATCGTTTAAAGCCGAGTACGATGCGCTCATAGGAGATCTACAGTTCGTTTTCATCTCGCGCATTATCAACAAGGCCGCCCACAGGAGCAAGTACGTGACCCCGTTCCCTCCTTACGAGTGGGCCGTCGAATTGGTGATAGAGAGCTTTGCCAGATTTCTCTACCGAAACCGGGCGCGCGGGCGCGTTCTATGTGAGGCACGCGGCGCCGCCTCAGATCGAAGGGTGAAGGACACCTACACTAGATTACTTGCTGCTGGAACGAATTACATCTCCTCATCGCAATTTCGAAATTCCATCACCGCCCTTTCATTTGTCAGAAAAGCTCAAAATGTTTGTGGCTTGCAGATCGCAGACATGTCCATCTATACAGCGACTTCAGCCACACTCTACAGGAATTTCAAGCGTCGCGATTATTTGGTTTTGAAAAACAAGTTCGACCCATATCATGGCCTCAAGGTTTTCCCCGATATTTCTCTTTGGCCACAGTTCCCATGATTCTGGCTGAATGGTCCACACACTTGACGACACTGATAGAGAACATACGTCATCGGTCGCAAAACGAGAAATTCTCGAGGCCCAGGCTCCGGAAACTCTATCGCTCGATCGCGCGGAATCATACGGGGGACCTTGCGATACGGATCGCGGCGAACCACCGCGCGGTGATCTATGCGAGCGGGGCAGAGAAAACAGACATGGGCATCGATCATCCGGGGGAGACCTGACCGTGCCTGAGCTCCCTGATCTCCTGTACATCCGGCGCTACCTCGAGGGCGCGCTTCCCGGACGCACGGTGAGCGGCGTGGAGGTGAAGCAGCCTGTCCTTATCCGCAACATGCTCAACGAGCCGCCAGAGCAGGCGCTCACGGGGAGGACGTTCACCGCCGTCGGCCAGCGCGGTCCGTTCCTCAGCCTTGCGCTCCGGGAGGATGTCACTCTCGTCATCAACCTCATGCTCGCCGGGCGCCTGCAGCACATGCGCCCCGGCGACAAGCCGCTGGGGTACCTCTGTCTCTCCCTCGCGCTCGACGACGGTACGTCGCTCAGGCTGTGTGACGAGAAGAAAATGGCAAAGCTCTACGTTACGCGGGACGGCACGGCCGGGGATATCCCCCGGTACGGCACGCAGGGTGTGGACATTCTCTCCCCCGCGTTCACGCGCGAAAAATTCCGCGCGATACTCGCCGCAAACGCGCGGCGGCAGGTGCGCGTGATGATCAACGACCAGGAGACGCTGAGCGCGATCGGGAACGCATACGCCGACGAGATCCTCTTCGAGGCCCGGATCCATCCCAAGACGTTCACCGGGCGCCTGAGCCCGGAGGAGGGGGATCGCCTCTACGACGCGATCGGGAGCGTGATGGCATGGGGAACGCGCATGGTGGCGGAGGCGGCGCAGCCGATTCACGTCAAGGTGCGCGAACACCTGAAAGTTCGGAACCGGAAGGGGGAACCCTGCCCGAGGTGCGGCACCACGATCCGCCGGGAAGGGGTGCGGGGACACGACACGTTTTTCTGCCCCGCCTGTCAGCCCCCGTCGCGAAAGCTCTTCATCGACTGGCGGGTGTGATACGGGACACATCCCGCGCCCCGGGGATGCCGATCCACTGCGGCTTTCGCCACTCCGAACGGGGCTCGTTGATTCAGACCCGCACCGGGTGTATATTGGGGACATATCCAGTCTGATCCTTGCGTTATCCACATGACACTCAACGAGTTACTTCATGAACGGACGGCCGCCATCATCGATGACGCCGTCGCGGCAATGGAGCGCGCGCATCTGCGGAGCTATGAAAAGGCCGGCAGCGGCACAACACACCAGAGGCTGAAGGCGCTCTACGTCCTCACCGCCCGCGCGGTGAAGGAGCGGAACCTGGGACCCATGGTCGCGCACAGTGACGCCATCGCACGCGAGCGCTTCTCCTCCGGCTTCGATCTGTGGGAAGTGCAGACGGCGTTCAACGTGCTCGAAGAGGCCATCTGGAGCCGCATACTGAAAGAACTCCCCCCGTCCGAGTACGCCGAGGCACTCGGATTGATCAGCACAGTCCTCGGCACCGGGAAAGACACGCTTGCCCGCCGTTACGTTTCGCTGGCGAGCAAGACCAGGGCCTCGTCGCTGAACCTGCAGTCACTGTTCACCGGCATGGAAGGCGTCTGACATCCCGGACACACGGTACCGCCACTGATCTATTCCAGGACACTCGACTCGGGGGACATATGACTTCAGGCACATCCCGGCCGGTCCGTGCCGCGCTCGGGGCAACACGCGCAGCGATCTGCGGCCTGCTGGCGGCGTGCATCACCCCCGCCGCCCTTGCCCAGAGCGACATGCATGCGCATCTCTTTGCGGGGGCATCCGCCGCGATGACGCGCGCACGACAGGCGAACGCCGATCTCCTGGCGCCGCTGACGTTCGAACAGGGAACCGAGGCGTACGCGAAGGCGGAAGATCTCTTCGACCACCACAGGCCGGTCGACAGGATCCAGGGACTCCTCCAGATCGCCTCCTCGGCGTTCAGCGATGCGGTCGATGCGGCGAAAACGGCACAGGCAGAGTTTGCCACGGTGCTCAAGGCCCGGTCGGACGCGATGAGCGCGGGAGCGCCGCGCGTCTCCGCGAAACTCTGGGCACAGGCCGAGACGCTGCTCCGCTCCGCGGCCTCTTCCCTGGAAGAGGGGACAACGGGGAAAGCCCGCAAGGACGCCGGAGAAGCACAGGGCATCTACCGGTCGGCGGAACTGGAAGCCGTCAAGGAAACGCTCCTCGGACCCGCGCGCGAGCTCCTCGCCCGCGCCGAGGCAATGAACGTCGCCTCGAACGCCCGGCAGACGTTTGAGCGGGCCGGGCAGCGGCTGGAGCTGGCCGAAGCCCTGATCAAACAGAACCGGTACGACCTGACGGAGGCCCGGCACCTGGCCGCGGAGGCGAAATACGAGGCCGCGCACGCGATCTACCTCCACGAGATCATCTCGCAGATGGAGGAACGGAAGAGCTCGTTTGAGGACGCCCTTCTCCTCTCGGAAAGCGCCATCGCCCGGATCGCCGCGGCCCTCAACACGCACGTTGGATTCGACGGGGGCCTCGACCCTGTCGTCGAGCAGATCATCGCCGCCGTCAGAAGCCGCGACTCCGCACGCGCGGGTCTGGCCGACAGCCTCAGGCGTCTGCGCGAAGAGAACGAGGCGCTGCTCCTGAGGCTCAGCCCCGCGGAACGCGGGGCGCCCGCGGGCATCGCCCGCACGGACGAGGCACGGAAGGCCGAAGAACGGCAGCAGATCAACACCGCGGTCGCGCGCGCCGGCAGGTTTTTCGCGCCGCGCGAAGGGCGCGTCCTGCGCGACGGGAACACGGTCATCATCCGGCTCTACGCGCTGGAGTTCACATCCGACAGGAACGCGCTTGCGGCGGGATCCGGGGAGGTCCTCGCCCGGGTGGACAAGGCCATACGGCTCTTCCCCGACTGTCACGTGAAGGTGGAAGGGCACACGGAGCCGGGCGAGAGCGAGACGCTCAACCAGAAAGTGTCGGAGGCGCGCGCGGCGGCGGTGGCCGATTACCTCCGTGCATTCCCTCCCCCCGCAAAGCTGATCGAGTCCGAGGGATGGGGAAGCAGCCGTCCCATCGCCGACAACGCCACCAAGGAGGGGCGGGGCCGCAACAGGAGGATCGACATCGTGATCTTCCCCGACGGCGCGGCCGTCCATCACTGACACCGATGTTCTCCAGCCGGGAAGAGGAACCATGATCAGCACAATTTCGGATTTTGAGCACCTCTGGTCGAGCGAGCTGGAGGGGACACAGAAGATCCTGAAACACCTGACCGACCGCGCGCTCTCCCAGCAGGTCAACCCCCAGGGGCGCACGCTCGCCCGGCTGGCCTGGCACATCACGACATCGATTCCGGAGATGATGTCGCGCACCGGGCTGCAGCTGGCGGGACCCGGGAAGGATGATCCCATTCCTCCCTCCGCGCGCGGGATCGCGCAGGCGTACAGCGAGGCGGCGATATCGCTCCTGGAGCAGGTGAAGGCGCGCTGGACGGACGCCACGCTCAGGGAGAAGGACGACATGTACGGGGAACAGTGGGCCAGGGGCTTCACACTCACCTCGCTGATCCTGCACCAGGTTCACCACCGCGCACAGATGACCGTGCTCATGCGGCAGGCCGGACTCGAAATCCCCGGACTGTACGGACCCGCCCGCCATGAGTGGGCCGCGTATGGCATGACCCCGCCGGAAATCTGACGCCGGCGGGCGGCGCCCCCGAACACACACCGGTACCGGAGCCGCGGTGCTCAATATCGTCCTGCTGGGGCTCACCTCGCTGCTGACCGATATCTCCAGCGAGATGGTCTACCCCCTCATCCCGTTTTTTCTCGCCTCACTCGGCGCCGGGCCCGCCGCGCTCGGATTGATTGAGGGACTCGCCGAAAGCACGGCAAGCCTGCTCAAGGTCGTTTCCGGCCGACTGTCCGACAGGACGGGGCACCGCAAGGGACTCACCATCGCCGGGTACGGCGCTTCCGCGCTGGGAAAGCTTCTCCTTGTGGTCCCCGGGGGGTGGCCCGCGGTGCTCCTGGCACGAACGGTCGACCGCATCGGGAAGGGCGTCCGCTCCGCCCCGCGCGACGCGCTGATCGCGGACAGCACGAGCGAAGCGGCGCGGGGGAGAGCGTTCGGTCTGCACCGCGGAATGGACACCGCCGGCGCAGTGATCGGGACGGGGATCGCGCTGGGGATCATCCTGGGGGGCGGCACGAATTACGTCCGCGTATTTCTCCTCTCGGTGATCCCGGCTGTTGCGGGGGTTGCGCTCCTGTTCCTCGTCCGCGAGGGGACCCGCCGCGCGCAGGGTGTGCCTCCTCCGCCCGGGCTCCGGTGGCGGTCGATGCCGCCCGGTCTCCGCGTCTTCCTCGGCATCGCGCTCCTCTTCACGCTCGGCAATTCTTCCAACACGTTTCTTCTCCTGCGCGCATCGGGGGCGGGCGCCTCCACGGCCGGCGTGCTTGCCCTGTACCTCGTCTACAACGTTTCCTACATGCTCTGGTCGTACCCCGCGGGCTGGCTCTCCGACAGGCTGGGAAGAACAAAGGTCCTTATCTGCGGCTACGCGGTGTACGGGGCCGTCTACTGCGGGTTCGCGGCGATGGGCGAGGGAAGCGCAGCGTGGCTCCCCTGGCTGCTGTTCGTCTGCTACGGAGCCTACAGCGGCCTCACCGACGGCGTCGAGAAGGCGCTCGTGGCGGACCTCGCACCGCGCGAAGCGCGCGGCACTGCCATCGGGCTGCACGCGACATTGACGGGGGCCGGACTGCTGCCCGCGTCCCTCCTGGCGGGAGTTCTGTGGGACTCCGCCGGACCGGCGGCGCCGTTTCTCCTGGGGGGAGCAACCGGCCTGGCGGCCGCCGCGGCGGTCGCGCTGTTTGTGCGCGACGGAACTTCCGCCCCCGCCGGGGCATTGTAGATGTACCAGGCACACACATCCGGCAGGAGATCGTTCATGAACATCGGCATACTCGGCACAGGCGACGTCGCACGCTCGCTCGCCGCGGGATTCCTGAAACTCGGGCACGCCGTCCGCCTCGGCACGCGCGATCCGCGCGGCGCGAAGATCGCCGGGTGGCTCGCGGCGGCCGGGAAAGGAGCAGGCGCGGGGACGTTCGCGGAAGCCGCCGCGTTCGGCGAGGTCGTCGTTCTCGCAACGCTCTGGAGCGGCACGGAAAACGCACTGACGCTCGCGGGGCGGAAGGCCCTCGCCGGGAAGGTCCTCATCGACGCGACCAACCCGCTCGTCTTCACGCCGGGCGCGCCGCCGGCGCTCGCGCTCGGCCACACGGATTCAGGGGGCGAGCAGGTGCAGCGCTGGGTTCCCGAGGCGCGGGTCGTCAAGTGCTTCAACATGGTCGGCCACTCCCACATGGTGTCGCCGTCGTTTCCCGGGGGACCGCCGGACATGTTCATCTGCGGCAACGACGCCGCATCGAAGGAGACGGTGGCGCGTCTCCTGGAGCAGCTCGGGTGGCCGTCGGTCGACCTGGGCGGCATCGAGATGGCTCGCGTGCTCGAACCGCTGTGCATTCTCTGGGTGACGTACGGCATGCGCACGGGCGCATGGGACCACGCGCTCAAGATGCTCCGCAAGTGACCACCCCGGGCGCGTGCCGCCGGTGCCGGCGGCGCGCTCCTCCCTTGCAACTTGTCCTTTCGAGTGATACTTTACCACCTGTTGTTCCCTCCTCACCCACCGGAGAGGCTCATGTTTTACCTCAAATTCATCAAGGACTTCATCAGCATCCTCCGCGCGGGGCAGACACCCGCGCAGGTCGCGGGAGGGTTTGCGCTCGGGTCCATCCTCGGGCTCTCACCCATGCTCACGCTGCAGGGCGCGCTGGTCTGGCTCGTCCTCCTGGCAATTGACGTCAATTTCGCGGCCGCGGGCGTCGCCATGACCTTTTTCAGCCTGATTGCGTTCATTTTCGATCCGTTCTTCCACTGGCTGGGGTACCAGCTCCTCGTGAACGTCGACGGGCTCCGCGGCCTCTGGACATGGCTCTATAACGCCCCGGTTGCGCCCCTCACGCGGTTCAACAATACCGTTGTCATGGGAAGCTTCGTTACGGCGCTGGTCCTGTTCGGCCCCATCTACGCCGGCATGCGGTCGTTCGTTGTGGCGTACCGGACGCACATCCACAGCCGCTTTGAGAAATGGAAGGTCTACCAGGTACTGGACCGGAGCAAGCTCCTTAACTGGTACCGGCGGATCCGCGACCTGAAAGGCTAGCCATGAGAAAGAAGTTCCTCTATTTCGTGCTCATCCCGGCGGTCATCGTCTGCGTGCTGCTGTACTTCTTCCTCGATACGTGGGTGCGGCTGGGACTCGAGGCCGGCGGGGAAGCGGCGGTGGGCGCAAAAGTGGAGATCGAGGGACTGCACGTCTCCCTCTCCCCGCTCGGCATCCGCTGGGCGCGTCTCCAGGTGGCCGACCCCCATGACGGGTGGCGAAACCTCTGTGAAACCGGGAATGTCCGCTTCGCGATGGATATCGGCCAGCTCCTGAGGGGCAAATACATCATCCACGCGATGGAAATCGATGCGCTGATCCTGGGGACGAAGCGAACAACCGACGGGTCGCTCCCCGGGAAACACGCCGCCGAGGCGGCCCCCCCGGGGTCGTTCACCGCGCAGGCGCAGGATGCGGTCGCAAAGTCCGTCGAGAAGCCCCCGGCGGGCTCGTTCAACGTGGCCGGATTTCACCTGAACGCTGACAGCCTGGTCCGCATGCTCGACATCCGGTCGCTCCGCCAGATCGACTCCGTGAAGGCGCGCGCGCTGGCCTCCTCCGCCCAGTGGAACGCATCGCTGGCGGACATGGAGGCATCGAAGAAGAAGCTCGCCGACATCGAAACCGGGCTCAAGTCGATCAACACCTCGCAGCTCAACTCCATCCCGGCGATCACCGGCGCGATCTCCACGGTGGACAACGCCGTCAAGGGGATCAAGGAGGTGTCGTCCACATTCGACGCGCGGAAGGCGTCGATCCAGTCCGACGTGCAGACGCTCACCGCCTCGGCGGGGGCGATCGACCGCGCCGCGGCGGAGGACTTCGCGCACCTCAAGTCGATGGCCAGGCTCCCCAACCTGAGCACAACCGGCGTGGCGAAGCTGCTGGTGGGAGAGCAGACGGTCAACAAAGCGATGACGTACCTCGGGTACGTCGACTGGGCGCGGGCCCACATCGGGAACTCCTCCCCGAAGCCGGACTTCACCACGCCCCCCCGGATGAAGGGGCAGAACATCCCGTTCCCCCTGGAGCACGCCTACCCGAAGTTCCTGATTGAGAAAGCGCGGATCTCCGGCGGGACCGACACCGCCACCTACGGCGGGTTCATCCGCGCGAAGGGGGAAATCGACAACATCACGAACGACCAGAAGCTGACGCATGTGCCGATGACCGCGGCGCTGGAGGGAGTCGAAGGGGGCGGGCGGGCGTTCACCCTGAAGGCGGTCTTCGACAGGACGAAGGACACGCCGTATGACGAATACGAGGCCTCGCTCGGCGGCGTCCCCCTGGCCGAATTCCCCATCGGATCGCAGGATTTCCTTCCGGCCAGGATGATCGGAGCGCGCATGAGCTCGTCGGTCAAGGTGACGGTGCCCGGCAGCGCGTTCGACGCCAGCGCGCGGACAACACTCGCCGGGTTCCACATGTCCTACGCCGCGGAACCCAGAGGAGTCCTGGAAGGCATCATCCGGGAAGTCCTGGGCACGATCAGCGAATTCGAGGTCACGTTCCGGCTCTGGAACACGGGGGGAAAGTTCGACATGGCGCTGGCGACCGACCTCGATGAGAAGATCGCCGCCCGCGCTTCCGCCGCGCTCGGCGCGGAATTCGCGAAAGCGCAGGACGCGCTGAAGGCGAAGCTCGACGCGGTCATCGGACCCAGGAAGGCGGAAGTGCTGAAGCTCGTGAACGACAAGACGGCGGACATCCAGAAGCAGCTCGGCGTTTACGGCGCAGCGATCAGCGACAAACTGGCGATGGCGGACGCGAAGAAAAAAGAGCTGACCGACCGCCTGACAAAGGAACAGAAGGGAAAGGTGGGCGACGCCCTGAAGAATCTTTTGAAGAAATAGGCCGATGTCCGCGCAGGTCACCGGCATACTGGAAATCGATCC
>Ga0335071_10008637_pt1 | contig 10448 bp, 3 predicted proteins | sample Lox_Sample_15_FD_206724 | JGI IMG/M metagenome (GOLD analysis project Ga0335071, IMG submission 206724) | Soil microbial communities from Loxahatchee National Wildlife Refuge, Florida, United States - Lox_Sample_1.5 | ecosystem: Environmental > Terrestrial > Soil > Wetlands | place: USA: Florida...
GGACACTACGGCCTGCTCGACGCGTTCAACCCGCTCACGAACTGGTACAACCCTGACGTGCTTGGCATTGACCTCGGCATTACCATGCTGATGGCGGAAAATCAGCGCACGGGACTCATCTGGAATACATTCATGTCGAACCCTGAGGCGCAACAGGCCATGCAACTCGCCGGTTTCGTCGCGAATTCCTAACGCAAGAACAAGGTCGCAATGAAGAAGCCGCGCTCGATGCGCGGCTTCTTTTTCCTGTGTTCGTATTGCTCTTCTGCCCGGAAGTATAGAACTCCGTTTACCCTACTGCTTTATTTCGAACTTCACGGGCGTGCCGCTGGCAGAATCGTGAGAGACCCACACGCTTACCTCTTCGGGCTCCACGATCTCCTTCATATCGATGTTCCAGAACGCAAGCTCGTCGCGACCGAGCGTGAAGGTTACGTTCTTCGATTCGCCGGGCGCGAGTGTGATTTTCTTGAATCCCTTCAGCTCGCGTACCGGCATGGTTACGCTGGTTCCGCGACGCCGGATGTAGAGTTGCACCACTTCGGCTCCGGCCACGTTCCCCGAGTTGCGTACGGTCGCCGTTATCCGAACGGCGGCATCGGGCTTGCCTCCGTTCAGTAAGGCTGCACTCGTCGAAGCAGTGCTGAGCTGCGGCGCGGAGTATTCGAACGTGGTGTAGGAGAGTCCGTAGCCAAACGGATAGGCCGGCGCATTCGTCTCATCGAGATAACGCGAAACATATTTACTGTCCGAATCGTACGGAGGCTTGCTGAGATCAACGCCGTCCGCTGGACGTCCGGTACTGAGGTGGTTGTAATACAGCGGCTCCTGCCCAACCGTGCGTGGGAAGCTGACCGTGAGGCGTCCGCTCGGATTCGCATCTCCGAATAGAGTGCGTACCAGGGCAGGACCGGCTTCCACGCCCGGATACCAAGCTTCAAGGATCGCCGAGAGCTTCGGCTCAAGTTCGCCGAACGTAAGCGGATGTCCGTTGAACAACAACATCACCGAGGGCTTGCCGGCATTTTCAACCTCGCGAACCAGGTCCTTCTGACCTCCGGGGAGATCGAGCGAGGCGACGGAGGCGGCCTCACCTGTTCTCTCGCTTGCGTGTTCGCCGAGCGCTAGTACGACGACGTCAGCGGAGCGCGCTGCTTCCACCGCCTTCTGTGGGTCGCAGTTCGGGACGATGGTCATCGTGCACGCCTGAACATAATTCACGCTGATGTTGTGTCCACGCGCATACTCTTCGAGCGCACTGCGCAATGTCACAACATCGGTCGCTTTTCCCTGTCCTGACCATGATCCGAGCATCGCGTCGCGATCGTCCGCAAACGGTCCAATCAAGGCAATTGTGTGAACCGTCTTGGTATCGAGCGGCAGCACCGCGTGTCCGTTCTTGCCCTCGTTCTTCAACAGTACGAAAGAGCTTCCTGCCGCCTGACGTGCAACTGCGCGCGCATCTTCCGGGATTGGGCCAGAGAAAACCGGATGCGCCTCGTCTGCGTAAGGCGTGTCAAACAGGCCCAGTGCAAACTTCACCCGCAGTACGTCCCGAACTGCGTTGTCGATCTCAGCTTCTGAGATGGATCCGCTGCGCACGAGTTCGGCCAAGTGCAATTCATACAGGTTATCCTGCATGTCGCTGGTCACGCCGGCCTTGAAAGCCTTGAGCGCCGCGGTCTTGCCGTCGATGGCAATGCCGTGCTCCATCACTTCCTTCACGGATTCCCAATCGCCGACAACCACGCCCTTGAATCCCCACTCTTTGCGCAGCACTTGCCCGAGGGTGAACGGATTTGCCGATGCGGGCACACCGTTAAGAGAATTGAAGGCGGCCATAAAGCTCAATATGCCTTCCTGCTCAGCCGCTCGGAACGGTCGCAGATACACTTCACGAAGAGTGTGTTCTGAAATTTCGGTGGTGTTGTAGTCGCGACCGCCTTCGGCCGCGCCGTAGCCGACAAAATGCTTCGCACATCCCGCAAGCAAAGGCTTAGACCCTGTGCCCTGGTATCCGCGCACGTACGCGCGTGCTATGGCAGCGGCGAGATAGGGGTCCTCTCCTTCGCTTTCCACGATTCGGCCCCAGCGGCCGTCGCGTGCGATGTCGAGCATTGGCGAATACACCCAGTTGATTCCATCTGCCCGGCTCTCGCGCGCGGCAATGCGAGCCGCACTCTCGATAAGCTGTGTGTCCCAGGTGGCAGACATTCCTAGCGGAACCGGGAAGGTCGTTCTGTATCCATGGATTACATCCAACCCGAGCAACATGGGGATATGCAACCGCGATCTCTCAACCGCGATGCGCTGCATTGCGTTAGCCTCGCGTGCTCCCACCAGGTTGAAAAGCGCTCCGACATGGCCGGCCGAAACCATTTCAGGAAAAGGCAGGAGGCCAGTACCCGGGCCTGTTGCCGTACCTGCAGAATACGTGTTCAGCTGCCCGACTTTTTCTTCGAGCGTCATCTGCTTGAGCAGCGTATTGATGCGCGATTCGACTTCTTGAGAGGTGGTAGCAGGCTGCGCCCAAGCTGGAAGAACGGAAACGGGAAACGACAGTACTGCCAGGAGAATTGCGGCGGAGAATTTCATACCTCAAATCTCTCCAGAAGAGGACATGAATGCTGGCGCGCAGCGCTACCGGAACTGTCTCGGCGGCACCGCGCCAGAGTCTCTGATATTTGTAGCGCAATCAGCCGCGATTGTCACTAAATCGTTTCAGTAAATCACATCGAGCAGAAGATCTACGAGATGCCCCCGCGAGAGGGGATCAGCATCCGCGCATTTTCTCACCGTCGCCGACATCGAGCGATCGGCTCGCTTCTATGAAAACTTTTCCGCGCTCGCATTCTGAGCATGGGTGACGGCAACGCGCCTGCGTACCTTCAGCTTGCGAATATCTGGATGATTCTGAACATTGGAGACGGGCCGACCCGGATAAGCCCACGGTGGCGCTCAGCATCCCCGACCCGAATCACATCAACAGCTTTGTGAACCGATTCCGCCAACCTGCCCCTTCTACCGTGACGCGGGTCACAGACGCTGGGTCATATCGGAGACAAAATGCCCGGCACTCGGCTATGCGCCCACGTCCTTGGCAGTAGCAGCCTCGCGTTGCAAAAGACGTGCTCAAAGGAGCGTCATGAACCGCATTGACCCCTCGGGTAGTCGCCTCAAGAATCCGTTCCGGAAACTGTTCCCTCAGCCCACGGAATATCCATTGCTCGACCGCGGCTGGATCATCGCGAATCATAAACTCGTATCCTTCCACGCGGCGTTCCTCACATCGCTGCTCAGCATCGCGCCCACTGTCTCGTCGCGTCTGGACGTGATCCGGCAGATGTTCCTCAGCGTCGAGGTCATCATCTCCTGCGCAATGTGGTATCTCGCGTGGCACACCAACATCGCCATTCACGAGATCGGGCATTACCTAGCCGCGGTGAAGACCAACAACCTGCGGCCCGAACTCGCGGTGACCGCCGAGAAGAAACTGCAACAGGGCGCATTCGAACGCTTCGTCTGGTACTTGGAAATGTTCCTCAAGATCCCGTGGGGTGCGTTCGAGGGCGTGAATAAAGAAAGCGGAAGCTTCCATCCCGCTGTCAAGACGCAGAACCTCGCCGTCGCAGCCGCAGGTCCGCAATACAGCAAGGTGCTAAGCCAGATTTGCTTCCTGCCCGGAATCCTCTTAATTCTCTACGGCTTCAACATGAACGTGCCCGTACTCGTCTATGTGGGGCGGTTCCTGTTCACCATCGGCGTGGTCGCGCTCTTCGACTTCTTGTTGGCCGACGCCGGAAAGTACAAAGCCTTTAAGCAGCGCCAGAAGGAAGCCGCCGAGAAAGCCGCCGCCGTTCGCGCCGCCGAACCCGCCAAGGAAGCGCTTGAGGGTCGCACGGGCAAACCGGCGGAGTTGCGTCGCAAACTGCGCCTGCATCGTTTGCAGGAGTTGAAGCTTGCCGACGGGCAGGTCGTGTTCGCGCCCTGGGAGTTCCGCAACTCCATTATGGGCGGACGCCACACCGAGGAAATGGGCGGCAATCTCAGCTTCCAGGAATTCATGTTCCTGCCCCTGACCGCGCAGGACTACATCGAAGCGCAGCGCGTCACCAACATGCTGCAGGGACGCGCCATTCAGATCATTCAGGACACCGAAGGTCTGAACTTCGTTGGCATCGGACTCGAAGGTGGCATCGTCGCCTCCTACGCACGCGGCAAAGGTGACGATCTGCCTGAAGAGCGCGCTCTCCGCGTCGCGGTGCAGGCGATCGAGGAATGCGGCTTTGTGCCAGATCGCGACGTCTGCATCGCACTCGATCCCGCGGCAAGTGAGTTGAGCAACGCCTATCGCGAGAAGACCGGCGAAAAAGAATCCGTGGGCCAGTACCTGTTCTGGAGAGCCGAAGATCCCAAGGTACTCACCACCGACGAGATGGTCGACCTCTACGTGAATTGGGTGAAAAAGTACCCGATCGTTTCCATCGAAGACGGTTTTGCCGAGGACGATTACGAAGGCTGGAAGAAGTTGATGGCCGCTCTCGATAAAGACATCCTCATCATCGGCGACGACCTAGTTACCACCAAGGACTCCACCATCAAGAATTGCGCCGAGCAAGGCTTGATCAACACGGCGCTCATAAAGGCCAACCAGATCGGCTCACTGTCGGAAACGCTGCTCGCAACCCGCATCGCAAAAGAGATGAACCTTGCGCTCGTCGTATCGCACCGCTCCAAGTCTCCGAACGAAGTGATGGAAGCCGACATCGCCTTCGGAGTCGGCGCGCTTGGACTCAAGTGCGGTGGTGGCGCGAACACCGAACGGCTTGTGAAATACGGTCGCATTGTCGACTTGATGGAGATGGCGAAAAAAGGCATCCGCCCAACCCGCAGGATCGATCCGGATACCATCATCGTCGACATCTCCGCGCACGAAGAGCCGACAAACGCCGGCATTCCAACGGTTGGCGTGGTCATCATGCTCGACAACGGCATGAAGTTCACCGCGGCGACCCCGCTCGGCACCTCGGCTGGAACCGACGAGGCCATCCACCTCGTCGACAGCATCATCGAGGAAAGCCCGCTCACGCGGAAGTACCCACAGTACTTCATTGCCAAGGAGAAAGAGAAGACCTACCGCTTCAAGCTCGACGTCGACGCCGAAGCAATCACCCGCGAAAACAGCGAACTCGCGAGCCTGTGGGTGCGGGCGAAACGCTACAACGGCAAAGGCTGCCTGAACGCCGTTGAAAATGTCGAGCAGATCATCGCGCCGTGCTTCCTCGGACAGAAGGTTTCCTCGCTCGGCAACCTCGTAGATCTCGACCGCACATTGCTGATGCTCGAACTCGACTTGGCGGTCAAGCGCGGCAAGATCTCTCCCGACGCTACGCCGGAGCAGAAGATTCAGATCATGCAGCGCAAGGCCAACCTCGGCATGAACGCTGTGCTCTCGATGTCGCTCGCGCTCGGACGCCTCATCGCCGCGCGCGACTGCCGCGAACTGCCCGATTTGCTGCGCGCACTCGAGCCTGTAATCGACCGCGAATACCTGTATGGACTGAAGCCGGCGCCCACCGACAACAAAGAAAAGATGGCGGTCGCAGTTTCATAGATAGCTGTTGCCTGAAGCGCAGGAGCAATCCTCCTGCGCTTCTCTTATGTCTTAGTTACAAATGGAAATGAATGAACTGTCATGGTGAGCGCAGCACTCGAACTCTGTTCGAGTGCGTAGTCGAACCACCCTGTGTTTCAGCCGCACCTCGAAACACAACGTTGCTCCACTGCGCACACGGGCTACGCCCCTCTGCTCCGGTCGCAACGACCGTTTTTATCTATCATCCGGGCCCGGCACCGGAACGTTCTCTTCCTTACAGATCTTCTCCAACTGGCTGAATGACCAGTACGCTTTGAAGTCGTAAAAATGGTTGTACGGCTGCTGCAGCATCTCCAACACGCTTGCCGACTGCGGATCGCTCCAGGCAGGCAGCGCCTTTCTCGCATCCTCAAGAGGCGCTCCGCTGAGCTTCAGCGTCATCAAGCCGCCCGTGAGATTGCCAGCGTGCAGCGAGAGCTCTTCCAATCCGTTCTTCAGGATCGTCTTCCGCGCCAGCAGCACTTTGCGTTCGCCGACGCTGCGCAGTATCTGCATGTACTTTTCGAACAGCACCCACTCGTTCACCAGCAGCGCAATCTCTACCGGCGTCAACGCCTTCCAGAACGCAACCGGGTAACGCAGGCAAAGGAAGCGCCCCAGCATGAATGCGCCCGCTTCGTATCCCGAGATGCGGTCGTTCAGACATTTTGCCAGAGCCTGCTTGTAGAACGTGATCTTGCGCTCCAGCGTCAGCATCTCGAACACATTGCTCTGTCCGAGATGATCGCCGATGTCGCTCTTCAATACCTCTTCCATGTAAGGAGTTTTGTGATTATCGAACCAGCCATTCACCAACCGACGTGCCGCTTCGTGATCGCTGCGCAGTTCGAAGTTCACCAGCCGTATGACTTCACTGAACGTGGCCGTCTGATCGTATTCGCGTCCTTTGCTCAGTTGCTGGTAGTAGCGAAACGCGTACGCAATCTCGGAGAAGCTATCCTTCTCTTCCTCGTCCAGATCGAGAAGTTCGCCTTTCATGTAGCGCAACAGCCGTCCCGCCTTGAACTCGGCTTTGCCAACGTAGACACCCATGCGCCGCGATGAAATCGTCACCCAATCGCCTTCGCGGATCTCTTCGCCGATCGAGTTGACCAGGCCCACTCCGGGCACCAGCTTCGCTCCGCCTTTCTCCATGCTCAGCAGGCCCGGAATACCCAGGCTTTGGCAGATTGTTACGACGTGCACCGCCGCCGAGGTCAGGCTGATGATGGCGTCCATTTCGCGCATTACTGCCGAGTCAGTCGGCAGGAACGTCTGCTTGCAGAGACATACCTTCTCGTTGTTTGCTTTCGCATTCAGCGCCGTGCTGTCGCTGAAATACACGCGCGCGGAAACCGCCGAGCGCGGCAGTACAGAAACTCCCGGGCAGAAGCAATGCAGAGATTTGAATTGCCCTTCGTCGATCGTGTCGCTCGTGATCTGCTTGATGTGATAGGGGCGCACCAGCTCCGTCACCCGCTGACGCGAGATGATTCCCGCCTTGTGCATGTCAACAGCGGAGACCAGCGCCGCGCGTCCGACCATACCCGTCTGATTCAGTTGAAGGACCGCGAACAATTGATGTCGCTTCGTCGCTTCCACCGCGAACTCAATCGTCACCGGGGATTCGAATTCACGCTCCAGCTTCGCCAGCGACGGCACAAAGTGATGCACGGCCGGGAACTGCTCCTTGATTGCGTCGCGATGGTTGAAGACGCACGTCTGCGTCTCCGCCGTACCGGTCATCATCTCTTCGCCGAAAACGTTGTGCGCGGTCTGCAACTCAATGCCAACCCCAAGCTTCGTGTGCCGGCTATTGAGAACACCGACGTACGCGATGTCGTCGCGCACGGTGCAGATCATCTTTTGCAGAATCAGGCTAGGCAGATGCTCCGCCCCGCGGCACAGCGCAATCACAAGTTCCTGGTTCGCCTCAAAATGCTCATACGCCTGCTGCGCAAGAAAGCGAACCTGTGCGAACGGGTCGGAAATGAGCGTCCGGTTCTTGTGGTCGAGTTTGTCGAGAATGCGCTCAATGAGTATCTGCGACTGCTGGGCGGGGAGTTCGGAGTGCACGGCTCGTACGATCGCCTGATGCTCGTCTTCACCGAGGCACTGGCACAGGTTGCGCAGGTTGTTCAGGAACATCTTGCGTGCGGGCACTGCGCCGTACCGCTTCTCCAGGCACGGCAACGTCGACGGTGTCACGCCAACGTTCAAATAGGTTTCGAGCAGTCCGGGGATGTAGTAAGCCGTAGCGCAGCGCAACGCCAACACCAGAGGGTTCGCCGGGTCGCCCAGCTTCTCCATCGTGAGAGTTTCAAGCTGCTGAATTCCATCCGCGAGGTGATCTTCGAAATGACGCACTCGGTCCGCGTAGGCGCGTGTGGTAAGCACCGAGAAGTCCGGAACCGGATAACCTTCCTGGCTCAGCTTAAGTAGAATGAAGGCCTTCTGGCTGATCTCTTGCTCGGAATGCGGCTCACAACTGGTGGAAGGAACGACATACAACGTCTCTTTCGGAGAAACCGGCTCGGCCTCGCGAAACGACTCTTGGTTTTCACTGGAGAGGAGCTTCGCGGCATCGGCGTCGCCCTGACGCGCATTCAGGATCAGCGAGAGGTGTCGCTTCCCTTTTTCTTCGTCCTCGTTCACCAGCGCCGGGACATCTGAATCGCTGATGAAGATGCTGCCTTTTGAGCCATCCTTCAGCTCATACTCGACCACCGGAGGAGAATAACCCGGGCAATCCGTGCCGCCTTCCCTCTTTGTCGAGTGCATGGCGCGACGGGTAGCAAGACTGCGCTGGTTGAAAAAGTTTCCCCGGATGCGGAAGTCGCGAATTTCAAGCCCTGTGAGCAGTTGCATGGGCCTGAACGTTGACTCCGCATGCACAATTTGTCTGTGCGATTAGTCACGACCTGCCGTGACCTTACATCACGGCGTGCCTGGAATTGAGGTTCTCGTTTACCCGAACAAATCGTGTGCCGCTGTTCTCGGCAGATCCAAAAATCACGAATTGGTCACTTTGCCCACCATGAATGAACGTAACTCTGCGGGAACGGTGCGATCCGTTCTCAATACCTCTGCACTGTCTGTCTGTTGTATGGTGCCGGGAGGGGGGGTCGAACCCCCACGAGGGGTAAACCTCGGCGGATTTTGAGTCCGCTGCGTCTGCCAGTTCCGCCATCCCGGCATGGGAAATAAATATTCGCGGCAGAGCAACTTACTCGCGACTCGCGGTGATTGGTCCAACGTGGTCAAAATCACTGGCGCAAGTTTTGCTGTCAGTTGCTTCGTTCTGAGCAAGTTTAGTATCGCACAACCGCTGCACCGGTTCCAACTGGCGCGGTGGAGCAAGATGGGTGTCGCAAGATTCGGCGACGCTCAGAGCCTTCGCCGTGATTTCGCGTCGTGCAACGCGTTACCGTCTTCTCTGATAGATGTCGTAGCACTCGTACTCCGAGACGCTGCCAAGCCAGAACTGTGCTCCGCAGAACTCTTTCGCCTTGGTGAACCCCTGGCTTGTGAGTTTGGTGCTGGTGGCGTTCGAGCGCACGGGTTTCGGAGAAGACAGGCCGCCAAATGGGACAATAACGATCGCGTTCGCCGGCAGATCCTGATCGAGGATGCGGTTCGCCTGTGCGGCGCGATGCGTGGACCACGTCCAATACGCCTCCGGCCAGTTCGCGAAAATGTTCTTTTCGAAGTAAGGCTCGATCGCCGTGCCGTAGAAGTTCACGCAGTAGATGCGCCGGTGACCGACCTGCGGCTCAAGGTACTGCGCGGTCGCTTTTGCGCCGGAATATGGCTCTCGAATTTCGGTGTAGATTGTCTTTGCCGTTGCAGGCACCTGGCACGTGATCAGCACTGCAATCGCCGCCGCCAGCGCAAGCTTCGGTGCATCGAACTTCGCCGAATTCTCTGCGGGCCAAGCTCCCCACACAGACACGAGGAATGCGGTGAGCGCCATTCCGTAGTGCCATGGGCGCGACCACACGAAGCCCATCGCCAGCACCGTGAACAAGAACGGCAGTGTGCAATGCAATCTCCTGACAGCGAAAAACCACGACAGCACCATCAACGCAAGCACCACGCCCTGCACAATTCCGAATGGCTGCTTGCCCGCGGTGATTGGGTAGAGCAGAAGCAGGCATGTGGCGACTATTGCTGTGCGCAATCCGCTTCTTCTCGCCGCCACAACCCAGATCGCCGCGATGAGCACGCCGACGAGCAACCACGATGGAGTCAGTCCGATTGCTTTGCTGAATCCCGCGAGGCCGTCGAACGCGCTCGTGATGCTTTCCATTCGCGTGCCCTTGCGCAGTTGCACCGCCGCCTTGAAGCTGCAATCCGGGTAGGGCGCCGCAAGCGCTCTCGCGACGAACGCGGAAACGAGCACAAGCGCTCCACCGACGCCAAGTTCGAGCATCGGCGCGCCACGCACGCCCCCCTTCCTCAGTTCGCGAAGGCAATCCCACGCGAATGCGCAGGCAATTCCCATCGCGATGGTGAAGCCGTGCATGTTGGTCTGGGCCAGCAATGCGAGCACCGCGGCTAGCGGGATGATCCGAACCGGTCGTACTCTCCAAATTGCCGCGGCGGCGAAGGCAAGCAGCGTAGACAGCGCGTAGCTGCGGGTTACGACCGCGTACTGAAACTGATAGTAGAACGCGAACGGAACGAGCAATCGTACTGGAGCAGGCAGCGGACTCCAGCGCAACCAGATGTACATTCCGCATGACACGAGCGCGACCGAAACCACGCCAAGCGTCGCGTATGGCAAATGCGCTCGCGCCAGGATCCAAAGCAG
>Ga0335071_10008638_pt1 | contig 10448 bp, 8 predicted proteins | sample Lox_Sample_15_FD_206724 | JGI IMG/M metagenome (GOLD analysis project Ga0335071, IMG submission 206724) | Soil microbial communities from Loxahatchee National Wildlife Refuge, Florida, United States - Lox_Sample_1.5 | ecosystem: Environmental > Terrestrial > Soil > Wetlands | place: USA: Florida...
GCCTTTCCTTTCCAACGAAACCGGTGCCCCTGCTGCCGAACGAGCAGGCGTTCCTCGGCTCCGCGCGACTGGGCGGCGAGCCATTCCAGGGAGGCGTCAAGTACATCATGGCGCAGTGGATGGAGATCGAGGCGGACTTCGAGCAGATGATGGTCGGTGCCATGACCCCGGGGCGCTTCCTCTCCGGCGTGGACTCCCGGAGGGCGGCCATCGCCGCGGCTGCCCGGGATCCGTCCTGGCCGCCGCCTACGGAGCCCGGCCCAGCGAGTCCTTGAAGGCGGAAGGGGCGAGGCCGGTTTCCTTCTTGAACACCCTGGAGAAATACAGCGGGTCCTCGTAGCCCACGGCCGCCGCCACCTGCTTGATCTCGATGTGGGGATGCCCGGCGAGAAGCCTCTTGGCCTTCTCGATGCGCAGGCGGATGAGGTCCTGCGTGGGTGTGCGCCCGGTGACCCTTCGGTAGAGCCTCAGGAGGTATGCCGGCTTGCAGCCGAAAGACGAGGCCAGCCGCTCGAGGGAGCAGGCGCGTCGGTAGTGCTCCTGGAGGTAGATCTCCACGGACTTCGCCAGCTCCGTTTCGCGCGCGCCGATGCGGTCGAGCCCGAACTCGGCGTCGATGGTGCCGGCGGACGTCTCGAGGCGGATGCGGATGCGCCGCAGCACCTCGCGCAGCTTCTCCGCGTCGATGGGTTTCAGGAGGTAGTCGTCCACGCCGAGCTCGATGGCCTGCCGCGCATACTCGAACTCGCTGTAGCCGGAGACGATGAGCACCCGCAGCTCGGGGTTGACGCGGCGGACCCGCTCCACGAGCTCCAGCCCCGCCAGGACGGGCATCTTGATGTCGGTGACCAGGAGGTCGGGGAGATGGCGCTCCACCAGGTCCGCGGCTTCCTCGCCGTCCGCGGCGGTACCCACGCATTCGAACCCCCGGTCCATCTCCACGATCTTGCGGGCCAGGTAGTCCCGCATCCGCTCCTCGTCCTCCGCGACGACGAAGTGGAACCGGCGATCAGTCATTGCAGGCCGCCCCGATCACCACGCGGGCGCCTCCCTCGGGCCGGTTGGCGATCTCGAAGACGGCACCCTCCCCGAACGCCAGCCTCAGCCGCTCGTAGGAGTTGAGAATCCCCATGCCCGAGATCGACATCGCCGGAAGACCGGTGGATTCGCGGGCGGCAATCCGCCCGGAAATCCGGGCGAGCGTTTCCGCCTCGAACCCCGGGCCGTTGTCCAGGATCTCGATCCGCCACGCCCCGTTCTGCCGCCCGCCCCGCAGCTCGATGCGCCATGGCGGACGGGTGGAGGTCCCGTACTTGAAGCAGTTCTCGATGAACGGCTGGAGGATCAGGCGGGGAACGACGACCTCCCGCAGCGTGTCGGAGATCCCCACCACGTACTCCAGGCTTCCACCGAACCTCGCCCTCATGGCCGCCAGGTAGCTGCGGGCGTACTCGATCTCGGTCCCGAGCGTGGCGGTGGTACCTTCGGAGGAGGAGACGTACCGAAGGACCCGCACGAGGTTCATGATCAGGCCCTGGATCGCCTCCGGGGAGCCCTCCTCCGCCATGATGCCAATGGTCTGGAGCATGTTGTGGAGGAAGTGCGGGTTGAGCTGGGCCTGCAGGGCGACCAGCTGTGCCTGCCTCTCGTGCGCCCGCAGGGCCACTGCCTCCTGGATCGACTGGTTGAGCGTGCGCCTCATGTCGCGGAACGCCAGGCGCAGCTCGTCGATCTCGCCAAGGCTCGCCCCTGGCGTCCGCTCGACGGACTGCTCCAGGTTGCCGAGGTCGAGCGCCTCGATTTCCGCGTGCAGCGCCTTCAGGGGCACGGTCAATCGGCGCGCGATGAAGTAGGAGGCGGCCAGGGAGCAGGCGATGGCGGCCAGCGTGAGGGCGGCGATCCGCGCGGCGTACTGCAGGACGCTCTCGGTCAGGCCGGCGGCCGGTTCCCCGATGAGCAGCGTCCAACCGGTCGTCGGCGAGGAGGCCACCGCGAGGATCTGCGGCTCCCGCTTCCCGGGGATCCTGCCGGCCACGATGGGGCGGCGCGCCGCCTGGCCGGCGAGGCCCAGCAGGGTGGCCCGGTCCGCGGCGGGGCCATCGTAGGGGTACAACTGGTTGCCGTTGCCGTCGAAGACGAACGCGGAGACGGGTGAGCCGCGCAGGAGGTCCAGCTCTCCGAACAGCGTGTCGCCATACTGCTCCACCTCCACGATGCCCTGGGTGGACAGCAACGGGTCCTGGAACGTGCGCAGCAGCGAGACGTAGCGCTTGTCCTTGACGATGATCGACGTCTCCTCCAGGAGGGAGTCCATGTGGGGCGGAAGGATCACGCGTTCGCCGTTCGCCTGCATGACCTCCCCGTACCAGGGTTCGTTCCTCGCGTCCCGATCGATGAGCTGGCTGTAGTAGCCGGCCCCGATCATCTCCCCGCGCAGGTCGAACACGTTGACCTGCGGCGCGGACCGCCGCGGCCCCAGGATCGTCTCGCAGATCTCGATCAGCGCTTCCGTGTTCTCCAGCTTGGCGATTCTCTGGGCCGCGGAGGCCGGGGCGCGGGGCAGGGCGAGGTGACGCGCGTAAAGGCCCTGGAAGACGCGGGAATAGATCAGCGTCAGGCTCAGCCGGTTGATCTCCGAGACCTGCGACTCCAGGTTGACCGCGAGGGAGCGTGAGAGCGAGGTCAGGGTATCCGCGAACCGCTCGCGCGCCACGGCCGAGATGTAGTCATACACGACGAGGGAAAATGCGATGAGCACCACCACCAGCAGGAGCGAGACGTAGAGGAAGATGGATCCGCGGACGGTCCGGCGGCGCGCCACGGGCCCATGATAGCACACGGTGCCGGGGCTCGACGCGGAATTTTCTCCATGACGCCGCGCAATCCTGTCCATTTACGGCGTGCCGGCGCGGCCCGATACTGGGCCGGGAAAAACCCGCAAGGAGGTGCGCATGATCAAACGATGGATTCTCTGTCTCGCGCTCGTTGCCCTCTCCGCCGCCGGCCTGGTGGCGCAGACGCTGACGGTCTGGGACTTCAAGTACAGCGAGGTCAACCCGGGGGGCGCCCAGGCTCCCATGAAGCAGATCGACGCGCTGTTCCAGCAGAAGAACCCGGGCGTCACGATCAACCACGTGGCACAGCCGCTCGAGCCGCAGTACTACCAGATCATCCAGGCCGCGGCCACCGCGAACCAGGGACCGGACGTGGCAATGTTCCACCCCGGGGCCCGGGAATACGGCTTCGGTGACATCCTGGTCGACCTGACCCCGTTCATCCAGGACGTGAAGGGCCAGTTCACCGCCGCCAGCATCGCCATGGTCTCCATGGACGGCAAGATGGGCGCGCCGATCAAGCTCCTGCCCATGACCATGCAGGGGTTCGGCATCTACTACAACAAGGCCTATTTCAAGAAGGCGGGCCTGAATCCCGACCAGCCCCCCAAGACGGCGGCGCAGTTCCTGGTGGCCTGCGAGAAGCTGAAGGCCGCGGGCATCGTTCCGATCACCGTGGGACAGACGTACACGATCGACTTCCTGCTGCGCTGCCTCGTGGCGAATGCCTACGGGCCGAACGTCGCCGGGCTGAAGGATGGCTCGGTGAGCTACACCGACCCGCTCTTCAAGGAAAGCGTCCAGTTCGTCAAGACGCTCGTGGACAAGGGCTACCTGGAGAAGGACGGGTTCTCCCGCCCGTATTTCATGGACGGGATCGACAAGTTCGCGGCTGGAACCGGCGGCATGTTCGTCGGCCTGCTGTCGGATGTCGGCAACTGGAAGAGGTTCTCCGACGCGCTGGGAGCCGATAATATCGGCTACTTCCCCACGGTCAACTTCCCGGACAGCAAGTACAAGGACCAGCAGGTCGCCCAGGGCGCGGGAATCGGCTACGGCGTCATGACGTGGTCCAAGAACCAGAAGCTGGCCGTTGCGTACGTGAAGTTCGTCACCACCGGCGAGGGAGCGGGGATCTATGCCAGCATGACCGGCGCGCTGTCGCCCAACTCGGCGGCGGGCGGCTCCGGCGGCGGGTACCCGGCCCTCAAGACGATCCAGCAGTACCTCAAGGGCGGCCTGGCGCTCGACTATCTCCCGATGTTCTATAACGGGTACGAGGACGACACCAACCGGTTGAACGACCGTCTCTTCGTGACGGGCGAGCTCACCATCGACCAGTACATCGCCGAGTACCAGAAGCTCATCACGAAGTAGAGCTCTTCAAGGGCAGGATGGGGCGTCCGAGCCCCATCCTCCCCGTACCAGCCGGGAGCACCGCCATGCGCAATCGAGGGCTCGAACGAGACGGAGTGGCCCCTTACCTCTTCCTGGCGCCGCTCCTGGTGCTGCTCGCCGCCTTCATTCTCTATCCCGTCATCATGAACCTCGTGGCAAGCTTCACGGAGTGGAAGGGGTACGGTCCCATGAAGTGGATCGGCCCGGCCAACTACCGGGCCATGGTCGCCGACCAGGCGTTCTGGACGTCCATCCGGAACACCGCCATCCTGGTGTGCTACATCCCTTTGAGCGTGGCCGTGACCGTGTTCGTCTCCGCGCTCCTCCGCGAGGGCGTGCGGGGATGGAAAGCCTACCGCGCCATCCTCTACATCCCGAATCTCCTGGGGCTGGTCATCATCGGCGTGGTGTTCTCGATCTACCTCCGTGACGACGGTCCGATCAACCTCGCGCTCCGGTGGGTCGGCGGTCCGACCCTGCGCTTCCTGATCTCTCCCTGGCTGGCCATCAACTCGATTGCCGTCATCAAGGTGATCTGGATTCACCTGGGCTTCGGCCTCATCTACTTCCTGGCCGCCATGAACGGGATCGACCCGGGGGTCTACGAGGCGGCGATCATCGACGGCGCGAGGTTTTTCCAGACGCTGTGGCGCGTCACCGTGCCGAGCATCCGCTTTGCCATCGAGTTCTGGGTGGTCTTCAACTTCATCGAGGTGTTCGCCCGCATGTTCAGCCTCATCTACACGCTCACGCAGGGCGGGCCCGGGTACGCGACCTTCACCCTGGAGTACGGCATCTTCATCCAGGGATTCGCGAAGTTCCGCGTCGGGTACTCCAGCGCGTGGTCCATGGTCCTGTTCCTGGTCTGTGCCGTCATCTCGGTCGTCCAGATCCGCCTGATGCGGAGGAGCCGCGCATGAGGAAGGCCTCGTCCATCGGCGCCGGGTGGCGCGCGCTCGTCCAGGTGCTCCTGCTCCTGCTGGTCATCGCCTCGATCCTCCCGCTGTACAACGTGGTCGCGGCGAGCTTCAAGTCGGCGGACGAGTTCGTCTCGAACTCCTTTCTCCCCCCGCGCGTTCCCATCGCCGACAACTACGTCTACGCGGCCATCAGCGGCAGGCTGCTTCGCTACGCCGTCAACAGCCTCATCCTCGTGCCGCTCGGGCTGGTGGTCTACCTCGCGGTCTGCATCAGCGCGGGCTACGCGTTCGGCAAGATGCGGTTCCGTCTCCGCCTGCCCCTGTTTCTCTTCGTGCTCTTTCTCCTGATCTTTCCGCAGCTCCTGCTGGCCACCCAGGTCTTCAAGCTGACCTCCCTGCTCCACCTGACGAATACCGGCGCGGGGGTCATCCTGGCGTGGGTGGCGTATTTTTCGCCGTTTGGAACGTACATCATGACCACGTACTTCGCGGACATGCCGTACGAGCTCGTGGAGGCCGCCCGCATGGACGGCGCCTCCCAGCTGCGGATCCTGGTACGGGTGATGACCCCCCTGGCGGCGCCGATGATCGCGACGGTCGCCATCATCGGCTTCCAGTCCATGTGGAACGAGCTGCCGTTCTCGCTGCTCATCCTGCAGAACCAGGGCTCGCGTACCCTGACTCTCGGCATCGCGATGATGAGGGGCGAGTTCGGCCTCCGGGTGCCCATCCTGAGCGCGGCGGTCGTCATTGCAATGGCGGTGCCGCTGATTATCTTCTTCATCTTCCAGCGCCGGATCACCCTCGGGGTGACCGCGGGGGCCATCAAAGGATAGAGGCATGATGCAGAACAACCGTTTCCGAGAGGACATGCTCGATCTCGAGGACCCGGCCGCCGGCGCCGACGTGGTGTACATCGCCGGGCCGGCCGCCGAGGCGCGCGTGGACGGGCACTCGGTGATCTTCTCGGTACCCCTGGTCGCCCGCAGGCCGGGATCGTTCGAGGCGGACCCCTCCCGCGCGCCGCTTGCGGCCCAGGTGCGGGTACAGGCATGGGGCGCCTGCGTGGTGAGGGTCACCCTGGGCATCGGCGCCGACGGGCTCGCGCTCGACGACCTGGACGGGAGCCCGATGATCGACCGCGACCCGACGCTGCACTCCCATGCGCTCACCGTCCAGGGCCACGAGCCGGGCGGGTTCGTGGCGCGAGAGAGCTCCGGCCGCACCGTGTTTCGGACCGTGGCGCCCCGCGCACCCTCGCATCCCTGGAGCAGCCAGCTCCCGGACCCGGACCCGGTGTTCGATGCCGTCGTGCTGCCGCACGCGGGCACCGAGGTCCCGTTCATGGCCCACGACACGTTCTTTCCCGCGCACCGCGAGTCCATCGGGCTGGGATGCGTGGTTCGCGGCGGCCGTCCCCGGCTGGTGCTGTTCTCCCTGCACGCGCGGCCGGGCGAGCGCTTCCTGGGGACCGGGGAGCGGTTCTCCCGGTTCGGCCTGGCCGGTTCCACGGTAGTGCTGGAGAACACCGACGCCCTGGGCGTGTCATCGCGGCGTGCCTACAAGAACGTGCCGTTCTACGTTTCCAGCGCCGGCTACGGGCTCTTCGTCCACACCTCGTACCGCACGCGCCTGTCGTTCGCGGATGTCTCTTCGCGCGCCGTCCAGGGCGCCGTGGAGTCCCCGAGCCTGGACCTGTTCTTCATCGGCGGAGCCTCCGTTCAATCCATCGTGCATGCCTACCGGAGGCTTACCGGTGTCCCCCCCCTGCCGCCGGTGTGGAGCTACGGGACATGGATGGCCCGGATGACGTACTTCTCCGCCGCCGAGGCCCTGGAGGTGGCGGACGGGATGCGACGCGGAGGGTTCCCGTGCGACGTGATCCACCTCGACACGGGATGGTTTCGGACCGACTGGAGGTGCGAATGGGAGTTCAGCCCCGAGCGTTTCCCCGACCCCGAGGGCTTCCTGCGGGAGATGAGGCGGAGGGGGTTCCGCGTGTCCCTCTGGCAGCTCCCGCTGGTGACCGAGGGCACGAGCCTGTTTGCCATGGCAAAGGAGAAGCAGTACATCGCGCCGGGCACGCAGCCCCCGCTGGAATCCAAGTTCGATGATGCCCGCGGATGCACCATCGATTTCACGAATCCCGAGGCCGTCCAGTGGTACAAGGGCATGCTGCGGCGGCTCCTGCAGATGGGAGCCGCCGCGATCAAGACGGACTTCGGGGAAACCATCGACATGCAGGCCTCCTACCGCGGAATGGCGGCGGCGCGCCTTCGCAACATCTATTGTCTCCTCTACCAGCGGGCGGCCTTCGAGGTGACCCGCGAGGTCTACCCGGACGGCATCATCTGGGCCCGGTCGGGCTGGGCGGGAAGCCAGCGCTACCCCCTGCACTGGGGGGGCGACGCCGCGGCCACGTGGGACGGGCTCGCGGCGACCATCCGCGGCGGGCTCCAGGTCGGGCTTTCCGGTTTTGCGTTCTGGAGCCACGATGTCCCCGGGTTCCATTCGCTTCCCAGCTTCATGAACGACCGCCCGGCGGACGACCTGTTCGTGCGCTGGACCCAGGTCGGGGTGTTCACGTCGCACCTGAGGTTCCACGGTTCGTCCGCCCGCGAACCGTGGGAGTATCCCGCGATCGCGGACGTGGTGCGGGAATGGCTGAAGCTGCGCTACGCGCTCATCCCCTATTTCCTGCGGGAGGCCCGTGACGCGGTTGCCACGGGATTGCCCATCTTCCGCTCCCTCGTGTTTCACCACGACGCGGACCCCATCGCGTGGGCCGTGGAAGACGAGTTCTACTGCGGGAGCGCGTTCCTCGTCGCGCCGGTCCTCGACCCCTCCGGGGTCCGTGACGTGTACCTTCCCTCGGGAGAATGGATCGACTTCTGGACGGGGGAGCTCGTGGTCGGTCCCGTGATGCTCACCAGGGTTACACAGCCCCTCGCGCGCCTGCCGCTGTATGTCCGCCGCGGCTCGCGCATCCCGTTCTACCCGGATACCGTGGCCTGCACGGACGAGATGGACCTCGCCAAGACGGAAGAGATCGTCCTTGACGAGACCTACCGCGGCTTCCGCGCTTCTGCCGTGGGGGCGCGTATCGACCTGTGAGCGCCGCCGCGACGCGGTGTGCGTAAAACGTGACAAAGTATACGCATTTCGGACATGTACGCATGCCGGCCGCGTGGTAGGATGGCACCGTTGGAGGACCTGAATGGACAAGAATGAGCTGATCGTGGTGGGAGGCGCCGGTGGGTTTATTGCCGGGTCCCTGGTCCGCTACTTCCACGACAAGGGGTTCACCCGGATCCGCGCAGTGGACAAGAAACCGCTCACGGAGTGGTACCAGCGGACGCCGGGCGTGGAGAGCCTCAGCCTGGACTTGAGCGAACCGGAGAACTGCCGCCGCGTCGCCGAGGGTGCCGCGGAGGTGTACAACCTGGCCGCGGACATGGGCGGCATGGGCTTCATCGAGCGCCACCGCGTGGACTGCCTCCGCAGCGTGCTCATCAATACGCACCTCATCGAGGCGGCCTGGCGCGCGGGTGCCCAGCGCTACTTCTTTTCCTCTTCGGCCTGCGCGTACAACACCGACCTGCAGAAAGACCCCCGGGTCCGCGCGCTCAAGGAATCCGACGCATACCCCGCCATGGCCGAACGCGGCTACGGCTGGGAGAAGCTGATCTCGGAGATGTTCTGCCAGGAGTATACCGCCGAGCGCGGCCTGCCTACCTTCATCGCGCGCTTTCACAACGTCTACGGGCCGCACGGCACCTGGGACGGAGGGCGTGAAAAGGCGCCGGCGGCCATCTGCCGCAAGGTCATAGAAGCCAAGGACTCCGGGTCGGGCGCCATCACCATCTGGGGAGACGGCACGCAGACGCGCAGCTTCATGTTCATTGACGACTGCACCCGGGGCATCGACCGCATCATGCACTGCGAGAAGCTGGTGGCCACGCCGATCAACCTCGGCAGCTCGGAGCTGGTTTCCATCAACGAGCTGGTGACCCTGGCGGAGACCATCGGCGGGGTGAAGCTGAAGCGCAGCTACGATCCCACCCAGCCCAAGGGCGTGGCGGGGCGCAACAGCGACAACACGATGATCCATGGCATCCTGGGGTGGGAACCGGACACGCCGTTGAAGAACGGGCTCGAGAAGACCTACCACTGGATCGAGCAGCAGTACCGCGACCGCAAGGCGGGCAAGGCCACCGTGGTCTGAGGCGCGCATGAGCGCCGACATCGCCCCGCTCATCGGGCCCATCCCGTACCGCATGGCATTCGCCGGCGGATGGATCGACCAGCCCTTCGTTTCGCGGCTGAACCCCGAGGCGCCGGGCTCCATGGTGACGGTTGCCCTGGAGCCCACGTTCCGCTGGATGGACCGCTGCGGGATGGCCACTTCCACGCGCGCGGTGGCCATACGCCACTGGGGCGGACGCATGCCGTCGGGGGACCCCGCGGCGCTCGTGCGCGAGCTGTACGCCGTGGAAAACGCGGGCAAGGCGGAGCCGTCGGGGTCCCAGGACATGGTCGGCCTGCTGTACCCGGGAGTGTGCCGGCTGGACTACGATGCCTCGGTCGAAGGCGGGGTGTTCCCCGCGCGCATCGAGTGCTGCACGGACGCGGGGGTGGCGCGGTGGCTTGAGCGCGTCGTCCAGGTGCTGCCCGTGGCGCCCCGCCCGGCCGACTACCAGCCCCTCGCGGTGCAGAACCTGGATCCCGCGTGGATCGCGCGGCTGGGCAAGTCCGGTCGCGCCTGCTGGGACTCGATCCTGGCGCAGGACGAAGCTGCGCTGGGCGAGTCCATGAACGAATGCATGCGCTGCTGGGAGACGCTCCTGCCGCACGTGGTCCGGCCGCCGTCATCGCCCGTGGATCTTCCGGGCATCCTCCGCCACTACCAGCAGCGGTCCCACGGCGCGATGTACTCCGGCTGCGGCGGCGGTTACCTGTACGTGGTGAGCCAGGAGCCGGTGGCCGGCTCCTTCCGCGTGCAGGTGCGCACCGGGGAGACGTGCGGGTGAGCCGTGCCCTCCTCGTCACCGGGGGGTTCGACGATCTCGGTCTGCGGCAGGTGCGGTTCCTTCACGAGTGCTGGCGGCTGGGCCCGGTGACGGTGCTCCTCTGGACGGATGGCGCCGTGCGGGAAGCGAGCGGCACCGCGCCCCGGTTTCCCCTGGTAGAACGGCGGTACCTCCTGGAGTCCCTCCGTTTCGTCTCCCGCCTCGTGACTACGGACAACTGGCGCGAGCCCTGGCGCGGGGCCGGGGACCTGCCGCGGGGCCCCGTG
>Ga0335071_10008639_pt1 | contig 10448 bp, 6 predicted proteins | sample Lox_Sample_15_FD_206724 | JGI IMG/M metagenome (GOLD analysis project Ga0335071, IMG submission 206724) | Soil microbial communities from Loxahatchee National Wildlife Refuge, Florida, United States - Lox_Sample_1.5 | ecosystem: Environmental > Terrestrial > Soil > Wetlands | place: USA: Florida...
GCGCACGATGCGACGGGCAGCCTCCCGGGCTTCCTCCACGTTAGGCATCTCTCCGGCCAGCCAGCGCAGGCAGGCGCTGGCATTACTCACCACGCCCGCCAGCGGCTGGTTGACTTCATGGGCGACCGAGGCGACCAGTTCCCCCATCATGCTCACTCGGTTGATGTGCGCGAGATCGGCTTCGAGCTGGCGAAGTCTCGTGCGCTCTTCTTCGGCGCGTTTCCGTTCAGTGATATCGACCGTCGTGCCAACCACTTCAACGACGTCTCCATTCGTATTCAAAATGGGATGGCCCAGGCCATAGAGGTACCTGATGGTTCCATCGGGCAACACGGTTCTGAACTCCACGTCGGAGTCCTCCTTCTGAAAGATGACCCTATGGAAAGTCTGCACGTACCTGTCCCGGTCTTCCGGATGTACGCGCTGCACCGCCTGGTCGTGCGTCGGGAATCCTTGTTGCGGATCTAATCCATAAAGCCGGAACAATTCCTCGGACCAGTATAAGGGCTTGGGCGCGGCGTCGGTGGCCCAAGCGCCGGTGTGGGTTAGCCTCTGCGCTTCGGCAAGGTAAGCTTCACTGCGCCGTAGAGCTGCCTCGGCGAGCTTGCGCTCGGTGATGTCGGTAATCCCCTCCAGCACATTCACCACATGGCCGGATGTGTCCTTGATGGGTTGGGAGATAATGTGATACCACCTGCCTACCCTTGGAACTAATTGCTCGCTTTCAACAACCTTTCCACTTGAAAAAGCCCGCAATGTTCCACATCCCTCACAGATGGTTTCCCTGGATTCATAAAAAGCATGGCATACCTGGCCTACGGGTTCTCCGACAGGGAACATCTCGCGGACTTTTTGGTTGACCCAGGCGATGGTCATATCGGGATTGATCAGCGAAAGTCCTGTATCCAGGGCAGAAAGGATGACTTCCATTCGTTTCCTTTCCTTTTCCAACGTCTCCTCGGCCCGCTTGCGCTCGGTGATGTCGTTATTGGTCTCCAGGATTGCAACCGGCTCACCCCGCTTGCCTCGCTCCAGCGACCAACGGCTCGCCACCACCAACCGGCTTCCATCCTTTTTAGTGTGCAAAAGCTCGCCTTCCCAGCGACCGGCACGCGTCACTTCCGCTTTGATCTCCTCAAGCGGCGCCGGCAAGACCGTCTTCAGCAAGTCGGGAGCAACCTTGCCCACCGCCTGGTCCGCGTTCCACCCGTACCGCTCCTCTGCGCCACGATTCCAATACTTGATCACCCAATCCATATCCATCACAAAAACGGTGTCGTGCGTGAGGTTAAGGAGATCTGCCTTCTCGCGCAGAGCTGCCTCGCCGCGCCGCCGAACCGTGCCGAACCAAGACAGGAGCGCAACGAACGCTGTAAAAATGATGAAATACGCGATCTCGGACCGGTAAACGTAGATGGTGCCGGTCGGCTCCACGAAGTACCAGTAGAAGCTGATTGTGGAGAGGATCCCCGCTAATACCGCGGGACCTCGTCCTCCATACCAGGAACTTATGGCCACCGCAAACAGCAGCAAAAGCGCGGAAGGGACGCGAAAGCCGAAATGCTGAAGGAGTAGTGAAATCGCGAGTGCGATACCGATGGAAACAACCGCAAGACCGTAGCGTTGGAGATACTTCAGGGACGACACCTCTGATGATCGATGACCTACGGACTCATTCGCGTCGATACCCGATGGATTCATTTGCCCCACCACCGATTCCGAGCATGATCAGTCCTCGCTCCGAATACTGCGCAAGGTAAGATTCCGATTGAGTAAAGAGCCGGACATCGACCTCGTCGCCCTGGACGAGGCGCTCGACGGACTCGCAAGACACGGTCCGCTAGGGGGATGAGAATCTCACGGGCAGAAGCGTCTCCGAGCCTCCACGCCTGTAGCCGCCCTGTTATGTCAAGGTTCGGCTGCTGTTGCATAGCGCGTCCCATCCGATGCTGACGACACGATTCTAGCATAGCAATGAGCCGATTTAAGAACTATTGCTGACTATTTTTCAATTGTTTGCAGGACTGGGTAGTTTCGCTTCACCCCATTTTCCTGCATGACGCACAGTTCTGACTGCATGCGCTCCAGTTCCTTCTCGTATTCCTTGCGCCTTATTTTTTTGCGGTCGGTGTCATCGTCAGTTTCGTCGTTATCACGGTGGTTTCGGTTTTTGTCTTTCATGTTACGTTACCTCCACGCTGTAACTCACTGGCGTGATCTTGATTAAAGCGGCCAGCGTCGCGCTGCTGTATCGCCTCGACCGCCATGCGAATGGAAGGGAAAATATTATCCAGCCCGATCTTCTCGTCGAGTTTGATCGACTGACCGTACTTGCGCATGTACAACTTAGGCCGCGCGAGCATGAGCTGGACACCGCGAGTCTGGAGTTCGGCGCGGAGTTCATCGACTGCTTGAGCACCCGTGGTGTCGAGCTGGCTGATGGACTCAGCGCTGAGCACTAACCAACGCGGCCGTGGCTGTGTGCTGTCCACCAACGACAACACCCGCGCCTTGAAATAATCTGCATTGAAGAACAGCAGCGGCGCCTCGAAGCGATAGAGGATCGCGCCGGGGATGGTCTGCGCGTTGGGGGACATGGCGAGTTCGTTGTAGCCGTCCATCCCCGGCACGATGCCCAGCAGCGCATCGGCGGGACGGTAGATCCTGACCAACACGTGCAACAGCGCGATTGAGATTGCGAGCACCACGCCCGGCAGCACCCCGATGGCGAGCACACCTAAGGTCGTCAGAAGCGATAACCGGAACTCGTGGCGATCGCTCGCACGCAAATGCCGGCAACCGGCGACGTCCAGCAAACCCCAGGCGGAGAAGACCAGCACGGCGGCCAACGCCGCGATAGGCAGATGCCCCAGCGGCACGGCCAGAAAGACGGCCACAATGGCAGTGGCGAGCGCGGCGACTACAGATACTAACTGGGTCTTGCCGCCGCTGGCGTCATTCACGGCCGTGCGCGAATCCGCGCCAGCGATGGCGAACCCGCCGCACAACCCTGAGGCCAGGTTGGCATACCCTACAGCACGCATCTCCTGATCCGCGTCTATGCGGTAGCCCTTGCGCGCGGCGAAGCTGCGCCCCGTCAGCATGGTGCTCGTGAAACTGACTATGACCAAACCCAGCGCATCCATGAAGATGCCCTGCACGCCTTTATATCCTATGCCCGGCAGCGCAAAACTCGGCAGCCCGGAAGGAATTTCGCCGACCACTTTGACGCCGCGTGTCTCCAATCCCAACCCAAACGCCGCGACGCCTGCCGCCGCCAGCGCAATCAAGGCCCCCGGCGCGCGCGGCGCATAACGTTTGAGCCCTATCAATAGCGCCAGCGTCGCCACGCCCACCGTGACGCTAAACCAATGCGTCTCGCCAAAACGTTGGGCCAGTTCCAGCAACGACGGCCAGAAATCCCGGTGCACGACGGCGATACCCATCATCTTGCCCAACTGTCCGGCCATGATGCTCAGCGCGATACCGTTGAGAAAACCGATCAGCACGGGGTGCGCAAAAAAACTGGCGATAAACCCCATGCGCATCATGCCGCCGAGGACCATGAGCAAACCTGCGGTGATGGCCAATCCCGTCGAAAGCTTCAAGTAATACACCGGGTCGCCATTCGCCAGCGGCGCCAGCAGCGCTGCCAACATCGCGCACGTGGCGGCATCCGGCCCCACAATCAACTGCCGCGATGAACTGAACACGCCAAAGATCAGCACCGGCCACATGCTCGCATACAAACCCGTCTCCGGCGGAAATCCCGCCAAATTGGCATACGCCAAGGCGGTGGGCACTTGCACAGCGCAGACCGACAATCCGGCGACCAGGTCAGGCGACAACCACTCGCGTCGGTAATCGCGTAAATCGCGTAGCAAAGGGATACGATCAGTGAGCATGCCCCCGCCAATCTTCACCGATGAAAGCGTATGACGCGCCATCATCAAAGAAGAGATCTATGCAAATTTCCAGGTTTCTTGCACCAACCTGCCCCATCCGGTCATAAAATTACAGACTGAAAACCGACAATGGATGACGGAAGCGCCTCGTCACGCCCTCATGGCACCGCATACCGGCGGCAGCCAATCCAAAGCCTCGCTCGCGACAACTTGGGCGTCCATCCTAGCGCAGACCTCCGGAGGAAACGGTCCTGTCTTCCGAAGCTTGAGATCCACGAATGAATTGATGCATTCAAAGATGGCCGATAGTGTACCCCGAGTTTCGTCCACCATGAACATGAGATAGTGCACGCGTTTCGCGGAACGGCCCACGAGACGGGAAAAGACCGCCAGGCGGTCGCCGGTCATTACTTCGTGCAGATAATTGATGTGGTTTTCCAGATCCATGGTGCCGGTTTCGTGAGCTTTGTGAAACTGCGGCGCCAGCCCGAGGCGTTCATGCAGAGCATCTCCGGCTTCATCGAAAATCGCCGCGTACCAGCGAACGTTCATATGTCCGTTTTCATCGCGGTAGGTCTCTGGGACAGTCATGCGCAGGCAAGCCGGCTCCAGCGCGAGGATCTTTTCAACTGGAATTTCGGGCGGTTTCATCGGCTCGTGATGAGTTCTCCATCCTTGGTCCTTCGCAAAAACCATTTAGTGCCGTTCGCTGCGGAACCAATTCGCCAAGTCCGATGGCACAAAGGACGGTCTCGGCTCCGTCCGCGGCGGTCATCGAACCTGAGCGCACCTCCGATTCCACACGGGTCGAGATTACGCGGATCTCAGGTGTCCGGTGGAGCAGACCATCAATACGCTCGTTCACCAGATCCCACATCCATCGAACCATTTGCGCCCTTCGCTGCTGCTGGAACCACCCCGTTGGCTCGAGCCGCGCTCGATGTTTCAGGACCTGAGACCAGAGCTTATCGATACCCGTCTTCTCGATTGCGCTGCACGTTAGAACCGGTGGAGTCCACGGGCTATCCACAGGGCAGATCAGCCGCATGGCGTTCTGGTACAGCGCGCACGCACGCTCCGCATGCACCTTGTTGTCTCCGTCGGCTTTATTGATCGCGACCAGGTCGGCCATCTCCATCAGGCCACGCTTGATGCCTTGAAGTTCATCGCCAGCGCCGGCAATCAATACGACGAGGAAGAAATCGACCATGTCGGCGACCATGGTCTCGGACTGGCCAACGCCAACAGTCTCGATCAAGACGATGTCAAAATTGGCCGCTTCACAAGTCAGCATCACCTCGCGGGTGTTGCGTGCGACGCCGCCCAGCGTTTGGCCGCTCGGCGATGGGCGAATAAAAGCGTTCGGATCCCGGCTCAGGTCGATCATCCGGGTCTTGTCCCCGAGAATGCTGCCTCCGGAAATCCGGCTGGTGGGGTCGATCGTCAACACGGCAACTCGATGTCCCTTGCCTGTGAGCATCCGGCCAAGAGACTCGATGAGCGTGCTCTTGCCCGCTCCGGGCACGCCGGTTATTCCGACGCGGATCGAACGGCCTGTGTGCGGCAGCAGCGATGTCAAAACGTGCTGCGCAAGCCGGCGGTCGTCTACCAGAGACGACTCCAGGAGCGTGATGAAGCGGCTCAGGACCCGCCGGTCACTGCGGAGGATTCCATCGAAATACTGCTCTGGCGCAAGCCGCCTTGCGACGGGCGGAAAATGGGCTGCTGGAGCGTTCATGACGCGACCTCTGCTGCACCAGCGATAGGCGCGCGTGTCTTCGTGGCCAGAAGATCGAGCACACGAAGCGCGGCCTTCGTGATCACCGTACCCGGGCCAAAGATGGCGGCAGCCCCATCCTTGTACAACTCGTCATAGTCTTGGGGGGGAATGACCCCGCCGACCACGATCAGGATGTCGTCCCGGCCGAGTTCCTTTAGAGCGCTTCGCAAGGCTGGGACGAGCGTTAGGTGGCCGGCTGCAAGCGAGCTGACGCCAATGATATGGTCGTCGTTGTCGATAGCCTCTCGAGCCGCCTCCTCCGGAGTCTCAAACAACGGCCCAACGTCAACATCGAACCCCAAGTCGGCGAATGCCGTGGCAACCACATTTTGGCCACGATCATGTCCATCCTGTCCCAACTTGGCGATCAGAATTCGAGGTCGACGCCCCTCCTGTGAAAGGAACTGCTCGGTCCGTTGCCGCACTTGGGCTACCGCGCCTGCGCGCTCGCCAAAACGGGGTGCGTAAATGCCCTTGACCTCATGAATTTCGGCTTTGTATCGGCCAAAGACTTTCTCCAGGGCATCACTGATCTCGCCCACAGTCGCTTTGGCACGCGCTGCGGCGATGGACAACTCCAGCAGATTCCCCTGGCCCAAACGAGCGCACTCGGTTAAAGCTTGCAGCGCCGATTGGAGTGCAGCCGAGTCTCGTTGCGAACGGAGTTCAGCCAGGCGGCGGATCTGCGATTCACGCACGGCCCGGGTGTCGATCTTGAGGACGTTCACGGCGTCCTCACGCTCCAGCGCGTGCTTGTTGATTCCGACGATTGTCTGCACCCCCGAGTCGATGTCAGCCTGCGTGCGGGCCGCAGCCTCCTCAATCCGCATTTTCGGGATGCCGGCCTCGATTGCCTTGGCCATGCCTCCGAGTTGTTCGCATTCGTAAACGTGAGCCCAGGCACGGTGCGCCAGTTCGTGTGTTAGCCGCTCGACGAAGTAGCTGCCGCCCCAAGGGTCGATCACCATATCGGTGTCTGTTTCTTCCTGGAGGAACAATTGCGTGTTGCGGGCAATTCGCGCGGAGAAGTCCGTCGGCAACGCCAACGCTTCATCAAGCGAGTTCGTGTGCAGGCTTTGGGTGTGCCCCTGAGTAGCGCCCATAGCCTCGATGCAGGTGCGGATCACGTTGTTGTACACGTCCTGCGCCGTGAGGCTCCATCCGCTGGTTTGGCTGTGGGTGCGGAGAGACATGCTCTTCGGATTTTTCGGGTTGAACTGTTTGACGATCTTCGCCCAGAGCAAGCGCGCAGCGCGAAGCTTGGCGATTTCCATGAAGACGTCCATGCCGATCGCCCAGAAGAACGAGAGCCGCGGGGCGAAATCATCCACGGTCAATCCTGCGGCAATCCCAGCACGTATGTACTCGAGACCATCGGCAATCGTGTAGCCCAGTTCAAGATCGGCGGTCGCGCCAGCCTCCTGCATGTGATAGCCCGAAATGCTGATACTGTTGAACTTAGGCATGTGTTGGCTGGTGTAGCGGAAGATATCGGCGATAATCCGCATACTCGGCCCGGGCGGATAGATGTAGGTGTTTCGGACCATGAACTCCTTGAGGATGTCGTTTTGAATCGTCCCCGAGAGTTGTTCCTGCTTGGCCCCCTGCTCCTCGGCCGCGATGATGTACAAGGCCATGATCGGGAGCACAGCGCCGTTCATCGTCATCGATACGCTGATATCGCGCAGCGGAATTTCATCGAACAGGATCCGCATGTCGAGGATGCTGTCGATAGCCACGCCAGCCATGCCGACGTCCGCGGCCACGCGCGGATTGTCGGAATCGTAGCCGCGGTGCGTAGGCAGGTCGAAAGCGACCGACAGTCCCTTCTGGCCCGCAGCTAGGTTGCGGCGGTAAAAGGCGTTCGACTCCTCGGCTGTGGAAAAGCCGGCATACTGCCGAACGGTCCACGGCCGCCCCGCATACATGGTGGGATACGGCCCACGCAAGAAAGGCGGGTGGCCCGGCATAGTGTGCAAGTGCTCCAGTCCATTCAGGTCAACCGCCGAATACAGGGGTCTAATCGGGATCAGCTCCGGCGTCGTATGGACCAGCTTCCCAACAGGCGTACCAATGGCGGCCTGCCAGTCGGAGAGACTGGCGGTCGAACGCGGCCCACCGTCCCAGGCAATGTCTTTGAAATTCTCGATCGTGCTCATGACAATACCCCTTCTTCCCGAAGCAGCTCTCGCAAAGTGCCCAGAACATCGCATCGAACAAAGATGAAGCGGTCGAAGCCGGCCGCCCGATAACTTGCTTCCTTCGCGCCCGGATTTCCGGCCAGAATCACAGTCCGCGCTCCAGAGGCTTTGAGTTGGCGTGCCGTTTCCTCCGCGACAGTCTCATATTTCTTGTCGCTGGAACAGATGACTGCTATCTTGGCGCCACTCCTGGCAAAGCCTGCCGCCGCCGCGGGCGCATCAGCGAAGCCATCGTTCGTGACCGGCTGAAAACCGCCGGCCTCAAAGAAGTTCAGCGCATAGGTCGACCGCGCGATGTAATCCGTTGACTTGCCTATATTGGCCAGAAACACCAGCGGTCTCTTCCCCGTTCTTGCTGTGTACCGATCGCTCGCATCGCGCAGTTCTTCGTATGCGGCGGCGTACGGGTGAATGGCCAACGGCTCGGCATGGGCCGGGGGCGACCCGGTCAGGGCTGTGGCGATCGCCGTCGCCATCTGGCCTAGTGTCGCGCCTGCCTCGGCATCCTCAACCGCGGCCTCGGTTAATGCACCCCACTTCCGTGACGTCGCAGCAACGACTTCCCCTAGCCTTGCCTCAAAGGCGTGGTCACGCCGCCAAGCTAGCAGTCTCGACGAGGCTTCGAGGCGCAGCCGATTTCGGTCTGGCTTCGGCCGGGCTATTTTCTCTCCGCTCAGGTCAGGGTGCTCGCTCACACCGGTCACGATCTGCTTTCGTGTAGCCAGATTCTTTTCGCGGGCCGCTTCCACAGCCCGGATTTCTTCGCCGACCCAACCATCGTTCACTGCCACTTTCATTCCGCCGCGGCTCTCGATCGTTTGGAACAGCGCCCAGGCTTTCTCCGCGAGTTGGTCGGTTAGGCGTTCGAGGAACCAGGACCCGCCCGCCGGATCGATCTCGCGGTTCAAGTGCGATTCCTCCTGGAGGATGATCTGCGTGTTGCGCGCCAGATGCCGGCTGAATTCATCGCTCTGACCGATCGCCGCATCCAGCGGCAAAGTGGTGATTGCATCGGCGCCTCCAACCGCACCGGCAAAGCAGCAAACCGTGTTGCGAAGCAGGTTAACCCAGGGGTCGCGCCGGGTCAGAATGCGTCTGCTGGTTCGCACGTGAATCTGACTCGACCGCGCGGCTGCCTCACTGCCACCGCAGGTTGTGACCACCTTAGCCCACATCTTTCGCATTGCGCGGAGCTTGGCAATTGCCCGGAAAAATTGAGTGCCGAGGCTGGTCTCGAAAACGATCTGGCCCACGGCTGTATCGATTGCTATACCGGCGCTGGTCATCGCACGAAGGTATTCCACGGCGGTTGCCATGGCGAAAGCCAAGTCCTGCGTGCTAGTAGCGCCAGCCTGATGATAAGCGGCGGTGTTAACCTTCACAGCGGTGGCATTCGGATACTTGCTAGCCGTCCAGGCGGCCAGATCGGCCATCTGATTCAGCGCCGTATCTAGCGGGACGTTCAGTTGGCCGTCCGATATCAAGGCGCCAATCGGGTCGGCGTTGAAAGCACATCGGACTTTGGCGGGATCGAGCTTGCGCTGCCGGAATAGTCCGGCCATCAGTGCCGCCGCCGGAAGGAAAGCCGATCCCGCGCTTAATGAGGCTGGCGCGATATCGAGCTGGACCGTTCGGAACACTTGGTCGAGATCGCCCACGCTATACGCCATGACGCCGTCTTGTCCGCACAGTTCGGCGGCGTCGTCAGCATCGGCATCCAAGCCGGCTCGCCCAGCCGCATCGAGTCGCAACTCGATGGAGGTGACGCCATGCTGTAGATCCTCGAGCATGGCCTTGTTCGCATCGGCCGGATCGGGATGCAGATGTTCCTGGCGGATGTCCCATCCTTCCGTGCGTCCCAAAAAGCTCCTGCCTCGTGTGAAGGGAACAAACCCGGGGAAGCCGGAGGGATCGCCATCTGCGGGCCAATTTTCGGCGGTGTACAGGGGCTGGATATCGATCCGCTCGAGCGTGTGCGTTACCAGCTTCTTTTCGAACGGCACGCCCTTCAATTCGGTCTCCAGAGCCGCCCGCCACTGTTCGTAGCTGACCGACGGAAAGTCAGCAAGACTCAACTCTTTTTCGATCATGTCATCTCCCCATTAGATCGCCGAGCTGTTACCGCATCTGCGCTTATCTCGTTGTGCCGGCGTGCTGCGGCTCGAAGATCGCTAGGTCCAGGTCCGGCAGCATGGCTCCATGCTCGAGATAACTCAGGTGCATGTCGAAACACCGCCGCAGATCGTGGCGGATATGCCCCATCGGCGCGGCATCCAAATAGTGGTGCAGAGTGTCCCGATAGGCGGGGTGTGCGCATTTGTCGATGATTCGCCGCGCCCTCGCTAGGGGTGCGAGACCGCGCAGGTCAGCCAATCCCTGCTCGGTGACGATCACCTGCACAGAGTGTTCGCTGTGGTCGATATGCGAGCACATCGGCACGATGGTCGAGATGCGACCACCCTTTGCGGTCGATGGGCACATGAACAACGAGAGGTAGGCGTTGCGCTCGAAGTCGCCGCTGCCGCCCAATCCGTTGACGATCTCAGTGCCCATGATGTGCGT
>Ga0335071_10008640_pt1 | contig 10448 bp, 12 predicted proteins | sample Lox_Sample_15_FD_206724 | JGI IMG/M metagenome (GOLD analysis project Ga0335071, IMG submission 206724) | Soil microbial communities from Loxahatchee National Wildlife Refuge, Florida, United States - Lox_Sample_1.5 | ecosystem: Environmental > Terrestrial > Soil > Wetlands | place: USA...
GCCGCGTCGACGTTCTCGATCGCCAGCGGCGTCCGGCGGGCGAGGATGGCTTCGGTCAGTGCCGCCGCTTCGACGATGTCCGCGCCGGCGCGTTCGGCCCAGATTCCCGCCAGATGCGACTTGCCCGAACCGGCGGGCCCGAAGATCGCCGCCGCCGGTCCCTGCCAGGCCGGCCAGGAATCGAGGTAGGTCACCGCCGCGCTGTTGCCGGGGCCGACGATAAAATCCTCGCGTCCCAGTCGAGCGCGGGCGGGAAGCGGCAAGGGAATCTGCGCGGGCATCAGGCGGCTCTGGAGCGGACGGCGACGGCCATGAGCCAGACATAGGCATAGGCGAGGAACGACGCCAGCGTGATCGCGGCCACGGCCATGTCGCCGGCCATTTCGAGCATCGGCTCGTATACGTCCAGCGCCAGCAGCAGCAGCATCATGGCGACGTAGAGAACCTGGATCACGGTGCTCGCCTTGCCGACGATCAGCGGTTTCACCTCCAGCGGCGCGCCGAGCGCCTTGGCGAACGCGACCCCGACGACGATGGCCGCGTCGCGTCCGATCACCAGCACCGACAGCCACAACGGCACGGCGCCCACCACCGTGAGCGTCACGAAGCTGACGAGCATCAGCAGTTTGTCGGCTGCGGGATCGAGCCAGGCGCCGAAGCGAGAGGAGAGACCGAACGTCTTGGCGAGGTATCCGTCGGCGGCATCGCTCAAACCCGCAAAACCGAACACGCACAGCGCTGCCCAATCGACGCCGTGATAGATCAGCCAGCCGGCGATGGGCGCCGCAACGAGCCGCAGCCCGCTCAGGATGTTCGGTGCCTGGCGAAGCACGGCCTTCATGGCTGGCTCGCGACTGCTCCTTGCGACAATTGCCATTCGTCGCCGTGGTTGGTGAGCGAAAGCCCGGCCTGCGCTAGCGCATCGCGCAACTGGTCGGTCGTGCCCATGTAGTAGATCGTCAGCCGCGCCGAACCGATGTCCATGGCCGAAACGCTGACGCCGTGCACATTGGGGACCGCGGTGAGCGCGTTTTCGAGCGCCGCGAACTCCGCCAGGGAGCCGGTCTGGACGTCCACGACGAGCTTGTTGCGCTGGTTGTAGTCGACCACACGCTGATTCTTCCACATCTCGTCGAGCGCGCGGATGGCGGCGTCGGCAGCCGCGGGATAGGTCGAAGGCGCGCCCTGCATCAGCGGCACCTCCACCATCGACTTGGTGGGCATCTCGCCGACTCCCACCCGCTTCAAGGTGATCTGCAGCTTGTTGGCCGGCGTCGGCATGGCGCGGATCAGCACCGCCTCGGTAGCATGGAAGCGCGCCGCCGCGCCCGCCACGTTCTCCCAGGTCGCCGTATCGAAGTTGAGGCCGCTGAGCGCGGTCATGTCCGCGGCGTCGCCCACCGGCAGGGCGAACGGCACCGGGCTGGTGGCGAAGCGCGGATTGGCGAATGCGAGCGTCCACAGCGAACTGCGCGAATAATCCGGCGCCATCGGGACAAGGAGCACGCGCTTGGCGGCGACCGCGGTATAGGGAATTCCGGCGCCCTGAAGGATGCGCGCCACCGCTTCCGGGTTGAACGTATAGGTCACGTCGGCGACGTAGCGCGTGGTCGAGCGGCGCTCGTGCAGCGGCAGATAGGCGACGATCACCTTCTGCAGCATGGCGTCGTCGAGCGCAGGCTGGCGTCCCCAGTCCTGCTGGCGCGTGAGGCGGCGGAACAGGATGCTCCAGGCGACGGGGCGGCCGCTGGCGATCGCCCGGCTGCGGGCTTCGACGGCGGAAGGCCCGGTTGCTTCGACGTGCACGTTCGGAACCTCGAACGCGTTCTCCGCCGTGGCCGGACGGGCGTCAAGGCAAGAGACTGCGAGCGCAACGAGAAGCGCCGAAAGACGGATGAAGCGGTGCATCGGGAAAACCTGTCCTGAACGCGCGGACTATACCGGCCCCCCGCAGCGCATGAAAGAGTCCTAAGGGCAACTTCGGTTCGCCCAGCGAAGCCGCCTTCGCGGTTCTGTCATGCAATACGGGGCCGAAAGCACGACCGAGCGGCGCAAAGCCGATTCGGCACCGGTGCCCGAAGTTCGGGTCAGCCGGCGCAGCACGGTTCGCAATTGTCGCTGCAGCAGTAGTCCCAGCCGCTCACGCCCTCGTTGCTGCAGCAGAAGCAGCAGTCGTCGGTGCCGGCGGAGACCGAGGGCCGGCCCACGTTGACCAGACCCAGCGTTCCCACCCGCACTTTCTCGGCAAGCCCGAATTGCGCGATGACCTCGTTGAGCGCCTTGAAGAGTTCCTTGTGGCTCTTGCGAAGATGCACGGTGACTTCGCGCTGCGTGTCGGTCATCTGCGACAGCGGAACGCCGCGGCTCTTCGCCTTGCCGCAGCCGCAGTCCTTCTTCGTCTCCAGCGCGCTCACGCGCGCCGTCAGGGACCCCAGTTCCTTGCCGATCTCGAACAGTGCTTCCATGGATCGCTCCCTCCATTGGCAGTCGTCGGATAAATGATGCACGGTTGATGCCACTATGCGGTGCGTGGAATCGCGAAACAAGCGGCGCGTGAACGCAAAATCGTGGCGCCGTTGTGCTCACTTCAAGTTCGGTTGAGGCGGCGTGAGGTTCCGATCAGGGCGCGATGCTGGCGCCGCGTCCGGCGAGCAGTTCGCGCAGCACCGCGCGATGACACCAGGCTTCGTCCTCGCAATAGCAGCCGACAGCGAGATCCGTGCGATGCGAGAGCGCCGCAAGAAGATCGAGCAGATGCGAGGGCTGCGGTTTTGCCATTTCCACCCGGAATTTGCGCGTAAACGCGCTCCAGGCCTTCGCGTCGCGCTCGCGCTGCGCGCGAAGCGCCACCGCCACGAGGTCCTCGCCCGGTGAAAGCATCGGCAGCCAGACATCGTAGAAATCGCGCTTGGCGAATTCGGATTTGGGCACGCCGCGCGGCGGCCGCCGCACCGTTCCGATGCGAAGGCCTTCGTTCTTCTGCCGCGGCGTTCCCAACCGGACGATGCGAATGGCCATCTCGATCTCCCCGATGCGCTGCGGGGGCGGATGATAGCCGGAACGCGGACGCCCGGCGCGCCGCGGCGCAAAGTCTATTTCGTCTGCTTCGCGCTCTCGATCGCCGCGCGGATGCGGGCCACGACCAGCTTGAAGTCGTGCGGTTTTTCGATGATCGGGTTCTTGTCGCAGAGATCGCGGGCCGCCTCGGCCTTGGTCTTGTCGCCGCTCGTGATCAGCACCGGCACGCCCGGCTTGTTGTCGCGAATCCAGCGCGCCAGGGCGAAGCCGTCCATCGCGCCCGGCATGCGCACGTCGGTCAGCACCACGTCGACGGGGAATTCGCCGGAGCTGAGGAAGGTCACCGCCGACGCAGCGTTGCAGACGTCGAAGACGGTGAATTCGCATTCCTGCAGGTAATCCGACAGCGCCATGCGGACCAGCAGTTCGTCCTCCACGATGAGGACGGCCGGTTTCCTGACCTTGGGATCGGACAGTTGGACGTTGCTGACATTGACCATTCGGGGCGCCCCAGTCGTCCAAGGGGAACGTGGACTCCCGCGGCCGGTTCCGGGTCGAGCCTCCGGTTGCCGCCGGCCGCGTCTTTCGCGCGACACATCGGAGATTGCGAACGCGAGCCGTTCTCACATTTCAGTCGCTGCTGCCTCGATCCTCTCCCTGAATCGCCGGGCGGCACTCCCATCCGGCCATTGGCCGCCCCGCCTCCCAAGCCGAATCCGACAGCAGAATCCCATGATCCGGCCGGGGAATGGACAGATTCGCTCCATGTGACAGCTGGGCCTTCCAGCCCCGCTGAGCGGGCCGGCCGGGGCCCGAAAACAACCTTCACGATCTTGGACAAGCCTCGTCCGGGCCGCCAGGGGCTTGAGTCGGCTGGACGCCGCGGCCCGGCGGCGATGAAGCTGTGCGCCTTGCGGCCGTCCTTCTTGCGCGGCTTCGGGCCCGCGCCTAAACGAATCTGCGACCACGAAAGAGCCTGATCGATGCCTTCTGACAAGCGCCCCCTCACCTACAAGGATGCGGGCGTCGACATCGATGCCGGCGAGGCGTTGGTGGGTCGCATCGCGCCGGCTGCCAGGTCGACCCGCCGCCCCGGCGCGGACGCCGATCTCGGCGGCTTCGGCGGCCTTTTCGACCTCAAGGCGGCGGGCTTCGCCGACCCCGTGCTGGTCGCCTCCACCGACGGGGTGGGAACCAAGCTCAAGATCGCCATCGAGACCGGCATCTACACGGGCATCGGCCAGGATCTGGTGGCGATGTGCGTCAACGACATCGTCGTTCAGGGCGCCGAACCGCTGTTCTTTCTCGATTACTACGCCACCGGCAAGCTCGACGTGGGCGCGGCCGGTGTGGTGATCGAGGGTATCGCCCGGGCCTGCAAGGCGTCGGGCTGCGCGCTCATCGGCGGCGAGACGGCGGAGATGCCGGGCCTTTACGCCCTGGGCGATTTCGATCTGGCGGGCTTTGCGGTGGGCGCGGCGGAGCGCGGCAACATCCTGCCCAGGACCGCCGCCATGCGCGCGGGCGACGTGCTGATCGGGCTGGCTTCCTCGGGAGTGCATTCGAATGGCTACTCGCTGGTGCGCCGCGTCGTGGAACAGGCGGGCGTGCAGTACGACGCCTTTGCGCCGTTCGCGCACACCGTGACGCTCGGCGAAGCGCTGATGGCGCCCACGCGCCTCTACGTGAAGAGCGCGCTGACGGCGATCCGCGCCGGCGGAGTGAAGGGCTTGGCCCACATCACCGGCGGCGGCATCACCGAGAACACGCCGCGCGCCCTGCCGCCGGGACTGGACGCCGAAATCGATCTCGAGGCCTGGACGGCGCCGGGCGTGTTCGGCTGGCTGGCGCAGAACGCTTCGATCGCGGAAGAGGAGATGTTGCGCACCTTCAATTGCGGCATCGGCCTCATCGCTGTGGCCGACGAGAAGCGCGCGGGTGCGGTGATCGACGCCTTCCAGAACGGCGGCGAGAAGGCTAGGCGCATCGGATCGCTGGTGCCCGGCAAGGGCGAGGCGAAGGTTCGGTATCGGGGGAGGCTGAAGCTGTGAAGAAACGTGTCGGCATCCTGATTTCCGGGCGCGGCAGCAACATGCGCTCGCTGATTGCCGCGGCCGCCGATCCGGCGTTCCCCGCCGAGATCGAGCTTGTCATCTCCAACGTCGGCAACGCCGAGGGCCTGGCCTTCGCCGCCAAGGCGGACGTGCCCACCATCGTCATCCCGCACAAGGCCTATGACAGCCGCGAGGCCTTCGACCGTGCGGTGGATCAGGCGCTGGTGAACGCCGACATCGACATCGTGTGTCTGGCGGGCTTCATGCGCATCCTGTCGAGCTGGTTCGCGCGCCGCTGGGAAGGGCGGCTGCTCAACATCCACCCCTCGCTCCTGCCGCTGTTCAAGGGCGTGCATGTCCACGAACAGGTGCTGCATGCGGGCGTACGGGTGTCGGGTTGCACCGTGCATTTCGTGGTGCCGGAACTCGACGCCGGGGCGATCATCGCCCAGGCCGCCGTGCCGGTGGAAATCGGCGACACGCCCGAAACGCTGGCCACGCGCGTGCTCGTGGAGGAGCACAAGCTCTATCCTGCGGCGTTGAAGCTGCTGGCCGAAGGGCGCGTGCGGCTTGAAAACGGCCACGCGGTGTTTACGTCGGTTGTATAACGCGTGCGCAGGGGGACAGCATGAACCGGGATACATCGCTCGTCAGACCGCGGCGCCGGCTTTCGCGGATCGCTTTGGTGCGATTGATCTTCTTCTTCTTCCCGCTCATCGCCGTCTATGGCGGCGCCCAAGGCGGGTTTGCAGCGGCGGTGAAGTACATCCCGGCGAATCTCAGGGACATTGCGATGATCGCTGCGGCGGCGGCGATGCTCGTGGTCATGGTGATCGTCTACACGTTGCTCGTGCGCCGGCTCGAGCGGCGCAAGGTGCAGGAACTCTGGCCCGTTCGCGGCTTTTCGCTCGCGATCGGCGTGATCCTCGCGCTCCTGGCCATGTGTGCGATCTACGCCGTGTTGGGGGCCATGGGAGTCGCCCGCTGGCGCGGAATTTCGGGATTCGGCGGCGTCGAAACCGCTCTGATCGTGGCGGTGGTGTCGGGGATTGGCGAGGAACTCATCTTCCGCGGCGGCTTCTTCCGCATTCTGGAAGACAGCATGGGAACCGCCATTGCCCTGATCCTGTCGAGCGCGGTGTTTGGCGCGACGCACTTGCTCAACCCCCACGCGACGCCGTGGGCAGCCATGGCGATCGCGCTGGAGGCCGGAGTCGTGCTCGGCGCCGCCTATTCCGCGACTCGCAGTCTGTGGCTGCCCATCGGCATCCACATCGGCTGGAACTTCGCGGAAGGCGGGGTGTTCGGCGGCGCCGTCTCGGGTCGCTTCGGTGGCCACGGCATTTTCGACGTGCCGCTAAGCGGTCCCGGTCTTTTGACCGGCGGCGCGTTCGGACCGGAAACCTCCGTGGTGGCGGCCGCGATCTGTTTCGTGTTGGGCCTGTTCTTCGTCCTGCAGACAATCCGCCGCGGACGCTGGGTGCCGCTCTCGTTCCACATGATGCTGGATTAGACGAGTGTCCCCGCGTTCAGTTGTTTGCGCCAGTACGCTTCGCGGTCCTTGAGCAGGACGGGGATCATCTGCTCGTTCTCGTCCTCGATCTCCTCCAGGATTTCGAACGCGAACGAAGCCTCGCCGTGCGCGTTCCACGCGGCCTGCATCTCCTTGTTGGGAAAGCCGCCCAGGCGAAGCTGGAACCAGAGGCTTGTGTGCTTCTTCTCCGGCTCGGGCGCCCTGGCGACCCAGACCTCGTGCGTTGCCGTGCAGCGCACCGCGAAGACGGCTGGCCGCGCCTTCTGCTCCTTGTACTCGCGGGCGAGTTCCTTGCGGCGGAACTTATCCATTGGCGATCTTCTCCGAAATCTCCCACAGCCGCTCGGCGGCGGCGTCGTTCTGCGCAGCGGCGTTGGGCGTGCCAAGCGCACACTTGTAGTAGTAGCCGCCGCTTTTTCCTGCCACCTCTTCCGATGAGGCCAAGTACACGATCGTGCGAGCGCCTTTCTCGGGCGTGATCGCCGCGATCCTCTTGGCAAGACCGAAGCCGAATCCAAGAAACCCGCTGTTGTTGCTGCCGAAGCGGGTATCGACGAAGCCCGGATGCAGACAGGTCGCGGTTGCGCCGGTGCCTTCAAGGCGGCGCGCCAGCGCCCGCGTGAACAGGATATTGCATAGCTTCGAGGTGCCGTAGGCGCGCATGCCGCGGTAGCTGTTCTTCGATTGAAGATCGTCGAAGCAGATCTGGCCGTACTGGTGCGCATCCGAAGAGGTGGAAACGATGCGCGCGCCGGGAGTTCCGGCCAGCCGCGGCAGCAACCCTTGCGTCACCACGAAATAGGCCATGTGGTTGAGGGCAAAGGTCATCTCCAGCCCGTCCGCCGTCACCTGCCGTTCGGAGAACAAGGCGCCAGCGTTGTTGATCAGAACGTCGATCGTCGGCTCGGCGGCCGCAATCTCGGCGGCCACGCGCTTCATCTCGGCGAGGAGCGACAGATCGGCGTAGTGGACGGCATGCTGCGCGTGCGGGTTGGCGACCGCGATGTTCGTGAGCGCGGCTTCGGCCCGCAAGCGGTCGCGCGCCACGAGCACGATGCGCGCGCCCATCGCGGCGAGCTTTTCGGCGGCGACCTCGCCGATTCCCGACGTCGCTCCCGTGATGACGACGGTCTTGCCTTTCATGCGATTCCCCCCGGTTCAGGCGGGAGGCATTATCCCACGATATCGAGGTCGCTGAAGAAGAACTTGATCTCGACCGCGGCGGTTTCGGGCGCATCGGAGCCGTGCACCGAATTGGCCTCCATCGACTCGGCGAAGTCCTTGCGGATCGTGCCGGGAGCGGCCTTGGCGGGATTGGTGGCGCCCATCACTTCGCGGTTTTTGGCAATCGCGTCCTCGCCTTCCAGCACCTGCACCACCACCGGGCCGGAGGTCATGAACGCCACAAGGCTGCCGTAGAACGGCTTTTCCTTGTGCACGGCGTAGAACGCCTTGGCCTGATCCTCGCCGAGGCGGATGCGGCGCTGGGCCACAACCCGAAGTCCCGCCTTCTCGAACCGCGCGACGATTTCGCCCGTGATGTTCCGGCGCGTTGCGTCCGGCTTGATGATGGAAAGCGTGCGTTCGATGGCCATGACCCACTCCGTTCGGAAAGCGCGGGCCTTGTAGCCCACGGCTTTGCGGACGCGCAAGGCGTGCTACAAGCCCCGCTGCCATGCTGGTGATCGACAACCTGACGGTGCGCATTGCGGGGCGCGTTCTGATGAGCGGCGCCGGCGCCAGCCTGCCCGCCGGACGGCGCGTGGGCCTGGTCGGGCGCAACGGCTCGGGCAAATCGACGCTGCTGAAGGTGATCCAGGGCCTGATGCATGCGGATGCGGGCGACATCACGACACCCCGAGACTGGCGCATCGGTGCGCTGGCGCAGGAGGCTCCTTTCGGCCCCGAAAGCCTGATCGACACGGTTTTGGCCGCCGACACGGAGCGCACTGCCCTCCTCGCCCGCGCCGAGCACGAGACCGATCCGCACGCCATCGCCGACATTCACGCGCGCCTGCACACCATCGGCTCCTATTCCGCGCCCGCCCGCGCCGCGGAGATTCTGGCCGGTCTCGGTTTTTCGCCGGAAGAGCAGTTGCGGCCGTGTTCGGAATTCTCCGGCGGCTGGCGCATGCGCGTGGCGTTGGCCTCGATCCTGTTTTCCGCGCCCGACCTTCTTCTGCTGGACGAGCCGACCAACTACCTCGACCTCGAAGGCGTGTTGTGGCTGGAGGAATACTTACGCAAGTACCGCGGCACGGTTCTGATCGTCAGCCACGACCGCGACCTCTTGAACAACGCGGCCGAGTTCATCCTGCACCTCGAGCACGGCAAGCTGACGCTCTATTCCGGCGGCTACGACACGTTCGTGGAAACCCGCGCCATGAAGCGCGCGCTCGACGCCGCCACCGCCAAGAAGATCGACGCGCAGCGCAAGCACCTGCAGAGCTTCGTCGACCGTTTCCGCTACAAGGCCACCAAGGCGCGCCAGGCGCAAAGCCGCGTCAAGATGCTGGAGCGGCTGCAAACGATGGACATTCCGGTCGACGAGCACACCGCGCCGATCCGCCTGCCGCAGGCAACCGAAGCCAGCCCGCCCCTGATCACGCTGGAGAACGCCTGCGTCGGTTACGTGCCCGGCAAGCCGGTGCTCTCGCACCTGTCGCTGCGCTTCGATCCCGACGACCGCTTCGCGCTGCTGGGCAAGAACGGCAACGGCAAATCGACTCTCGCAAAGCTGCTCGCAGGCAAGCTCGACTTGATGGGCGGGGCGATGGTGCGCGCCAAGAAGCTGGTTCCCGGCTATTTCGCGCAGCACCAGTTGGAGGAATTGAACGGCGACATCACCCCCATCGACACCCTCGGCCTGCTGCGCCCGAAGCTGTCGATGCTGCAACTGCGCACGCAATTGGGCGGATTCGGATTCTCGGCGGAGAAGGCGCAGACCAAGGTGTCGAGCCTTTCGGGCGGCGAGCGGGCGCGGCTGATGCTGGCGCTGGCGACGCTCGACAGGCCGAACCTGCTCGTTCTTGACGAGCCGACCAATCATCTCGACATCGACGCGAGGAACGAACTTCTGGCGGCGCTCAACAATTTCGACGGCGCAGTGGTGCTGGTGAGCCACGACCGCCGCCTGATCGAGGCGACCGCCGACCGGCTGCTGCTCGTGGCCGACGGCCGGGTGGCGCCGTTCGACGGCGATCTCGACGATTACCGCAGGTATCTGCTCGCTTCCGAGCCTGTCCCGGATGCGCCGCGCGTGGAGCCGAAGCAGACCAAGGAAGACGCGCGCCGCGAAGCGGCCGAAAAGCGGCGGCGCCTCAAGCCGCTCAAGGACAAGGTCGATGCCGCCGAGCATCAGATCGCGGCGCTCAACGCCGAGATCGCCAAGCTCGATGCTGCGCTGGCCGATCCGCTGCTGTTCGTGCACGACCCCAAGAAAGGCACCGCGGTCTCCAAGAAACGCGCCGAGGCAGTGCGCAAGTTGGCCGCCGCCGAAGACCGCTGGCTGCATGCGCACGAGGAATACGAACAGGCGGCAAGGGAAATGGCGTGAACCCCGCTAATCCCCGATATTCGCCTTCAGGAAACGCTCGAGCTCGGTGAGCATCCTGATGCGCGACTCCGGGAAGTTGAGGTGATGGTCCTCGTTGCCGCTGATGCGGATGAACTCGACCTGCTTGTGCGCCTTCTGCAGGGCAGTCACTTCGCGCTCGCTCTGGTCGATCAAGACGGTGGTGTCGCGCTCGCCGTGCATGATCAGGATCGGGCATTTCACTTTGTCGGCGTGGAGCGCCGGCGAAGTCGCGTAAAGCCGGTCGCGGTCGTCGACGGCATTGCCG
>Ga0335071_10008641_pt1 | contig 10444 bp, 6 predicted proteins | sample Lox_Sample_15_FD_206724 | JGI IMG/M metagenome (GOLD analysis project Ga0335071, IMG submission 206724) | Soil microbial communities from Loxahatchee National Wildlife Refuge, Florida, United States - Lox_Sample_1.5 | ecosystem: Environmental > Terrestrial > Soil > Wetlands | place: USA: Florida...
GATACCTTGGATGATGCAGCAGACTCATCTCTCCCGGCAGATCATCCTCAGGAACAAGGAGGAGAAGCGCATTGCGGCCGGGCATCCCTGGGCGTTCAGCAACGAGGTCCGGGAAACGCGGGGCAGCCCCGCCGCAGGAGACGTGGTGGAGCTCGTCGCCGCGAGCGGTCTCTCGCTGGGCATCGGGCTGTACAATCCCCATTCCCTCATTGCGTTCCGTCTCCTCTCCAGCACGGTGGTCGACATCGACCACCAGTTCTTCCAGCGCCGCCTCGGCGATGCGCGCACCCTCCGCGAGCGGCTCTACCCGGGCGAAACGGTCTACCGGCTTGTCCACGGCGAGGGGGATTTCCTTCCCGGACTCGTGATCGACAGGTACAACGACCAGTTCGCCGTGCAGACGGTTTCGTTCGGGATGGACATGCGGCTCCCGGTCATCTGCGACGTGCTCCGGGAGATGTTCCAGCCCGCGTGCATACTGGCGCGGAACGACTCTCCCCTCAGGGCGCTCGAGAACCTTCCTGCCGGCAGGACTGTTTTGTATGGAGAGCCGTCCCCGACCACGATCACCGAGCGGGGGTTACGCTACACGGTGGACCTGCGGGAGGGGCAGAAAACCGGGTTCTTCCTGGACCAGCGGGAGAACCGGGGCGTGCTGGAGCGCTACAGCCGCGGGCAGCGCGTGCTGGACGCGTTCTGCAACGACGGCGGATTTGCGCTCACCGCAGCCCGCGCCGGGGCGGCCGATGTGCTGGGCATCGACATTTCTCCGGAGGCCGTCGCGCGGGCCCGCGCCAATGCGCTCCTCAACGGGATCACGTCGGCGTGCTTCGAGGAAGCCGACGTGTTCGTGCGCCTGAAGGAGCTGGCCGCCGCCGGGAAGAAGTTCGACGTCGTGGTGCTGGATCCCCCGTCGTTCACGCGCAGCCGGAAGAACGTCCAGACGGCCCGGAAAGGGTACAGGGCGCTGCACGGGACAGCGCTCGCGCTCATCCCGGAGGGAGGGGTGCTCATGACCGCCTCCTGCTCTCACCATATCCTCCCGGACGTGTTCCGGGAGATCGTGGATGACGCCGCGCGTGCAGCGGGAAGGCGGCTGCAACTCCTGGACTGGCGCGGGGCCGCCCCCGATCACCCGGTGCTCCCGGCCGTACCGGAAACGGTGTACCTGAAAATGGGTGTGTTCCGCGTCCTCTGACAGTCCGACAAATCCGGGGGTCTCATGCGCACGCGCTTTTCCGCAGCAACCGCAATCCTGCTGGCCGTCCTGATCGCAACCCCCGGCTTCGCACAGTCACGCTCGTTCCCGGGGCGCCCGGACAGCACGGCCGTCGCAACATCGACATACGACCAGGGAGAGTACCTCAACACGTGGGGCGTCGACATCCTGATCTCGACGAACGGGTTCGGGCTCGGGGGGTTCTACCGGCGCGAGTTCACCCCCGACGTGTTCGGTTTCGTCAGCTTCTCGGTCTCGGAAGCAAAAGACGCGAGGGAGATCGAGCAGTACGACATTTACGGCAATTCAACGGTGCCGGGGAAGCTCAACCGGTTCCTCGTCCTTCCCCTGATGTTCGGCGTCCAGTACCGTCTCTTCCGGGAGGACATCGTGGACACGTTCCGGCCGTACGTCAACGCCGCCGTCGGCCCGACGATGGTGTATATGAGCCCCTTCGTCGATCTCGTCCCGCAGCCCGACGGATCGATCCAGGTGAACGACGTCGAGTTCTTCCACAGCCTCGGGCGGGGGACGCCCCACTACACGGCGTCGGCGTACATCGGGTTCGGGGCGAACTTCGGGGGGCCGAATTCCGGCGTCTTCGGCATCAACTTCCGGTACTACTTCACGTACCTGCTTGGGGACGGGCTCCCGTCGCTTTACGACACCAACACGGGACTTCTCTCTGCGACAAAGAAGGACTTCGGCGGGTTCTTCATCACGCTGAACGTGGGGCTCGGCTATTAATGGCGAAAGGCACTGGCACACACTCCGGAAATCCCCTACTTCCGCAGCAGCACCAGTGCCTTTCTGTGACACGGCGAGGACAACCTACGAAGCGCCCGCCTGAGGGGCGGTGACGCCTGTCACGCATCAGAGGAGCGGCTTCAGGCACCTCCCTGTGTGGGAGGCGGCATTGGCCGCGATCTCCTCGGGCGTCCCCGTTCCGACGATCTCCCCCCCTGCTTCTCCCGCCTCCGGCCCCAGGTCGATCACGTGGTCGGCACATTTGATGACATCGAGGTTGTGCTCGATGATGACGACCGAGTTTCCCGCCTCGATAAGCGCGTTGAAGCAGCGGAGGAGGCGTGCGATGTCGTCGAAGTGGAGTCCCGTCGTGGGCTCGTCGAAGACGAAGAGGATGTGCTGGTCCGGCTGGGGGGCAACAAGGTGCGCCGCGAGCTTGATCCGTTGCGCCTCCCCTCCTGAAAGGGACGTGGCGGCCTGCCCGAGCCGGATGTAGCCCAGCCCCACGTCCTCCAGGACACCCAGGCGCGCGGCCACTTTCCTCCCCGACGCCTCCCCGGCAAAGAACGCGATCGCCTCCGTGACAGTCATGCCGAGGACCTCGTCGATATTCTTCCCCCTGTAGCGGACGTCCAGGATCTCCTTCTTGTACCGTTTCCCCTTGCAGACGTCGCACGGGAGGAACAGATCCGCCAGGAACTGCATCTCGACCTTGACGACGCCGTCCCCCTCGCACTCGTCGCACCTCCCCCCGGGGACGTTGAAGGAGAACATCCCCGGGGCGTACCCGTGAATCCTCGCCGACTGTGTCCCGGCGAAGAGCGCCCGGATCTGGTCGAAGACCTGGATGTATGTGACCGGGTTTGACCGCGGGGTGCGCCCGATCGGGGACTGGTCGACAAGCTCGACGGCGCTGATCTGCTCCCGCCCGCCGATCGACCGGCACGCGCCTTTCAGGGCGGCATCCCCGCCGGGGTTCTTCAGCCCCCGGCAGAGCACGTCGTGCACCAGCGTGCTCTTGCCGCTCCCGCTCACCCCCGTTATGCAGACGAGCATGTTGAGCGGGATGCGGACGTCGATCCCCTTCAGGTTATGGAGCGCGGCACCCTCGATGGTGATGGCCATCCCCGAGCCGGCGCGCCGGACGCCGGGGAGCGGTATCCGCGAGCGCCCCGAAAGATAGGCCCCCGTCAGCGAGCGCTCAGCGCGGAGGATCTCGGCCGGGGGAGCCGCAGCCACCACCTCTCCCCCCTGCTCCCCGGCGCGCGGCCCCATGTCAACGATCATGTCCGAGGCGCGCATCATGTCCGCGTCGTGCTCCACCACGATCACCGTGTTCCCCGCGTCGCGAAGGGCCTTCAGGAGCGCGATCAGCCGCTCGTTGTCGCGCGGGTGGAGGCCGATGCTCGGCTCGTCCAGGACGTACACCGCCCCCACGAGGGACGAACCGAGCGACGTCGCCAGGTTGATCCGCTGCGACTCCCCCCCCGAGAGCGTGCTGGAGAGGCGGTCAAGCGTCAGGTACCCTATGCCGACGTCATCCAGGTAGGCGATCCGTTTGCGGAGCTCATCCATAATCCTGCGTGCGATCGCGGCTTCCTCGGTCGTGAATTCGATCCCGCCGAGGAAGCGCCTGACATCCGTGATGGTCATGGCGACGACCTCCGCGATCCCCCTGCCGCCGACACGGACGGCGAGCGCCTCCGGGCGCAACCGCGCCCCCCGGCAGGCGGGGCACGTGGTGTACCCCCGGTACCGGCTCAGGAGCACCCGGTAATAGATCTTGTAGGCCTTCTTTTCGACCATCCGGAAGAACGCGTCAAGGCCCTCGAACGCATCGTTCCCCTCCCGGATGAGCCGCACCTCCCCCGGCTCGAGCTCCGCAAACGGCGTGTCGAGCCGGAGGTTCGCCCCTTTCGCCGCGCGGACGAGCGCGCGGAGGTACTCCCTGAATTTCGGCGTCGACCAGGGCTGTATCGCACCCTCCCTGAGGGTTTTGCGCGGATCGGGCACCACGAGGTCCATGTCGATCCCCACGGCCCTGCCGAACCCCTGGCATTCGGGGCACGCCCCGAACGGGTTGTTGAACGAGAAGAGGCGCGGGTCCGGCTCTTCGTAATCGATATGACAGTCGGGACAGGAGAAATTCTGGTTGAACCGCATCGGCTCCCCCGTTCCCGCCACGATGAGCGAGGCTTTCCCGTTTCCCGAAGCGAACGCCGTCTCCACGGAATCCGCAAGCCGTTCGACCGGTCCCTCCCCGAAGAGGAGCCGGTCCACAAGCACGTGGATTCCCCCCGGGGGAGTCTTCTTCGGGCCGTCGTTCTCGTTCAGGTCGACGATCTCCCCGTCGATCACGAGGCGGAAGAACCCCTCGCGGCGGATGTTGTCGAGCGACTGGGAGAGCGGCTCCTTCCCGTGGACGGGCAGGGGGAACGTCACGAGGACGCGGAGCTCCTTCTCGGCCGAGGCGGCGAGCCGCCCGCGCAGCGCCGCTTCGACGGTCCTGACGGAGTCGCGGGTCACCAGGCGGCCGCAGTTACGGCAGTACGTCCGCCCGGCACGGGCATAGAGCAGGCGCAGGTAATCGTACACCTCTGTGGTTGTGCCGACCGTCGAGCGGGGATTCCGCGTGTTCGTCTTCTGCTCGATGGCCATCGCGGGGCCGATCCCCTGGATCAGGTCGACGTCCGGCTTGTCCATGCGCTCCAGGAACTGACGCGCGTACGACGAGAGGCTCTCCACGTACCGCCGCTGCCCCTCGGCGTAGATCGTGTCAAAGGCGAGGCTCGATTTCCCGGAGCCGCTTACACCCGTGACGACGATCAGGCGGTTCCGCGGAAGGTCGAGGCTGACGTTCTTGAGGTTGTGGACCCGCGCGCCGCGGATCGAAATGGTGTTTTCCACAGTGCACTGCAATGGAAGCGAAAAGGGCGAACTGTAAGCTAAGGGAAGAGGGGGGAAAAATCAAACGAGATTGCTTCGCACAGAGCGCTCGCAATGACAGGGTCGATACCTGTCATTGCGAGCGCAGCGAAGCAATCTCGCCGACGGGGAGGGTGCTAGTGCACCAGGCCGTCGATGGTATATGACGCCTGTCCGTTCGGCCCGTTCACGAAGACGGTCAGCGTCGTCCGCGTGCCGATCGGATCGGAAAGCGACGTGTTCCCGTCGCTCAGCCTGCATGAGAACGTCGTCACGCCGGGTCCCGGGACGATGGCGTCGGGAAGCGTGATGGCGCCGTTGAGCCCGAACGTCACGATGACCTGGTTCACGGGCGCGTTCGGATCCGGCGGGGGAGGAACGGCCGCGACGACGGAAATCGTCGTGCCCGCCGCCAGCGGGTGGCCCAGTGCGTCCGAGACGGTGAACGTGAACGTCGTGTCCCCCCCGTTCGGGATGTTGAACGACGTGGGAGTGAACGCCGAGATGATCGACGGGCCGCTCCAGAGCACCAGGATGCTGTCGAGGACCGTCACGGCCGCCTGCCCGACGGTGCGCGCGGCGATGTAGTGGTAACCGTCGCCATGGGGGCGGCCACCGTTGACCGGCGCCGCGTAGGCGCCCAGCGGGAGCGGGTTGCCGCTGATGATGTCGCCGGAGCCCTGCCCGTTCAGGTCGGTGTAAACCGCGGCAGTGACCACGCCGGCCGTCGAGCTGAGGTACACCGCCGTGCCGGGCGTCACCGGGTTGGACCACTTGTCCCCTATCAGCACGGACACCTTGTTGTGCACGCCGAACGTGCCGAGCACGGGGAGATTGTAAATGGGCGCGCCAAACGTGAAGTGCGCCTGGTCCGGGAAGCCCGCGTCGATGACCACCCGCACCGGCTGGGTCGTGACGGTGCCCGAGGCGACCGTGCCGGTCGCCGTCACCTGCACGACGCCCGCGCGAATGCCGGAGCTGAGCGTCATGATCGCCTGCCCGTTGGAGTTGGTGGTCACGACCGTGGGCGAGAGGAACTCACCCCCGCCCGGACCGTTCGTGATCGCAAACGTGAGCTGGATCGAATGCGTGGCGTCGATCGGCAGCCCCAGCGAGTCGCGCACCTCCCAGGTGAGCGTGGCGGTCTCGATCTGCCCCACCCCCTTCACCCGGATTTCCGGCGGCGCGGCGCCCAGGAACGCGATCGTCTGCGCGATGCCGCTCCCGCCGCCCCCCGAGATCTGCGAGCGGCGCTGCATGGCGACGTTCTGCGTCGTGATGGAGTTCGACCGGAGCGCGGCCACGACGCTCGTGTCGCGGTACCCCGAGATGTGGTACGCAAGCTGCACCGACGAGGTGCTGTCGATGGTGAACGTGAAGTTGTACTTCCCGTCCGACCCGGTGGTCGTGGACGTGGCGGTCGCGCCCAGCGGCTGCGCAGAAACGGTCACCCCGCCGAGGGGCGAAGACGACGTTGCGTCCGTGACGACGCCGCTGACGCCTCCCTGTCCCGCCGTCGGACCGTTGGCGTTGTTATTGTTGCTGCACGACGCGGCGAGGCCCCCCAGCGCCGCGACAAAGAGAACTCCCCAAATGGTCTTTCTCATACGGTGGCGTCCTTCTGGTTGTGTGCACAGGGGAATGCGTTCATTCCGGTTTCATATTGGTCGTGATGTGCCGCTCGTACTTGAGCTGGTCCTGGAGCCATCGCTCGAACACGCCGTCCTCCTGGGTCTTCTTCGTGATCCGCTCCTGCAGCGTCGGCACGAGCTCGGCCTTGAGGAGGATGACCAGCTCCTTCTTCACCAGGTTGTCGCTGTTGAAGCCGAACAGGTAGCGCAGCCCGAACACGTACCACGGCAGGTCCTTCAGGAACGGCACGCCTTCCCGGATCTGGTCGACCTCCGAGCTGTAGAGGCCGCCGATGATCGTCTCCTCGCCGTCCAGCAGGAGGAGGTTGGTCGTGGCCTTCGTCTTGTTGATGAGCGTGCTGATCGCGCCGGGCTGGACATCGCTCCGCTCGACGTCGATGTTCATGTGGATGAAGTTCACGCCCTGCTCGGTGATGACCTGCGGAGTCACCTGGGCGATCGTGCCCGCGCTGTAGAACTTGTCGATGAGGTTTCCCGCGAAGTCGCGCTCGCGGATGGAGAAGTCCTGCCCGACCTGGATGCGGCCGGCCTGGCCTGAGCGGACCACGATCTCCGGGCTGCTCATGATCTCGCCGAGCTGGTAGTTCGAGAAGAGGTTCGCGATGAAGTCCATGTTCGCGAAGCTCACGTGGGGGGTCACCTCGGTCTTGAAGATGTTGTTCGTCACCTGCGACGCCCCGTTAAACGCGGAGTTGATGTCCACGCTTGTCGTGCTCTTCATGAAGCTCCAGTTGATCCCGACCTCGTCCAGCTTCGTCAGGTTCACCTCGAAGAAGACTGTAGAGATCTTGACCTCACGGCTCCGGAAATTGGCCGGCTCCTTCACGATGTCGACGGTCCCCTGGTTGCCCCCGGGACCCGTCGTCGTGATGGCGCCGGGCTGCCCCTTGGACTGGTCGCCGCCGCCCGCACCGATCTGGATGTAGTTCTCGTACTCCGTGAACCAGATGTCGTTCTTCCGGCAGATCGACTCCAGGGCGTCCTTCCACTGCATCCCCTGGATGTCGATGTTGATCGGCATCGTCCGGTGCTCGGTGTCCACGATGATCTTCCCCGTGAACTTCTTGCTGATCTCGCTGATCGCGGCCAGGGCCTTGTCCAGCGGCGTGGTCGGCGCGATCGACACAAGCTCCTGGGGGCTGGTGTACTGGCGGGTCCCGCCCGCCTTGCGCCAGTCATCGCCGCTCTGCGCGACGGCGCGCTCCCCCGCGGCCAGCGCGAGCGCCGCGACCACGAACAACGCAAGGTTCTTCATGTCTTCCTCGGTCCTATTTTTTCACTGCGGTTTGAAGTGGGCCGTAGCGGATCTTCAGCTCGACCTTCTCGATAATGCCCCCCTTGTTCAGCGTCCCCTCGATCCGCCCTCCCTCCGGATCAATCTTCGTCACGTACCCGAGATAAATCTCGTCCCCCTCCTGCAGTGTCCTGATGTTGTTCTCCTGGTCCAGCACGTACGCCTTGCCGGTGATCACCGCCTTCAGGTCGGAGCGCTCAAGCTCCACGAGGTCGCGGGTATTGGGGGGGATGCCGCTCGAGATGACGGGCGTGAAGGGATCCACGTTCAGCGTGTTGGGCGTAATCGAGCGCTCCCCCATCGAGCTGGAGAGCTCGGCCACCGAGGAGAAGTAGGCGTGGACGATCATGTCGAACGTGACGAGGACGCGCCCCTCTTCCTTCTCCGTCGGGGCGACTTCAACGCCCTTGAGAGAGATCGTCTGGATCTTGTACAGCTTGCGGTCGTTCTCCAGGTACCAGATGAACCTGTAGAAGTTGTCGAACGGGGCCTCCCCCTTCAGGTTGTAGATGTTGTACCCGTAATTGCCGTGCGACTGCAGCCCGTTGTACACCATGTCCAGCTTCACGTACCCGGAGAGATCGATCAGCCGGCTGAAATACGCGTAGCTCTGCGAGGTGATGTCCACCGGGGGGATGTCCTTGTTCCGGTTTTCCCACCGTTTCTGCGTATCGGTGAGGAGCGCGCTCAGATCGTTGAACTGGTTGACCAGGTTCGGCGTGTTGTTGAGCTCGTCGTCGATCGCCTTCACCTGCTTCTCAATGGCCTTCTGCTTGCGGGGCAGGTTGAACGCCCGGATGTACGTCCCCACGCCGAGGATCAGGGCAAACAGGATGCCGAGCGCGATGCTGTTGCGGATTTTATAGGACACGACCGTTCTCCTTATCCTGCGTGATTACTGACCCCCGGCCGGCGACGGCACCTCGATCTGGTACCGGTACACCGTCTGCTCGCGGATGGCCTGCACGTCCACCTCCTTCAGGAGGGAGTTGTCAAAGAGCGTCGAGAGCCGCGGGATGCGCGTGCGGTAGACCGCGAACCCGTTCATGTGGATGACGCCGTTTTCGGCCGAGCTGAAATCGGACAGCCAGATCGAATTCAAATCCTCGACCCCGTGGCTGATCTGCGTCAGCACCTTGCTCCACCGCTCCGAGCCCGGCACCAGCGAGTCGTACAGCGCCAGCGAGGTCTTGTAGCGCACGAGCTGCTGCTGGAGCGCGTCGATGGAGCTCGCCAGCGTCTGGTTCTCCGCTCGCTGCCCTTCCTTGAGCGTGAGCACCTCCCTGAGCTCCTTGATCTCCTTCCCTTTCTGGGCGATCGTCCACGTGAAGAAGAGCGTGGAGATAAAGAGGAGGAGCATCAGGACGTACCCGTGCCAGGCCAGCTTGAAGACCCGCTGCCCCTCGCGGACGTCGGCGGGAAGGAGGTTGATGCCGTAGATCCCCTGGTTCGCAGGGTCGAGCACCTTCCACGCAGCGCCGATCGGGACGGCGTAATCGGAAATTGCCTCCTGCTGCTCGCCGCTGAGCTGGGACGTGTCGAGGCGCGGCGCCAGCAGGTACTCGACCTCCTGGTCGGGGAGCTGCTGGAGCAGGAAGTCGCGGAACCCGATCCGCTTGGATTCCCCGGCGAGGATGATCCTGTTGATGCGGGGGATGGCCAGGTTGTCCTGCTCCAGGAGGAGGCGGCTGTACACCGTGTTGAGCAGGTTCGGGGAATCGTATCCTTCGCCCAGGATCGGGGCAAACTGGTAGAACTGATCCCCGCGCATGAATATCAGGCGGGTGAATTCGACGCCCACGTAGATAATGACGGAGACTTCCTGCGGCTGGAGATCGTAGTTGAGCCGCACGAGGTTCATCAGCGATACGTCGGCGCTGTCGATCGCCGGGATGAACGGGATGCGACCGCCGATGAAGCCCTTGATGTTCTCGAGCGAGTTGATCAGGCTCAGGCCGTCCTCGCGGACGATGCAGAGCAGGTTCCCTTCATCGGTCCTGATCGCGTCCACCGCGTCCGCCGCGGGCTGGAAGGCGCGGATGTTCTTCAGTTCTTCGAGGATCCGCTCTTTGAGCTTCGCCCCCTTGAGGCCGAAGTCGCTCTCCAGGACGTGGTAGTAAATGGCCGGCTCGGCCAGGCTGTACGTCAGGGAGTACTTGCTTGTGGGGTACTGCGCCAGCAGGCCCAGGAGCACGGCGTTGTTGTCTTCGCTCTGCGCTTCGGGGACCGCCTCGGTTGTGGTGGTTTCGCCCAGGCTGAACGCGTCGGTGCTTTCGGCCATGGCCGGGGCCATGGTCTCCGCCGTCTTCTGTTCTTGGAGCTTCGTGATCAGCGTGGCCGACTTCAGTTCCTGGACGACGATGCGCTTCTTGCGGACGGTGAGGTGCGCGAGCTTCACGTCCAGACCGTCGACAAACACGCCCAGGACCGACTTACCTCGTCCTGCTACCGTGGCCATAGGGGGACTGTGCCTGTTGTGAGACGGATCGCCATTAATCACCCACCTGGGTGATGTTCATGATCTGCTGGAAGCGCCGCTTGTTGTTGGCGGTGACGATGGCGTTTTCCAGCGAAATCTTCTTCTGCATATAGAGCCGCTTCAGATCC
>Ga0335071_10008642_pt1 | contig 10444 bp, 6 predicted proteins | sample Lox_Sample_15_FD_206724 | JGI IMG/M metagenome (GOLD analysis project Ga0335071, IMG submission 206724) | Soil microbial communities from Loxahatchee National Wildlife Refuge, Florida, United States - Lox_Sample_1.5 | ecosystem: Environmental > Terrestrial > Soil > Wetlands | place: USA: Florida...
CGCGGGTGCCGACGAGGTCATCGAATAGAAACCCTTGTTGCTGCGGTGCATGAGTCCGGAAATGGCCCACTGCTTCCGTAGCCGGCACCCGAACGGCACGGAAGCTATCGAGGGGTAAGCTGCCGTCCCACACATGGAGCCTCACGGTCGAATTTGACCCGTTCCGGACCAATGTGACTCGCCACGCTATCCCGCGGGGGATAGGATACGTCTAATCCTCGTGTGCGGGCTGCCAGACGCTGGCGTGTTCGGCACCCCAACGCCTCCGCCCTGGAGCGCGTTTGCGCGTGATGCCTTGCGGCAGCGAAGGCGACGCAAGGGAGGATTTGACCATGTTAATTTGCTCGTGCAACGCAATTCATCGACGCGACGTCGTGTGCGGCGGCGGCGCTGCCCTGTTCAGCGCCATTGTGGCCACGCTGATCGGCAGCGGGAAGCCGGTGCGTGCAGAAACGATCACCGGCAAGGTTCCGGAGATCGATCGCGTGGCAGTGCGCGTGGTCGTCGACAGCTACCAATTCGCTGTGGCGCCGAGCCGGAAGGTCGCCGATGTCGACATCGAGCACTTTGGCTGGGGCATCGGCGAAGGCAAGCCGCCCGGCAAGACGCTGATCAGTGAGTTCGGCCTGTCGATGCATGTCGAGTCGCGGCGTGGCGCCGAAACACGAAATATCCTGATGGATTTCGGCTTCACCCCTGATGCGCTGGTGAATAATGCCAATCTCGTCGGCATCGATCCGGCGGCGCTTGACGCCCTTGTCTTGAGCCACGGTCACTTCGATCATTTCGGTGGCCTCGCCGGCTTCCTGAAGCAGAACAAAGGCAAGTTCAAAGCCAAGCTGCCGATTTACATCGGCGGTGAGGAGGCATTCTGCTCGCGGGAATGGACGGCTCCGCCGGTGCGCGGCGACTTTGGAGCCCTGGATCGAAAAGCACTCGAAGACGCCAATGTTGCGGTGACGTATGCAGAAGGGCCGGCATTGGTTGCCGACCACGGCTTCTCCACCGGCCCTATCGGTCAGACGAGCTTCGAGAAGCTGCTCTCACCCAGCGCCATGAAGATCGGCGTGGACCACGGCATTGGATGCTATGCTGACAAGCTTCCGGAGGACGAGCGGACGAAGGCTGTCATCCCGGACCAGTTCCGGCACGAGATCGCCACCGCGTTCAATTTGAAGGGCCGCGGGTTGATCGTATTGACCTCCTGTAGCCATCGGGGGGTCATCAACGCAATCAATCAAGCCCAAGCGGCTTCGGGTATCAGCAAGGTTCATGCGGTGATCGGCGGGTTCCACCTCGCGCCCTACAAGGAGGACTATGTGCGCGACACGATCACAGCGCTGAAGGATCTCGATATCGACTACGTCATTCCACTGCATTGCACTGGCGAGCCGTTCTACGAAATGGCAAGGGCCGAGATGCCGAGCAAGCTCCTGCGCTCCTACACGGGCACACGCTTCATCTTCGCTGCCTGAGCAAGAAGGACACAAGCAATCCTCGCGCGCTCGCCGAACGGGGAGCAATTGCTGGCCGCAACGAATGCTGGACGGCCTAAATCGCATCGCCATGTCGAACGAGTAGTGCGATGCCGATGATGTCAATCGGCGTCGTGCTAATAATGTCCGGATGTGGCCCACAAGCGAAGTCAAACTATGTCCGCTTGCCCGTCGCTGTCAGACGCACAGCAGACATCAAATGTATCGTGATTGATGGGTACACGCGGGGTAACCACTGGTCTGTCATTCGGCGTGCAATTTTGACCCCCTGAGCTGGGGGATCGGCGTCCAAAATTGACCCCCTGAGGTGTGGCCGTTGCAGGCTACCCGCTTTGATTCGAAGCGGGTGGTCGGGGGATGCTGGTCGTGGAGACAGTGGCGCGGATACGGCGCGAGCATTTCGTCAAGGGCAAGACGATCAAGGAGATTGCCCGGGACCTGAAGGTGTCCCGGAACACGGTTCGGAAGGTGCTGCGATCGGGGGAGACGTCGTTCGAGTACGAGCGCGAGGTCCAGCCGCGGCCGAAGTTGGGGCGATGGACTGCGGAGCTCGAGCAACTGCTGGCGACCAATGCTGTTCGACCCGCGCGCGAGCAGCTGACGCTGATCCGGCTCTTCGAGGAGCTGCACGGGCGCGGCTATGACGGCGGCTACGATGCGGTGCGCCGTTACGCCAGGCGCTGGGCCAAGGAGCAAGGTCAAGCAACCGCGGCGGCCTATGTCCCGCTGAGCTTCGCGCCGGGAGAAGCCTATCAGTTTGACTGGAGCCACGAAGTCGTTCTGCTCGGCGGCGCGACGGTGCTGGTGAAGGTTGCTCACGTCCGGCTCTGTCACAGCCGGATGCTGTTTGTGCGGGCGTACCCGCGCGAGACGCAGGAGATGGTGTTCGACGCCCATGATCGGGCGTTCGCGCTGTTCAAGGGCACCTGCCGGCGCGGCATTTACGACAACATGAAGACCGCGGTGGAGACGATCTTCGTCGGCAAGGACCGGCAATACAATCGCCGCTTTCTGCAAATGTGCAGCCATTATCTCGTCGAGCCTGTCGCCTGCACGCCGGCATCGGGCTGGGAGAAGGGCCAGGTCGAGAACCAGGTTGGACTGGTCCGAGAACGCTTCTTCACGCCGCGGTTGCGGTTCAAAACTTACGACGAGCTGAACGCCTGGTTGCTCGACAAATGCATCGGCTACGCCAAAGCGCATCGTCATCCCGAGTTGACCGAGCAGACAATCTGGGAGGTGTTCGAGGCTGAACGTCCGAAGCTCGTGCCCTATGCCGGCCGGTTCGACGGCTTCCATGCGGTGCCGGCCTCGGTCTCCAAGACTTGCCTGGTCCGCTTCGACAACAACAAGTACTCGGTGGCCGCCAGTGCGGTCGGACGTCCGGTTGAGGTTCACGCCTATGCCGATCGCATCGTCATCCGTCAGGACGGCCGGATCGTTGCCGAACACCCTCGCTCGTTTGGCCGCGGCGAGACGATCTACGACCCCTGGCACTATGTGCCGGTGCTCGCCCGCAAGCCCGGCGCCTTACGCAACGGCGCTCCCTTCAAGGATTGGGTGCTGCCGGCCGCCATGGAGCGCGTGCGGCGCAGGCTCGCCGTTGCCGACGACGGCAATCGGCAGATGGTCGACATTCTCACAGCAGTGCTGATCGACGGGTTGCCTGCGGTCGAGGCGGCCTGCAGCGAGGCCATCAACCATGGCGTCCATTCTGCTGACGTCGTCCTCAACATCCTGGCCCGTCAGCGCAATCCCGCGCCGCCGGTCAGCATCCTCACGCCGGCCGCGCTGACGCTGCGCCACGCTCCGATCGCCGATTGTGCCCGTTACGACAACCTCAGGAGAACCGTGTGATGGAACGATCCCAGCTCTTCGACCTTATGGGCGAACTCCAGCTCTATGGCATGAAGGCCGCCTTCGACGAGATCATGACCACTGCTGTGAAGCGCCAGCATGATCCACAGCGAATTATCGGTGATCTGCTCACTGCCGAGATCAGCGAGAAGCAGGCGCGCTCGATAAAATACCAGCTCACCATTGCCAAGCTGCCGCTCGCCAAGGATCTCGATGACTTCCAGTTCGAAGGCACGCCGATCAACGAGACCCTGGTGCGCGATCTCGCCAGCGGGGGATTCCTTGCCCAGCAGCGCAATGCCGTCTTGGTCGGCGGCACCGGGACTGGCAAGACTCATCTCGCCATCGCGATTGCCCGAAGCTGTATCCGCGCCGGCGCCCGCGGCCGGTTCTACAACGTCGTCGATCTCGTCAACCGCCTGGAATCCGAGGCCCGCAACGGCCGCCAGGGGCGGCTCGCCGATCACCTGACCCGGATGGACTTCGTCGTTCTCGACGAACTCGGCTATCTGCCGTTCGCCCAGTCGGGCGGCCAGCTTCTGTTCCACCTCATCAGCCGGCTCTACGAGCGCACCTCGGTGCTCGTGACCACCAATCTGGCGTTCGGCGAATGGCCAAGCGTCTTCACTGACGCCAAGATGACCACCGCGCTCCTCGATCGTCTCACCCATCACTGCGACATCATCGAAACCGGCAACGACAGTTGGCGCTTCAGGAGCCGCGAAGACGATCACGTTCCAACCCGCGCTCGCGACGTCTCCGCAACCCCGACCAGCTCCGACGTCGCGAGCGCTACCGCCAGGACTCGTGGCCGGAGGGGGTCAAAATTGGACGCCGATCGGGGGTCAATTTTGCAAGCCGATTGACACACTGGTCTTACTGGACTTCATCGAACTCACGCTTCGGACGCCATCCGCCTGGATCGGCGATCCAGCGGTTGATGTCCGATTCATGCCGGCCGGTCCCGTTGGCGCTTATCTTGAGCTGAGCCGGGAAACGTGCCCTCGGCGATCTTCCGGTAGATGGTGGACCGGGACAGCCCGGTCCTGGCGAGGACTGTTTTCAAACGGACGATCCGGTCTGGTTCGCGCATCGGCGCGCTGGCTCCCGCTGGCTGTTTCTGACGGCATCTGAGACAAGACAGATTTGGCCGTCACGGGGGCGCAAGAGCATATTGGGGGTTGTCGTACTGTGGCGTAGAGCCGGCGGAAAACAGGATGCGTCAAATTCCCAGGCCCCGGCCTCGGCCAAGATCGAGGCCATGAGTGAAAGCCAATTCGAGGCCGAGCCTGCGGCCTGTTTCGAACGCGATGCCGAGCTCCCGCTTGCGATTGGCGAGGATGGACTCCATTTGCGGATCACGTTCGAGGCTTCTCGCCATGTCGCCCATGGCTGAGCGCGTGGCCCTGTAGCCGGACATGTCGCCCGCCTGATACTGGCTCTGGCGGGTCTGGTCGAGCTTCTGCCAGTGCTCCACAAAGCGGTCGGCGCGGCGGTTCGGATTGATGCGGAGTTCTGTTTCGAGCTGGAGGGCGCGGATGGCGCGGTTGACCCGGCCCGACCGGGCTTCGTGGGGAAGTTCGGGGTTCTTCTTGTAGGCGGCTTCGGCATCAACCGAGCCGTAAGGCCGCACCTCTTCGAAGACCCGGCGCGCCTGTTGTAGTTCTTTCACCTGCTCGGGAGTTGCCTTGTTGCCCATCCCCTGCGCCGCGAAGATCGCATCCACGGCGCGGGCATGACGAACGAGCGCCTTCGTGCGTACCCGACGCGCTCCCGCGTCCGGATCTGCCGCCACCGTCCTTTCTGGCGCTTCAGTTTCGCGCCGCTCGGCTGCCGTAATGCTCCTTTCCCTTTCCGGCGTGTCTCGTTTGGGCCTCTGTCCGCCATCCGAGCCAGGCGCATCGCCAGGGGAACGAATGACGTCCAATATGCTGCGTACCTTCTCAGGCACGACCTTGCGCACGATCTCGGCCACGCGCTCACGGAAGGTTATCCCGCGCCGCTCGGCAAAGCTCTGTGCCGGATCTGCACGCTCGTAGTCCGATGCCATGTCCTTCGCCCGGTCGCGCGATAGCGTGCGGACAAGCCGCTCCTGATTGGCAAAGTCGTCGTGGCCATAATGAAGGTCCATGCCGTCGCGGTGCCGCGATAGGGCGACATAGCTGCCATGGGCATCCAAGCCCGGCGTTGCCAGCACATGGGTGCGGTCCACGGTCATGCCCTGCGCCTTGTGGATGGTCGCGGCATAGCCATGGTCGATCCGGTTGTAATCCTTGAAGTCGAAGCGAACCGATCGGCCATCGTCGGTCTGCACGGTCATCGATTGCGCGTTGACCTGCTCGATGGTCCCGAGCGTGCCGTTCTTCACGCCAAGGCCACGCTCGTTCTGCAGAAACATGATGCGGTCCCCGCTGGCGAAGTTTCGCGCGCCGCGGTCGACCTTGAGCCATACGTCATCCCCGAGATCGCCGGCAGCCCGCATCCGCTCCCGGGCAGCTTCGTTGAGGGCGCGAACCTCGTCGTTGGTGTGGGTGAGAATGATACGGCTACGCTCTGGCGCCGCCTGCCGGTCGCGATCCCAGCGCTCGACCAGATCGCCGCGCGCCTGCTCGCGGGTTTGGGCCTCATGCACCATGCCATGGGAGCGGTAAGCTGCAAGCGCATGGCCGGTTCTGCCGGTCGCCAGATAGCCCGTGGCGTCGCGCTGCCAGTCTTCGCGCTGCCGGCGCACCTCGCCGATTTCCACCCCGCCGTGGCGCTCGTAAATGGACCGGAACGCCGCGCCCGCCTCGATCGCTTGCAACTGCCTGGGATCGCCGACCAGCACGACCTTTGCGCCGGCTTCGGCCGCATGGGACAGGACGCGCTCGAGCTGGCGCGTGCCGACCATGCCGGCCTCGTCGATCACCAGCACGTCATGGGTCGTGAGCAGGTCGCGGCCCTGTCCCCAGCCATGCTCCAGGCTGGCAATGGTGCGCGACGCGATGCCCGATCCGCTTTCGAGATTTTCGGCCGCAATGCCGGACAGCGCCACGCCCCGCACGTCGTAACCGGCAGCTTCCCAGGCCTCCCGCGCTACCCCCAGCATCGCGCTTTTCCCCGTCCCGGCATGGCCGACCACGACCGAGAGATCTCGCCCGTCCGTGATATGCGCCAGCGCGTCGGCCTGCTCGCTCGAAAGGACAAGATTGCGCGCTTCCGCACGCGCCAGCGCCGCCTCGCGGTCCCTCTCACGCACCTCATGGCGCTCCCGTTCGGCCATCAGTTCGGCGGCGCGATGCAGGCGCTGTTCCACCTCGATCATTGCCCGCGTGGTGAAACGATCTTCGCCCCGTCCGTCCCTGCCGAGTTCGACCAGGTCTGGGGCGCCACGCATCGCGCCCATCACCTCGTTGAACTGGTCGATGCTGTCGCTGTGCCGGTGCGCGAACTTCGCCATGTCACGCTGCGTGAAGGTCGATTGCTGATAGCTGATGGCGTCCAGGGCGAGGGAAGGATCGGCGATGATCCGCACCCCATTGCCGCGCGCGATTTGGCGGTGCATCTCGGAGCGGTCGGCCTCGGTCCCTCCGCCCTCGATGCCGCGATCCTCGATCCGTTTGGCGGGCGCACCGATCTGGCTTTGCGGCTCAAGCCCGATCCCCTGGGCTTCAAAACTCCGATGGTCGATTCGCTCATCGATATCGAGTTCGGCCAGGCGCTCATTGGCGAGCTCGGCCCATCGCCTCCGCCAGCGCTCCACCATCTCCGTACGGTTCCAGTCACGCACCTTCCGGCCAAACCCATTCTCGTCCACCGCCCGCATGGTCAGCATGACATGCGCATGGGGTTTGGGCATGCCGTCCTCGGCCATGTCCCAATGCACATTGAGATCGGCGATCATGCCCCGATCGACGAATTCGCCCCGAACGAAGTCGCGGGCCAGTTCGATGCCCTGAGCCTCACTCATCTCGCGCGGAAGAGCAAATTCGACCTCGCGAGCAAGCTGCGCGTCTTTGCGGATTTCGAACGACTCGACATCGTTCCACAGCCGCTCGCGGTCGCTCAATCTCGCGGGCGCGTTTTCCGGCAGCATCACCTCCGAATGAACGACGCCGCGCTTGGCCGAAAAGTCATGGCTGCGATCAAGCCGCTCGTCGCGCAGCCGCGAGCCAGACCGGTAGGCGGCCGACGCCACCGCGCTCGAGCCGGCCTTGCGGCCAATGACCTTGACGTGAAGATGATAGATCGCCATCGCGGCTAGATCATCTACACGGCAAAGCGTACGTCGGCACGACGTATAAGCGCGCCCTCCCTCAAAAAAGTCTCGGGAGGGACTACCGCGTCCCAAGCCGTCCTGACGACCTTACAGCATTGTGCCGAGGGCTCGACTATCATTTCTCCATCAACTCTGATGGAGACGCCGATGCGCAAGCCAAGGGACTTTGATGCCGAACTGAAGGCACTTGAGGACAAGGCTCGTGACCTCAAGAGCCGCAAGGTACAGCAGCTTGGCTAACTCGTCATCGCCACGGGGGCTGACACGCTCAGCGCCGATGAATTGGCCGGCGCGCTGATCGTGCTGGCCGAGACGAAGGAGGCCGCGAAGCGGCATGGGCCAGGCGTGGGGCCGCGTTCTTTCAGGGACGGGCGCGCCGAACTGCACCGGCAGCTGACCACAACACGGGCGGCGCTCCGGCGCAACCAAGCGGCGCGCAACCGGCATCAGGCCGCAAGGGCGCGGCATGACATGCGCTCCTGCCAGATCCAGCGCCGTAGGCGCACGCGACACCTCATCGAACTCGGCGGCCTGATCGTCAAAGCCGGAATCGTGGATCTGACGGGCGATGACCGCGCCTTGATCTACGGCGCGCTGCTTTGGATGGCAGACAAGCTCAAAAGCGATCAACACGAACAGGCGCGGGCACTATGGGCAGCGAAGGGTAAACAAGCGTTTGGGGTGGACCCGACTACACACAAGGGACCAGATCGGACTGCTTCTGCAGTTCGTCGTTGATTCGCTGCTGCGCGGAGCGCCGTTCGAGCATGCGGTAGACGCCGGAAGCGAGGCGATCGAGCTCGCGATCCGCCAAAGGCAATTTATTCGGCGCGCTCGAAAATAGTCGTTGCCACGCGGCCGGCTCATGCAAAAACATCGCGGTCGATACCGCGAGGCGTGTACCCTTCCAAAGAACGGCGCACGAATGCCCGCGCTCACCGGCAGCTACACGCACAAGCTGCGGTCCCGCGCGCTGCGGCACGCAAGTCAAAATGGACAGATGTTTAGGGGAGGCTCTCAGGCGGCCCGCGAATTCATTTGCTTCTCCGAGGCCAGACCTTGTCACCTCTCAGCCCCGAGGATTTGCATTTCTCAGACGATCAGGGCCGCAGCAAGCAGAGCCTGCGACGGCTATCGTACATGCCCCAAGCCCTGGCTAACATTCAATTGAGCTGTGCAGCTTGATTGTTGCCCTCGTTCCCCGTCGCTTGCCGTGTCGGCATTGTGTTGCGAAGGGATTTCCCTCTGATGCGTCAAGACCCGACAAATCAGTTCGGTCCAGATAAGTAATCGCTTCGGGGCGAGTTGTGACCATCTTACCAATGGCCGAGTTGGGCACGCCTTGCTTCGCCCAAAGCCTCGCCTGTTTGAGGGTTAGAAGCTTGGATTGTGCGTCCTCAATATCGCGATAATTAGATACAGCATGGACCCCGATTTTTGGATTTGGCCGATAATATCGTTTTACTCCAGCAAAAAATACATCCGCGCAAACGGAATCGCATTCGTCAGCGACGTAGACGATGAGCTTTTTGCGGCGGGTAAGATCTGCGATCCGGAGACCCTCCTCGAGGATTCCCCCGTCAGAACCGAGGTCAAAGCCAAGGATTCGCTTTTTTCCTCGGAAATGAGACTTTAACCGTGAGAGGTCACCCTCTCTAATGGCGCCGCGTAGCCGTAATACCACGCCTTCGCTGGTCGGCACGCGTCGTATTTCCATAGCGGAACATGTGATCGGCACTAGCACAACCAACAGCCAACAGAGGACGCCTCCGCAAAGCCAGCATGTGCCGGTTCTAAGCTGTCGTAACTGAAAGCTCGATGTCATCCCCGAGTATCCCGATCAAGTAGTCGCCGGCGCTACCGGAGGCCAATTCATCGGAGCGGGCGTCATCCTGCTTCTGATCCTCATTCCCAAGTGGTCCGGCCGGAGCCGGCGGCTCGGCAGGTCATCCCAATAAAAATACTGCGACGGCCGGCCGTCCGGAAAGCGAACCTCGAAGCTGCCGCACTTCGGCACAGCCTCGTGCTTGATCAGTCGGAGGTTCGCCGTGCCTCATGATCTCGGGGATGGGGCGGGGAGGGAAGCGCAGCAGCGGCTTCTAGCTACGCGTACTGTACCGCCAACCAACGAGAGGACGCTTCTCCACCTTTGGTACGATTGTGACAAACCATCGTGGTGGGCTGCAGGATCGGTCTTCTTGGACGGACCGGACCATGCCGAAAAATCTTGAACCGTTCAAACTCAGCTCCGCTGCCTCCCCACGGTATTGCGCGTAGCGGCAGCGTCGGACTTCAGCGCGGTTGGTTGTTTCAATTGTTCGCACAGTGACCTCATCTGGTCAGGCCCGTACACGGTATCAGTCGAATCTCAAATAATGCGTTACCCTTTCATCGGAACAGAACGGACGTCCCTACGATTCCGCCGATCGTGCCGGGAGGGAAGCCGCTGGATATGTATTTGCCGGCCGACTCCAACTACACCGGCCACGGAAGAACGGATGGGCGCGACTATAGCGCGGCGGCGGGGGGATTACTGGCCGGGAATATCGCGGGGGCGGCGGGTGGCGGCATCGAACCGTTCACCGGACGATGAGCAAAGTCCCGCTCCGCCGCTGAGGCTGGCTGATATGGCGGCGGAGCGGGAGCCAGAGACGTTGTTACCAGCGCTGCCTCTAACCCATCTCAGTCTGGTTGTGATTAGGGCGCCGGAACGGCGAGACCTTGCAGACAATCAGATCTATCAAGGGCGTTGTGGTGCTAAGCGGTTAGCGAAAGGTTAACGGTGCGCTGATGCGCGTTTCCGATGCCCGCTGCCAAACTACACCCCGCCCGG
>Ga0335071_10008643_pt1 | contig 10444 bp, 9 predicted proteins | sample Lox_Sample_15_FD_206724 | JGI IMG/M metagenome (GOLD analysis project Ga0335071, IMG submission 206724) | Soil microbial communities from Loxahatchee National Wildlife Refuge, Florida, United States - Lox_Sample_1.5 | ecosystem: Environmental > Terrestrial > Soil > Wetlands | place: USA: Florida...
ATCGGCAGCGAGTCCATAAAACGTGTCGGTCGGCATTCCAAGGACTTCACCCGACCGGATCTGATCGGCGGCATACTTTACGAGCGAGATTTCCGGATTCTCAGCGTTGATTTTTACGATCTCGGCGCGCACGGCGCTCCCTTCTGCAATTGCATTGAGGTATCTATTTGAAAGGCGGAAATATCATAATACGGCAAAAGGCGTCCAGAACCATCAAGCAACCGAACTTTCCCGAAGAAGTGGTTTGACCTTCGTGTACCTTAGTGTCCTTGGTGGTTAAGCTTTCGGGTTTTGTTGAAGTCAAATGGCTCGCTCCTCGGAAACCAACTCTGCCGTACAGCGCCTGCGCCGCATCGAAGGCCGCCACAATGCCTTGGTCAAAGAGGTGCGCCAGGCTTTTGCTCATGCCGAACCGACTCCACAGGGCGACTGCGCCATCGAGGGCTTACGCATCGTGGAAGAAGCCATTCGCAGCGGACTGCGTTTTCGAGCGATCTTATTCCGCGAATCCGCGCACACGCTGGCGGAACGGCTTCTTCCGCAGATCGGATCGCACGTCGACACGCTGCTGCTTCCCGACCGCGTCTTCGATGGCGCGGTGCCGAGCGAAAGCCCGCAAGGCGTCGCGGCCCTCGTCAAACTGCGCGAGTTCTCAATCGCGGATGTTCTGGAGCGGCTTCAGGTTGGTCCGGTCATTGTCGTCGTAGGCCTACAGGATCCCGGAAATTTAGGCACATTGCTGCGCTCGGCCGAAGCCTTCGGCAGCGCCGGAGTCGTTCTCGGGGAAGGAACGGTCAGCCCGATCAATTCCAAAGTGATTCGAGCCTCAGCCGGATCCATCTTCCGTCTACCAATCGTTGTGGAGAAAAAGGCAGGCGCCCTTGATGAACTTGCCGCGAAGCTGCGCAAAGAAAACGTCCGCCTGATTGCAACGTCGTCACACAAAGGCACTCCGATCGATCAGGCAAATCTCGCAAGCTCATGCGCAGTCTTCATCGGAAGCGAAGGCTCGGGTCTCCCGAAAACCGTCATGGCGCAAGTCGATGAACTCATCGCGATCCCGCACACGCCGCAAGTGGAATCATTGAATGCGGGAGTAGCGGGAAGCATCATCCTTTACGAATCAGCTAGGCAAAGGCGAAAGATGGGATGACGAGACGCTCAAGGAAGAGAAACACTAAACGCGTACCGCAGAGCGTGCCGACCGGGGATGACTGGGGGGACTATAAATCTGACCTCGACCAGAATCACGCGCACAGTGTTTTTGCACGACGCACGAACGAGGAGATGCAGCCATTCTTTCGACAAAATCCTGTTGCCCTGACGGACGATCTGCGATGGATGCCGGATGTGCCCTTCCGTTATTACATCTTTGGGTTTCGAGACGTTGTGGATGGCAAATCAGTTCGATGTCTGCGACGGGGCGGACCCTAGAGTTATTGTTCCTGTAATGCCCGATTTGCTTTCTGCCATAAAATATGTTGCGGGAAATCAGAAGCTCTTCGATGCCGACGAGCACATCTACGGAAACTTTTTGGTAAAACGTTCGCGGATCCAGACCCTCTACGCACCTTACAGTTCACTGAACCGCTAACTGCTCGATAATCGTTGTGTATGGGTTAACACGTTGCGCTTTGAAGCGTGGACGAGGGCTCCAACTGAAGCCGCACGGCAAAGGCGCCAGCCCTCGACGATCAATGAGCACTGACGCCTCTCCAAGCCTCTCACAGCCACAGATTGGCTGAAGCTGGCCTCTTCTAATACCCCATGCCGCGGAGTACCACAATTTGCGGGCTGGCGCCTCCGCTATCATTCACCTCAAGCCTTGCCGCATTCGACCCCTGATATTGGGGCGTGAAAGTTATGTTCATGGTGCAACTGCCTCCCGCCGGAAGACTGCGCGGGCAGGTAGTGGCATACTCCCTAAACTCATGGGCATAGGCTCCAGAAAAACGGGCGCCGAAAATTTTCACTGGAAACGGCCCGTAGTTCGTCAGGGTGACTGTCTGCGGCGCGCTGGTGGTTCCTACCTGCTGTTTGCCAAAACGCAGGATTGACGGCGATAGGGTCACCATCGTGCCTGTTCCCGTTAGCGCCACCGTTTGTGGACTGTTGGGAGCGTTGTCCGTAATCGTGATCGTGCCCGTGATCGTGTTGATGTTGTGAGGAGTGAACACTACATTCGCTGTGCACGTCCCGCCAGGACGTAGCTCGCGAGGGCAGTTATTGGTTTGAGAGAAATTCGAGCTAGTGACGACACGGGTGATGTCAAGCGGCGCGGCGCCGGTGTTGGTCAAGATCACTCCCTGGGAGCCACTGCTGGTGCCAACCAGTTGCGTCCCGAAAGTGAGGCTTGTTGGGGATAAATTGACAGCAGGTCTAACCCCCACCAGGATGCGAACCCCGGCAGCCGTGTCGTTTCCTTGGTCAGCAACCACCAGGTCCAGCCTGCCGTCTCCATTGAAGTCGCCCACCGCCACTGACCAGGGATTAACCGCAGCCGGAGATGGGACCGGAGTGAAGTTTCCCAAGCCATCCCCCAACAGGATGGGGACTTCGCCATTATTGAAGCCAATGGAGGTGGTGAACGCCAAGTCCAGCTTGCCGTTCCCGGTAAAGTCGCCTACTGCCATGAAGGTGGGATATTCATATACACCTGTATACGAGGCCAGATTGAAATTGCCGGTGCCATCCCCCAGCAGAGTGGAAACCCCGCCTCCAAATTGGTCGGTGACCGCGACATCCAACTTTCCGTCTCCGTTGAAGTCGCCTGTCACGATTGAGATGGGCGAACCACCCGCACCTGGGCTCGAGGCCAGGGTGAAATTCCCCGTGCCGTTCCCCAGCAGGATGGAAACGGTGTTGTCTGAACCATTGGCGGTCGCCAAGTCCAGCTTGCCGTCCCCGTTAAAGTCGCCGACTGCCGCCGCTCTTGGATACGAACCCACACCCGGAGACGAGGCCAGAGTGAAGTTTCCAGTGCCGTCCCCCAGCAGCACGGAAACCGTGCCGCTGCCGGAGTTCGCTACGGCCAAGTCCAGCTTGCTGTCCCCGTTGAAGTCGCCGACCACAACTGCGCTGGGCAACCAATCCACTGCTGGAGACGAGGCCAGAGTAAAGTCTCCAGTGCCATCCCCCAGCAGCACGGAAACCGTGTTGCTGCCGAAGTTGGCTACGGCTAGGTCCAGCTTGCTGTCCCCGTTGAAGTTGCCTATCGCCAGCGAATAGGGGTTGTTACCCGTAGCTATGGAGAAGGCCACGGTGAGTTTTCCTGCGCCGTTCCCCAGCAGGATGGAAACCGTGTTGCTGCAGCTGCTGGCAACTGCCACGTCCAGCTTGCCGTCCCGGTTAAAGTCGCCCACCCCTACTGATTGGCCGCAGCTCACAAGCGTGAACGAGGCCAGGGAAAAAACCGCGCTTGACGTACTGTCGGTGACCGAGAAGAACGCAACGTTCGACGTCCCACCGCCCGGTGCGGGAGTGACCACCGTCACCGAAGCTGTTGTCGCCGTGGCAATGTCCGTTGCCGGAACAGTCGCTGTCAATTGCGTTCCGCTGATGAACTGAGTTACCAGCGCGTCGCCATTCCACTTCACGACCGAACTCGAAACAAACCCTGTGCCATTGACGGTGAGAGTGAATTGCGCACCGCCGGGTGCCGTAGCGTCCGGAATGAGTTGTGGATTAACGAACGGCGCTGGAGCTTGTGCGTAACTCAAGACCGACGCAAAGCTCAGCAAAGCCGCGCCTAGGAAGATAGCGTGTCTTTTCATCACAAATTCTCCTGCTGTTGATTTCCTGCTGGTGAGTGGGCAGTGCGGCCTACCAATTTCTGCCGGGTCCTTGGGACTACCAACGGACCAGTGGGAGACTGTCTCTGGGACCTTTATCACTCAGCAGAAAGAGCGAGCAGTGATCGAAATCACTGCCATTCGTGCGCCACCACTGGAAAGATCACCGGGAGTCTCGAGGGAGGTCTCTTGGTGGAAAAATCTTTGCAGCATTCATCAATCGCCGCAACTAGTTAAACAAAGGCATCCGCAGTGGTTACTTCGGTAATCAAGCATGTACCCGATAGTAAATCTCCCGCCTTCGAAGTAGCATCAAAGTCACTATGAGTAGCTCTCCCCAAATCACCGGATTACTCCGGCAGCCGGATGCACTCCTGGGAATCGACCACCTGATCGATTACGCCCGGCGCGTGCTGGACCGCTACATGCGGATGCCCGCTCCCAAGCCTGAGCAGAAACCGCTTGCCAGAGTGGCTTAGCGTTATTCAAGCTCTGTTGGAGTCGTCTGAACGGAACCGAGGCGTTCTTACTCGATTCTCGGCGTGTCCCTGCTGCGCAGTTCGCTCGCAACCCGGTCAGTGACGAAACGCAGGCGTCATCAGCGGCGCGAATATCGTCCTGTCCTCGACTGGACCCGTAGAACTGCCTTCAGCCACGGAGCGAGAAGTGCTGTAGTTAAAATCGCTACTAGACTTACGCCAACCCTCCCCCATCCACCACCAACGCCGCTCCTGTAATCCAGTTCGCCATCGGACTTGCCAGAAACAAAACGGCATTCGCCACATCCTCAACTGTGCCCACGCGCCCTAAAGGACGATCTGCAGCTTCTTTCATGAACGCCCGTTCGTTCTGCTCCAACTGTGCGCACTCGCTGCGCAGCATCGGAGTATCCACATCGCCCGGACACACACAGTTCACGCGAATGTTGTTCCGCCCGTGGTCGAGGGCCATTGCGCGCGTCAGGTTCACCGTTCCGCCCTTCGCCGCACAGTAGGCCGCTGCGCGCGGTCCTCCCTTTAGGCCCCAGCCCGAGCCAATGTTGATGACGCTGCCTCCTCCGCCACGGATCATGTGGGGAATGGCTTCGTGAGAAAGCAGATAAATTCCCTTGAGGGTTACATCGACCACGCGATCCCACTCATCCTCAGCAAGGTCCACGACATCTTTTCGAATCGCGATCCCAGCGCAGTTGCAAAGAATATCGATCCGGCCCCATGTCTTGATAATCGCGGCCATGGCACCCCGGCAATCGGCGGCCAGACGAACATCACATCTGAGAGCGATCGCACCGGCACCCGATGCCGCCCCCCTTTGCGACCTTCGCGCACCCTTCGCAGACTTCGCGGTTAAGTGAGCCGTTGTTTTTGCCGAATTCGCCGCTTCGATCTGCGAAACTGTTTCCCGAGCCTTGCTCTCGTTGATATCGAGCGCAGCGACGCAAGCTCCCATCTCAGCCAGCTGCAAACAAATACCACGCCCAATTCCCGATCCCGCACCCGTAACCAGGGCGATCTTTCCCTCGAGAGAAAGAAGTTGCGAAGCCCTTTCAGCGATACTTCTCGAAGCCGTCATAGCCGATCACGCAAAAGCTGTTTCAAGAGCTTTCCCAGCCGCGTCCAAAGTGCGGTCTACATCGTCGTCGCTGTGGGCCAGTGTCACGATCGAATGCAACGCCGCCGAAGGCGACGCATATACACCAAAAGGAAACAGGGCGAGCACAAACTTCTGAAACGCTGCGCGATCCACATACCGGCAGAAGTCGCGGTAATCTTCAATTACCGTTCGATCGGTAAACATCACCTGCAGCATCGGACCCACATTCTGCACAATGGCCGCAATTCCCTTCTTCGCAGATAACTCTCGCAACCCGCTGCACAGCCGATCGCCAACGCGCCACGTGTGCTTGAAAGATGCATTGTCATCGCGAGTCAGCACCCGCAGATTGGCCCGTGCTGCAAACATTCCAATTCGCGACCCGTTGTGCGTGCCGTAATGCAATACGCCTCCCCATTGCAGCGCATCCATGATCTCGGCGCGTCCCACGAGCGCCGCCACCGGCAACCCTGACCCCAGAGCTTTCCCGAACGTGACCAGATCGGGCGAAAGCTTGTAGTACTCCTGACATCCGCCCGGAGCAATCCGAAACCCGGTCACGGTCTCATCCAGGACGAACACAATCCCGTTTGCCTTAGCCAATCTCTGCACGCCATGAAGGTATCCTTCTTGCGGCGGGATCACGCCCATGTTCGCCATAATCCCTTCCGTGATAATCGCCGCAATCTGCCCCGGATGCCTCTCAATCGCGTCCTCTAAAGCAGGCAGATCATTCCACGGGACAACAATCGTGTCGTCGAGCGCCGTTCGATTCAGTCCGGAACTATCCGCGATCTTTACCGGGTCCGTCTTCAGCCCAAGCGCCGTCACCGGCAGAACATTCGAACTGACGAGCAGGTCGTCGTGCCAGCCGTGATAGTGTCCTTCGAATTTCAGGAGCTTCGGACGCCCGGTCACGCCTCGCGCCAGGCGAATGGCCGCCATCATGGCCTCAGTCCCGGTATTCGCAAAGCGCACGCGCTCGGCGTTGGGGACGATCTTTTGAATCATCTCCGCAACTTCGAGTTCGATCGGAGTCGCAGTCGCAAAATGCGCGCCGCTACTGGCACCGGCCGAAATCGCTTCCACCACCTCCGGATGCGCATGGCCCAGCGGCAAAGCTCCAAAGGCCATCATCCAGTCGATGTACTCATTCCCATCGACGTCATAAATGCGCGAACCTCGCGCGCGTTCCATGAAGATGGGATACGCGCCGAAATTCGCCGGGCCGCGCGATGATGAACTGCTCGCCTCGATCAGCACTCCCAGCGTGCGTTCGTAGAGTTGTCTGGACTTCTCAGTCCTCAGAGTCAAAAGCCCTCCAGATGCCGCCTGCGACTTGCTATCGTACAGCAGAGAGTTCCACAAAACTTGTCCTAGCGAGTGAATCTCCTCACGCGCGTCCGCTCTCGATGGCATAGAATGTCCAATCGCCGGTTAACAAAAATGAGTAAGCCAGACACTTGGAAATCCTGGGAAGGCCGTCAGATCGACGGCAAGTTCACGCTCCGTCAGTGGCTTGGCGGCTCCGATCACAGCGCAGTCTTTCTTACTGAGATTCCGGGCGCTCCTCCGCTTAAAGCGGCCATCAAATTAGTCCCGTGCGATGCAGGCTCCGCCGCGGAAACTCAAGTTCGATCATTGCAGGCCAAGACCGGTCTCAGTCATCACAATCTGCTCCAGACCTTCGAAGCCGGACGCGCCCAGGTCGACGACGATTGTGTCGTGTACGCCGTGATGGAGTATGCCGACGAAAGCCTTGGCCAGATTCTGCCGCAACGCTCTCTCAATCCGGCCGAGGTCGCCGAACTGCTGCCGCCCTTGCTCAATGCGCTCTCTTACCTGCACGAAAAGGGATTGGTGCACGGTCGTGTTCGACCATCAAACATTCTGGCTGCAGGCGATCAACTGAAGTTATCCACGGATCACGTCCAGTCAAAGTCCGAGCAAAAGCCCGGCGGACGCCAGGATGAGTACGACGCGCCCGAAACGTCGCTCAGAGCGCTTTCTCCTGCGTCTGACATCTGGTCCTTGGGAATGACGCTAGTTGCAGTCCTTTCACAGAAGCCTTTGCAACACAAGCCTCCTGGCGATCCCGTGGTGCCCTCGAGTATTCCTGAACCCTATCGCGGAATCGCACAGGCCAGCCTCCGCCTCGACGCGGAGCAACGATGCTCCTTGAAAGACATAGAGCAACGACTGAAGGTGCCGCCGCGTCCAGCGGATGCGCCGGCCGCGGTTGCTCCGCCGACGCCTGCCGCACCAGAGCCTATCGCCGCGAAAAAGCGAACACCCTTTCCAGTAACAATCGGACTGGCCGCCGTACTGGCAATAGTCTTTGCGATTTTTTACTTCGGCCGGAGCAAGTCTTCTACTGCGCCAACCGAAATGAATCCGCAGCCCTCGACGACAGCTCAAGCTCCGAGCTCCCAGACATCCGCACCCGCGCCGCCAAAACAAACCGGCTCCGCCGGATCCGTTACTCATCAAGTGCTTCCAGACGTTCCTCAAAGTGCTAAAAACACGATCACTGGCACAATCAAGGTTATCGTTCAAGCGCAGGTGGATGCTTCCGGCAAGGTGACATCTGCCAAGTTGAAATCTCCGGGCTCAAGCAAATATTTCGCCGGACTCGCGCTGAAAGCCGCACCCAAGTGGGAGTTCTCCGCACCCGAAATCGGTGGTCAACCCACAGCAAGTACTTGGCTCTTGCAGTTTCGTTTTCGGCGATCGGGCACGCAGGCTTCGGCGCAGAAGGCGAAGCATTAACTTTTCGTCTGCTTCAGTTTCCAGACGATTTGGCGCACCATTCCTAGGAGTATCTTTGCATCCAGTGCGCTGAGGTTCATTCGCCGGAGAAGTTGCCGTGCCTTCTTCTCACTGACCGCATCGTTCCCCGGCTTCACGTATCCACTTATCTTCAGCGAATCGTACAAGCCCCTGGTAATTTCTTCCATCTGGCTAGCCGTCGCAGGATATTTCTTCTCAGAACTTTTCTCCCCAGCTTCACTTCTGGCCAGCTCGTACAGGCACACTCCCACGGCCTGCCCCAGGTTCATCGAGATGTTCTGTTCTTTGGTAGGGATGGTCAACAGCCAATGGCAGTGGCTGAAATCGTCGTTGCTAAGTCCAGTCTTTTCGGAACCAAACAATAACGCAACTCGTCCGATGCGCAGATGTGTTCGGATTTCATCCGCCGGCTGTTGCCCCAGCGTCTTCACAGCATGCTTCAGAGCTCGATCCCTCACCGCGGTCGTCCCCACAACGAGCGAGCAATCCCCGATGGCCTCCGGCAGGTTCTTGAATTCCCCAGCAGCCTTGAGCACTTCTCCCGCACCAACCGCCGAACGGGCTTCCCGAAAAGCCAGCAAATAAGGATTCACTACTCGTAGATGGAAGACCCCAAAGTTGGTCATGGCACGCGCAGCTGCCCCAATGTTCAGCGGGTTGCGCGGGCGGACAAGAACTACGACCAAGCCGTTCAAATCGGGTGAGGAAGGCAAGCCGACAATTTTAACGCGGCGATCAATTTCGTGACGGAAGCACTTGGAAGCACTTGGAAGCACTTGCAAGCCCACTGCCCTTCAACCGTCAAAACCTTGTAAGAACTTGTAAAAAGAATGTCAAAAACCGCGTCTTTTCAGGCTGTGTACGCGTCGAACCGTTGTAAGCTTTAATTCGTCAGTTCGCTTCTGAAAGATTGGGGATTTCAGAAGCTCTCCCCCAAGAGAGAAATGGAAGAACCGATATGGGGAATCTCGCAACGCCATTCAGCGCAGGAAAGCCTGTGATCCCGGCGCAGATGTCTAAACCAACGGGCCGCATCCTCGTCGTTGAAGACGATCCGGCCGTCCAGAAAGCTCTTAGGCGTCTCTTCGAGACTGAAGGATACGCCGTCGAAGTACAGTCCGACGGCAAGTCGGCGCTCGACAGCGTTCAGGCCTCGACTCCCGCCGCCATTGTTCTCGATTTGCGCTTGCCGAAGGTTTCGGGCCGTGACGTGTGCAAGGAAATCAAGGCAAAGTCTCCAGCCCTGCCGATCGTTGTGCTCAGTGCTGCGAGTGATGTTTCCGATAAGGTGCTGCTGCTCGAACTTGGCGCCGACGACTACGTCACCAAACCCTTCAGTCCCAGAGAGTTGCTCGCCCGCGTGCGGGCAGCCTTACGTCACACCACGCGCACTCCGGAGGCACAAGTCGTCAGCTTCGATGACATCTCGGTCGATTTCCGAAAGATGGAAGTTAAGCGCGAGGACAAGCCGGTTGTTCTCACAGCCCAGGAATTCAAGACTTTTCAATTCCTTGTGCAGAACGCGGATCGTGTGATCAGCCGAGATGAATTGCTGAATGAAGTCTGGGGCTACCAAAACTACCCGTCCACGCGTACCGTGGACAACCATATCCTCAAGTTGCGACAGAAACTGGAGAAAGATCCCTCGAGTCCGGTACACTTCCGCACGGTACATGGAATGGGTTACAAGTTCGTGCGTTAGAGTACACCGTGAACCCGACTCTCAAGTCCGCAAATCACCACTCTGTCCCTCCGACGCCCTCGGAAGAGGAATTGCTGCCTCGTTTGCGGCTGCGCACCCGTTTCTTGCTGTCGATGCTCGTCATCACCGCCGGCCTAACCACCACGAGTTTGTGGCTGGTGCGGAAAAGCGTTGAAAGAAACGTCCGGCAAAGCATCGCGGTGAACCTGCACCACTCCGTCGCCGCTTTCCAGGACTTCCGCCACGAGCGCGAAACCATGCTCACTAACGATGTCGCGCTGCTCGCGGATCTTCCGATTACGCGCAACATCATGAGTGCCTCCGATCCTCTGACAATCCGCGACGCGTCGCACGACGTGTGGCAGATCGCCCGCTCTGACCTCTTCGTGTTGGTGAATGGCAGTGGCAAAGTCGTCGCGTTGGAGACCAACAGCGCCGGCCTGAGCACAGACGAAGCTGAGAAGTATTTCCAGCAATCGATGACAGTCGATCGGGAGGAATCCAGCCACTGGTGGTTTGGCGGAGGCCATCTGTATCAGACTTTCATCCAGCCGATTTATCGCGGTTC
>Ga0335071_10008644_pt1 | contig 10444 bp, 10 predicted proteins | sample Lox_Sample_15_FD_206724 | JGI IMG/M metagenome (GOLD analysis project Ga0335071, IMG submission 206724) | Soil microbial communities from Loxahatchee National Wildlife Refuge, Florida, United States - Lox_Sample_1.5 | ecosystem: Environmental > Terrestrial > Soil > Wetlands | place: USA...
CATACAGAAAACGTATCTGCGAGTCTCGGTGATAATCAGCACCTTTAACCGTCCGTCCTATCTTGAGCGCGCGGTCGAGGGATATCTGCATCAGAGCATGTCCCCTGCCGAAATAATTATTGCGGATGACGGCTCGACGGATGAGACCGCACAAAAGATAAGGGCCCTGCAGGCTTCTTCGCCGATAGAGATCAGGCATGTATGGCATGAAGACCTGGGGTTCAGGGCCGCAGCGATACGCAACAAGGCTGCAGCGGCGGGCAGCGGTGACTACATCATTTTCTCCGATGACGATTCGATTCCCTCGCACCGGCTTGTCGAAGACCATCTCAAGTATGCTGAAACAGGCTGTTTTATTCAGGGCCACCGGGTCCTGCTCGGGGAGGACATCTCGAAGACCTTCCGCATGGACGACGGCTCTCTGCCGAACCTGCTGCGACTTACAGTTGCTGGTCAGGCAAGTAATGTAATCAACGCTGTCAGGTTCCCCTTTCCGCTTGTCCGGAAATCCACGAGCATGAGAGGCGTCCGCAGCTGCAACATGAGTCTATATAGGCAGGATTTCCTTGCGGTGAACGGGTTCAACGAAGATTTCGTGGGCTGGGGCAAGGAAGATTCAGAACTTGTGGTCCGGCTTTACAAACACGGCCTCCTGCGCAAAGACCTGAAATTCCGGGCATGCTGCTTCCACTTATACCACCCGCATTACAGCAGGGACAACCTTGAAAGGAATATCAGGCTGCTTGAAGCCGCGCAGCAGGACACAACGGTCTATTGCACCAACGGCGCAGACAAGTATTTATGAACGAAGTCCGGATAGCAGGTTCACTGCAAACTTCTCATTCCCGCCCGTATCGCAGGAATGAGAAGTTTTAAATATCTTATACCGTTGCGGAGACGGAGCCCTCACCCTTAACTACCAAAACAGAGCATCCGGCATTACCGACAACTTTTTCGGTTGCGCTGCCGGAAAATATTTTACTAATAGCTGTCTTTACGGGTATTCCCATAATAATGAGATCAACTCCTCTGCCGCCGGCCGTCTCCACGATTACATCATGCGATCGTCCGGTTGGCGTTAGACCCTCTGCCTCCACGCCCTCTTTCTTCGCCATATCGAGGACTGCATTTACATTTTTCTTCGCCTTTTCCAACTCGTCGTTTGAACGGATGGAAGAAAGGGCTAAAATCTTGCTCCCGCAGCGCTTCGCAATATTTATCGCTTCCTCGACCGCTGCGACGCTATGTCCGGAACCGTCAGTTGCAACAAGGATGTTCCTGTATTCGATTCTCGCTGCTTTCGGTACGACCAGGACCTTGCATGGCGCATTAACAATTACCTTGGGAACAACTTCTCCCATCAAGGCCTTCAGAAGCCCTTTCCGGCCATGCCTGCCGAGGATTATCATATCAATATTTTTGTCTATTGCCTCATCAACAATTGTGGCAGATGGGTTAATACTCGAATGCAATACGGTTTCGCAGACTATACCCTTCTGAGTTGCCTTATCCTTGATTGAACCAAGGTACTTTAGCGCTTCAGCTTCTTCCTTCTCAAAATAGTTTGCTCCCGTAGTTTCGTATTCCGGATTAGTTTCGATGACCGACATTACGTGCAATCGGCTCGAACATAATCCGGCAAAGTTCAGGGCCTCCTGAAGTGCGCCTTCACTATATTCCGAACGGTCTGTTGCAAACAGCAATTTTTCGAGTCTCCCTACCGGACAAAACTGTGCTCCCATAACTACCTCCTGTTTTTCTGTTTTATTAATTACTAAAAGTGTCGCCAGCAAACAAATTGACTTATCTATCTAAAACATAGTTTTCCATACGAATCCCCCTGCCGCAGAGCCGATTATCACCTGGACCATTGGCCAATGACGGTATTGCAGTCCGATGAATATGACTATCGACGCTGCGAGCGCATACCAGTCAAATACGCCTGTATTGGGAAGCAGGGCGTTCCGAGTGAACGTCACGCCGAGATTCAGCACCACTCCGACGACTGCGGCAGTAACCGCAGTCAGTGCTGTCGAGAGCAGGGCATTCTTGCGAAGCACTTCTATGTAAGGTGCCAAAAGGAATATCATCAGAAAGGAAGGTACAAACGTGACCCAAGTGGTCAGCAGCCCTCCCAAAACGCCTGCTGTTGCCGGGCTAAGGTCACCGGGATTCTGATACGCGGCCAGGTAGCCGACGAACTGATTGACCATGATCAGCGGACCGGGTGTCGTCTCGGCAAGCGCAGGCGCGTCCATCATTTGTTGGGGCTTCAGCCAGCCGAAGTTCTGGACCGACTCCTGTCCTACATAGGCAAGAACTGAATAGGCCCCGCCAAATGTAACCATGGCGGCCTTGCTGAACAGTACGCCGAGTTCACTTAATATACTGTGCCCTTTCCAAATCCATACAGCGATGACCGGTACCGCCCAGACAGTGAGCCATGTTAATGCTTTAGAGAGTGCAGGGCGCCAGCCTTTATCCCTTAGCTGTGCAGCAAGCCCGCCGATAAGCGTGCCCACATCGGACTGAGTTGTATCGGTACTGCCGAACAGTTGCGGTGCCACCTGCTTCACAGCAAACCCAGCGGCTGCCGCGCCGAAGATAATTATCGGGAATGGCACTGACAATATGTAAATTGCTATGAAGGACGCTGCAGCCATGATAACAAAAAACCAGTTCCTGAGAGACTTCTTAGCAATCCTCAGTACAGCCTCTGCAACTATGGCGACAACTGCAGGTTTCAACCCGTATAGAAGCGCTGCTACGGCCGGCACACTGCCCATCGCCATATAAAGCCCCGAAAGACCCATAAGGACAAAGATCGAAGGCAGCACAAAAAGCGTTCCCGAGACAATGCCTCCCCACGTTCCGTGCATTAACCAGCCTATATAAGTCGCAAGCTGCTGGGCTTCAGGACCGGGAAGAAGCATGCAGAAATTAAGTGCTTGAAGGAAATGGTTCTCGCTGATCCACTTCCGCCTGTCCACCAGTTCTCTGTGCATCATTGCAATCTGACCCGTCGGACCGCCGAAGCTGATAAAACCGAGTTTGAGCCAATAGCTGAAACTCTCAATGAATGTTGGTTTCGTAATCACTCTATTCGTTCACTTTTATCTGCTCTTTGATACATATATCATCTCGAATACCCCTATCCCCTTTTCGAGTGCCTCCGCATCATCCTTTGAGGACTTCCTGATGCCCGAAAGGATATCTTCCAGTCCTTTGGCTTCCGCGGCCCTGTATTTGTCGTCTCTCACATCGAGATCATGGACAATCTCTGCCATCTTCTTCAGTATCTTGTCTTTCAGTCCGAAAGCCTTGATGAGAACCTCGAAAGTGCACATATCTCCCGAGTGAGTAAACTCTCCTCCCCGGACATCAAACGCCGAGGTATTCTTATCAAGTTTATCTATTTCCCTCTCATCAATGAAGCCGAAGGCAGCCCTTCGATCTATGAATTTCTTTATGAGCCAGGCGGAAGCCATGCGGTCGATAAAGGGTTTCTTTCTCGTTACCCATGACCTTCCCTGATATTGCTTAATGTCCCTGGTCAGGATGGGAGATTCTTTTATTTCCTCATGACCGATAAGCGCCCTGATCTGATTCCTTACACTTTTTAACTTTTCGCTTAACCTGCCTCCCTCGCCAACATTAAAAAAATCGATTGCAACGATCCCTTCGTATTCCCTGACAACTTTGTCGAATTGCTCAGATATGACTTTGATGTTTTGGACTTTCGCCCCTTTCTGAATACTGCCCATCCTCCTCTCAAGATCATCGAGAGATGTCAGGATATCCCGATAGTCGGCTCCCCGCTGTTCATTGAAAAGGGAGACAATCTCCGCGTTCTTCATGGTTTCGATCTTATCAATTCGTGCAAATGCCCCTTCGCCTTTCATCCCTGCTATTTCAGCAACCAGCCATTGCAGAAATTCATAATGATCATCATTGTCGGGCAAAATGTAGACCGAACCCTTCAGCTGAACTGCGCCGGACTTCACCAACTTTCTCCAGACCTTCATCCGTTTGCTCACCGGCCTGGATGGGACTGAATAGAAGAAAAGCAGCCAGGTAAGAGGCCTTTTGCCGGTGTCGGTTTGTCTCTTGTCACTCATGGTTGTTCCTCTTTCAATATTTATTTTTCTCCTGCGCGAAGACCAGCGCCTGTTTTCCCGTGGAGAAAAGGAAGCAGAGGGCAATAGCCGCGAGAAGCCCTCCCGGTGCAATAAAAGCATAGCCTACTCCGAAATAGCTGGCGACAAAGCCCGCAACAAGCGGACCGGTTGTATGGCCGATATCCATAACCGATCCCAGCATTCCCATCGCTGATCCACGCTCCTGGCGACGGCTTGAGTCAGCAATGAGGGCCGAAGTTGCAGAGGTTACTATGGACAGGCACAGGCCCAGCAGAATACTGGCAACAAGCATTGCTTCAAATGAAGGGACAAGACTGAAGGAACTTATACATAGTGCACCCAGAATCGCTCCATAAAATATTTGCGGCCTCCGCCCGTGCCTGTCCGAAAAGCGGCCCATGACGGGCTTAGTCAGCGCTAAAGTCAGGACCTGCGCTGAAAGCATAATCCCGATCGCCGCTGTGCCGATACCAGCCTTCTGTGCTGCAAGCGGGACAAATGTTTCAAATGTTCCATAAGCAAAGAGGATGGCGGCTTCTACGGTACTCGTGATAATAATGGTGCGGGATGAAAGTACAGACGTGAAAGTCTGCCGGATTCCTCTCCAAGTCCTGCTTTCTGTATGGTGCTCTTCTATGACAGGCATCCTCAGGGTGGTCCAGAGTGTAACCACGCCCATGGCACCACAAAATATATAGACGGCTCCAAAGCGCATATCTCCCAGGAGAGTAACACCACTCAGGATTGCCCCTCCGGCGATAGGCGCGCAGAACCTGCCAAGAAGGGTTGCAGTTGAAAACCATCCCATCTTCTCGCCTCGTTGTTCAAGGAAAATATCCGACACAAATGCCATGCCTACCGGCAGAAATATAGCCGTCCCTAAACCGTGCAGAAAGCGAACCAATGCAAGCTGCCAGATTTGCGACACAAACAGGTACAGAAAAGGCACAACTGAAAATATTAAAGAAGAGAGAATCAGCATCTTCCTGCGACCAATCCGATCGGCCATCAGGCCGGCAGGGATGCTGAACAGCACGCCGGTCAATGCCGATACGGCTGCAACTACACCAACCCCGGATGGGTCAGCTCCCAGATGGACTGCGAAAAGCGGCAGCACCGGGCTCTTCGAGATCGTCGAACTGAAGATCGCAAAGAAACCGGTCATGCAAAGAAATCGAAACGGGCTCGTCGTATCGGACATTATAATCTCCGGAGTGGTTCCGGCATGACATTTTTATGCTGGAGATGTTCAAACTTGGCGGCGACATCGTCATGAATGTGCTGCAGGTATTCGTTCACTCCCTCGTGACCATGCTGGTTTTCAATGCGCTTGCCAAAGACGAAAAGTCGGGTAATGTCGTGGCGTTCTGCCTTAATTTTCGGGTCAGCATCATCTATCCAGGTGTGAAGTTGGCGGTATTCTTTGCCGGTCCGCTGCCGGCTGATTGCAACATGTTTCTCAATTGTCGGCATTGTTGTCCTCCTTGCCAATGGCAGCTTGAAAAGTATCTTATGATTCAAATGTAACATGAGTTACTTATTTTGTCAAGCGCAACTTTGGACGTTGCTCATCTCCAGCAGTAAGATATCGAAATGGGGAAGAAGACGGGCAGGGCATGCTTTGCCCCCGATTACAGCCCGTTCAGGACCTCTCGAACTTTTTCTGCAACGATTTCAGGCTTCGTCTTTTTCATGCATGCCTTGTATTCAGGGTTTGCACATTTGTCCTGTCTGCACGGATGGCACGGCATATTCCCGGGATCAATCGTCAGCCTTCTCTGCGTCCACGGGTGTATCTTGTCCGGCAGGGTCGGGCCGTAAATACAGACACAAAAGGTCTTTGCGGACGCGATATGGACTGGGCCGCTGTCGTTTCCTATGAACATGTCTGAAAGTTCGCACAAGGCCGCGCATTCAAAAAGAGTCAGATCATTGGTACATATCTCGGGAGTGGTGGTCATATTTGAAATTATCTTTTTGATGACCGGCTTCTCACCCGGTCCGGCAACTAGAAAAATCCGTGAGGTGTCCGACAATGCATCGCAAAGGGCGGCAAAATTTTCAGCACCCCATTGCCTCAGCTCGCTTCGTGCGCCCGCATGCACAACTATTTTTTTCCTGCCATCGTCGACAAAAACCGACGGCGCCTTCTCCCTCAATGACCCGAATGCAGCGTTATCGACGTGGATATTTATCCGGCTGTCCGTTATCGTCATACCAAGCTCCCGAAGCGCATCGAGGAGATACTCCACCATATGTTTCGACCATATCCTGGTGCGGACAACATGTGTGTATGTGCGGTTCCTCCAACGGTCCTCGTTGTTATAGCCTATCCGGATATCGGCGCCCGAAAGCAGGCTGATTATCGCCGGACGGTCAGCATCGGTAAGGTCGATCGTGACATCGGGTTTCTCCTTCCTGATTCTCCTGATGAAAGAAAGAAAGCCGAATATCCCTTTTATACCGGATTTGGCTTCTTTTCGCGGGAAAGGGATGACCTGGTCCGCTGATGAACAAGTACGGAAAAAAGCTTCGGTCCCTTCGTTTACAATTACAGACACTTTTGCGTCAGGCAGGTTTCTTTTGAGGTTTTCGACGAAAGGCAGCATCCAGATGGAATCGCCGAGATATCTCAGGTTAATGACCATTACATGTCTGATGTCCTTCAATATCATTTTTCCTCTCCGCCTGCCAACAACCTGTGAGCGAGTGGTTCAAGCGCTTTAGGCCATGCGAAAAGCCTGTCAAAATGCCTTCTTCCTTCCACGGAAAGATATCCGAGACGTTCCGCGTCGTTCATAAGTCCTTTGAGAACATTTGCCCATTCATCGGCGTCCTCATTTCCCGCCAGCAGGCCGACCCTTCCGTTATCTGTAAGGTCCGGCGATGATACCAGTTCGCGTGTCATGATTAAAGCACAGCCAAAAAAAAGCGCCTCTGTGCAGACTATCCCCCAGCTTTCCCATCGCGAAGGGAGGCAGAATATCTTTGCATCATTGTAATAACCGAATAATTGTCTCCTGTCCCTGATCTCGCCTGCAAGTAGTATCTTGTCCGCATGATTCGGGTGATCATGACGGAATGTTTCACAGCGTTCTTTGAATTCGTCCGTCGCAGGCCCGACAAAGACGATTTTCCACGGTCCCATGTCATCAATTCTCTCCAGTGCCTCAAGAAGTAGTTCACTGTTCTTCTGTTGCGATCCATGTCTTGCAACGCAAAGGATGATCTCTTTTTTTTCCGGCACGGACTTTGGCTTTATTCCCATTTTTTCCGGAAGAGTAATATCGAAACCGTTTGGAAGATACAATTTCTTGTGGTCCGGGACCGACTTTATTGCATTGAATACCCGCTGCGTTTCAAACGAAACAACATCGACCATCCCGCAAAAGACCGAGTAAATCGCCTCATTGTATGCCTGGGATATGAAATTGCGCTTTCCCTTTTCGATGAAGGGCGGCAGGACCTCTTTAAGATCCGATTTAAGATAAAGGCAGCCGCGCGGGTTGATGAGTTTATACAGTATCCCCTGGCAAATGCTTTTGTGCCTTATGTGAAACAGCATGAGGACATCTATCTTCCCGGCGTTTCTGATGAGATGGAAATACGAACTCCATCGCACAAATATCAGCTTCGGGGCGTCGGCATCGTCCCTGAAATAATCATATGTATCGTTATCCCTGCACACAATAGAAACTGAGAATCCGAAAAATTTCCCGAGGATATATGGTATCTGGCCTACATCTTTGACCAAATGAAGATTGAGGAGTTTCTCGAATATCAGGTCAAGCCGCTTCATTTATTCCAGAGACAATTCATCGCGGTTTGCGGGCTATGCATACAATGTAGTCCGACATGCAGAATTTCCTGACGATGTCGATAGTAGTCCGTGCGATCATTCCCCGCTTGCCTTCCTTGAGCAGGTGCGACCAGGATTCAAAGTGAAGGGGATTGAGTCCTCCGAGTTCGATTAGATAGCCGAGGCTTCTGGTGTCAAATGAATATACATGCCACGGAAATCCGAAGTGCTTGAAGACTTTTTTCAGTCCGATGCGGCAAAGCCATGTTTTGTATGAGTTTGAAAGTCCCCTGAAATTCGGCACCTGGGCAAAGAGGAAACCACCCGGTTCAAGCAATTCGGTGCATCTCTTTACAATTCGCACCGGATCATAAAGATGTTCCAGGACGTCCCAGATAACAATCCCGTTGAAGCGGTACCCCGGACTGAAGGTTTCCACATTCCCGGTAGTCACCCTGACCTTCAGCACATTAAGCCCGATTTCCGAAAGGCGCACGCTCGGCTCAACGCCTTCACAGACAAAGTTATTTCTGTTCGCTTCGAGAACAGCTATTCCGGTACCGCAACCGACATCCAGGACCCGGCTTCCCTCCGGAAGGTATCTTTTCAGAAGTGCTACCTTCTGCTGTGTTGTATGAAATATCCTGCTTCCTGCTTTTTTCCAGGTTTCGTACGACCAGTTGTTGTATACCGAGAGGTCTGCGAATGCCTCGTTCTCATATATCGTCACCATCGATTCTTCCGTAAATCTCGGGGAGGCATACATCACACCGCATTTCCCGCAGAGATAATATCCTATGCCGTCATCGCCCCTGAACACAAGGCGGCCGGCTTCTGCTTCGCAGATGCGACAACCTGTTTCTTCAAGGATTCCCTCGAAACGGCCGAACACACTTTTCGCGCTGCTGTCCGCAATTACCGGCATCATTTATGATCCGCCACGTCCGCGATCGGGCCAAAAATATCATTGTCTGGAAGCAGAAAGAAGAGGGTCGGCCCAACCCAGTTTATCAGCCTGTACCCCTTTGATGTCAGATAACTGTAAATCTCGCATTTAAGAATGTTATCAATGTCGGCAGTCAGGTGCTCAATCAGGATGAGTTTTGGCCTGTACAAATCGATGTCCAGCGATTTCAATACATTGAAATCGTGCCCTTCGGCGTCGATGGACAGCAAATCTATCTGCCTGTCGCGATACGGAGTTTCTCTGATGATTTCGTTCAACGTGACGGTGGTTATCGTCCGGACCGAATAAACGCTTTCCTTTGTATTGCTTGCAACGCTATCGTCGATTGTCGATCCGAGGCCGTATTTGCTGAAGCTAAAGGCCTTCAGTTCCCGACTTTTATCTGAAACACAGGCATTGACATTGATATCATCTGGTCTGGCAACATTGAATGCCTCTATCTTCAGACCGTCCATATCCACATTGATGCCCCGCCACCCTCTTTTGTACAACCTGTAAGTGTTTGAGAATTTCTTGGGATGATAACAGCCGACATCAACGTAGAAACCATTGCCGGGGTCTTTCTTTATAAGCTCCCTGATGATTATGTCCTCCCCGAATTGCGCATAATGGAGCCGGAAAAAGTTTGTAAAATGGACCTTTCTCAGCAAGTACAGCTTTTTTTTGATTTTCGTTATCATATTTCCTGTCTTGACGCTGATCCCGGCGCTATGAATTTATCCGTTTTTCTCGGAGCTTCAGATATTTGAAACAGGTATTTATGCCGTGCGAAAATGAAAGAACAAACCCCTCATAACCGTCAAACATTCCCCGTTTCAAAATATAATATTTGAGAAAAGCGGCCGCCCCTCTGAAAAACGCGCGGAATGACGTCGCAGTATGCCCTTTCTCAAAAAGCATCGACGCCCCCAGGGAAGAATAATTGTTGATCTTGGAAATTACATGTTCCAGGTTCCGAACCGGGTAGTGAATAAGGGGCTTGTCCAGAGGCCTTGTCGTACCGGAGACGATGACGGCTTCATGCACCTGTGCCTCCTTGACCTTTCCCTGTTCCTTCCTGAAAAGCCTCACAACACGGTCCGGCCACCACCCGCAGGAGCGGATCCATTTGCCGTTATAAATATTCTTCCGTGGAAAGCTGTATCCGTCGGCATCAGGACGGTTCAGGACCGAAATGATCTCTGCCCTCGTTTCCTCCGGGACCCGTTCATCCGCGTCGATTATGAGGACCCATTCGTGGTTGCATTTATCGACGGCGCTTTGCTTCTGCGGGCCGAATCCCTTCCAGGCTTCCTCATAGACTTTGCAGCCCGCTGACCTGGCAATTTCGACAGTCCGGTCGGTACTGCCGGAATCAACAACGATGACCTCGTCTGCGAATGTGAGGCTTTCTAGACATGCAGGCAGACGGTCTTCCTCATTCAGTGTGATAATCGCGACAGACAGGGAAATTTTATGCTTCATGAGTCATTGTCCTTATCCCCATCAGAAGGGCAAACAGATGAGAAGATGCAAGTGCAAGAATAGGAGTATATGTCA
>Ga0335071_10008646_pt1 | contig 10442 bp, 8 predicted proteins | sample Lox_Sample_15_FD_206724 | JGI IMG/M metagenome (GOLD analysis project Ga0335071, IMG submission 206724) | Soil microbial communities from Loxahatchee National Wildlife Refuge, Florida, United States - Lox_Sample_1.5 | ecosystem: Environmental > Terrestrial > Soil > Wetlands | place: USA: Florida...
ACGCACGAGATCAGCCGCCTCGGCATCGGCTGGGTGCCGGAGGACCGCCGCATCTTCAGCGATCTCACCGTCGCCGAGAACCTGCTCGTGGGCGCCAAGGGCGACGGCGGGTGGGGCCTGGCGCGCGTGTTCGAGTACTTTCCCAAGCTCGGCGAGATGGCCGGCCGCCGCGGCGGAAGCCTTTCGGGCGGCGAGCAGCAGATGCTCACGGTGGCGCGCACGCTCATGGGCAACCCGCGCATCCTGCTCCTCGACGAGCCGTCCGAGGGACTGGCCCCCGTGATCGTTCAGGCCCTGGGCCAGCAGATTGCCGCGCTCAAACGGGAGGGCTTGACCATTCTCCTGTCCGAGCAGAATCTCAAGTTCGCGGCACGGCTGGCCGACCGGGCCTACATCATCGAGAAGGGCCAGATCCGGTGGGAAGGGCCGATGGAGCAGCTCACCGAGGACGAAGCCACGCGGCGGGCCTATCTGACCGTCTAGGGGAGCAGGGCCAGAACCTATGCGCACGCTCATCAGGAACATCGGGCTGATCGTGTCGGGCGACATCGCGCGCCCGCTCCTCGACGGCGACAGCATCGTCGTCACCGACGGCAAGATCGCGGCCGTGGGCCGCGGGCTCGACGTCGAGGCCGATACCGTCATCGACGCCAGGGGCAGCGGAGTCGTGCCGGGCCTCATCGACTCGCACTGCCATCCCGTCTTCGGCGACTTCACGCCGCGCCAGCGCACCGTGGATTTTATCGAGTCGGGGCTCAACGGCGGCCTCACCACCATGATCTCCGCGGGCGAGGTCCATCTGCCCGGCCGTCCCCGTGACGTGGCGGGGCTCAAGGCCCTCGCCATCGTCGCGGCCAAAGCGTATGCGAACCTCCGCCCGGCGGGCGTCAAGGTGCACGGCGGCGCGCCCATCCTCGAGCTGGGCATGGTCGAGGCGGACTTCGCCGAGATGGCGCAGCACGGGGTCAAGCTGGTGGGCGAGATCGGCCTGGGCTCGGTGCGGACGGGCAAGGATGCCGCGCCCATGGTCCGCTGGGCGAAGAAGCACGGGATGACGGTGACCATCCACACGGGCGGGCCGTCCATCGCCGGCTCGAGCCCGATCAGCGCCGAGGTGGTGCTCGAAGCCGAGCCGCACGTGGTCGGGCACATCAACGGCGGCACGACGTCCATGAGCGAGCGGGAGATCGACTCGCTGGTGGCGACCCGGATGGCGCTCGAGATCGTCCATTGCGGCAACGGCAAGACCGCACTGTTCACGCTCGAGCGCGCGAAGGAGGCCCAGGCGCTCCATCGCATCATCATCGGCAACGACGCGCCGTCCGGCACGGGCGTGGTGCCGCTCGGCATCCTGCGGGTCATCGCGCATCTGGCCTCGCTCGGTGGGATCGCTCCCGAGGTGGCCATCTGCATGGCCACGGGCAACACCGCGCGCGTGTACGGTCTGCCCGTGGGCGTCATCGAGCCCGGCCGCGAGGCCGATCTCTGCATCGTGGACGCGCCCATCGGCTCCGTGGGCGGATCGGCCCTGGAGGCGCTCAAGGCCGGCGACCTCTTCGGCATCTCCATGGTGCTCATCGACGGACAGATCAAGATTGGCCGGAGTCGCAACACGCCGCCGGCGGCCCGCGCGGCCGAGGTCGTCAAGGGGCACGGACCCGCAGGCAGCGGTCACTGAACCCGTATCGGGTGGTGGCGTGCAGAACGCGTCTGTCCAAGCGCGCCGACCGGCGGCGGCGGCGCTATACTGGGCGCCGCCATGGCCTACAACGCGTGGTTCCAGTGCATCAACGGCTGCCCGGGGCAGTTCGACCTCCGAGAGGTCATCTACCGATGCCCCACGTGCAGCGACCTGCTCGAAGTCCAGCACGACGTAGAGGCGCTGAAGTCTCGATCGGCCGCTGCCTGGATCCAGCTCTTCGACGACCGGTACCGGCGCCACACCTACCCCTATGGCTCCGGTGTCTGGGGCAAGAAGGAGTGGGTGGTGCCCTTCATCGACAACGAGAACATCGTGTCGACCTACGAGGGCAATTCGAATCTCCTGTGGGCCGATCGCTATGGCAAGCACCTGCACGTCGAGGACCTGTGGGTCAAGCAGTGCGGCAACTCCCACACCGGATCGTTCAAGGACCTGGGCATGACCGTGCTCGTCTCCGTGGTCAAGCAGATGATCGCCGGCGGCGTGCCCATCGACGCCGTGGCCTGCGCCTCCACCGGCGACACCTCGGCCGCCCTGGGCGCCTACTGCGCCGCCGCCGGTATCCCGGCGGTGGTGCTGCTGCCCAAGGACAAGATCTCCATCGCCCAGCTGGTGCAGCCGCTCGCCAACGGAGCGCTCGTGCTCTCGCTCGACGCCGACTTCGACGGCTGCATGGCAGTGGTGCAGGAGATCACCAGGGAGAAGCGGATCTATCTGGCCAACTCGATGAACAGTCTGCGGATCGAGGGCCAGAAGACCGTCGCCATCGAGATCGTGCAGCAGTTGGACTGGGAGGTGCCGGACTGGATCGTCATTCCTGGCGGCAACCTCGGCAACGTCCACGCGCTCGGGCAGGGATTTCTCATGATGCAGGACCTGGGGCTGATCAACAAGCTGCCCCGCATCTGCCTGGCCCAGGCCGAGCGGGCCAACCCGCTTTATCGCTCGTTCCAGGCGGACTTCAAGACGTTCGAGCCCATCACCGCCCAGCCCACCCTGGCCATGGCCATCCAGATCGGCAACCCCGTCAGCGTCAAGCGCGCGATCCGTACCCTCCAGCGGTTCAATGGCGTCGTGGAGCAGGCCACTGAGCAGGAGCTCGCCGACGAGGCGGCTCGCGCCGATCGCACGGGGATGTTCAACTGCCCGCACACCGGGGTCGCGCTGGCCGCGCTGCGCAAGCTGGTCGAGCGCAAGGTCATCCGATCCGGCGAACGGGTGGTGGTGATCTCCACGGCCAACGGGCTGAAGTTCGCCGACCAGAAGGCGGCCTATCACATGGGGGCGCTGGAGAGCATCAAGCCCACGCTGCGCAACAAGCCGATCGAGCTGCCGGCCGATCCCAAGCGTGTGGCTCGGGCCATTGCGCGCCACGTCGAGAAGGCGCGCCTGCTGGTGTCCTGATGGCCGAGCGCGCCGAGCCACCCAAGAAGCCGCTGGGACCCAGCACGCTCTCGGTGCACGGGGGCGAGCCCCGGCCGAAGCCAGCCAACGCGCTGGCCACGCCGATCGTGCAGACGGCCACCTTCACGTTCGCCAACACCCAGGAGCTAAAGGACCACTTCGACGGCAAGATCGACCGCGTCGAGTACGGACGGTACGGCAATCCCACTCAGAAGGTTGCCGAGGCCAAGCTGGCCGCGCTGGAAGGCGCCGACGATTGTCTGCTCTTCTCGAGCGGCATGGCGGCCATGACGACGACGCTCTTCGCCATGCTCTCGCGCGGAACCCACGTCGTGGTCACGGACGACAGCTATCGCCGCACCCGCCAGTTCCTGAACCAGACCCTGCAGCGGTACGGCATCGAGGTGTCCACGGTGCCGGCCGGCGACTACGAGGCGCTGGAGGACGCCGTCCGACCCACCACGCGGGTGCTCCTGAGCGAGTCGCCGACCAACCCGTACAACCGTGTGCTCGACCTGGAGCGCTTCGCCGCCATCGGTCGCCGGCACCGCGTGAAGACGGTGATCGACGCCACCTTCGCCACCCCCTACAACGCGCGACCGCTGGAGTGGGGCGTGGACGTCGTCATGCACTCGGCCACCAAGTATCTCGGTGGCCACAACGACTTCCTGGCTGGCGCCGTGCTGGGCTCCCGGGAGCTGGTCGAGGCAGTGCGGGGCATGCAGGGGATCACCGGCGCCATCGTCGATCCCTTTGCCGCCTACCTGCTGGTGCGTGGCCTGAAGACCTTCGCGCTGCGGATGGAAAGGCAGAACGCCAACGCCCAGGCCGTCGCCGAGTTCCTGGCCGCCGATTCACGGATCGCGACCGTGCACTACCCGGGACTGCCCAGCCACCGCGAGCACGAGGTCGCCAAGCGGCAGATGCGCGGCTTCGGTGGAGTGGTGTCCTTCGAGGTGCGTGGCGACATCGACACCACCTCGCGTGTGATTGACGCCTGCACGATCCCGCACCTGGCAGTCTCGCTGGGGGGCGTGGAGAGTCTGATCGAGCAGCCGGCCATCATGAGCTTCTACGAGCTCACCACCGAGGAGCGGCTGGAGATCGGCATCAAGGACAACCTGATCCGCTATTCCGTTGGCGTGGAGGACGCCGACGACCTCATCGCCGATCTCGCCCAGGCGCTTGAGCGCGCGTTCGCCGAGAGCTGACAGGTTTGGTGGAGAGGCGGGTACTCTCTGAGACCATCCCCCACCCTGGCCCTCTCCCCTGAGGGGAGAGGGGAAGAGAGGACTGCGATGAAGATCCGCAAGATGCTCACGGTGGTAGAGGAGATTCACGAGGACGGCGGACGCAAGGCGGCCAGGCCCATCCGGAAGGTCGCCGCCGTCGCGGTGATCGCGAATCCCTTCGCCGGCCGCTTCGTCGAGGACCTGCAGGAGCTGGTGAAGGCGGGTGAGGAGCTGGGCGACCTGCTCGGCCGGCGCGCGGTGGCAGCGCTGGGCGCGCCCGTGCACTCCTACGGCAAGGCCGCCATCGTCGGCGAGCACGGCGAGTACGAGCACGCCGCGGCCATTCTGCATCCGACGCTGGGCGCGCCGTTCCGCGACGTGGTCGGCGGCGGCAAGGCCATCATTCCCTCCGCGAAGAAACTGGGCGGGCCCGGCGCCACCATCGACGTGCCGCTCCACTACAAGGACGCGGCGTTCGTGCGCACCCACTTCGACGCGATGGAGGTGCGGCTTGGCGACGCGCCCCGCGCCGACGAGATCCTGGTCGCGCTGGTCGTCACCGATGGCGGGCGGCCGCATCCGCGCGTGGGGGGCCTCACCGTGGCCGAGGCGAAGAAGGAGGATGGCCTCCGATGAAATTCGGCCTCCGCATCCCGAGCTTCGCCCTCGGCCCCCGGACGGCCACGCTCGCCGAGATGGGCGCATATCTGCGACGCGCCGAAGACCTCGGCTTCGACTCGGCCGTCTCCATCGATCACCTGCTCCTGACGCCTCCCGCGTACGCCTGCACGTGGCTCGAGCCGGTGGCGCTGCTCTCGGCTCTGGCCGGCGTGACGCGCACCATCAAGCTGGGCACCATGGTGCTCGTGCTGCCGCTCCGCAACCCGGCTTACTTCGCCAAGGAGTGGGCGACCCTGGATCTCCTCTCGGGCGGGCGCAGCATCCTGGGGGTGGGCGTGGGCTGGCACGAGGAGGAGTTCGCGCTCATGGGCATCCCGCACAAGGAGCGCGGACGGCGCATGGACGAGATGCTGGAGCTCGTGACGGCACTCTGGGCCGGCGACAGCGTGACGTATGCGGGCAAGTACTACCAGGTGAAGAACCTGACCATCGATCCCAAGCCCGCCCAGAAGCCGCATCCACCCATCTGGATCGGCGGCGGCAGCCAGCCCTTCGAGAAGGTGTACGGTCAGACCGTGACCAACATCGATCCCGTGCTCCGCCGCATCGCGAAGTACGCGAAGACGTGGGTGCCGCATTCCTCGGCGACGGCGGACATGGTCACGGGAGACTGGGAGAAGATCCAGCGATTCATGGGCGAGTTCGGCCGGAAGCCGGGCGACATGACGAAGGTCTACTCGAACTTCGTCTTCGTGCTGAAGAAAGGCGAGAAGCCAGAAGTCGCCGCGCCGCACTTCAAGGTCTACTCGGGGATGGACCTGCCGTACTGGAAGGAGTTCTACCTCCTCGGCGAGGCCGAGGAGCTGGCGGAGAAGATTCGCGCCAAGGTCGCGGCCCTGGGCGGCTGCGAGCACATCGTGCTCAACCCGCTGAACTGGGGCATGGAGCAGCTCGAGCTGCTGGCGGCGGAGGTTCTGCCGCGGGTCGCCAGGCCCTGACGCCCTCGCGAGCCGGCTGCTGAGCGTCGCCCCGCGTCTGATCGGCCGGAGCGTCAAGCGCGTCGAGGACCCGCGTCTCCTCTCGGGGCAGGGCGCGTACCTCGACGACCTCCGGCTGCCGGGTCTGCTCCACGCGGCCTTCGCGCGAAGCCTCCACGCCCACGCGCACGTGCGCCGGGTGGGCCTCGAGCAGGCCCGTCGCGCACCCGGCGTCGCCGCGGCGCTCTCGCGGGATGATCTCCGCGAGTGGGTGGCTCCGCTCTCGCCCCGCCTCGAAGGCGAGGGCTTCTGGTCCACGTCATGGCGGCCCCTCGCGCCCGAGCGCGTCCGATTCGTGGGCGAGCCGGTGGTGGCCCTCTGTGCCGAGAGCGCGGCCCAGGCTGCCGATGCCTGCGAGCTGGCCGAGGTCGAGTACGAGCCGCTCCCTGCGATCGCCGGTCTCGACGTCGCGCTCGCGCCGGACGCCGTCCTCCTGCACGAAGACGTGCCGGGCAACGTGCTCTTCCGCCGCGGTGGATCCCACGGCGACGTGGAGGGAGCGTTCGCGCGTGCGGCCGTCATCGTGCGGGAGACCTTCAGCCACGGCCGCTGCTCGGCGTCTCCCATGGAGGGACGGGGCATGGTCGCCGCCTGGGACGGGGATCGGCTCACGGTATGGAGCGGCACGCAGGCGCCGCACATCTTCCGGACGGTCCTGGAGCGCGCCTTCGGCCTGCCGGGCGGCCACGTGCGGGTCATCGTGCCGGACACGGGCGGAGGGTTTGGCCAGAAGATGCACACCCTGCCCGAAGACCTCGCGGTCCCGGCGCTTGCCCGCGTGACGGGGCGGCCGGTGAAGTGGATCGAGCAGCGGCGGGAGAATCTGGCCGCCGCGTCGCAGGCTCGCGAAGGCCGGGTCGAGATCGAGGCGGCGGCCGATCGCGACGGCATGCTGCTCGCGTTGCGCGCGCGCGTCACCAGCGACAACGGCGCCTACCACATCTATCCGCTGACGGCCGCGCTCGAGCCGCCCGGCACCGCCTCGATTCTCCCCGGCCCCTATCGCACGCCGGCCTACGCGTGGGAGGCGATCGCCGTGGCGACGAACAAGCCGCCGCTCGGCGCCTATCGCGGCGTCGGTATGACCATGGGCGCGTTCGTGATGGAGCGCACCATGGATCTTCTCGCGGCCCGCCTCGGGCTCGATCCCGCGGAGGTGAGGCGCCGCAACCTGATCCCGCGCGACGCGTATCCGTTCACCTCGGCGTCGGGCTTCGTCTACGACAGCGGCGACTATCCACTGGCGCTCGCCTTGGCGCTGGAGCTGGCGGGCTACGAGCGGCTCGTCCGCGAGCGCGACGACGCCCGGCCGCGAGGGCGCCTGCTGGGCGTCGGCATCTCCTGCTACACGGAGTACACGGGCATGGGCGCCTCGACGTACCGGCGCCGCGGCATGGTGGAGGTGCCGGGCCACGAGGCGGCGCGCGTCTCCCTCGAAGCGGACGGCAGGGTCCGCTGCCGCCTCTCGTTCTCCTCGCAGGGGCAGGGGCACACGACGACGGCGGCCCAGATCGTGGCGGAGCGCCTGGGCGTGCCGCTCGAGCACGTCATCGTGTCGCAGCCGGATACCGACGCGACGCCCGAGGGCAGCGGCACGTTTGCGAGCCGCGGCGGCGTGGGACAGGCGGGGGCGGCCGGACCTGCGGCCGTCACGCTCAAGGGTCGGATCCTCGAAGTCGCCGGCGGGCTCCTCGAGGCGAGCCCCGACGATCTTGTGCTCGCGGACGGGCGCGTCTCCGTGCGGGGCATGCCCGATCGCGGCGTCACGCTGGCCGAGGTGGCGAAAACGGCGGGAGGGGCGAGCCTCGACGTGACGCACGACTTCGATCCGCCCGGGCCCACGTTCTCGGGCGCCGTCCACATCGCCTCGGTGGAGGTGGACGCGGAGACGGGCCGCGTGGCGGTTCTGAGCTACGCCGTCGTGGAGGACTGCGGGCCCGTGATCAATCCGATGATCGTGGAGGGCCAAGTCCACGGCGCGGTCGCGCAGGGCATCAGCGAGGCGCTGGGAGAGCGGCTCGTCTACGACGACTCCGGCCAGCTCCTCACCGGCAGCTTCATGGACTATGCGCTGCCCACGGCGGGCGACCTGCCGTCGTTCACGCTGGGCCACCTCGAGACGCCCTCGCCCCTCACGCCCGGCGGCCACAAGGGCATGGGCGAGGGCGGCACCATCGGGGCTCCCGCCGCCATCGCCAACGCGGTGGCCGATGCCGTGAAGCCGCTCGGCATCGCGATCACGTCGCTGCCGATCCTTCCCGAGACGCTCACGAAGCCGGCGCGAAGCGTGCCCGGCGCGACCGCGTGATGGCGGAGGGGCAGGGGCCGTTCAGTCCTTCGGCAGCCCGAGGACGCGCTCCGCGAGGATGTTGCGCATGATCTCCGATGTGCCGCCCTGGATGGTGTTGCCGCGCGAGCGCAGGGCGCGGTACTGCCACCGCCCGTCGTCCACCGTCCATCTGCTGCCCGCGGTGAGCGCCGCGTAGGCGCCTTGCAGCTCCAGGCCGAGCTCGGCCACCTTCTGCCATGTCTCGCTGAAGAACAGCTTGGAGGCCGAGCCCTCCGGCCCCGCCGGCTCGCCCTTCGCCATCCTGCTCAGGATCCGCAGGTTGGCGTACCGCAGGACCTCCGCGTCGATGTAGAGCTGGGCCAGCCGTTGCCGGATCACTGGGTCGCCGGCGCCGGCTCCCTCGGAGCGGCGACGCGCGCGCGCCAGCTCGATCAGCTCGGTGAGGCCCTCGCGGAGCATCAGCTGGCGCGTGAGCGTGCGGGGTCCCCGCTCGAACATGAGCGTCGTGATGGCGACCTCCCACCCGTGATGCTCGCGGCCCAGCACGCCGTCCTCCGTCACTTCCACCCCGTCGAGGTGCAGCTCGTTGAACTCGACGTCGCCGCTCATCTGCCGAAGCGGCCGCACCGTGAAGCCTGGGCTGGTCATGTCGACGAGGAAGTAGGTGAGCCCGCGATGCCGGCGGGCCGATGGGTCGGTGCGCGCCAGCACGGTGCACCAGTTCGCATAGTGCGCAAAGGACGTCCACACCTTGTGTCCCCTGATGACCCAGCCGCGCCCCGTGCGCTCGGCGCGCGTCTCGAGCGAGGCGAGATCGCTGCCCGCACCCGGCTCGGAGAAGCCCTGGCAGAAGATGTGGTCGGCGGACAGAATCCGGGGCAGGTGCAGGCGCTTCTGGGCCTCGGTGCCGTGCGCCATGATGGCGGGGCCGGCCATGTCGAGGCCGATGGCGTTGGCGAGCGCGGGCGCCCCCGCCCGCGCCAGCTCCTCGTAGAAGATGGCCTGCTCCATCACCGTCGCCCCGCGCCCTCCGTAGGCGACCGGCCAGTGCAGTCCCACGTAGCCGGCCGCGTGCAGCCGGCGCTGCCAGGCCACGAGGAAGGCGGCCTGGGCTTCCGCTCCTCCAGGCGCCAGGCGGGCCTTCTCCCAATCGCGCGGACCGTTGGCGCCGAGCCACGCCCGCAACTCATCCCGGAATGCCTGCTCGGAGGAGGAGAGCTGGAAGTCCACGCCCTAAGTAGACGACAGACGCGGTCCCAACACCGTGCTGCGTGAACTCAAAAAGAAAACCTCACGGTGTCTGTATCTTCCCACTGAGGAGCGTCCAAACGGTGTGGCTGGCATAACCGCCGCGTCCGCTGCCGCTACCTCTGACGACGCGCGAGGTCTCGTTCAGTGTTACCTGAATGGTCTCACCATTCAGCATGCACGGGCCGGTGGAATAGCTGTTGGTCGGGTCCATGGGGAACACGCACTTCTGCAGGGTTGAAACTGCGCCGTTGCCAGCGTAGCTGCCGATCCAGTAGCTGAAGAAATAGTAAGTGGCCTGATTTACCTGGTCGCCGAACCACAACTGCATCGCGCCGTTGGGCGGGTAAGGCGACTGAGGCAGGTAGATCGTCACTTGGACAAGCGGATCGCAGGGCACGGTTGTACAGAGGCTGGTATCGACATTGTGATACTGATGCAATGCACCAAAGCCACCATGCGTATAGAGATCGACCTCGCCAGCGTGCACGATTCCGACAAATCCAGCAAAAAGCATCAAGGTACTTGCAACAAGCGCTTTCATCTCGGTCCTCCTTGGTTTAGTTCACGCAGGTTAGAACGCTCGTGCCATCCTCTCCAAGGCGTCAGCCGACGCTCTGCAGTGCCTCGCGCGCTTGCATTCGTACCTGCGACAAGTGTCCGGACTCGATGACCGTGACATTCATTAGTACGATAGTGGTAGTGCAATCTAGCCTTTCTTTGGACTCAGCTCAAGTCATCCACGGTGCCCAGGCGACAGAGGTGACCTGGGCGTCCATGAGCTGCTGGCCTAGCCCCGCGCGCGACCCGGTTGACGCGCCCGCGTCGCCGGGCCACAATCCGGGCGCCATGCGGATGAAGGACAAGGTGGTCATCGTCACGGGCGCGGGCTCCGGCATCGGCCGCGC
>Ga0335071_10008647_pt1 | contig 10442 bp, 5 predicted proteins | sample Lox_Sample_15_FD_206724 | JGI IMG/M metagenome (GOLD analysis project Ga0335071, IMG submission 206724) | Soil microbial communities from Loxahatchee National Wildlife Refuge, Florida, United States - Lox_Sample_1.5 | ecosystem: Environmental > Terrestrial > Soil > Wetlands | place: USA: Florida...
CGCAGGCGTACGTTGGATTTACCGGGCAGAGCATCAATGGGGCCAATTATGTTGGCACCAGTGCGAATCCCCAAGTCTTTACCGACAATACCTTCAACTACTACGACAACCTCACCTGGCAACACGGACGCAACTACTTCTCGATCGGCGGACAAGCGACCCGTTATCAGCAGAACTATTTGAACGCGGGCAATGTCGGATTCCTCGGGACCTTCGGCTACACCGGTCAATACAGCGTGCTGCCAGGTGCGAATACGTTCGGACCAGCAGATTTCGTCCTTGGCCGCATCCAGAGCGTATCACTGGCATCGCCTCTCGGCTGGGTAGGAAACCGCCAGTGGCGGCTTGCGGGCTATTTCCAGGATGACATCAAGGTCACTTCGCGTCTCACCCTGAACCTTGGCCTTCGCTACGAATATGATCAGCCTTGGTACGAACAGAACAACAAGACGGCCAATGTACTGCCCGGCGGTATCGTGGAATATGCCGGTCACGTTCCCGCCGATGCTATCCCCGGCGCGCTCGTTTGCCGTACGCGCGCCTGCTATGACCCGAACTACGACCAGATCATGCCGCGCGTGGGCTTCGCTTACCAGGCTTCCAACAAGCTCGTCGTGCGCGGAGGCTTCGGTGGCACCAGCTTTTTCGAAGGATACTCGTTCAACCAGCGCCTGACTTCCAGCCCGCCCTTCTCGCTGGCAATCAACAGCAACGCCAATACACCTTCCGGCAATTCAGGCGGGACGCCGTTCACGGTGGCTGACGCCTTCAGCCAACCCCTCGGAATTAACAATTCGCTCTATTCGGTATGGCCGCAGAACGTACAACCCGCTTATATCGAGCAGTACACGTTGGTCACTGAGTACGCCATCACAGGCGATCTCTCGTTGAGCGTGGGTTATCACGGCCAGACCGGCAATCACCTGGCTGACTATCGCAATGGCAATCAGCTGACCACGACTCAAGCGCAGGATATCTCCGGCATCGGTGGATGCGGAGCCTCAAACATTCCGGCCGTCGACCAATCTCCATACTTCAACCTGGTAGGAGAGTGCGGCGCAATTCTGATCACCGAGTCTGAGGCGCGGATGACTTACAACTCTGCCCAGGTATCCCTGCGTCAGCGCACTCACCACGGACTGGAATACACAATTAATTACACTTTCGCGAAATCATTGACTGATTCGTCCGGCAATTACTCCGTCGCGAATACCAGCTTCAACGGCGCCTCGCACCAGGACGGATACAACATCAACGCCGACTACGGTCCGTCCGCCATGGACATCCGCCATAGCCTGAATTTCGTTGGCGTCTACGATCTGCCCTTCGGGCATGGCAGAACTTTCGGTGGGAATGCCAACAAGGCTGTGGATGCCGCATTGGGGGGGTGGCGGCTTGCTGCTTCTGGCATCCTCTACACCGGATTCCCCGTCACCATCTTCGGGCCCGGCAACAGCAATACGAACAGTTGGGGCTTCAGCCGCGCGAATCAGTATCGACCCATGATCATCCGTGGCCGCTCGATCAATAACTGGTGGGGAACAGATCCCTCCGCGCAGCCCTGTCTGGCTGATCCGGGAGGAGTAGACAATGGCGTTTGCGCCTATGGCAGCCCCGCTCCATTTACTTTCGGCAGTGCGCGCAACAGCACAGAGCGCGCACCCGGATACAGGCAAATTGATATGTCCCTATTCAAAGACTTCCACGTGTGGCCCGAGCATGAGCATATCCTCGGTTTCCGAGCCGACTTCTTTAACCTCTTCAACCTCGTCAGCTACGGGAATCCGGACAACTCGATTGGCGACTTCTCGCCCAACCCCGCTCAGAACAGATTCGGCCTGATCACCAACACTCGTTCCCCGGCGCGCTCGATTCAGCTCAGTTTGCATTACACTTTCTAGTCCTGAACTGTGATCTGCCGGAAGGCATGCCTTCCGGCAGAGTCCAGCCAAGACAGCCGCTTCCGTTCGGAACCCTTGCGATCCTGGATGTAAAACGATGAGTCGATTCGTGTCGAAAAAGAGCTTGCCGCTGTCATGAACGGGCCCACATGTCCGAAAAGGTAATCATCGAAGTCTGCGTCGACTCGGTGGCCTCCGCCATCGCAGCGGAGCGCGGTGGTGCGGCGCGTGTCGAGTTGTGCAGCAGCCTTATCGAAGGTGGCGTCACTCCCAGTGCGGGCATGGTGGAGGCGGTGCGCAAGAAGATATCCATCGGCTTGCAGGTGATCATTCGTCCTCGCGCCGCCGACTTCTGCTACGAACCAGAAGAGTTCGATTTGATGTGCCGCGATATCTGTGTCGCCAAGGGACTGGGTGCCGATGGGGTCGTTCTTGGGGTCCTGATGGTGAATGGCGCAGTCGATGTGCCCCGAACCCGTCAGTTGGTCGAATTGGCCCGTCCCATGAACACCACCTTCCACCGCGCATTTGACATGTCCGCCGATCTGCTTCGGGCGCTCGAAGACGTATGTGCCGCCGGCGCGGACCGCATCCTGACTTCCGGCGGTGAGCAGGATTCTCTGCAGGGAGCCGACGCGATTGCCCGCTTGGTCAAAGCTGCGGGAGACAGAATCATCATCATGGCTGGGGGCGGCATCACACACAAGGACGTTTGCGCCATCCTCCAACGTACGGGCGTCAACGAGATTCATGTGGGACTAAGCACGACGATACCCAGCGCCATGCTCTACCGGAATCCGCGGGTCTCGTTGGGCAAGACTCAAGGCGGTGAATATCATCGCCGTCAGGTTCTCGAAGACACAGTCCGGAAACTCCAACGCAGCATTTCCCTCGCAAAGCTTTAAGCGGGCTCTCTGCTGCCTATGCGTCGTCGGCTCCGACGCATGGGGCCCTCCTCGCCACGTGACTTGACGCACTCTCAAGACTGTCCCCGAGCATTTACAATTCTTCCGCCAGGAAAGGCCCGCAATGAAGAAGATGAATCGGGTACTCGCGATTGCTTCTCTCACCGCATTTTTTCTGCAGTCTGCCCTCGCCGAACAGCCCGCGGCGCATCCCGTCTCCGACTGGATCCAGGCCGCGGTCATCTACGAGGTGAATCCTCGCACCTTCTCCGCGGCCGGCGATTTTCGCGGCATCGAACAGCGCCTGGATTACCTGAAAGATCTCGGCGTTACCGTCCTCTGGATTATGCCGATTCACCCTACCGGGCAAGCGAAGAAGAAAGGCACGATCGGCAGCGCGTATTCTGTGCAGGACTACTACGCCATCAATCCTTCGTACGGCACAAAAGACGATCTCAAACACCTCGTCGGCCAGGCGCACCAGCGCGGTCTGAAAGTCATCATCGATATCGTCGCGAACCATACCGCATGGGATAGCGTTCTCATGAAGCATCCCGAGTTCTACAAGAAAGATGCCCAGGGCAACATCATCCCGCCCAACCCCGACTGGTCTGATGTAGCCGGTCTCGACTACCGCAATCCGCAGTTGCGCGCGTACATGATCGACATGCTGAAGTACTGGCTGAAGGATTTCGATCTTGACGGATTCCGCTGCGATGTGGCCGGCGAGGTGCCCACCGACTTCTGGGAGAAGGTCCGGACGGAACTGACGAAAATCAAGCCGGACATCATCATGATTGCGGAGGCAAACAAGCCGGAACTCCTTACCGAAGCCTTCGATCTGGACTACGCCTGGCCCTTCCACAGCACCATGACCGATGTGCTCGAAAACGGCGCGCCCGCGCAGTCCATCATTTTCAACTGGCGGAGCGAGCGTGAGCGCTATCCAAAAGGGGCGCTCGAGATGCGTTTCTCCGACAACCACGACGAGAAGCGCGCCATTGCCCGTTTTGGCGAGCGAGGAACACTGGCCGCCTCGGCGCTGGTTTTCACCATGGACGGCGTGCCCATGCTCTACAACGGCATGGAAGTCGGCGACACAACGGAATCCGGCGCGCCCGCCCTGTTCGAAAAGCTGCCGGTTTTCTGGCCGATTGCCGAGAGAAGATCGAACTTCCTTCCCTTCTACAAGCAGTTGATTGCATTGCGTAGAGCCCATCCAGCGCTGCAGCAAGGCGACACGGAGTGGTTGCAGAACGGAGCGCCGGACCGGGTGCTGACGTTCTTACGCCACTCCGCAGGAGAGGAATACCTCGTTGCCATCAACGTATCGAATCAGCCTTACGCGGGAGTCGTCGACGCGCCGAAGGGCGAATACGTGGATCAGACGCCCGGAATCGACGATGCCGCACGCCAGAAGAGTAATCCGCCGGCGCTCGTGCTGAAGGCCTGGGATTTCCGGATTTACCGCAAAGTTCACTGATTCGAAAGAAGGGGGCTGGAATTCCGGGCAGGATTTCATGGGAACAGGACGGGTTGCGAAAAAGCTCTAACCTTGACAAAATATCAGGTTAGATATATTCAAAATTATTCATGGATTTGGCAGCCATCAAACAGTCCCTGGAAGACAGCGGATTGCGGTGCACTCCGCAGCGCTACGCGGTGATGGCTTTCCTCATGGAATGTCACCGGCATCCCACGGCCGCCGAGATCTACGAGGCCGTCAACCGCGTGGATCCGCGCTCTTCCAGGGCCACGACCTATAACAACCTGCGTGACCTGGTACAGGCAGGACTGGTTCGGGAAGTTGCAGTGGAAGGGCGTGCCGCTCGCTTCGATGCCAAGGGAATGCGGCATCACCATTTCATCTGCGATCGTTGCGGCAACGTCGAGGACATCGACTGGTACGACCTGCCCAAGCCGGTTTCGGGCTCGCTCGGTAAGCGTGTCGTTCGTGAATGTGAACTGATTTTTCGTGGCCTCTGTACGAAGTGCGCCAGGCGGCACACTTCCCGTAAAGTTTCGTAAGTTGTGGATTCAGGATATCGGCGCGATGCACCGCGCCGTAACACAATCATGTCAACCGCGCATCCCCGGTTAGCGCCAGATCTCGTACGATTCGAAGGAAAAGCATATGGACAATAAAGTCGCCGTCGAAGCAGGAACCTCTCCTCATACCCAAGAACAGGCCAATCCCACCGAATCCAAGTGCCCCGTCGCGCACGGCGGTCGTAAGTTTCAGACGAATACCGACTGGTGGCCGAACCAGCTGGACCTCCGAGTCCTGCACCAGCACTCACCATTGTCCGACCCGATGGGCGAGGAGTTCGACTACGCGAAGGAGTTCAAGAGCCTCGACCTGAAGGCGGTCATCAAGGACCTTCACGCGGTGATGACGAACTCCCAACCTTGGTGGCCCGCAGATTTCGGCCACTACGGTCCGCTCTTCATCCGCATGGCTTGGCACAGCGCCGGCACTTACCGCATCGGCGACGGCCGCGGCGGCGCCGGAGCCGGTCAGCAACGTTTCGCTCCTCTCAACAGCTGGCCCGACAACGTGAACCTCGACAAGGCGCGCCGGCTCCTGTGGCCCATCAAGCAGAAATACGGCCGCAAGATCTCGTGGGCCGACCTTATGATTCTCGCCGGCAACGTCGCTCTGGAGTCGATGGGCTTCAAGACCTTCGGATTCGGTGGCGGTCGCGCCGATGTCTGGGAACCGGAAGAGGACGTGTTCTGGGGTCCCGAGGGAAAATGGCTTGCTGACGAACGCTACTCGGGCGAACGTGATCTCGATAATCCTCTTGCCGCCGTGCAGATGGGTCTTATTTACGTGAATCCGGAAGGGCCGAACGGCAAGCCGGATCCGCTCGCCGCAGCCAAGGACATTCGTGAAACCTTCCGCCGCATGGCCATGAACGACGAAGAGACCGTCGCGCTCATTGCCGGAGGACACACTTTCGGGAAAACTCACGGCGCCGGTGATGCCGCCAATGTTGGCCCAGAGCCGGAAGCCGCTACGATTGAGGAGCAAGGCCTGGGCTGGAAAAGCAAATTCCGCACGGGAATAGCCGGTGACGCCATCGGAAGCGGTCTGGAAGTCACCTGGACCACCACGCCGACCAAGTGGAGCAATAATTTCTTCGAAAATCTTTTCAAGTATGACTGGGAACTGACGAAGAGCCCGGCCGGTGCCAATCAGTGGGTGGCTAAGAACGGAGCGGGCGCAGGAACGGTCCCGGATGCGCATGATCCATCAAAACGCCATGCTCCGACCATGCTGACCACGGATCTTTCTTTGCGCTTCGACCCGGAGTACGAAAAGATTTCGCGTCGCTTCCACGAGCATCCCGATCAGTTCGCCGACGCGTTCGCCCGCGCCTGGTTTAAGCTCACCCATCGCGATATGGGCCCCATTCAGCGCTACCTCGGCCCGCTCGTTCCCAAAGAGACGCTGCCCTGGCAAGACCCGATCCCGGCGGTAAATCATCCACTCATCGGGGACAAGGATATCGCCGCTCTAAAGGCGAAAATCCTGGCTTCGGGCGTAACCATCTCCCAACTGGTCTCAACGGCGTGGGCCTCTGCATCGACGTTCCGCGGTTCCGACAAGCGCGGCGGAGCGAACGGTGCACGCATTCGCCTCGCGCCGCAAAAGGACTGGGAAGTCAATCAGCCCGCGGAACTCGCGAAGGTACTCAAAAAACTCGAAGCTATCCAAAGCGATTTCAACAAGACTAGCGGGAAGAAGAAAGTGTCTCTCGCCGACCTCATCGTTCTGGGTGGCTGCGTGGCTGTTGAGGAAGCCGCCAACAAAGCCGGTCTCAAGGTGAAGGTCCCCTTCACCCCCGGCCGCATGGACGCTTCGCAAGAGCAGACCGATGTCGAGTCCTTCGAGGCACTCGAGCCGAAGGCGGATGGATTCCGCAACTATATCCGCGGAAAGCAGCGCCTGTCGCCGGAAGAACTATTGATCGACAAGGCGCAGTTGTTGCGTCTGACGGCCCCGGAACTGACGGTCCTCGTCGGAGGCCTGCGCGTTCTGGGTGCAAACGTTGGGAAGTCCAAGCACGGCGTCTTTACGAAAAGACCTGGGACGCTCACCAACGACTTCTTCGTTAACCTGCTCGACATGGGCACGCAATGGCAGCGGTCGAACCAATCCAACGGTTCGGGAGATGTGTACGAAGGGCGCGACCGCAAAACGAACCAGGTCAAGTGGACCGCCACCCGGGCCGACCTGATCTTCGGTTCGCACTCCCAATTGCGCGCTCTCGCCGAAGTCTATGGCTGCACTGATGCGAAGGAGAAGTTTGCGAAGGACTTCGTAGCGGCCTGGACCAAGGTGATGAATGCGGACCGCTTCGATGTCGCTTCAGCGAACAAATAGTTCAAACGGCAGGGTGCGGTTGCGAGGAACCGCACCCTTCTGTTTTTTGTGCCGAACTCCGAACAGGAATCGTTTGAAAGTCGCAGTTCTAGCTGAACTCATCTTACGGCTTCAGCCGCGAGTTGCTTCGAATCCCGTTTCCCTTCCCTCAACAACTCCTGCTCTCCCGGATCGATCACCCTCTGCATGAGCAATGCGGCAATCAGCATGAAACACCCACCCGCCACCACTGCTGTCAGGCGATTGTTCCCGAGCAGATGGCTCATGACCCAGCCGAAGAACAACGATGCAATGATCTCGGGTATCACGATAAAGAAATTGAAAATACCCATATAGACGCCGATCTTCTCCTTGGGCAAAGATCCGGCCAGCACGGAGTACGGCATGGCGATTGTGCTCGCCCACGCAATCCCAACACCAACCATAGTCAGGAGCAGGACGTATTGGTTGTGGATGAAGACCACCGAGATCAGACCAAGCCCCCCCGCCACAAGGCACAGGCTGTGTGTATGTTTGCGTCCGATAGTCCGCGCGATTGTGGGCAGAAAGGAAGAGAACACAAAGCAAACCGCCGAGTAAAGGCCGAAGCAGATGCCGCCCCATTCAACCCCTGCGGAATAAAGAGGAGAAGCCGTATCAGGCGCGGCAAAAACATTGCGCGCGACTGCCACCGGGAAATACAACCACATGCAAAAGAGCCCAAGCCAGGTGAGGACCTGCACGGGTGCCAACTGACGCATCGTCTTCGGCATCGCCGCAATCGAATCGAGAATATCCCTCGCGTTGGCGCCGAGACCACGCCGCTCCGCTTTCATCCGCAGAAAGGAATCGATGTCCTCTGGCGGATATTCCCTGGTTGTAACGATGGTCCAGAGCACAGCCGCAAAAAATACAGACGCTCCCATGAAGAAAGAAAGACGAACCGTCTGCGGAATGGCATGTCCTCCCGCACCTTTGCCCAGATGGAACCAGTTCGTCAGCACCCAGGGCAGAGCCGAGGCGATAACCGCACCAATTCCGATGAACAGGCTCTGCATGGCAAACCCGCGCGTCCGTTGCGATTCCGGCAGCAAGTCCGCCACTAACGCGCGAAACGGCTCCATGCTGATGTTGATGGAGGCGTCCAGGATCCAGAGCAGTCCCGCCGCCATCCACAACACCGACGAGCGTGGCATAAGAATAAGAGCAAGCGAACTCAGGATCGCGCCAGTCAGGAAATACGGCCGCCGCCGTCCCAGGCGTCCCCAGGTATGATCGCTTGCGTGCCCGATGATCGGCTGGACGATTAGCCCGGTAAGCGGCGCAGCCAGCCAGAGGATTGGGATCTGGTCGGCCCGCGCCCCCAGATATTCGTAGATAGCGCTCATGTTCGCCATCTGCAAACCCCACCCGAACTGAATGCCGAAGAATCCAAAGGTCATGTTCCAGATCTGCCAGAACGACTTGCTCGGCTTTTCCATGTGCATCACCTCGGCTCAGACTTCCGTTCCTGAGCGGGCACGGCTCGACGACCGTAAAGTGTAGCCAATTCTGGGAACCTTGTAACGCCTTCTTTGGCTACGGCAAGCCTCTCCTGTGCCGTGCGGTTGGCTCTCCGAGCCTCACAAAAGCCCTCAAGAAAATGCCACAGTGGATTTCCTCCCGCGCCTTATACTGATGAAACGGCCATGGGGGGTTCTGCCACAATCAGGCTGCCTCGTCTTTTGCTGGTATTGACTGCCGTATCCCTCTGCGCCCTGACCGCGTGGTGGATCATCACCCGGTCAACGCCACAAGTCAGCTTCAGCCGCGACATCCAACCCATCCTGAACCAGAACTGCGTACAGTGCCACGGTGGCGTTCGCCAGAAAAATGGCGTCTCCTTCGTGTACCGCGACGAGGCTCTCGGCACCGGCAAGTCCGGACGACGCACCATCGTTCCCGGCCATCCCGAAAAGTCAGAATTGATCGCGCGCCTCACCTCAACCGATCCGGAAGCGCGCATGCCCTACCACTCTCCGCCGCTCTCCCCGCAGCAGATTGATCTACTCCGCCGCTGGATCAAGCAAGGCGCAAAGTGGGAAGAACACTGGGCATTCGTGGCTCCCAAGCCGCAAACTGTACCGGCGGTAAAGCAAGCGAACTGGGTGCGCCGCCCGCTCGATCAATTCATCCTTGCGCGCCTGGAAAAAGAGAGCCTCTCGCCTTCCCCGGAAGCTACCAAATCGGAATTGCTGCGCCGCGTGTCCTTTGACCTCACCGGCCTTCCACCCACGCCACAGGAGCAGCAGGCCTTCGAAGCGGATTCCTCCCCGGATGCCTATGAGAAGCAGGTAGATCGCATGCTGGCGTCGCCGCACTATGGAGAACGTTGGGCAGCCCTCTGGCTGGATCTCGCCCGCTACGCCGACAGCAAGGGCTACGAAGCGGACCGGGATCGGCCCGGGATGTGGCCCTACCGCGACTGGGTAATTCGCGCATTCAATCGCAACCTGCCCTACGACCAATTCGTCATCACACAACTCGCGGGCGACTTGCTCCCGAATGCAACCTTCGACGACCGAATCGCCAGTTCCTTCCACCGTCAGACTCCCGATAACGACGAAGGTGGCACCGACGACGAAGAATATCGCCTGATCGCCGCCATGGATCGCTCGGCCACAACGTGGTCCGTGCTGAACGGCCTCACCATGAACTGCGTGCAGTGCCACTCGCATCCCTACGACCCGATTCGCCACGTCGAGTACTACAAATCACTGGCCTTTTTCAACACCTCGCGTGATGCCGATGTCCCGGAAGACACTCCGGTTCTGCGAGTTCCAAAGGACGAGGGCAAGTACGCTGCGGCCTCGCAGCTTCAGCAGGAGATGGCGAAGCTCACCGACGCCATTGTCGATCGCGGACGGCAATTGGAGCAGCAATCCAAGTGGATTCCTCTCCCGATCACCTCAGCTTCGGCGAATGAAGGTCTGGCCTTGCGGTGGACTGTAACCCATCTGGAAAAGGAACTTGTAGCCTTTGACCACGAACAGCCCCCCACCGTACCGCGTACGCGGCAAGAGATTAAGAATCGGCAGGAAGCGCGGAAAGATTTGCTGAAGGCAATTGCCGATACCCGGAAGGATGCGCGAGCCAAAACCGCCGCCCAACCGCCGCTGGCGTTCCAAGTCGTAGACGGCGAGATGCGCGCCGCCCCGAACACTCCGGGAAAGTCGGTTTACCAAGTGCTCGCCAGCGCGGATCCACGATCGATCACCGCGCTGCGCA